>Ga0209988_10002492_pt1 | contig 12144 bp, 9 predicted proteins | sample N075metaG_FD_183115 | JGI IMG/M metagenome (GOLD analysis project Ga0209988, IMG submission 183115) | Deep subsurface microbial communities from Kermadec Trench to uncover new lineages of life (NeLLi) - N075 metaG (SPAdes) (version 2) | ecosystem: Environmental > Aquatic > Marine > Ocean trench... | reverse complement strand
GATTGAGCGCGAATCTGTTACACCTGAAGATGCGGGTTGTCAGGATTTGATTGCGACGCGCCTTGAAGCAGCTGGCTTCACGACCGAACGACTGGTTTATGGTGAAGAAGGCGGTGCTCCAGGACACGGGAAAGGAAGTGATAATGGCAACGATGTCAGCAACTTGTGGGCACGCCACGGTACCGATTCGCCAGTGCTCTGCTTCGCCGGCCACACCGACGTGGTCCCGCCTGGACCCCTTAAAGATTGGAACAGTCATCCATTCAAGGCTGAAGTCGTAGGCGAGAAACTGCATGGACGCGGTGCCGCGGACATGAAAACTGCGCTGGCAGCAATGGTCGATGCGGCTACGGGTTTCGTCACACAGCACCCTGAACACAAGGGTTCGATTGCGTTCCTTATAACAAGTGACGAAGAAGGTCGTGCCCAGGGCGGCACCAAGGAAACTATTCGTACTCTTAGCGAACGCGGCGATCACATCGACTGGTGTGTTATAGGTGAACCCTCTAGCACCCGCGTGTTGGGCGACACTATAAAAATAGGCCGACGCGGTTCACTCAGCGGCATGCTGACCGTGCACGGAATACAGGGTCACGTAGCCTATCCGCAACTGGCCGACAACCCAATTGAACGCTTTGCACCAATATTGGCTGAACTCTACGCACTTCATCTGGACAACGGCAATGAGTTTTTCCCACCCTCGAGTTTTCAGGTAGTCCAATTACAAAGCGGCACCGATTTTCCGAATGTAACACCGGGAGAACTCTTTACACGATTTAACTTCCGTTATTCCACTGTCTGGGATCACGAACGCCTCAAGCAGCATGTGGCCGCCATCCTGGATAAGCATAAACTTAAATACACCCTGGATTGGCATCTTTCTGGTAAACCCTTCCTGACCGAAGGCGGAGAACTCATCCCTGCGGTTCAACAAGCCGTTAAAAAAGTCACTGGCAATGATCCGGAATTATCCACCAGTGGTGGCACATCAGATGGCCGTTTTATTTCACCAGCCGGCGCCCAGGTGGTCGAATTTGGCGCGGTCAATACGACAATTCATAAAGCCAACGAGGAAATTCTGCATGCCGATATAGAGCGCATGCGCGATACCTATGCCGAGATAATGCGCATCCTGATGACCTGAAATCGTCGCTCAAGCGAATTACTCGCGACGTAGATTCACGATGATGCCATACACGCCAAGCAGGGTAATGGTAAGCAGGACCCACGCCGGCATACTTAAGCCCAACAAAGACCAGCTAATCTGCGCGCACTCACCGGAGCCACTCAAAACCATGTTCAAGGCATCAAGCAGCGGAAAAGCATCCAACATGAATTCCAGTCCCGGGCCGCAGGATGGCACTTTGTCAGGCGGAAGATTTTGCAACCAGACATGCCGACCGGCCACACCGACCCCCACTGCCGCTGCCAGAAAAAGCAGTACTGCGTAAATACACGCCCCTAGCCGTCCTGCGTTGTGCACGGCCGCAACCAGAAACACCAGCCCCATCAAGATCACCGCTACACGCTGAAACACACACAACGGGCATGGTGCCAGGTCAAGGAAATATTGTGCATACAGAGCATAGAGCATCAAACCGGCGCAGGCACCGACCCCTACGAGATTGAGTATTCGCTTTTTCGGTATGTTCATTACGCGCTAATCGTTCGCATCAATGTTCACATGGTCACCTTGTCACGAACATAGTTGGGTAACGCTTCATATGCTTTCAATACGTCCCCACAAGCATACATGTCGCGGGCAATTTCCAGAACGGCCTGCGCCTCTGGCCATACAGAACCGTCTTTACCTGCTTCGTGACCGGCCAGCATAGCCGGCCACTCTTCCCATCCGGCTCCGGCAGCGAATGCTCCCGGATGGTCATCGACCAGCCTGAAACGCTGTGGATCAATCAGCATATCGGTAAGTTCACACTGCAAATGCCCGCTGGAATCCTGGGCATATACGCCTAAGAAGGCTTCGCCCATGCGCGCGTCTAAACACGCTGCGATGGTAGACGCCGGGTGCACTCTAAGCGCTGTTGCTGCCAAAGCCTCAAGTGATGACACCCTGCATACCGGTATTTCCTTAGCATACGCAAGACCCTGTGCCGCGCTGGCGGCAACCCGTACGCCGGTAAAACTACCCGGGCCACAGCCGAAAGCAATGCAATCGAGATCGCCCGGTGACAACGCGAGCTGATCCAGCACAGCCGCGACCGCGCGGAATATTTCCCGTGAACTGGTTTGAGAATTATCCAGGACGTGAACGACAACCCTGCCACCATCACAAGCTGCGACGGACCCCCGGGCAGTCGCTGTTTCCACGGCAACACATCGAAATTCCGGCATCAGCAGACACCCTTTCGGTCGTTGAAAAACTGTTTTACAGTTCCCGCATCTCGCGTTACCGGAAATGGCGGCAAACTACTTAAAAAGCGTCGACCATAGCCTTTGCTGGTTATACGCGGATCACAAACCACAACAACACCATAATCCGTATTATCACGAATCAGGCGACCAACACCCTGTTTCAGGCCCAGCACAGCTTGCGGCAATTGGTAATCGTTGAATGGCTGTCCTCCCCGCTGGGTAATTGCCTCTAACCTTGCTTTAAGCATGGGATCACCGGGTGCGGCGAATGGCAGACGGTCAATGGCCACCAGTACCAGTCGATCGCCGCGTATGTCCACCCCTTCCCAGAAACTTGAGGTTCCAAGCAACACGGGATTGTCCAGTTCCGCGAACTGCTCCAGTAACTTGGACCGCGGTGCTTCCCCCTGCACCAACAGCGGATAGTTGAATGCTTTGCGCTCACGTAAATTTACAGCCGCCTCGCGCAAAGCACGATGACTCGTGAACAGGACGAAAGCCCGGCCCTCGCTGGCATCAATCAACGGCAGTAACTCATCCAGCATCCGGGCGGTGTAACTACGATCTGCGGGATCTGGTAATCCCTGTGGTAAATACAGCAAACCGCAGTTTGCATAATCGAATGGACTCGCAATCAGCAACGTGCGTGGATCATCCAGCCCCATGCGCATCAGAAAATGACTGAAATCATTCGCAACAGCCAGGGTGGCCGAGGTAAATATCCAACTGCAAGGCTGTGCGCCCAGTAAGTTGCGCAAACTGCCCGACACATCTACCGGTGTGTAGTTCAGGGTAAAACCGAGCCGTGTCAGGCCCACCCAACGCAGGCCAGCCGTCTCATCGGCCGACAAAATACGCTCGATACTCTCTATCGCCGCACAAGCACGCTCACGACACCGCTGCAATCCGACTTGTGAGCTATCAGCGGATTCCAGCCAGCCAATCACTTCATCCAGACACTCGACACATCCATCCAAGCGATGAAAAAAATCGCTGCTGAGAGCGTCCCACATCACACTGCTGTCACTCGTCTTTATCGCCAGCCGTGCATCCCGGGCTGCCTTTATCAGGGCATCGGCTAATTTGCCAGGCAATGGATTGCCCGCATATGTCACCAGCGTCTCAGCACGTAAATCACCCGCGAGATCGAGCAAACTGCGACTCACCAGACTCAAATTGAAAAAGCCCTGAGCGATATCCGGAAACTGGTGCGCCTCGTCGATAATCACAGCCTCACAACCAGGCAGCAATTCGCCAAAACCTTCTTCCTTGAGCACGAGATCCGCCAGCAACAAGTGATGATTCACCACCACAATGTCCGCTCCCATTGCAGCCTGACGAGCCGTAACCACATGGCAAGAATCATAAAGCTCGCATTGAATGCCCAAACAGTTCTCAAGCGTGGAAGTAACCTGCGGCCAGACCGGAGAGTTTTCCGCAATACCATTCACCTCGCCTATGTCGCCTGTACGAGTGGCGAGACTCCAGTTCTGCAGAACTTTGAGCTCTTTAGCAAACTCGCGGTGCTCTTGCGGTTGCGACAGAGTTGCACGTAGTCGATGCAGGCAGAGGTAATTGGCGCGCCCTTTTAATTGCACGGTCGTAGCCGGGCGTCCTATTGCGGTGGTCACCATCGGCAAATCGCGATAAAAAAGCTGATCCTGCAATGTTTTTGTACCCGTTGACAGGATTACCCGGCGACCCGACAGCAACGCCGGTATAAGATAGGCCAGAGTTTTGCCTGTGCCGGTCCCGGCCTCAACCACGAGGTTTTCTCCATCCTCTATCGCCTGTTCTATAGCCTCGGCCATGGCCGCCTGCCCCGGCCGTGGGGCAAAACCATCCAGACAGGCTGCCAACGGGCTGGCACTGCCAAACAACTCTTCAATAACCGAAGCTACTTTAAGTGTCACTTTTAAACCTTAAATATTCTTTAAACTACAAAGTGTTATAAACTATTTATCAACTTACCTGTAATTTCCGCTCATGCATTCCCGTGCGTCACCTCTTAAGCAGTTCGGCTTGACAGCTATGCGCAGATGATCTCGTCCAGGACGCTGCAGTTTTTAGCTGTATATTGCGAAGCGTACCGCACCGGTCTGTATAATACGCACTCCCCAGCGCCGGGGCGCAAAGAATAATCAACACAATCTGACTAATACAAGCCGGATTACCGGCCGAGGAATATGCATGACCACGCAAAATGAGGCCCTCACGCAATGGGTAAATGAGGTCAAGGAATTAACCAAACCAGAAAAAGTTTACTGGTGCAATGGTTCGGAAGAGGAATACAACTCACTGATCCAGGAAATGCTTGTATCAGGTGAGCTATTGAAATTGAATCAGACCAGCTATCCGAATTGTTACCTGCACCGCTCTGATCCGACTGACGTAGCACGCGTCGAGCACCTTACCTTTATTTGCACCGAAAATAAGGAAGACGTTGGCCCCAACAATCACTGGATGGCGCCGAAGGAAGCTCATGCGAAAATGCAAGCCCTCTTCGAGGGGTGCATGAAGGGGCGCACGTTGTATGTTATTCCTTACTGCATGGGCCCCATCAAGTCACCGTATGCACGCTGTGGTGTCGAGATTACGGACAGCCCCTATGTCGTCATCAACATGTACCTGATGACCCGAATGGGTAAAGATGCTTTGAAACGCATTGAACGCGAGGGACAATTCGTCAAAGGACTGCATTCCATCGGCGAACTGGATCCCGACCGCCGGTTTATCATGCATTTCCCGGAGGAATTGCAGATTCAGAGTTTTGGCTCAGGTTATGGCGGCAATGCACTGCTAGGCAAGAAGTGTCACGCGTTGCGCATTGCGAGCTGGCAGGCACGCCAGGAAGGCTGGCTGGCGGAGCACATGCTGATCTTAGAGATCGAAAATCCTGAAGGTGAAAAACACTATATTGCGGCAGCATTCCCCTCCGCATGCGGCAAAACCAATCTGGCTATGCTGATCCCACCGGAAGCGTACAAGGGATGGAAAATCCGCACCATCGGTGACGACATTGCCTGGCTGCACTTAGATGCCACCGGGCGGTTACGCGCCATTAACCCCGAATCCGGTTACTTCGGTGTCGTCCCAGGTACCAACCCCAAGACCAACAAGAATGCGTATGTCTCGATTCAACACGACACGATTTTTACGAATGTTGGTACAACGGCTGATAACGAACCCTGGTGGGAAGAAAAAAAGTCCGGCGAGCCAACGACCGACTGGAAAGGTAATCCGTACGACCCTGAGATTGGCCCAGCTGCCCATCCCAACTCGCGTTTCACGGTGCCGGCCAAGCAAAACCCCTGCTATTCACCTCTGGCGGAAGACCCTGCTGGAGTGCCAATAAGCGCCATATTGTTCGGCGGACGTCGCCGCGAGTTGGCCCCACTGGTTTACCAAAGCAAGGACTGGAAACACGGTGTGCTGATAGGCGCTGGCTGCGCCTCGGAAACGACTGCCGCCGCCGCAGGCGCGGTGGGTGTGACCCGCCGTGATCCGATGGCCATGAAGCCTTTTTGTGGGTACAACTTTGCAGATTACTGGGGACACTGGCTCAGTTTCGACGAAAAATCGGATAATCTGCCGAAAATTTTCCATGTGAACTGGTTTCGACAGGACAGTAATGACAATTTTCTGTGGCCGGGCTTTGGTGACAACTTGCGCGTATTACGCTGGATCATCGACCGCTGTGAAGGTCGGGTGGGTGCCAAGGAAACACCCATAGGCTATTTACCGACTGCGGAAGACCTTGATACCAGCGGCCTGGACATCGACGCTGCCGCAATTGACAGCCTGTTGAGTATTGATAATGCCCAGTGGCGCACTGAGTTTGAGGCTATAGGAGAATATTTCGACGAATACGGTGATCGCCTGCCCGAAGATTTACGTCGGCAGCAACAAAAAGCTTTGGCCGATCTCGATTAGTCTTGAAGCAAAACTTTAAAAGGAAAAATATCAATCAATAAAAAATCCGACGGATATTCATCGGGCTTTTTACGTAATGTTTTGCCAGAAAGGCTTCAAGCGGACTAGTCTTCGCAGCTGTATTCCACCGCAAGCAGTGTGCCTCGTGCTGCCACCCGACCCAAGCCTATCAAGCCGCTGCCGGTCAACTGGGCGCTGTCTCTGCGCACGTAAATCTCCTCTCCGTCATCCCGTTGCACAAAGGTGCCATTGGTGCTCTCGTCCACAAGCACGTAGTGCGATTTATTCAACTCGATGCGCGCGTGAATTCGGGAAATGAGATTGCCTTTAATTGTGACATCATTTTCATCGGCACGTCCGAGCGTAACGCTGCGGGTGCCATCGGCTGATAATACAAGCTGATGCCCCTGGAATTTAAGTGAAAGTTTGCCGGCTGTTCTCTTTTTGGCATCACCCCAATCTATATTGGGCAAAATGCTGGTTGCTTCTTCAGGTTGCCAGAGCACTTCAAAGAGTGCGACCTCATCAAGCTGGCCGCGCAACGTCGCTACGCCTATCTGACGAACGACAGCTTTCCAATCATCGTTCAGCAGTTCAACGGTATTCTCTGTCGTAATTATTTGCCCCGCCTTTGCTTGGGAGGTCATTCGGTTAGCAGTAGCCACAGCTGCCCCAAAAATATCGCGCTCTTCAATGACAACATGTCCATAGTGACAGCCGATACGTATCATAACTACGATGTCGTCCCGGCCGGACATGTTGCCGTTAGTGATCCGCTTTTGCATCTGGCTAGCCGCATTCATCGCCTCGTCAGGCGTCGGGAACGTAGACATCACCTCGTCCCCCATGGTTTTGATAACCTCCCCACCGAACTCGGCCGTGCATTCCTTCATGCAATTAACACAGCGCTGTACGGTCTTGCGGGCTTCATCATCGCCCAGTGATTCGTACAGTTCGGTACTGCCAACGACGTCGGCAAAAATAATCGCAAGTTCTTTATCCGTGCCCATAAGGGGAATAATTGCTCCCTGAGAATATGTAAAATCGACCGTAAGAGTATACGGTAACAGGCAAAGTAAACCAGTAAAGCAACTGAGTTTACTGGCAAACTATCCTGGCTGAATGGCTCGCAAAAGTCTATTTTTCAGCCACTATATAGGCTATCCAACCCGCATCCGCCTCACCACGGTCATCTGGGGTAAACACGCCATCACCCTCATCGTTTTCGTCCGTACCTTCCCAGTAAACGGTCGGATTCCGAAACCCTGCTTCCGAAAGAAGTTCCTTGATCTCGGGCAGAGTCCACAGCCGCCAAGTATAGCTAAATGCACGTTTGAGTTTGGATTTGTCCGGGAACTTAAAATGTATATAACACTCTATCTCCCCCGAGACCGGCGAATAACGTGCCTGCTCCCAGATATAAGTGAAGTCATCGTATTTGGTCTTTTCCTTCATCTCCTCCATGGACTCGTAACCACCGAAGGCATCAAGGAAAAACACTCCGTCGTCCTTGAGTGCTGCACGAATTCGAGTGAAATATTGAATCATCAGGGGACGGGTCTGGAATATCCAATAGCTGAAATTGAATGCACCCACGGCATCCACTTGCTCTGTGTCCACTTCCATGACATCAGCTTCCACTAACCTCACACGGGCTTGCTGCTCCGGTGTCAAACGCCCCAGGCGGTTTTTACGCCCCCAATCCAGCACTTCAGCGTCAATATCCACAGCAATGGCGGTGTGCTCGGAACCAAGCGTGGTCCAGTAACAAGCTGCACTCGCTGTACCGCAAAAATCTTCACGAAAACTCAACGGCTCACGCGCGCGCAAAGTTTTAAACGTGTCCGTAATGAAACTGCACTCTTCCTCAACGTTCTGCACGGACGCCTCATACAGCTCATGCCGATCCGCGAGTTCCGCCATCGTAGTGCCGGCTGTTCCCTTGCTGGTCAATATTTCATCACTCCGCGCAGCCATTCGTTAGTCCTTTAATTATGATTGATGCCCATTTAGCCAGCCCGATTGTATCTAAAATAGGTACAAAATTACCTGCAAGAAACAGAACATTAGTGAGCAATCGACTTAAGCAGCAACTCAGGCTTTGCATGGCGATCAGCAGCACCCTCGCTGACAAATCTTCGCCAGGCCCGCGCCCCCGGTTGCCCCGCATACAACCCCAGCATATGTCGACTGATGTGATGCAAGCGCGTCCCTTTACTCCATTCCCTTCCAGCATATTCAGCCATTTGCATGATGATGTTCTCACGTGATGGAGGTTGCCAGTGGGTTTTCAAAGTGTGCAGCCTGGATTGCAGTTCGGTCAGCCAGTACGGATTGCTGTATGCCTGACGGCCGACCATGACCCCATTGACCTGCGTCAGGTGAGAGTCCACCTCGGTGGTTATCCGCACCCCACCGTTGAGCACGATCTGCAAATCCGGAAAATCCCGCTGTAGCCGGTACACCACGTCGTAGCGCAGGGGCGGGATAGACCGATTCTCCTTAGGACTTAAGCCCGCGAGTATCGCTTTGCGGGCATGCACGATGAACATGCCACACCCGGCATCGGCAACAATACCGACAAAATTCGCCAGGTACTCGTATTCATCATGCGCATCGATACCGATACGTGTTTTAACCGTTACCGGGACACTCACGGCATCAACCATGGCTTTGACACCAGCCGCCACCAGTGCCGGTTTGGCCATCAGGCACGCACCGAAACGGCCCGATTGCACCCGGTCACTGGGACAACCGATATTCAGGTTAATCTCGTCATACCCCCACTCCTCGCCAATCCGGGCCGCACTTGCCAGTTGAGCCGGATCGCTGCCCCCCAGTTGCAGCGCCAACGGTTTTTCCAGGGGATCAAAGCCGAGTAATTTCTGCTGATCACCCTGTATGACCGCAGTTGCTACGACCATCTCGGTATAGAGACGTATATCCGGCGCCAGCAAGCGATGAAAATAGCGACAGTGACGATCGGTGCGCTCCATCATGGGCGCAATCGATATCCACTTTTTAGAGTATGAATTCACCACTGGTGTTATCCGGCTAATGGTTGAGGGGTTGAGGAGCGGATCAAAGATCTTTCGCGGTTTCGTCAACCAGGAAGCGCACAACGGCCGTCAACGCATCCTGTTCCGTTGCCCCATCGGCCAGCGCCGCATCCATAGTCGCCACTTGCCGGTGTGCGCTGGTGCCACGCTGCATGATCGTGCGCAGGTGGGCAATTTCCTGCTCGCAATCCAACGCTGCCGCGTCGTCGCTGATGAGGTCAATTATTTCTTCCAGCAGTTCCGAAAAGGGCACCACCTCACCTTTGACAAGATCGAGCAAGCCCTCGTCAAACCCATAACGCATCGCACGCCAGCGGTTTTCGTTGATAAGCATGCGATTGTAGATACGCCAGCGCTGGTTGCGCAGGCGCAACCGGTAAAGCATGCGCAACACGCAAACATTGAGGGCTGCGAGCGCCACCGCATCGTCGATGCTGGTGCACACATCAAAAATACGCGTTTCCAGCGTAGGATACCGGCCGCTGGGTCGCATATCCCACCAGATCATCGTGCTGTCTTTGATAATTCCGGCGTTCACCAGCTTATCAACGTGCCGTTGATATTCCGCAAAGCTGTCAAACACTTCCGGCAATCCGCTGCGGGGCAAGGCATCGAACACCGTCAACCGGTAAGACTTAAGGCCGGTATTCTGTCCTTCCCAAAACGGAGATGAAGTACTGAGAACCAACAAATGCGGCAAAAAGTAGCGCGCCTGGCTCATAAGGTCATTACGCAGTTCATCGTCGCCAATCCCGACATGCACATGCATGCCGCAGGTTAGCAGCCTGCGTCCTGCAGCTTGCATTTCCATCGCGAGGTGGTTATAGCGTTCCCGTGCCGTTGGCTTTTGCTCGGTCCAGTGGCCGAACGGATGGGTGGATGCGGCTATAGGGGCATAGCCATGCTCGCGGGATACATTCACAACGATAGTGCGTAGTCTGGCAAGGTCTTCGCGCGCCTCACGTATATTGGCGCACACTCGGGTTCCAATCTCCACCTGCGAACGCAACAACTCAGGGGTAATTTGTCCAGCGCTCTGCTTTGCACACTCATCGAGAATCGCGGCCGGAGGGTCGACCGCCAACTCCATGGTGTTGATATCAACGAGGAGATACTCTTCCTCTATACCTAAGCTAAATTTTGGTTCGTTGCTCGTCATGATGGCTCAGTTGTACAAGTGCAGGCATAACCTTACCCTGCCCGATGTGTATAAAGCGCCCCGGCGCCCAATATGGGCATCAATGCACCAGTCAATACCTCCGCCCAACGCCGGACCCCCGCCGTGGTATCAATGAGGTCCTGCCTGATCTCGATACCTAAATGTGGCAGCCCTTCTGCTTCGGCGTGATGATCCAGGGTGAAATCCGCAGGATGTCGGCCGGAATACGGTTCATTGTCGCCAATCAATACATCGTCAAGTTCCCGCAGGTGACGGATAAAGGGTGCCGATATGCGCTCGTCTTTATCCCACAGCGCCCCCAGATGCCAGGGCCGCCGCACACCGTCCAGCGACGGGGTAAAACTGTGTATGGCTATCAATGCAGGGGCAGCTGCTAATTGCTCCAGCTTGCACAGCTCATCACGCACCGCATGGTGATAGGGCCAGTAAAACGAATTGGCCCGCTGTTCGCGCTCAGCCGCATCTATTTCCCGGTTGCCCGGCACACTCACCCCGTCACTGACTGCAGGAAAAGCCGTCGGGTCATCCAGATCCCGATTACAATCGATAACCAGTCGGGAATGATTGGCCAGTACAACCGGAACTTTAAGTTGCCTGCCGAGCTCGCAGGCCACATTCCCTGCCCCAATATCCCAAACGATATGATCCTGCAGATATTGCTTCGCCACCCCCAGATTATGCAATTCCGACGGTATATGGGCACTGGCGTGATCACATACCAGTAACAGCGGAAATTGTGCCTCGCATTCCACCAACATATGGCTTTCATATTGCGTAAAGCGCGCATTCGCCATCTGGCGTGATCCTTGGCTTACATAGCTTGGCTATCAACTTTGACAGCTTTCAGCGACAAAGGGTGTTGCATTAAGATAGTCTTGCACACCCAACAAAACAACAAGCCTATAAAGCAGGGTTGCCTATGACTTCAAACAGCATACTTGTGACCGGAGGAGCCGGTTACATCGGCAGTCACATCGTTCGTCAACTCGTTGATGCGGGTGAAAAAGTGGTTGTGCTAGACAACCTGTCAACCGGGTTCCGATCGGCCGTGCTCGATTGCGAACTCGTCATCGGTGATACAGGCGATCAAGAACTGGTGGCCAGGTTGCTGTCCGACTATAACGTCGATTCCATCATGCATTTCGCGGCCTATATTATTGTGCCGGAATCGGTCGAACAGCCGCTAAAATATTATGCCAACAATACCTGTTCAAGCCGCAACCTGCTGGACTGCGCCGCACAGGCGAACGTCAAACACGTTATCTTTTCATCCACGGCAGCCGTATACGGCATACCTGAATCGGGTCACGCTTCCGAGGATTCGCCCACCCAGCCGATCAACCCCTACGGCAGTTCCAAGCTGATGACCGAGTGGATGCTACGGGATTTGAGTCATGCGAGCGATATAAAATACGTGGCCCTGCGGTATTTCAATGTGGCTGGCTCGGACCCGGGGGGGCGCATCGGACTTTCCACTAAAAAATCAACCTTGCTCGTGAAAGTCGCGTGCGAAGCAGCCGTGGGTATCCGTGACAAGCTGTATATATTCGGCACTGATTATCCGACTCCGGACGGCACCGGATTACGGGACTATATCCA
>Ga0209988_10002491_pt1 | contig 12146 bp, 17 predicted proteins | sample N075metaG_FD_183115 | JGI IMG/M metagenome (GOLD analysis project Ga0209988, IMG submission 183115) | Deep subsurface microbial communities from Kermadec Trench to uncover new lineages of life (NeLLi) - N075 metaG (SPAdes) (version 2) | ecosystem: Environmental > Aquatic > Marine > Ocean trench... | reverse complement strand
GAACCATTTGCTTTAGGAATTGCATTGGTTTCAATTGATATTTCTCTTGGTTCATCTAGTGCTCGTCCATCTATTCTTTTTCCTTGTTCTAGTAATTCAAGAATTTGTGACCTTTTTAATTCATCAATAACAGTATGTGATGCCATTTCTAATCTTTTCCAGAACCAAAGTATTTGTCATTGAGTGCTTTCTTTTGTATTTCATAAATAATTTTACAGCCGTTAACTCCGACTTCAACACATTTTTTATATTCTTCAGGAGTTAGAATTCCATCTAACTGCAATAATGTAATTTTTTCAAAATTTGGCATATAACCAATTGGCATATCTGCTTGACCTGCTTGGTCCTCTTCATTGTTAACATCAAGAACTATAGTATCTGCTACTTTACCTGAAGCACATGCTGCAACCATATCTCTCATTGGAATTCCAGCATCAGCTAATGCAACAGAAGCTGCAGAAAGTGCTGCACATCTAGTACCACCGTCAGCTTGTAAGACTTCGATAAATACATCTACTGCTGTTCTTGGAAATTTTTCTAACATAACTGCAGGCTCTAATGCCTCTTTGATTACTTTGGAAATTTCAATTTCTCTTCTTGAAGGAGCTGGGTTTTTTCTTTCAGTAACAGAGAATGGTTCCATGTGATATCTAACTCGTAAAATTCCTGTATCAGTATCTGACATGTGTTTTGGATGAACATCTCTTGGACCAAATATACCAACTAGTATTTTGTTGTCACCAAATTCAATGTAAGCTGAACCATCTGCATTTTTTAATACACCAGCTTTAATCGTAATTTTTCTTGTTTCGTCTATTTTTCTTCCATCACAACGAATTCCATTTTCGTCCAACAGAACCATTGTTGCTTCTCTTCCACCCATTATGATTCACCTTTAGATTCTAACATGTCTTTTACTTGATCAGTCAAATTCGCAATGTGTGCTTTCTCATCCACCATTTGAATGGCTTTTTTAGCCTTTAATAATCCCTCAGGAGATTCACATGAAACCACTACCCAACCGTTTTGTCCAATTGTGATTGCAGCATTAGTTGCCTGTTCTATCATCTGAATCATGCTACCTCTCTTTCCAATTAGGCGTGGAACCTTACTTGGAGAGATTTTTACCAATGCTCCAGAGTCTATTTTACCCAAATCTCTATCAGAAATTGTTACAAGTGGATCTCGTGTTCTATCAAAATTAGCAATTCTGGCAGCAACAAGATCTCCTGTTTTTAGTTTTGAAGAAAGTTCATCAGCATGAGCAGAAAAGTCTCGTCCAAAGACATCCTGTGCAGGTAAGAATCCAACATAACATGAATTGATATCTAATTCCCATGACAATGATGTATGAGAAATGACTTTGCCAATGACAAGATCGTCAATTTTTGGAATATATTTTCCAGTTAATGAAATTACTCTTACAGAATCATCATAAATTTCAGAAATTCCAACAGTAGTAGAAATTATTTTATTTCCTTCAAGTACAACATTTTGTTCAGGTCTAAAGGGTCCTGAAGTTACCAAATCACCTGGAATAACATATTTTCTCTTATTCTCCATTACTTTATTACCTCAACTGAAGCTGAACCTTTGGTTATAGAACCTAATCTATCTATCACGCTGGGCCTTGCTGCAGCAGGTATTTCAAGTATTGCTTTTAAAGAACCATTATTTTGCCATTCTTCTTTTTTAAGAGAACCTACTGATTTGAGAACAGAGTATGATTGGGATGCATATTGTGCAGGGACTATTATTTCTAATTGTAGATTTTCAGATTTTAGAGCAATTATTGAACGCAAGTTTTCAACAATATCTTTTACTTGTTCGTCTACGCTTTTTTGAGGATCTACTGAAACTCGAGCATCTTTCATAGCTAGCTCAATTCTCAATGGAGGATGAGGTAAGTGAGTTTTAGGATCTACATAGGTCTTGGCAATATATTCTACAACACGTTTTTTCTTTTCATCAATCATTTTTCGTCTTTGGTCAGTTGTAAGATTCAGATCACCCTTTTGAAGAATTATCTGAGCAATTTCAGTCAAGTCTTCAGTTTTGAAAGCCTTTAACAATTTTTCATTTGTAGGTTTTGTTCCTTTTCCTGAATCAGTGTAAATATCTTCTGAAACTAAAACTGCAGAAATATCCTTTTTTTTACCCAGTTTGTAATCCAGTGCAGGATCAGGTTTTACTAAAATCTCAAATTTTTCGCCTTCATAGGAATATCTTGCTACTATAACATCAACCATTTCTAAAATTTGTATGGTAATTTGGTATTTATCTATACGTCTTTGTAGTTAATGATGACAGTAACCCTGTCTTGAAGTAACTACAAATCAAAATCTAAAGACATGCAGGTCCAGACTAATAGAATAGAGTTTAGAATCTAATTTGTCCTTTGACAAGTTATTTTTTAAGACTAATACGTAATGTTTCATTCAAAACACGAGAGAAGCTTACTGATTTTGTAGAATTTTTGATTAGTTTTGCTTGTTTTTGTCTTAATGACCTTACTACATCATCATCCATTACTACTGTGATTCTCTGAGACATTCCTTTCATACAATATTACTATATTATTTTATTTAAAGATCATTTCTTTTAATCTATACATCTGTTTGATTTTTATCAAAAATTTTGAAAATATTGGAAATGCAGACCCAAACAAACGTTGGGCACGGGTAGGATCTACACTTCTTAATTAATTACAGTAACAAACACCATAACTTTGTGTGGGTAAAAAAAAATACATCAAATGATTATTACAGATTTCATTTTATCTTAATTCAATCACATATCCTAAAATCCATTCATAAAAAAGTGCCTGCATATTTTTTTAAAATAAACCCAAAATTTGGATTACAAATAACATTAAATCGTATTCATAAAATCATTCTAAACTTCAAGTAACTATACGTAAAACTAGCTAGATTCTTATGTGGACTTTGAAGATTTTCTTCAAGATTTGTCATCCTTAGAAGTAATTTACAAAGATAGTAAAAAAATATCTGTAAAGCTGAAAGGAGTTCCATTACAATATGCGAATGCGCTTAGACGTATCTGTCTTAATGGCGTTCCAATCTTTGCAATTGATACTGTAGATATTATAGAAAATTCGTCCGTGCTGCCAGATGAAGGGTTAGCACACAGATTAGGACTAATTCCAATAAAAACTGACTTGGCTAGATTTAATGAACCGTCTAAATGTGAATGTCAAAGTGAAACTGGTTGTTCTAACTGTAGGGTTATGTTAGTTTTAGATTCAGGCGACTCTGATGTGACTAGAACTGTTCTTTCAAATGAATTATCATCTGAAGATGATTCAGTAAAACCAACTTCTGATAAAATATCAATTGTTCAACTTACCCAAGGCCAAAGAATCAAAATAGAATGTTATGCAAGATTGGGACGTGGTACAGAGCATGCCAAATGGAACTCTGCAAATATTTCAACCCTTACTGATACAGACAAAAAAGATGAGAGTGTTCTCACTGTAGAATCAACTGGTGCTCTTAGTCCAGAACAAATTCTTCTTGCAGGGGTTGACGAGGTTAGTAAAAAATTAGTTGAATTCAAAGATATGATTGATCAAATCAAAGAATAAACAAGCATACACATTATATTTGGGGTTTAAGCGGTTTTATTATCATGACTAATCAAGTAGTAATTCGCATGGCAAGAGAACTAAAAAAGGCATCAAACAAAAATAATGCTCCAATTTGGGCTAAATTAGCAGAATATGCATTAAAGCCATCGATTGCACGAAGAGACATCAACTTGAATAGAATTTCTCAATTAACAAAAGAAAATGATACAATAGTCTTTCCAGGAAAAGTTCTTGGAACAGGTAACGTTCTTCATAAAATTACACTATGTTCATTTTCAATTTCAAATTCTGCTGCAACTAAAATTATTGAAAATGGTGGAAAACTTATCAGTTTTTCAGATTTGATTGAGCAAAATCCTACTGGGAAAGGAGTGATTCTACTTGGCTAGTCAAGAAACAGTTGTCAGAACAGATAGACCAATAGTTGTTGATGCAACAAATCATATCGCTGGAAGATTATCATCAAATGTAGCAAAATTACTAATCAAGGGAAATAGAGTTTCAGTTATAAATTGTGAGAAAATTATGATGAGCGGAACTAAAAGTAATCATATCAAAGAATATAGAGAATTTTTAGAAATTAACAGTGTTATTAATCCAAAACACGGCCCAGTTCATTACAGAAGACCAGATACAATTATTGCAAAAATGATTCGTGGAATGCTACCATATGACAGAAAACCATCAGGTAAAGAATCACACCAAAGACTTAGAACATATATTGGTTCTCCAAAAGAATTAAAATCACTTGAAAAAATTCAATTTGAAAAAGCAAAAATTAGAAAATCTCTATCAAACTATACTACAGTCGGGGAATTATGCAGAGTAATAGGGTGGACTGAATGACAACTCCAAAAACTGAAATTTATTTTGCAACGAGAAAAACAGCTAGTGCACATGTTTACATTACAAAAGGAAAAGGTAAAGTTAGAATTAACAACGTTCCAATTGATATGATCCCACAAGAAACTGCGCGTGAAATAATGTTAGTACCATTAGAAATCACAGGTGATTTAAGAGATAAAATAGATATTTCTGTTAGAGTCAGTGGAGGAGGTTTCATGGGACAAGCAAGTGCTGTTGCAACTGGAATCTCAAGAGCACTTACAGGATGGACAAAATCCAAAAAAGAACCAAAGGACCATCCATTCCCAAAATCTACAAGAGATGACCTTAGAAAAAGAATCATAGATTACGATAAATTTCTAGTAAGTGGAGATGCCAGAAGAAAAGAACCAAAGAAATTTGGCGGACCTGGTGCCAGAAGAAGAAAACAGAAATCATACCGTTAGACTGTGAAGGCTATAATTTTAGCAGGTGGTAAAGGAACTAGAGGTAAACCATACACTGAATATTTTCCAAAAGCAATGACTCCCATTAATGGAAAGCCATTGATTGATTATATTGTAAAATATCTAAAATCATTTAGTTTTGTAAAAGAGATCATTATTGTTTCAGATTTTAATGGATTGGGAGGACAAATCAAAAACTATTACGGAAATCAAAAAAATATTACTTTTGTTCAAGATTCACAAAGCGGTACAGGAGGAGATCTGTTACATATTGAAAAGAAACTCAAAGGTGAATCAGAATTTTTGTTATGGTTTGTAGATAATTTATGTGCAATAGATCTAAAAAAGATGAAAGAGCTTTTCAGAGAGAAAAATAGTTCTGCATGCATTGCAACTAGAACAAAACGAAGAGAAGAAACTGGTTTTGCTATTGTAGAGAATGAAATAATAAAAGAATTCAAAGAAAAGCCAGTTATGAAATTACAGTTATCAGAATGTTTGGGAATCTATATGCTTGGAAAAGATATCATTAAACGAATCAAGGCAAAACAAAAACAAAAAAAGATTAATCTATCATATGATATTTTTCAACAACTATCAAAAGAAGGAAAAATTAGTGCTTATGACATTGGAAACAAAGAATGGATTGACGTAGAATCACCAATGGTTTTAGAAAGAAATGAAAAAATGGTAAAGAAGATTATAAAACAGATGGGACTTTAGAATTTCGTTCAAATTCAGATATTTTGTCTTCAAATTGTAAAGTTTGTGCAATATCATCCAAACCATCTAAGAGAATTTTTTTCTTGTAAGAATCTATTTCAAAAGTTATCTCTTCAGATGAGGTTTTGATGATTTGTCTTTCTAGATCAACTTCAATTGGATCTAGTTCTTGTTGTAGTTTTTCAACTGTTTTTGGATTTAATGAGATTGGTAAAAGTCCATTTTTGAAGCAGTTACTAAAGAAAATATCTGCAAAAGAAGGTGCAATAATTACAGAAAAACCATAGTCTTGAAGTGCCCAAACTGCATGCTCTCTGCTAGAACCACACCCAAAATTGTCTCCAGTTACCATAATTTCAGAATTATCATATTTTGAATCATTTAAGATAAAATCAGATTTTAAATTCTCGTTTTCATCATATCGCCAATTATAGAATAAAAATTTTCCAAATCCAGACTTGTGAATTAATTTTAAAAATTGTTTTGGAACAATTTGATCAGTATCTACATTTATCTTATCAAGTGGAGTGATAATGCTCTTTATTTTTTTGAAAGATTTCATTTTAACTCAAATCCATCTCTCTGACATCTACAAAGTGTCCTTCAATTGCAGCAGCTGCTGCCATTACAGGACTTACTAAATGAGTTCGTCCGCCAGTTCCTTGTCTACCTTCAAAATTCCTGTTTGATGTACTGGCACATCTTTCACCAGGAGACAAGATATCAGGATTCATTCCAAGACACATACTACATCCAGCTTCTCTCCATTCAAAATTAGCATTAATGAAAATTTTATCAAGACCTATATCTTCAGCTTGTTTTTTTACCATCTGAGAACCTGGAACAACCATGGCTCTAACGTTAGTTGAAATTTTTTGTCCTTTGACTACTTTAGATGCTTCAATAAGATCTTCTAATCTTGCATTTGTACATGAGCCGATAAATACTCTATCAATTTTGATGTCAGTGATTGGAATTCCTGGTTTAAGATCCATATAATCAAGGGCTTTTTCAGCACCTTTCTTTTGATTAGCATCACCTTTAGAAAATTCTTCAGGAGATGGAATTGATTCTGTTACATCACAAGTCATACCAGGATTTGTACCCCAACTAACTTGAGGTGCAATGTCATCGATATTCAAAGTGAATTGTTTTTCAAATTTTGCATCATTATCTGTTTTTAGTTGTTCTTTCCAATTATCAACAAGTGATTCATAGTTTTTTGGGGTATATTCTCTATTTCTAAGATAATCAAAAGTCTTCTCATCAGGTGTAATTAAACCTGCACGTGCTCCAGCTTCAATTGACATATTACAAATGGTCATTCTCTGCTCCATAGAAAGATCAGTTATACCTTGACCACAATATTCAATTACAGTGCCTGCACCTCCACTAGTTCCAATATTTTTGATAATTGAAAGGACTATATCCTTAGCAGTAACTGCATGAGGATTTTTTCTTTTTCCGTCAACTCTAATTTCAAATGGTTTTGGTTTTTCTAACCACAAAGTTTGAGATGTTAAAACATGTTCAACTTCACTAGTTCCAATTCCAAAAGCTAGTGTTCCAAAAGCCCCATGAGTTGATGTATGACTATCACCACAAACAATTGTAGTTCCAGGTAAAGTAATTCCCAATTGGGGGCCAATTACATGAACAATTCCTTGATTAGGACTGTTAATATCAAATAACTTAATTCCAAAATCTTTACAGTTTTTTTCCAAAGTTTGAATTTGTACTGCTGAAGTTTGATCTAATATTGGAAGAGACCGGTCATTTGTTGGAACATTATGATCCATTGTAGCAATAGTTAGATCAGGTCTTCGAACTTTTCTTTTATTCATACGTAATCCATCAAAGGCTTGAGGGGAAGTTACTTCATGTATAAGATGTCTATCAATATAGATTAGAGAAGGTCCATTTTGTTTTTCAACAACAATATGAGACTCCCATATTTTTTCAAAAAGAGTTTTTCCCATTTCAATCCCTGTCTGGTTTATACTTGAAAAGACCACCTGCAGAAATAATTTTTCCAATAATTTCAGAAAATGGTTTCATTTTGTATGTTTGATTTTTGGTAATGTTTTTAATTTCATTGGTAGATATGTCAATATCAATTTCATCACCTTCTGAAATACCACTATATGCATCTTCATCAATTTCAATGGGTAGCAAAAATGCGCCATCAACTGCATTTCGATAAAAAATTCTTGCAAAAGATAATGCAAGAACAGCCTTTATACCAGAATGAGACAAAGCAATTGGTGCATGTTCACGAGATGAACCACATCCAAAATTTCTGCCAGACAATATGAAATCACCTTCTTTTACCTTAGAATGAAAATCAGGATCTAATCCCTCCATAGCATGGGTGGCAAGTTCAGCATAATCATGTACTTTCAAATATTGACCAGGAATAATTACGTCAGTATCTATATTGTCTTGTGCGTATTTTATGATATTTCCTTTCATTTCAAATCCCTCGGATCTGTAATTTTTCCAGTAACTGCTGAGGCTGCAGCTACTAAAGGTGATGAAAGATACGTTTGTGATTCAATATGACCCATCCTTCCTGGGAAATTTCGATTTGTAGTACTGATACAAATTTCATCTTTTGCCAAGACACCCATGTGAGCACCACAACATGCTCCACAAGTTGGAGGTCCAATAGTTGCACCCGCATCTAAGAAAATTTTCAATAATCCATTTTCCATAGCACGTTGATAAATTGAAATTGCTGCAGGTAAAATTTCAGTTCTAATCTTTACTTTTCTTCCTTTAAGAATTCTTGCAACAGCCTCCAAATCTTCGTATTTTGCACCAGTACAAGATCCAATGTATGATTTATCTAATTCAACAGATGGAGCTTCTCTTACAACTGAAATATTTGCAGGAGAAAATGGTTTTGCAACAACAGGTTCTACCTCTGAACTTTCATATTCAAATATTTTGGCATATTCTGCATCATCATCACCATGGACCAAAGGAACATTTGTAGCGCCCCTACTAGATAGATAATCAATCACTTTTTGATCTGGTTCCACAATTCCATTCTTTGCACCTGCTTCAGTGGTCATATTACATAATGTTAGTCTACTTTGTACAGACATTTCATCAACTCCAGTTCCACCAAACTGCATGGTTCTATATGCACCACCATCAGTTCCTATATCTCCAATTATTTTTAGAATTAAATCTTTGGCCATAACATGATCTGGTAATTTTCCATTTATCTTAAAGTAGTAAGTTTCTGGAACCTTAAACCAAATATTTCCATTCAATAATACATAAGCAACATCAGTATGTCCTAATCCACAAGCAAATGCACCTAAAGCACCAGTTGTGTTAGTATGAGAATCCCCACCAACATAAACTTCACCGGGCATTACTAATGCTTCTTCATGAGATAGAGTGTGACAAATACCATATTGACCCATACCATATTTGAAGTGCTTTTCAATTCCATATTTTTTTGTAAAGTTTGATAATTTTACAATATTTTCTGCTGAAACTTTATCTGCTGAAGGAACAAAATGATCTTCTGCTACCCAAACTTTGGATGGATCCCATAATTTATCAACTGAAATTCCTTGATTCTTTAATTTGTCAAAGACTTTGATGACACCTGGTCCCGAGACATCATGAAGCATTACCTTATCAACATCAGCAAAAATTACATCATCAGGTGAGACAGATGATTTTCCAGATGCACGTGCAAGAATCTTCTCAACAATATTCATAAACAAAAAAGCTTGTTCTACAGATTAAAAGCTTTTCAGAACAATAAAAAAGAAAAGAGTGCTCAGAATATTGTGCAACTAACAGTTTTACCACTTTTAGCTGAGAGGATGAAAGGAGAATTTGATGTTTTTGAGACATTATTAGAAACATTAGAAAAAAATAATACAAAATTGCAAGATGGAGATGTTTTAGTAATTTCAACAAAATACATCTCAAATTCACAAGGAAGAATTATTGAACTTGAAAAAATCAGAGCCTCAGATAAAGGGATAGAAATTTCAAAAAAATTTCAATTAAAACCTGAAATTGCTGAGATCATTATCAGAGAATCAGATAAAATTTTTGGCGGTATTGGGGGATTTGTAATTACATCATCAGATAACATAATGGCACCAAATGCGGGAATTGATAAATCTAATGTAAAAAAAGGTAGGGTGATTTTATATCCAACAAATCCATATCTTATTGCAGAACAGATTCGTAGAAAAATTTTCTTAAAATTATCCATTCATGTAGGAATAATCCTAGTAGATAGTAGATTAATGCCAGCAAGAATTGGAACATCAGGAGTTGCAGTAGCATGTGCTGGAATTGAGCCAGTTTTAGATATGAGAGCAAAAAAAGATCTTGACGGTAATCCATTAAAAGTAACATTTCAAGCAGTAGTTGATAATCTAGCAACAATTGCAAATCATAAGATGGGTGAAGGTGCAGAGTCAAAACCATTTGCCATAGTTAGGAATTCAGATGCAAAACTTACTGATAGAAAAATCAATTCTTCAGAAATGGCAATATCACCAGATCAATGTGTGTACGTACGAGGATTATCAAATTCTGGAAAGAATTAGAATAGTTAATTCGACTTTAAATAGAGGATTTTACTGGAACAGAATAATGGAATATCTTACTACATATCCTAAAACAATTTCATTTCTTGATGGATTAAAACACAAGATGGATGTAGATAGTAAAAATGGAATTGAGCAACTTCACATTGTTGTAAAGAAGAGTTTTGAAGAATTGATGAAAATTTTTGCAGAAGAAGGATTTACCAAAGTAAAATTTGAGCACAAGCAACCAGAACAAATTGGAAGTGGAATTAATCTAAAATTAAAAAAACCGTGGGAGATGCACATTAGAATGATCGACCTCAAAAAGGGATTTATTGGAATTCATGCTGAAGTAGAGGTATCAAGAGACTATCTTCAACACCTTTTCTCTCAAAGAACTCCAGTTGTTTATGAAGTAGAAGAGATTCTAAAAAAATATCAAGTAGAGTATAGCATTTGGCATGACAAAATCAAGAAAAATGTTCATTTAATTATAGATAATTACAAAGTTAAACTTGCATCACCAAGTATACCTGTAATTGCATGGAAACCAATGATATTTGTAATTGTAACAATTGTTGCTATGTATGGTTGGAAATTTTTCGATACAATCTGGTAGTTTAAACTCCAAGAGTTTCAGCTTTGGTTAATTCTAAAAATACCTTATCTCCAACTGAAAGACTCATGTCTTTGTATTCATGCATTTCAAGTTTTAATTGAGTACTTCCTTGCATTCCCAAACCACCTCCCATTCCTCCAGAAATCATCTTGTTTAGATCTTTCATCATATCATTCATGTTTGTAAATCCCATAACCTTAGGACTGCCAAAAGCAGGTTGTGTGTTTTGAGTGCCTTCTTTAAGATCTTTAATTGATGATAATGAGACTATAACATATGGTGCCCCATCAGGTGATGCATCAATGCTTTTTACCACAAATTCTTTCTTCATATCTGAAAGTACTTTCTCTCTACATATAATTTTAATTTTCAGGTAAATTTAACCCAATATCACCAAATTTGAAGATTTAATTACAATTTTTAAGATTTTAAATTATTGCCAGAAAGTTTGAAAACCACATTACAGTATTATGGAATTTCACCATGGGAAATTGAAGTCTTATATGAATTTCTAAATTCTCATTTTACAGTTATTCAAGATGAAATTGAACCAAATGATGAGAATTTTGTGAGTTTTTTAAACATGGAAATTCCCCTTCCATTTAATGATGCATTTTTCCAATGGTTTACTTTTAGACGCTGGGAAAAAGTCAAAGCAATTTTCAAAGAGATGAAGCGGAGAAGAGGTAGTGGTAACGCTTTAAAAATTAAAATCAACTTTTCTGGAAACCCAAGAATTATTTTCATTATTGATACTACAGATAGGCAGTTGTTCAATAACGCAGTGGATAAAATTGATTTTGTTTTAGAATTATTACCATATCAACTAGATCCTAAAAAAATACCAGTAGGAATTTCAGAAATTATTTACAAGTTTGATTCAAAATCAATTAGATGGCGTCCAAACATAATATCATCTGAAAATAAGAAATATACTTTCATGGAAGATTCTTGGAAAATAATTAAATGAGATCTTTCTGTAAAGGCTCTAATAATTTATGAAGTTCTTTGTATTTTGATTCAATAAATTCTAAAGCATTGTCTAATTTCTTAGCTTTTCCATACTTGTAACGAATTAATTCACGATGATGCCAGAATTTTTTTCCTTCATCAACTGAGAGAGTTGTAAAATAATCTGTCCCTATCAAATTGTCAGGGAGTTTTACGTCATGAGGAAATAACAACTCTACGATAAACCACTCGTCACCATCAGGATAATCAGAACCAGTCTCTACATCAAAAAATAGATGAAGTAAATCAGACTGCATAAGACCGTTTTCATTTATGGATGGATGTTTTACTGATGATTTTTTAAAATCTAGATTTATTAGCTG
>Ga0209988_10002490_pt1 | contig 12152 bp, 13 predicted proteins | sample N075metaG_FD_183115 | JGI IMG/M metagenome (GOLD analysis project Ga0209988, IMG submission 183115) | Deep subsurface microbial communities from Kermadec Trench to uncover new lineages of life (NeLLi) - N075 metaG (SPAdes) (version 2) | ecosystem: Environmental > Aquatic > Marine > Ocean trench... | reverse complement strand
ACATCTACCTTATCTTCATATTTTGACGCTAATGTAAGCCCCCTGGCCGAGGGGGAAATAAATAGTCTGATGTCTGTATTCAGGACATCAATCTCAACAACATCACCCTCTAACGTTGCCAGAGCATTCAGTGTCTCTTCATCCAGGGCCAATATTTTATTCACCATCTTCTCGATGCTACCAATTATTAAGGTTTGATAATTATCTGATTTCATGTCTTCACTCAAAGCTTGTAAGCCCTGTGTATCGCAACAACACCGCCCATCAGATTGAAGTATTCGACCCTGGAAAACCCTGCTGTTTCAATCATGTCTTTTAGTGTTTCCTGATCAGGATGCATACGAATTGATTCAACCAGATATTGGTAACTGGCCTCATCCTTTGCCACAAACTTTCCTATCTTCGGTATGACCTTGAATGAATAGATATCATAGATACTTGCCAATGAAGCTGACGCTACTTTGGAAAATTCCAGAATGATCAGACAGCCACCATAACGTAGCTTCTCAAACATGGAATTGATCGCCTTTTGCTTGTCAGTCACATTACGCAGTCCAAATGCAATACTGATACAATCAAAACTATTATCTGCAAATGGAAGCGCTTCTGCATTTGCCTGAACATAATCAATCCCGGAGACAATCCCTGCATCAATTAATTTATCCCGACCTTCAAGCAACATGGCACTATTGATATCAGTCATCAACACGGTCCCTTCCTTGCCTACACGCCGATGAAATAATCTTGACAGGTCGCCTGTACCTCCAGCAACATCCAGCACTGACTGACCTTTTTTAATGCCAGATAGATTGATGGCATGTCTCTTCCATAGTCTGTGTGCACCAAACGACATCAAGTCATTCATTAAATCATAATTGCCAGCGACAGAACGAAACACCTCGGATACAAGACTTACCTTTTCTTCCGAAGCAACTTTTTGATAACCAAAATCTGTCGTTTTACTGTTCATTTTATTAATCGCGAGACCCCTGGTACAGCTTGACGGTAACAGTGCAATTTAGGATGTGTCCTGTCGCTGATATCCGGCATCACTGAGACCCTGTAAGTAGTCTTTCCACAGTGCATCCTTGTTCTCACCAAGCTCATAGAGATAAGCCCATGAATACAGACCGGTTTCATGCCCATCGTCGAAAATCAGTTTTACGGCATAATGTCCAACAGGCTCAATCCTGGTAATAGAAACATTCTCCTTGCCTGTTTGTAATACAGATTGACCCGGACCATGACCTTTTACTTCCGCTGAGGGTGAATAAACCCTGAGTAATTCACAGGATAATTCAAAATTCTGACCATCACTAAAACTTATCTCAAGGATTCTGGATTTTTGATGAAGATTGATTGACTCGGGTTGTGGTGATTCTTTATTCATCACAGTATATACCTTGACAGATCTTCGTCTTGCGCCAATTCTTGCAGATGTTCATTGACATAATCTGCATCAACCACAATGGAGTCTCCTACTAGATCAGATGCCTGGTAAGATAATGTTTCAAGTAACCTTTCCATCACGGTATGCAAGCGCCTTGCACCAATATTCTCGGTTGTCTCGTTGACCTGCCAGGCAATCTCGGCGGCTCTTTTAACCCCATCTTCGGTGAATGAAAGATTCACTCCCTCTGTTTTCATCAGGGCTGTATATTGTTCTGTTAGTGACGCATCTGGTTCTGTAAGTATACGCACAAAATCATCGACACCGAGTGCACTTAACTCCACCCTGATAGGTAAGCGCCCTTGTAATTCAGGGATCAAATCTGATGGCTTGGCCAAATGAAAAGCACCTGAAGCAATAAAAAGAATATGATCAGTTTTTACCATGCCATATCTAGTAGATACCGTACTGCCTTCAACCAACGGTAGTAAATCACGCTGGACACCTTCACGAGAAACATCCGGACCACTTGATTCTGAACGACGGGTTATCTTGTCAATTTCATCCAGAAAAACGATACCATTCTGTTCGACACTTTCTATAGAGATAGCCTTGATATTATCTTCATTGATCAGTTTGCCCGCCTCTTCTTCGTTCAGAAATTTTAACGCATCCTTGACGCATAATTCACGTATGCTCTTCCTGCTCCCAGACATGCTCTGAAACATGCCCTGTAATTGGCTGGTCATTTCTTCCATACCAGGAGGCGCCATGATCTCAACACCAATAGAAGGCACATTAAGTTCTACTTCAATAAGCTTGTCATCGAGCTTTCCTTCACGCAACATGACGCGGAATTTTTCTCTGGTTGTATTATCAGTCTGCTCTTCCTCATTAGCAGGTTCATTAGCAAACCGACGTGGTGTCGGCAAAAGAATATCCAGCACCCTGTTTTCTGCGGCAATTGCTGCCTGTTCTTTGACTTTTTCTACCTCACTTTCTCTGGTCATTTTCACTGCAATATCAGCCAGATCACGAATGATTGATTCAACATCTCTACCTACATAGCCAACTTCTGTAAATTTAGTTGCTTCAATTTTAATAAATGGGGCGTTGGCCAATTTTGCAAGTCTTCTTGCAATCTCTGTTTTACCTACGCCTGTAGGTCCAATCATTAAAATATTTTTCGGCGTGATCTCATTACGCAATTCTTCATCGACCTGCATCCGACGCCAACGGTTACGCAATGCAATGGCAACTGCGCGTTTGGCATCATCCTGTCCAATTATGTGTTTATTTAATTCGGCTACAATCTCTTTCGGGGTTAATTCACTCATACAACTTATTTAAATCCTTCATTCATTATTTATTCAGTTTCAGTCACTTGAACTTTTTCCATGGGAAAGTTCTTCTATCGTTTGTGTGTGGTTCGTGTAAACACAAATATCGGCTGCAATATTTAGCCCTTTAGTGACAATATCCCGCGCAGTCATTTTAGTATTGTCGATTAAGGCGATTGCCGCCGCCTTGGCATAAGCTCCACCGGAACCTATTGCCATAATATTGTCTTCCGGATCAATCACGTCACCATTGCCGGAAATGATCAAAGAAACATTCTTATCAGCCACACAAAGCATGGCTTCCAGATTGCGTAACATTTTATCTGTGCGCCAGTCTTTAGCGAGCTCAACAGCAGATTTCAATAAATTACCCTGATGTTTTTCAAGTTTTGCTTCAAATCGCTCGAACAAGGTGAATGCATCGGCCGTGCCACCTGCAAACCCGGCAATAACCTTATCGTGATACAGTCTCCTGACCTTTTTGGCATTACCTTTCATGACAGTATCACCCATTGAAACCTGTCCATCACCACCAATGACCACACTTCCATTTCTTCGCACTGAGAGAATGGTTGTACCTCTAAATTGCTTCAAATAATTTCTCCTGATTTGGTGCAGATTAATTCTGCAAGGCGCATTCTACTTAAGACTGCTCAGTTTACTAGAAATGGAGGTAATACGGTAAATATAAAGATTAAGACTTTTTTTTATGAGCGCGCGGATGCGCATCATCATAAACATTGGCGAGATGCTGGAAGTCCAGATGTGTATACACCTGTGTAGTACTGATATCCGCGTGACCAAGCAATTCCTGAACAGCGCGTAAATCTCCACTGGATTCCAGTAAATGGCTGGCGAATGAATGCCGCAACATATGTGGATTGACATGATTCGTGATCCCTTGTTTCATCGCCCACAGTTTCAAACGTTGTTGTATCGAGCGACGACTAATACGACTCCCTCGTTGACTGACAAACACCGCGAACTCTTCATCATTCGCCATCTTGTCACGACACTTGAACCATTGTTCAATCGCTTTTCGTGCCTGTTTACCGATAGGCACAACACGGGTTTTCTTGCCCTTACCAACAACCGTCACCACGGCATCCACCAGATCCAGACTATCGATATTTAGCATGACCAGTTCGGACAGACGCAGGCCGGATGAGTACATCAATTCCAAGATGGCCTTGTCACGAATCGCTAATGGATCTTTATCATCGATCTCAAGCAACTGGGCTGCTTGATCCACGTCAAGTAGTTTCGGCAAAATTTTCGGGGATTTCGGAGCCTGCACACCTTCTGCAGGATTATGTTGTGCCACACCTTCACCAATCAAGTAACGATAGAATGCACGTGTTGCTGACAAATTTCGTTGCAGGGATCGACCGCCAATACCTTGTCTATGTCGCCAGGCCACAAAACTACGGATTTGACGACCATCCAGTTCATTCCATTTGTGTACCTCTTGTCCATTAACAAATTCGAGCAATACTTTTAGATCACGCTGGTAGGATTTTCTGGTATGGTCAGACAGATGTTGCAGGGTTCCCAGAAACAGATCGATCCTTGAGGCTTCTTGCTGGTTCATCCGGGGCTAGTCAGTCAGAGGGCAAAAGGAAACCTTATGCCTGGGAACTGGCTCATAGTTTGGTGCTGGTCTCAGGTCTCGGCTATCCATGGTTTTAAAATAAAACTCAAGACCTCGGCCATATTTGCCAGCAGCTCCACTCCCATGCCCGGTTCAAAGCGATCCGGGTTGAAACTACCGATCGCCATTATCCCGCTCCAACCCGTGCCCAGTAATGGCACCATCACAGAAGAAGTAATCTCATCAGCGTCAGTACCAAACAGAAATGCTTGCTGCTGGTGTTTCATCCGTCCGCACATAGGTTGTCTGGTTTCGATCATCGTTTTAAATAATGAGATTTCCCTGATGTCCTTACCGGCAAATTCTTCACCGGCAAAAGAATCAATAAAGGCTGGGTCACCAAAGATACGAACGGCAACACGATCTGCATGAAAATTCTTGGTCAGATTGTCATACAAAGTTGCAAAAATATCTTTTGGATCTGTCGCATCCATCAGTGTCAGTCCTAACTGGTGCATTTTCCTCGCCAGTTCTTCATTCTGGCGCGCAATCTCAATCAACTCATGTAAACGTTTGGTGGTTTGCTTGTTTTGCTCTCTTAATACCGCAACCTGCCTTTCAATCAGAGAAACCACGCCGCCATTGGTGTGTGGTAACGATAATTCGCCAAGTAGTTTTGGATGATCATTAAAAAATTCTGTGTTCTTGTGCAAAAAATCTGCAATATCTTTTGCTGAAATTAATGGCGTAACCTGTGCCGACTCTTTTTCTTCGGTCATTTCTTTTTCTGGTCCTGCGTCTTGCCCCTGATTTATGTCTTTATCGACCGTCATAATGATATCTGCCCCCTGTAAACAAAAGTGGCTGGCCCTGTCATCCATACAGGTTCACCCTGCCCCGCCCAACTGATCAAAAGATGACCCCCAGGCAACTCTACATCAACTTCCTGATTCAGACTGGAATTGATACATCCTGCCACGACTGCAGCGCAAGCACCACTCCCACAGGCCAATGTTTCACCCGCACCCCGCTCATAGACGCGTAATTTGATATGGCCACTATCAATAATCTGCATAAACCCAACATTCACGCCTTCCGGGAAAAATGTTTGCTGTTGTACTTCAGGCCCCATGGTTAGTACCGGCGCAGACGACACATCATCCACGACAATCACGGCGTGTGGATTACCCATTGAAACCACACTGAATGTAATCTCTGTGCCTGACAACACTAATTGATACTGGTCGGCATCTTCCTGCGAAGTTATCGGTATATCAGCAACTGCCAATTTTGGGATGCCCATATTGACCCTGACCAGATCATCTTCTTCCATAGTCATGCTGATGATGCCCTCGTTGGTTTCAGCAGTAATTGCCTTTCCGTCTACCAGGCCATCGATCAGACCATTCTCACGTAAATAGGCAGCAGCACATCTTGCACCATTACCACACTGAGAAACCTCGCCACCATCTGCGTTATAGATCGAATAGCGCACGTCTATACCTTCTTTGTCAGAAGGCGCGAGTAACAACAATTGATCACATCCGATACCAAAGTGGCGATCGGCAATCAATCGCACTTGCTCGGCAGACAACTGAATCTCTTGCGCAAAGCTATCGATGACCACGAAATCATTGCCGAGACCATGCATTTTTGTGAACTGGATTTCCATCATGCGTGTATACCCAAACTATCTGGAAATGTAGGTTACAGCAAGATGAGAAGTAATCATATTCAAGGCATAAAGCCGAAGGACTAGTCATTCTAGTCCAAGGATTTATAACGATGAAGATGGTTGCTTCCCATCTTGCCCTGTGGGAGCTCAGGCAGAAAGCCAGTGCCGCGTTGCAACGCTTATGAAGGACCAGTCATTCACTGCACGTTGCGCCTTGCTCTGACTTCCTGACTGGGCTCTGAAACCTACATCTCCAGATAGTTTGGGTATCGAGTACAGGGACTATCCTTTGACGCAACCCTGATTCATCCAAATACGGTCAGCCTATGCCCAAACTACCTGGAAATGCAGGCTTCAGAGTTTAAGATTGACCGATTGCAACCCCATCTGGAATATGTACCGTCGATGTTGGAAAAGCACATTCAGCACCATGTGACTCAACAATTCTGATGACTTTCAATAATACATCCTGCTTCACTTCGTGGAACCGTATCCAGTTGGTTGTTTTAGTAAATGTATAGATAAAAAAGTCCAGAGACGAAGGGGCGAATTCATTGAAATTTACAATCAAGGTTTGATTCGTATCAATATCTTCGTGTTCCTGTAACATTTTCTTCACGTCATCAATAATGACTTCCATTTTGCTGACATCATCATAACGAATACCGATAGTTTCCTTGATACGACGATGCGTCATACGCGAAGGATTCTCAACCGCGATGTTGGCAAAAATTGAATTCGGAACATATAAAGCACGTTTGTCGAAGGTACGGATCCGGGTCAATCGCCAACCTATATTCTCAATTGTACCTTCAATTTCTCTGTCAGGTGATCTGACCCAGTCACCTACATTGAAGGGCCGATCCAGATAAATCATCAGGCCACCAAAGAAATTTGCCAGCAGGTCTTTTGCGGCGAAACCAACAGCGATACCACCAATACCACCAAAGGCCAGTACTCCTGAAATGCTATAACCCAGCGTCTGTAGTGTCACCAGTAGCCCGGTAATAATGACGGATATTCTTAATAATTTTGCAATCGCATCTGCCGTTGTGCGATCAACTTCTTCACCCCTGGCTTCTTTTTTCAGGACGATATTTTTTTCTGTACGTGCAATGAACCCGACCAGAAACCATACAAGCGTAAAAATAACGCCAACATCACGAACAGGATCGATTGCCCCAAATATCACTGCACCACTTTCATTACTGACAATCTCAGCCGCAAAGCTAAGTCCGATTATCCAGATTAAAAAAGTTAATGGACGTCTCGCAGCATCAACCAGAGCATCATCCCAATAGATGCGTGTCTCTTGCAGCTTTGCCAGTAACTTTCCAAGAACACGCTTTTGCAGAAGACTGATGAGCATTGTGAGAAAGACAACAACAAACACCTGAGCCACCCAGGAGTTGCTGCTAAAGTAATTCTTTAATTCAATTAGTATTGTTTCTATATCCATCAATATCAGACCTTATGCCGTGTTCAATAAATTGCAGTTATTTTATAACCTTGTTGATTTAAATTTTCTATGATGCCGTCATTACCTGGAAGATGTAATGCCCCGACAGCAATAAAGGCGTTACCTTTTTGTAAATATGGTTGCATACGATCAATCATTAACTTATTTCGATCAGTGAGCAACCTCTTATTCAGTTCCTTATATAAAGGTTCATCTGCATAAGGATGTTGCGCACTAGCAGCCAGCAAACCATTCAAATCCCTGGCCAAATAAAATTGTTTCATTTCTTCAATACCTTGAGTAACCATTGTGTAATTGCATACAGTATCGAGTAGTAATCTTAGCTGATCTTTCAGTGCCATTTCACTGAAAACAGCGCCTTGTTCTCTCAATGTTTCCAAACCAGCTGTTTTGGCGCCCTGATCCATGGCTATCTCAAATAATTTTAAATCCAGCGGCAAGGTATTATCCGCAGGGTAATTCATTATCAAAAATGCTGCCCAGGGTCTCATCACTACAACAGCTTCAACCGGTAACTGGAAAGCTGAGAGTACTTTTGCAGTGCGATAGAACAAGTCATCATCCAGATAATCTTTTAAGGTCGTGCCATCCGCGTAAAACATCATTTGCGAAAGTAATAATGCTTCTTCTGGTATCGGCAAGGCCTCCATCACAAATATATCTGAATTATTCAAGGCAGATTTAACGACCTCAGGTATATTCGTAATTCTCGGATCAGACACATGTATGGTGCCGAAAATATAGCTGGAAGAACTCCCTGCTTTTGACACCTTCCAGAGTAAGGCATCGCTAAATTTCGCAATAGAACTTGAATCAGAAGTTGTTGCTTCAATAACTCGACAATCTGCATTTGTCAGCTTTTTTTGAAAATCTGCAGCGGACATCAGGTTCGAGAATAAGGCCAGAATAACTGCTGCAAACAGCGGCAGTATTTTGCTATGTCTGTATTGCATCATCCCCCAGAGCCAACTCAGGTTCCACAACAAGACCAGCAATCTCTGTTGAGACAGCTTGCCATGCTTCATCATTCTTCAATTTCGCAAAATCAGTTTCGTGTTTCCCATGCATGCGTATCAAGCGAGATTGTGATGCCGGATCTGGATCTACTTCAAGATTATCCAGTACATCTATCGTTGCGTTCTGGTTATTACATACGAGCACCATGTCACAACCCGCTTCTAATGCACAATGTGCACGATCAACATAACCACCAACAACTTCTGCACCCGCCATACTGATATCATCACTAAAGATAACCCCCTGAAACTCCAGTTGCTGACGCAAGATATTGCGTAACCAGATAGATGAAAAACCGGCAGGTTTGTCATCCACTTCAGGATAAATCACATGCGCTGGCATAATTCCGGCGAGACCTGCATGAATTAAGCGTTCAAATGACACCATGTCATCCATCTGAATATCTTCAAATCTTCTTCTATCGAAAGGTATCGCAAGATGTGAATCTTCCATCACGGCACCATGACCAGGAAAATGTTTTCCGACCGCAGCCATACCTGCATCTCGCATACCATGCATATAGGCCCTGGATAAGTCAGCAACACACTCTGGATCTCTATGGAAAGAACGATCACCAATCACCTGACTGACACCCTTGCTGACATCCAGCACAGGGGCAAAACTAAAATCGATATCTACAGCCCTGAGTTCAATGGCCATCAACCAACCAGCTTTTTCAGCAAGTTTTAAACCTGCTTTCTTATTATTGGTATAGCGTTCTCCAATTAGCTGCAATGCAGGTAATCTTGTAAAACCATCCTGAAATCTTTGTACGCGCCCGCCTTCATGATCAACTGCAATCAATAAGCGGGGGTCGCGTAGCCCATGAATCTCCTTAGAAAGCGCTGCGATCTGCTCGGGCGATTCATAATTACGAGAAAAATAAATAATACCGCCGACCAAAGGGTTAAGTAATAGTGCTTTCTCATCATTTTCCAGCGTAGTTCCACGCAGATCCGTCATGATGGGCCCTAATGACATGAACAACTCTCCAAAGAATGATTACGCAAAGAATTCATTTTGTGTGTTTAAGCCCTAGATCTGACATCCATTTTATCTCGTAACGAATCACCGAGTAAGTTTATAGATAATACCACCAGCAGGATTGTCATGCCGGGAGCCAAAACCATATGTGGTGCAACCAGCATAAAACGTGTGCCATCTCTAATCATACTGCCCCATGATGGATCTGGTGCCTGTACACCTAAGCCCAAAAACGACAGACCAGCCTCAGCAATCACGGTTCCGGCAATAGCAAAGGTTGCTTCAATGATTAACGGTGCCATTATCAACGGTAATATATGATGCATCGCGATACTCATTGTACCAGTGCCCAGGGCTTGTGCCGCTGTCACATGTTCACGATGTTTAATGGTTAGTGTTTGTGCCCTGGCCAGTCTGGCAAAGCCTACCCAGCCAACAACAGACAAGGCTACTACCGCATTCATGATGCCGGGGCCCATCAATCCGGAAAGTGCAATGGCCAACAATATCCCCGGAAATGCGATAAAAATATCGATCACAAGGACTGTCACTTTATCCCACCACCCACCAAACCAGGCTGCCATCACACCAACAGTGGTGCCCAGGACAAATGAAATTGAAACCACACACATCGCCACCAAAAATGATGTTCTGGCACCCAGGATCAAACGTTCTGCGATAGATCGTCCCAGGTCGTCATAACCCAACCAGGCATGAAACTCAGGGGCAACTAATATTTTATTCAAGAGGATGGCATCCGGGTGTAGTGGCAAACTCCCTGCAACCAGCGCAACAAAGAACCACGTCGCAATAATTAGAGAGGGGAATGAGAATCGAATGGCCACGAATGTCTTTTTACTCACTCAAACTAACACGAGGATCGAGATAAGCATAAGCCAGATCAGTTAAGAGATTAATAAAAACGTAAGTTAAACTAATCAGTAGCACGCAAGATTGAATGACCGGGTAGTCTCTTTTCTGGATGGCATCTATAGTGAGCTGACCGACTCCGGGCCATGAAAAAACAGTTTCTGTTATCACTGCACCGGCTAGCAAGGCACCTATTTGCATGCCTAAGATGGTTACGACAGGCAATGCCGCATTCTTCAAAGCATGTTTCCAGATAATGGTTGATGGCAACAAGCCTCTGGCACTGGCGGCTCGAATATAATCTTCATTGAATACTTCTAACAATGAAGCACGAATCATACGAGATAAGATCGCAGCCAAGGCAGTGCCCAGTGTTACTGCAGGCAAGACCAGTGACGATATTTGATCATTGCCACTGACAGGGAGCCAACCTAACCACAGGGAAAATACCAGAATGAGTAATGGCCCCATCCAGAAATTTGGAATAGCAACGCCTAACATGGAAAATGTCATTGCAAGCCTGTCCCAAATACTGCCCTTATGAACGGCAGCAAGCACACCCAGGGGTAATGCAATGATAAGTGCGATAAGAATACTCGTGCCTGCCAACAGAGATGTGGCGGGGATACGTTCAGCTAAAACATCAATAACGGGCCTTTTCGAATGCAGGGATGTACCTAAATCAAGATGCAACAGGCCATTGATATAATTTACCCATTGCGTTGATAAAGGCAGGTTCAAGCCTAAAGTTTCACGTAATGCCTCTCTGTCAACGACCTGGGCAGATTCTCCAAGCATTACCTCTACCGGATCACCCGGCACAATATGGATCAACATAAAGACTATTGTCATCACGCCGAAGACCACAATCAGTGCGGTAAACAATCTTGCACCCAGATAATTCAACATAATTGGTACATAAGTCTCATTTTTCTGATCTCATCGACCACTCCAGTATAAAATCATATAATCTAGAGCAGTGTAGCTGGAACAATAAAAACGAGTATAAAGGATTCTCCAGAGAAGGGTTAAAGGCAAGGGTTAAGAACATGAATGAAAATACATTAGATGATGCTGGTAGAAATATCATGGGTTTCTTAGTCAGGATATTAGGTTTTTTTCTACTGCTCGCAGGCCTTTGGGTCGCCCTTCAGGTTTTATTAACAGCACAGGAATTGTATGAACATCCAGAAAAAATTGAACGCTTTGCTGTCGCCATTGAGAAAGGCTCAAATATTGATAAAACATTGGCACCGCTAAGAGACAGCCTGATTCTGAAAAGTGACTCAGACAATGGGGTCCAACAATACACTGAAACCGAACAAAGACCCGCTATTGTTGGCGCGGGAGACATTCGCGTTTCTTATTTCTTTGCCTGGGTAATTGCGCTGTTGTTGTTGCTACTAATTGCCAGAATTTCATTAGCGGCAATTAAGACGGGTGGAGAACTTGTACTTTTCGATATGCAGATCAAACAATTTGCCCGAATGCTGGCAAAAGAATCAAATAAATTTAGAGACTAATCCAAGTGGTCCTGATTTAATTAAGGAATCTCCGATCAAATCCCAAAATACATTAAGTCGTCATTCTGGCGCATGCCAGAATCTAGTCAAAACAATAACTTGCTGGATGCTGGTATTCACCAGCATGACGAAGTGCATACTTAATCAGAGGTTCCTTAACTTCAACTTGATGATTCATAGGCATCAAGCCATTCGTAAAAATCCAGTTCTTCACTGATTTCAGGGTCTTCGTTGAAATCGAAACCTTCAAGCGTCGAAACCAGCGCCTGGTTCTCCCGGGTT
>Ga0209988_10002488_pt1 | contig 12170 bp, 12 predicted proteins | sample N075metaG_FD_183115 | JGI IMG/M metagenome (GOLD analysis project Ga0209988, IMG submission 183115) | Deep subsurface microbial communities from Kermadec Trench to uncover new lineages of life (NeLLi) - N075 metaG (SPAdes) (version 2) | ecosystem: Environmental > Aquatic > Marine > Ocean trench... | reverse complement strand
AAATTGGTCCTCTTCAGCTCGCAATAGATAAAGATTTTGAGCATAATCAAAGCGATTTTCGATCAATCAGAGAAAATCATTCTACATGGCTGACCAGATTTTGTGTTTTTACACAGCCTGGACCCGACTCGGACATTCCGCAGTCTGCTAGAGCAGACTTCATCATTGCGCTAAACTCCGCGAGAATCTGCGTATTGGGTCATTCGCATAACACGCGCTGAGCCTGCTCGCAGGACTTCCAGAGGGGGACCATAGTTCTGTCATTGCGTTGGGCCATGTTGCTGGTTTTGTTCCTAGTCCGCCTAGCAATGGGCTATCAGTTCCAGTCGATCGCGTCGATCTCGTCACATTTGGTAAGCGAACTCGGCTTTAGTTATGCCGAGATCGGTACGTTGATCGGTTTCTTTCTGCTGCCGGGTATTGTTATCGCCATTCCGAGCGGTCTGATTACCCGCGCGGTCGTTGACAAGAACCTGCTGATGGTCGGCGCTGTGACTATGATCGTCGGCGCCTTGGTCATGGGGTCCGGGGATGATACCGGATCGCTCTATGTGGGTCGTCTGATCACTGGCATCGGTGGGACTATCTTCAACGTCATTCTGACCAAGATGGTCACTGACTGGTTCATCGAGAAGGAGATCGTGACGGCCTTGGCTATCATGTTGACGGCATGGCCAATCGGCATCTCCCTCGGTCTGCTAACTCAGGGTTTGATCGCCGATGCTTTTGGTTGGCCGTGGGTGATGCATGCGACAGGCGTCCTCGCTCTGGTCGCGTTATTGCTAACCGCCGCGCTCTACCGTGACGCACCGAATCTTGAACAAGCCGGCGATCAGTCATTGCGGTTCGGATTGCCGAAGCGGCAGTTCGTCCACGTCAGCTTCGTTGGTATCGCCTGGACCCTCTACAACACGTGTTTCATCATATTCGTGAGTTTCACGCCGGATGTATTGGTCGGACAGGGCTATGAATCGAGCGCGGCGAGTTCCATCACCAGTCTCGCTATGTGGGCGATGCTAATCTCCATCCCCTTCGGCGGCCGTATCCTGGAAGTTTTTGGCTGGATCACGGTCTCCATCGCGGTGACGTTGACGGCATCGGCCGCTGTTATGTTGGCGCTCTCGCAAGGCATTGCGCCAGAGGTTCTATGCGTTGCCTTTGGCGTCGTCGCGGGTATTCCGGCTGGCGCACTGATGGCGCTGTCGGCCGAGGCAGTCAGTTCCGACAATCGAGGCCCAGGTTTGGGCATTTTCTATAGCTGGTACTATGTCGGCATGAGTGTCGGCCCGGCTTTGGCGGGTTGGACCCGGGATATTAGTGGCAATACTGCGGCGCCGATCATAATGGGAGCGGCGATGTTGATTGGTGTGGTTCTACTTGTCGGAACGTTGCGCATCCTGCAAGCAATCTGGCCGATCGAAGCGGCGAGTTCTTCCGCGCAAACGGCGAACTAGATTAAGCGATAGGCCTACTGCCCACTCCGGCTGCGGTCGACCACCGCTCCGCAACAGCGTAGCATGCCAAATTGCGGTTGCCGGCGACGAACGGAAAGAGTCCGTTTGCGGCTATGCGTTTCAGCAGGTGAGGACCGAAAACCAGTGATCCTTGTACGCCCGTTATTGAGCGGAGCAGCTCAATCTGTAATTGGACCGCTGCCGACCCGAGGATGAGGCCGGGGGCCGTCGGAAACCGCCATACACAGCACGATTTCGTTTGGACGGGGCGCATCAGCAACCATCACAGTCATGGTATCGATATGATCGAATGACCAAGCCTCATCTTTGTGCCCAAGGGGAAGGTCAATGGGCACACCCATCGCTGCGACTTTCGCATTCGCGGGAATAAGCGCCTTGCCGCCGCCAACAGCCGCTCGCATCGGCTTGCCCAGTTTCCGATGGATCATAGCTGCGCCGTGCTCCATATCGCCGGCGACGCCAACGATGGCTGCCTTGCCGTAACTGACTGGCGGACCAGGAAGCAATTTCACGGCGTCGGCCATTAGTCGTTCGCCAAGTTGACCGCCGATGTCGAAAAGAGGTGACAAGTCCTTGACAAAGCGCCCGGCGAAAGGATTTTGGATTACGGCAACAGCGACAACCCGGGTTATGGGATCGCAGGCCTCACCAACGCCGTCCGCTTCTATGGTCTCCTTGATGACCACGGTCTTGCGAATGTCCATGGTAGCCGCCTCCCTGTGACAAACCTTTTACTGGCTTCGTCTAGATACTCTCAGGCATGCAGGGCATCATATCGATCCCAAAGGCCCAAAGCCAACTGGACAGGCCCCCCGATTGATTGAATGGTGCGGACGCCTCCCACCACCGGCATCGAAGTAGAGTCGAGGAGGGGCGCGGTGGCGATGGCGGCGCTTTCGCGGCGGCGCCTAATTCGGACTTGTCGTGGCCCCGTTTCCCCGCCCCGCTCATCGAACCCGAAGTGCTGATTTCCGGCATCCGGCTTTACGCGCCTGAAGGTGAAAAGCATTCTCCCAGTATCACCGCGACTTCCGCTTTTTTGGCACGAAACGGAAGTGCCGCCGGCGTCTCGCGACTTCCGCTTTCGGGCGCAAAGCAGACATGACATCGGCGCTCCAGAATGGCGGATTGTTCAATGCCGATTTAACCAATACGGGGTCATTGACCGGTTATTCGCCCTGGCCCTTTTCCAGCGCCGCCTGCGCCGCCGCCAGCCGGGCGATCGGAACGCGGTAGGGCGAGCAGGAAACATAATCCAAGTTTAATTATGCGCCCACAAATTCGATATGTTAGCCTCTTTGGCAGTACGTTGTGCGCCCAATTATCGCCAGTGCTGGCCGGATGGGAGGGGACGCAGCATCGATGGCCTCCATCTCGCGTGCATTGTTCGAGAGGCTACCGCCGCACTGGGGCAGAGGCGGGCGGTCGCGAAGCGTCTTGAATTCAAACCTCGGGAGGCCACACATGAAGAAGCTACTCATTACGACGGCGATTGTGGGGGTCACCGCGGTCCTTTCCTTGATGACGATCTACTCGTCCGTCCCGACAAATGCACAGTCGGCGCGTTGCACTTGCTTTACCGAGTTGATGGTCGTCGGATCGGGGAAGTCCGCCTCTGAATCGAAATGCGTATTTACGAAGATTTTAACCAAACAGTTGGGCCATGTTGGGGTTCTCCTATTTTGCAGTCCACAGAACCGTCAGCTGATGTTCACAATCACCCCGCAAGACTGTAAGGGATTCGCTGGCAACTTACCGGCGGAATTATTTCGGAATGTTGATGAGACGATCGACATGAGCGACATCGAGGGCGGTAGGGGAGCCTTAATGGCGGCAGCCGAAACGTTGGACTGCCGGGGAATGCCAGAGTAGCTCCCCATCATGTGGCGTCCGGCGTAAGTCGAAAGGCGGTTGTCGGCGTCCCACCGCCCTCTGTGAACGGTTAAAATATGAGGGCGGATAGCCGGGGAAATCGAAGCCCCGCTCGATCCGCCGGCATCGCGAACTTCCGCTTATGGCACATAACGGAAGTGCCACCGGCGTCTCGCGACTTCCGCTTTCGGGGGCAGAGCGGACATCGAAATGGTATGTCCGCGCCTTCTCGCCGACGCGATCACGGAGCAATTCAGCCAATCGCCGACAAGCTCCGCAGCATCATCCGAGCCGCACGGTCCTGTAGCGGCATCATGACCTCTGCAAGGCGCCGGAGTTGCTCCTCCAACGCATCGCCGACCTGCGCCCCATGGAATTCGTTAAGCGGCTTTTGCCCGAAAACCTCCCGCTCGAACACGAGGGAGAGGTTCCCAATCCAACCTTGCACGCGGATAAAATTGTAGTAGCTGATGACCGCCGTATCGATCATCATGATATTAGCAGCAGAAGCGGATTTCAGATCACCGATCAGATTTTGTCTGAGGCTCAAAAGCACCGCGACCGTTTCGCAATCGAGGAACCGTTCGGCACCCAAACATCGGACAATGAAGCGGCCGTTGGCAATTTCGTCGCCGGCCTTTTCCAACATCTTCGCCCAGTCTTCCGCCCGTCGAACGCCGCGACGACCGTTTACAAGGCCGTAGATGGCCCGAGCCTCGTCCTTCAACTTCTGGAATTGGGCCGTCAGCTCTGTTTGCACGCGTTCCTCGTGGGCCGCTGCACGGGCTTCATCGGTGTCTGATTCAACCAAATCTGATTTTGCTTTCGACCGGGTCGCGATCTCGTCAGGGATCTCAGAGTTGTCCTGGGTCATGCCCCTACACTCCGTCGAAGTTGTTTCCGTATTTCCACCACTTCTCGATCCAAAGCCTGACGCCGGGCAATCGCACTGAGCGTTTCGGCAACGTTTTCTTGCCGAACATATTCTTTTCGCTGACGGCCACCCTGTCGCCATCTGCGATAGAAATACGGGCCGTGCCGGAAGCCCCTCTGGCAGCGGCAATTCGGCTTGCCACAGCGTTTAGTTTCAAGGTGCAAGGAGCCTTTGAGGAAGTCGGTCTTGGGCAACGAATTTGCAGTATTTTCGTTCACCGGGAAACCTTCTCTGGCATCATCTGTCGCTGCTCACCTCTCGGCTTCCCATCGGTGGCCCAGCGGGCACGTCCGGTTTTCGCTCAACGTCGAAGTGCTGATCAATTCCCGCAATCAGCCGGTCAACGATTTCAGCCTTGGCCGGTTCGGTCTTGGCCGTGACGCGCTCGGCCCAGTCTCTTTTGATCCGTTTTGGCACCAGCGCCAAGGCGACCGAGAGGATGACTCTGAGGTGTTCGCGGGCCCCTTGGTCCATAAGAACATAAGTGGAACATATGTTGAGACAGGTCAACTGGCTATGCAGTCGAATTCCGTATCGGGCTCTTGCCGCTCAGAGGTCCGGTGCTCTTCATGGCGTTGAGGCGGTTCGCCTCCGCCTGGCATTGAGTTGTCATATCAGGTTGCCCTTCTTCCGTCCGCCGATTTTGGCTCCGTTCGCCATGTCAGCCTGTCCGGTGACCGCATGTCGGCATGACCGCCACTGCCGTATTTCCGGACTGTCCGGGTTGGAACTTCATCGCCTGTTTCCGCCTGTTCTTTCAGGGAAATCACAAGCGGAGCCATACCATAAATAGGATAAAATTCCTAGTCTGCTTTCGCCGATGTCATGTCTGCATTACCCCCGAAAGCGGAAGTCAGCCTGAGCCGTTTCAATGTCCGTTATGTAACAGTCAGCGACTTCCGATCATCCTTGTACCTCTTCTCGGAAGTGAAAATTATCGCTGGACGAAGCTCGACCTGTGTGGTGCGATGAGCTGCTGGAAGCAACGCTCCAGAGGCAAAATGCGTTGAATTCCTTACAGTAATGAGGAAAATACCGATGACGCGCCTGGACCGTACTCTGTTGGTGCGTTCGGTCTCCGGCGAAACCCGTTTCGCAAGTGAACAGTGAAATTTGCATGAATACCAGCGGTCGGCGAGTCCTCGGAATCGGACTCGATGCATTCGAGATCAGCCTTGCGGAGACGATGATCGCCGACGGTCAACTGCCGCATATGGTTCGGCTAGCGGAAAATTCAGCCCGCTTCAGGCTGGACCATGAAAGCGGGAAATATACGGGCCTCGCTTGGGAACACTTCAGTACAGGCAGGTCCCCGGACGACCAAGGGCGATGGTCTGCTGTAAGTTTTGATCCGGATCATTATGCTGTCTCGCAAGTGGAGACAACGACCGAGCCGTTCATAGCGGACCTACAGTGTTCGACCGTCGTATTCGATGTCCCATACTTAGACCTCGAAAAGGCGCCCAACGCGGTGGGTTTGTCGAGCTGGGGCGCTCACGATCCAGGCACGCCAGAGTTCTCCCGCCCCCTTGAGCTCAGAGGAGAGGTCGCAGCCCGCTACGGAACCTATCCCGCGCCGGACTGGATCTATGGATTCAGTTGGCCTTCCGTCGACAAAACCAAGGCGGCTGGCGATGCGCTTGCAAAGGCCGTGCGCATCAGGACCGAGATTGCCCGAGATCTACTCACCAATCAGGCTCCGGACTGGCGGCTCGCGTTGCTTGTGGTGTCGGAGTCACATTCTGCGATCGAGCAATTCTGGCATGGCGTCGACCCCTCGCATCCTCTCCACGGCTTGCCGTCCGCAAAGCACGCGCGCGATGCAATCATTGCCGTCTACAAGGCCATAGACGAGCTGATCAAAGAGCTGACTCAAGAGTTCCCCGACGCGGTTGTGCTACTGTTCTCAATGCATGGCATGGGACCGAACACTGCGGATTTGCCGGCGATGTTTCTGGTCCCGGAATTGATGTACCGCCATGCCTTTGGTCGCTCCTTCGTACGGCAACGGAAATATTCTCTGAGTCTGCCAGATGGCACGCCGGTTCTTGGTCACGAAGAGGTCTGGGACGTGGTCATGCGCAAGGTGGTGCCATGGCCGCGTGTTGCCGGCTCGACGCTTGCGCGGGTGCGCCGGCTCCTTGGCGACAGACGCCCGATACCCGGCCGTGCGCAGGCGGCGAATCTTGGCTGGATGCCGGCCGCCCGCTACGCAAGCCTGTGGCCTTCAATGCCGGTCTTCGCCCTTCCTGCCTATTACGACGTGCAACTCCGCATCAATCTCGCCGGTCGGGAAGCGAACGGTATGGTGCCTGTTGATCAGTATGAGCAGACAAGCCGCAGTATCATCGAGCTCATTCGCGAATGCCGCGATCCGGTCAGCGGCCAAGAGGTGGTCGAGAAGGTGATGTTCCGGGACAAGCCGCCGCTTGAAATAGGTCCGACGGAGGCAGACATCTATTTGTCTTTCGTCGCCAACACAACCGGACTGCGTCATCCAAAGCTCGGCACTATCGGCCCAGTACCATACCGAAGAACCGGCGGTCACACCGGAGACTGGGGCTTTCTATATGTGAGCGATCCAGACAGCGAGCCAGGTGACCGCGGCACGGCCGACGCCTTCGATGTGGCACCTACTATATTGGATCTCATGGGTGCGCCGCCCCGCCCCGACCTGAGTGGCCGGTCTCTATTATCTCGATTCATGTGAGGATCTTTTACCTGACTCGCGATTTGCGATCCGGAACCCCTTCCATCTTCCGCGGCGAACCGCGGCGCGGACCAAGGCTCGAGCCCAACGATCGGGAGGGGCGGCAACACGCGCCACCCTGTAGGTCACTTCAGCTGACGCCAGTTCCACGGCAGCACTGACGATGGATCGGGGTCGAAGAAGTCCTTTCGCCTCCTGGATGCCAAGAAGCGTTCCATAACCTTCATAATACCGCCACAGATATTCGACGGTCTGCCGATCCGGCGGGATCATATGGTATAGCAAGGCGCCTGACACCCAACGTCCTGTGCAGCCACTGGCAAGCATAGCTTCAAGCAAAACGGTTTCCTCGCCGCTCCTGAGCCAAGCGACATCTCCGCGTCCCAGTTCAGGATCATAGGACCGTTTTTTCTGGACTGTGCTTCTGATTGCATAATTGCAACCATACGGTACGGAGGACCTTTCGATCGGTGCGCCGTCGCGCTCGACTCGTTGCAGAGCGAACGCCGACCCTACGACCGGAAGCGCCCGCTTGAGCCAGGCTGGCGGCTCCCCTTCGAAATCCGGAAGGATCGGACCGGAGAATATATCAGCCTCCGGAAAACGCCTGAATGCGGTTTCGTATGCCACGAGAAATAGCGGATCGACGCAAACGTCATCGTCAACAAAAACAATGAAGTCGCCAGAACAGATTTCAACTGCTCGGTTGCGGGCGTGCGACAGCCCCAACCGTTCCTCAGTCGCTAAGACGACTGGCAGACGGTTTTCGAAATGCCCCACGACGGCAGCGCTTTCATCGATACATTTGTTGAGAACGACCACCACCTCAAAATCAGAAGATGTTGGCGGCTTCGCCATGCAGATCGAACTCAGTGCCTGTTCCAGAGGGTCTGCCCGGTTATGGGTACAAATGGCGATGCTAAAGCTCGGCATAGGCCTTTATCGCAAGCGCTGTAGGATTGAGCCAGCATGCACCTTGGCCCAATACCAAAGTGTGCTCCGCCCGAATTTGATGCGCGGATGCTGAGCCGCCGCAAGACGGAGAAACTCCGACGCTTGGCCGAATTCTTCCCGCCGAATCAATGCACGGGCAATGCGTCGGGCGAGCCAACCCTTCCGCCACCTCAACGTTTCCGCCCCGATGCCAAAGCGCGCAAGCTTGTCCAGTGCTTTCGATATTTGTGCAAACCCTTCAAATGGCGCCGTCGTGAACCTGCTCTCCATCCGGGTTGCGTCAACATTGTAGATCATGGTCGGGTATGAAACCGTTGCAACGTTCGACCGTGATAGGATTGACGCCCAGAAGATCGTATCTTCGTCGAACGAGACGGCTTCGGGAAAGATTGAATCGCCTACCGCATGGCGCCTGATCAGCGCGCTTCCCATGGCGATCGACCGTAGGCGGTTGGTAAGATAATCATGTGCATTCCGATTCGGATCGTCGAGGTAGGGTCGGGGCAACCTCACCTTGTCCACTACGCCTGCCAATCGCCTAACGTAACCGCCAACGGCCACATCGATTTTCGGATCGGCGCCCAGCCGGTTGGTTAGGCGGCGCAGTCCGCCGTCGAGCAGCGTATCGTCCGCGTCCATTAGGAAAAGTAGCTCACCTCCAGCGAGACGGATGCCCACGTTTCGAGCCGCGCCAGCATCGTTCACCGTCACCGGAATTACAGTAACTGGGAGGCATAGTTTGAGACCAGTTTCTCTGGCGACTGCCCCGGTCCGATCGGTCGAGCCATCATCGACAACCAGAATTTCGTATAAAAGATTTCGATCGTTCGAGAGGCTTCCAAGCGTCGCCTTGATACTTGACGCGGCGTTCCTGGCCGGAATGACAACCGACACCGTAGACGCCACAAGGTCAGTTCTGTTCACATCACTAACTTCAATTTTGACATCGTTCCATCGCTGCATCGGTCTCGGGGCGACCAGTACGAATACGGAAGCACTATTGCCAAGCGATTACTGATCCACTTATTAATTACCGAAGGTATTCTGCCTTTACAATATCCGAGAAGGCACAAACGGGGAAGCCGGAGGGCCCGCGCTGATCGGCCTCAGCAACCACCGACCAAGCCGGACACTGATAATACAGTGGCCGGCATTGTTCCGGTTCTTACCGGCGATTTACGGGCAAATCCACGGTGATAATACACCGAAAAAACACCGGGGCCGCGATAACAACCTGGTCCCGCTTCTTAGTGGGAAATAGCGGGCGTTCGTGATGGCAAGATAGCTGCTTCTGCAACGCTTCTGCAGTTTGTAGAACACGCTTGGAAAACCGCAGCCGTCACTGCGGATGCTTCGCCATCCATTCGCGGGCCATGCGCTGGGCCTCGGCGATCTGGTCGGGGGGCTTTTGCTTTTCCACCGCGTCGAAAAAGTCTCGTGCGGACACGACTTGTGCCGCAACGCTGCCCGATCAGAAGGTGAGGCCCAAATAGAGCGCTATATCGTCATAAACATCCCTGCGCGCGTCGTCGTAGGGCTGGTTGTCGGCTTCCTCAAACGCTGCGATAGCGGTGGCTTCAGCTTCGTAGCCATCAACAACCAGCTGGGCAGTCGCGGGGTCTAAGAGGGGAAAACCAGCGATGGTAGCGTTCGCTGCCGCGATTTGCTCTGCCGTTGAGGCGGGATTAGCGAGCACGGCAACAGCATCCAGATAGGCCTGCGCATCTAGGTAATCCTGTTCTGACGGGAGGACACCGCCGTTTGTCGCCAAGGCTTCCTGCGCGGCCCAGTCGGCTAGCAAATACCTTTCCACCCGCTTGATCCGGGAGTCGTAGGCAGCGTGCAGTTTGGCCTGTTCATTGGAATTGAAATAGCTGTGGCCGGCGCCAAGCAGGCGATGGATTTCGCCAGGCTTCTGGCCGGTGGCCTCTGCTGTTTCCATGACATAAGCCGTCACTGGCGCAACCGGCTTGGGGTCTGGCGGCCCGACAAGGGCAATCGCGGGCGCTGCGCCGTTTGCCCGTGATGGCAGCAATTGCTGGGGCGCGCCTGTGGCAACTCCGGCGGGGGCGGTGCTGTCGGTGGATGAGGGCCTGGCGCTGCCGGTTGCCAGCAGGCGCAGCAATCCGCCGCCATTGCCCTGACCCGAAGCAGGCCCGCCGCTCGATGACTCGTTAGCCGAACCTGATCCGGCATCGGCACTTTGCCCAGCGTTCCCGTTGTTGCTGTCGCTTTTACCGTTACCTTTGCTGTTTGCGTTCGCCGCAAACGCCTGGCTCGTGAATATCGGTGGCATGGCGTCTTGGAGGAATGCGCCCCCTGAAAACGCGATTGCAAGGACTGCAACCGCGACACTGCTTCTCATTGATCTAAGCACCTTGTTCCCCCGCATCAATTCGTGCTCCCCGCATCAATTCGTGTCTACCATAGTTGTTCACTCACGCATGTGCCAGCAACTCTGCGGTTCCATTCTATGGTCACAGACCACCAAGCAGTCGAACGCATCGGCATGAACCGTCACGGTTTTTGCGAGCATCATAGCCAGCGCAAGGAACCCACTTCGGAGAATTGCTTACATCGGTTCTGCCGGGCTTCTGTCACCAGCATGACGGCTGTCAGGCGCAGGGTAGAGCCATCCTTTGCGGTGATGTAATAAGGCTGTTTGGGCTGGCCCTTACCCATCACTGCGGATGCTTCGCCTTCCATTCGCGGGCCATGCGCTGGGCCTTGGCGATCTGGTCGGGGCCATCAGCTCAGCCACCATTTCGCGGTTCTCTTTTGCGTCAAAGTAGTCCAACGCACTGGTTTATCCACATATGCGCCTGCACGATACCGTCCTCGACGATCTGAAGGTGCGCGCCGACGCCGATACTCAATAATCAGTATACCCTGATCCTGACGCCGTTCCCCAGAGTCTTGTATCTCGGAACGGACTCGGCCTGTGTCTTCGCAACAGCAGGTAACTCCGCAGCCGCCGACGGCCGGCGATCTTGCTTCCAGAAAATGACGCCGTTCCCCAGAGTCTTGTATCTCGGAACGGACTCGGCCTGTGCCTTCGCAGCGGTAGGTAACTCCGCAGCGGCCGGCGGCTGGCGATCCTGTTTCGCCAACCATTCACGAGTCATGCGCTGTGCTTTGGCGATCTGGCCGGGAGTCATCAGGCTGGCGGCAAAATCCCGGCCTTCCTGTGCCGACTTGTCACCTTGCGCGGCAGCAAGGTTGAGCCACATATGCGCTTTTACGTAGTCCTGCGGCACGCCTCGGCCCAAGGCGTACATGAGGCCGAGGGAGGCCTGCGCATCGGCAACACCTTGCTCAGCGGCCTTGCGATACCATTTCGCCGCCACCCTATAATTCTGCCGCACCCCCCGGCCAAAGCGGTACGTGATGCCGAGATTGTACTGCGCACCGGCATCACTCCGCTCGGCAAGCGGCCGCCAGTATTTTAGCGCCGCAGCATAGTCCTCTCGCTCATAGGCTGCCCAGCCATCCTCAAGCGGTCCAGCATGTGCCGGAACCGCGAGTGCCATGACGGCCAGCGCCAGAAACCCTATCCGCAAAACTGCTTTCATCGGCTCTGCCTGGTTGCAGTCTCCAGCATGGCGGCTGTCAGGCGCAGGGTAAAGGCGGCGGCGTCGTTACGTTAACCAACCTATACGCAAGGACGGAGTCCTGACGGAAATGGGGGTGTATTGTGAAGGGGTCTCCTCGGGTTTTGAGGCTCCCCCATCGCCCCCAATTAACCTCTGGGGGAGTCCCGAGGGGACAACCTAAAAATCTCGCTAAGGACCGTTAGGTGGGTGACGGTGCTGCCAGCGGGTGTCTATGGCCAGTTCAAGCCGCAACCGTCACCGCTGGTGCTTCGCCTTCCATTCGCTGGCCATGCTGATTTTCAACCCCCGGGTTCCGGATAACTGATTTTCCCATTATTCACAGGTCTAAACCAAACCGAATTGTGGATGTGGCCTTATGCATTGTATAAAACCGCAATATATTTCTTGAAGTTTATTGATGAGAAATGTATGCGGCGGCTGGGAAATCGTGGGCGGCTTCCAATTCCTACCAATTTGAAATCTACCGAAATGAAATCAATCAAAATGATAACCGAGGGGGATCCGATGACGGAAAATATGGAACAGGGCAATCTCATCGAACTGACGGCAGATATCGTTTCTGCCTATGTCGGCAACAATTCAATTCAATCTTCGGATCTTCCTGCTTTGAT
>Ga0209988_10002487_pt1 | contig 12170 bp, 17 predicted proteins | sample N075metaG_FD_183115 | JGI IMG/M metagenome (GOLD analysis project Ga0209988, IMG submission 183115) | Deep subsurface microbial communities from Kermadec Trench to uncover new lineages of life (NeLLi) - N075 metaG (SPAdes) (version 2) | ecosystem: Environmental > Aquatic > Marine > Ocean trench... | reverse complement strand
GGAGATATTTTTATTAGAATTAACAAAAAAAATACTCAAAGACTAGTGCTAGCTGGATGAGAAATGAATCACTCCACCTGTGGAACCTACCTCAGAGTACTCTACATCACCAAGGGAAAGAAGTGGGTCCAACTACCAAATCGACTATTTTGTGAAAAGTGTGACAAAATCGTCAAGACAACACAGGAGGACTCTGGAGAATGATTCGAGTAGGTAACAAGTAGGCTTTTCTTTAAGCTAAGTTCTTGAGTATAATCTATACAGAATTATCTGAAATTTTCAGATAATTTAGACTCGAAACATATTGGCAAACCATTCATTTTAACCAGTTTTTAGGAACAAAAATGGAGAAAATTTAGAAATTATCCAGAAGTTAAAAGTAGTATTGCTCTTGCAAGATCGCCTTTAGCTTCCTCTAAAGCAGTTTTAGCTTTTTCTTCATCAACTCCAGCTTGTTGGCTTACTAGCTGAATATCTTCGTCTGAGAAAATTGGAACCTCTAATTCACTTTCTTCATAACTATCTGCAGTTACTGTAAAAATAGAACTATCTTTTGCTTTCATTTCAGTAACAGATGGTTTTGTAATAATAATCTCTTTTTTGTCTGTCTTGATTATTACCTCTTGAACATTTTGGAGTTCACTCATATCAAGACCCATCTTGTCCATCATTCTTCGCATTTCGCGATTTCCTCCTCGCATCATGATTCTATTTCCTCTTTACGACTTTTTAAACTATCTCTGACCTTAATTGCCACACCCCTATCAAAATCTAAAATCATCTCACATGATAAAACAGCCTTTCCAACTGCAATGACTTTATTTTTGAATAATACTGGAGTGTCAGCAGAAATGCGTACTTTTTTTCCGCACCAAACCACATGTTTACAAAATACAGAACGTCCTTCCATGACAAATGGGGCTGCGTCTTCGTTTATCTCAAGACAGTTTTCTTTGAATGCTTTACTTTTCAGTAAAATTTGAGCAAAATAAGGACTAATTGCTAAACCACCATCAATTCTCAAAGTGCATAGTAATTTTTCTTTATGGTAAACAGTTCTTATTCTTCCAGTCTTTCGTGAAAAAGTAATTTCAACATCTTTTGGTAAATGTTTGGACACACCATTTCCAAATAACGCATCAAGTGAATGTTGAAGTTTTAGGACTTGATCCATACACATAGGCTATATTTTCTAAATATTAGTTCAATGTTTAACTATACTACAAGTCTCAAACTATATAGATTAGTTTTTTTTCTTTAGATCATGAATGACAGAGGAGATACAAGGAAACTTCAATTCACAGGAAAATCATCATACATAGTTTCATTACCAAAACAATGGGTAGTTGATCTTGGTCTAAAACAAGGAGATCAAATTAGAATAGTTAGAAAAGGATCATCAACATTAGAACTTTATCCGCCAAAATTTGAATCCCGTATCCAAAAAAAAGAAGACGTAACAATTGAGATTGATACGGAGGAAGAAGCATCATCTATAGTTAGAAAATTAATTTCACTGTATTTTTTAGGATTCAAAATAATTAACGTTAAACCAAAAAACGGAAGATTAAGTCCTAATCAAAGAAAAACTGTAAAAGAAGCAGTAAAACGAATGTTAATGGGTTCTGAAATTATTTCAGATTCAAGTGGAGGAATTACTGTACAAGTTCTTGTAAATTTGCTAGAATTATCAGTTGATGGGGCATTCAAAAGAATGATTCACTTAGCTAGATCAATGTCTAGTGATGCAATTTTAGCAGTAAAGGAGAATAATTTAGAATTAGCTCAAGAAGTAATCAACACAGATGATGAAGTAGATAGATTTGGGTTCTATATTATCCGTCAGTTAAAGATAGCAATTCAAAATGAGCATATGCTAAAAGAGATGGGTTTTAGAAATGCTAGAAATTGTCTTGGATACAGACTAATTGTAAAAAATATAGAAAGAGCAGGTGATCATGCAGCATTTATTGCAAGAGACCTTCTCGAGTTCAAAAAGCCAGTCAAAAAAGAGATTTTAGAAAAACTTCAAGATATGAATGAATTTTGTTTATCAGTATTGGATGATTCATGTCTGGCATTATTCAAAGAAGATTATGCGCAGGCAGAAAAAACCATTAAAAAAACAGATGAAATTGCCAAATATGAGAAAAAAGTTAGAGACGTCTCAAAATCACTAAAAGATGAGGAGGAAATTTACAGGATTAGAAGAATGACTGAAAATATTAGAAGAGTTTCTGAATATGCTAGTGACATAGCAGAAATTGTGCTAAATATGAACATAGAAAAAACATTGAAAAAAACTGAATGATTTATCAAAATAGGTAGAATCTTTAACGTGAATTAAACTAAAAAAATCGAACTAAAATGAAGTCAGTTATTTTAATCACATATGATAAGGAAGATGTAATCAATGAAGCTAAAGGATTGTGCGATGCTGCAGGATATCAAGTAGTTCATACAATTACTGCAAAAAATCTACAAAAACGAAAATATGGAATGAGTGGTGGAGTTTTAGAAAAATTAGAAGAATTATCAGAAAAACTCAGACCAGATGTAATTGTATTTGACGAAATTTTAAAACCAAGTCAAAACTATAATATTGCATCTGTTTTACATAGAGAAATTTTAGATAGAGAAGCATTGATTCTTGAAATTTTTGAAAGTAGAGCATCAAGTGCAGAATCAAAATTACAAGTAAAATTAGCTCAATTAAGATATGAAATGTCAAGAGCAAAAGAAAAAGTTCGTCTTTCAAACATGGGAGAGCAACCAGGATTTATGGGAATAGGAAAATTTGAAGTTGATATTTATTATAATGATATAAAACACAGAATGCAGACAGTAAGATCTAAGCTGGAAAAGGCAGGAAAACAAAGAGAACTTCATAGACAAGGAAGAAAGAAGATGGGATTCAAGATAATTTCACTTGCAGGTTATACATCTTCTGGAAAAACAACATTGTTTAACAAAATGACAGGAGAAACAAAAGCTGAGGGTAAAGAATTGTTTACAACACTTTCTACAACTATGCGAAGAGTGACGATTAATCGAGAATCATTCTTAATCTCAGATACAGTTGGTTTTATCAGTAAATTACCTGCATATATGATAGATGCGTTCAAATCAACGCTAGAAGAATTAAAACATACAGATATCATAATTGTTATAATTGATATTAGTGATTCATTAGTTGAGTTAAAAAAGAAATTTGCTAGTTGTATGAGAACGTTAAGTGAGTTAGATATTGAAAAAGATAAGATAATTTATGTTTTAAACAAAGTAGATTTGATAAAAAATGAAGAGATAGAGAAGAAAATTGACATACTTAATTTAACTGAAAATAAAAAACGGGTTTCAGTTTCTGCAAAAACAGGTGAGAATGTTAACCAGCTTAAAGAATTAATCGAAGATATTATGAAAACGCAGAATTCACCAAAATTTGAGAAAAATATTTTGGATGGAGTTAAAAGAGAATTTGCTAATTGAGGTAGTTAGAATTGGACAACGTCTAGTAAGAGATGACAGAGTAACTACACATGTTGCACTAGTTTCAAGGGCATTTGGAGCAAAGAAAATTTTCATGACTGAAGTTAATCCTGAAATTAAAGATTCCCTTGAAAAGATCAATAAAACTTGGGGTGGAAATTTTGAAGTTGAATTTATTGATAAATGGAAATCTATTGTAAAAAAGAAAAAAGATGAAAACTTTAGAGTTGTGCATCTTACAATGTACGGAGAAAGCATTAATGATGTACAAGAGAAACTTCGAAAAGAAGAAAATCTGTTAGTTGTAGTAGGGGCTGAAAAAGTTCCAAGAGAAATTTATGAATTAGCAGATTACAATATTGGAATTGGGAATCAACCACATTCAGAGATTAGTGCACTTGCAATTCTTTTAGATCGTATTCAAAATGGTGAACAATTTGAGAAGACATTTTCAAATGCTAAAAGAAAGATCATACCCACAAAAAAGGGCAAAAATGTGCATGTAAAAGAAACAAGGGATTAATAATAGAAAATTAGGATGGATTAGAGTTGGTAGATAAATACGAAGATCCTTTTGTAAGAATTGCTTCAATGATTGGAGGAGATGAATATCTCAAAGTAGCAAGATCTCTTCTTAAAGCTGAAGATGCAACTGATGAAGAAATTGCAAGTTCTACAGGTCTTAGAATCAACATGGTAAGAAAAGTATTGTATGATCTATTCGGAAAGTCACTCATTACCGGAATCAGAGTAAAAGATGAGAGAAAAGGGTGGTTTGTCTACAGATGGAGAACTAGAAGAGAAGAAGTTGAACATTTTATTGAAAGTCAAAAGAAGAAAATTACAGAAAGATTGCAACAAAGATTTGATTATGAAAATGCCTCTGACTTTTATCATTGTGGTAATGAAGACTGTCCAAGAGTTACATTTGAAAACGCGCTTGATGGTATGTTCAAATGTCCATCATGTCAAAATGTTCTAAATCTGAAAAAGAATGATAAATCTAAAAAAGCATATTCAAGAAAAATTGATGAAATTAAAAAAGATATGCAACAGATATTCTAATTAGATCTTAAAATAATACTAGATTAAATATAGGAAAAATTAATAAAATATCCTTGGCTCAAATCACTACAGTAAATCCAGCTACAAATGAAGAAATTGCAACATTTTCTACAATGGATAGAAATCAAGTGTTTGATTTAGTAGGAAAAGCAAAAAGGGCATTTCCAGAATGGAAAAAAGATTATGAAAAACGAAGAAGTTACATTTACAATTTAGTAGAATATCTAAAGAAAAACAAAACAAAACTTGCAAAAGTTGCAACAACCGAAATGGGAAAACCAATTAAAGAATCAATTGGGGAAGTTGAAAAATGTGCTTGGGCATTAGAATTTTATGCTGATCATGGTGATAGTTTTCTTTCCGATGAAGTACTAAACACAGATGCAAGAAAGAGCTTTCTAACTTTTGAACCAATAGGGGTTATTGGCTCAATCATGCCTTGGAATTTCCCTTATTGGCAAGCATTAAGATTTGCAGCTCCATGTTTAATGGGAGGAAATGTAATTGTTATGAAACCATCCAGAAGAACAATGCAATCAGGAATTGAAATTGAAAAAGCATTTACTGAATCAGGCATACCAGATGGAATTTTTCAGACAGTAGTAGGAAGTATAGATGCTGCAAATCATCTTATTGATTCTGATGTCAGTGGTGTAACATTTACTGGAAGTACGACAGCAGGAGCAAAAGTTGCTGAGAGAGCTGCTACGCATTTAAAAAAATGTGTTTTAGAATTAGGTGGAAGTGATCCTTTCATAGTATTAGATGATGCAATTATTGAAAAAGCAGCAGAAGGCGCAGTAAAAGGTAGATTCATCAACTGTGGTCAAAGTTGTGTAGCCTCAAAAAGATTTTTTCTTGGAAAAAATATTGCAAAAGAATTCATTGAATTATTTATTAAAAAAACATCTCAGTTAAAAATTGGAGATCCAATGTCTATGGAAACGGATCTTGGGCCACTTTCAAGTAAGCAAGCACTAGAAACAATTTCTGGAATTGTAGAAGATGCAAAAGAAAAAGGTGCTGAAATTCTTTTGGGAGGTAATGAGATTGATGGTAAAGGATTCTTCTACAAACCAACAATTCTTACAAATATCAAACCAAATATGAGAATTGCAAAAGAAGAGACATTTGGACCAGTTGCACCAATTACAATAGTAGAGAATGAAAGTGAGGCAATCAAATTAGCTAATGATGTAGAATTTGGTCTAGGTGCAAGTATTTGGACAAAAGATCTTGCAAAAGCAAACAAAATGTCTAGACGAATTGAATCAGGAATTGTTAGTGTCAACAATGTAGTAATTTCAGATCCTAGAATTCCATTTGGAGGAATAAAACATAGTGGATTTGGAAGAGAATTATCAAGATATGGGATGTTAGAATTTGTAAATATAAAATCAGTTAGATTTTATGACAATCTTACACATCACCATTACGTAGAATAGATTTCTTTACAAGTAAAAATTTAAGAATTGACTAATTGACTTTAAGAAAAATAATTAAAAGATAGAAATTAGTTAACGATATTTCGTTAACAAGTGGATTTAACGATTAGAAAGGCTTTTTGCTTTTACAAATTTCCAAATTCTTTTGGTCATTTCACTTGGTGCAATTGGTTTATTTCCAAAAACTTGCTCTACAGTTTCTTTACGACCTGCAAAATTAATTGCATATCCACCAAATAGTAATTTTTTTGTTTTTGATTTAGTAGCTTTCTTTTTTGTAGTTTTTCTTTTTATTGTAGCTTTCTTTTTTGTAGCTTTCTTTTTTACTGCCAATTTCTTGTAGTTTTATTTCAAATTAGGTATATAACTTACACCTTGACATAATACAAAACAAGGTGATTTTTGAGCCTCTTGATTAACTTGAGACGTAGATTAGGTGAATTTGAAATTTTTCCAAAACCCTGTCCCTGAACAAAAGAAATTGCATCATTTCCTCCAATTAAAAATGGAGATAATGTAATAATTAATTCATCAAAAAGATTTTGTTTAATAAATTCCCAGTTAATTGTTCCACCACCTTCAACAAGAATTGTTTTAATTTTTTTATCTGAAAGTTTTTTTAGTAATAATTTTAAATTTACAGAATTTTCTCCAGCAATAATTACTTCTACAGGAAATTTTTTCAATTTATAAAAATTTAATTTTGTAATTTTTTTTGATACAGCTATAATCGTTGGAATCTCATTACTTGTTTGTAGAATTTTTGATTTTTTTGATATAGTGCCTTCAGAATCTAAAACTATCCGAATAGGATTTTTTCCTCTAGTATATCGTACAGTTAACAAAGGATTATCTTGAAAAACTGTATTTTTTCCAACAAGAATTGCATCCACTTTAGATCTTAGTTTATGAAGTCTCACACTATCTTGTTTTGAAGATAGTTTTGAATCACCTGTCCTAGTTGCAATTTTTCCATCAATTGATGTTGCTGCACTAAGAATTACATAGGGTTTAGATTTTTCCATATACTATTTTACCTCCGATCATTATTGCTCTAATTGCAGATTCTGATGCTCTATGAACTATTGATGCATATGGATTATGCATTGGTTCTAAATCTAATGCATGTTTATCAAGAAAAATACAATCAGCAATTTTTCCAGTTTCAATTACTCCAATATCTTTTTTCAAAAGTTTTCCTCCGTTTACAGTAGCCATTTTAAGAATTTCTTTAGGATTGATTCTTTTTTTGTGAATTCCCATAGTTACTTTCCAAAGAAAATCCATTTCTCTAAACATATCTGGAGAATTTATCATCACATTATCTGTACCTAAAGCTAATGTACATCCTGCCTTTTGCATCAATTCTATATCTGGAATTCCTTCTGCTAGAGACGAATTGGCCCTAGGGCAGATAACAATTCCCCTAGTTTTCTTTGCTACAGCACAAAGTTCACCTTTTGATGCAAAAGTCATATGAACTAAAAAATGAGGTTTTAGAGATAGAGCTCGGACTGTTTCAGATTTTCCAGTAATTTTCTTTGATGTAGAAACACTTTGTTTAGTTTCGGAAGAATGTATGACTCTCAGTTTTGTCGTTTTTGAATAATGATTTAGTACTGATGTACTATTCTCATTTGCACCACTAATACCAATTCCATCACATTTTTTGAGGAGTTCAGTCAGATCTTTATCTTTGTCACTAGGAAAAGGTTGATTTTTTCTGATTTCAGATGGTTCTTGATAAAATTCTACTCTGCCTAAAATAATTGAACGGATAGGAATATCAGATAATACTTTTTTGAGTAAAGTAACACCATCTGATCCACCTTCTCTAAAATCTACAAATGTGGTGATTCCTTTTCTAATCATTGAATGACAAGTGTTTTTCATAAAATTAGCAAGATTTTCTTGAGAAGTGTTTTTTAGAATTTTTGATTTTGCTCCAAATACAGGATGAATTTTTTTATCAACAGAACTATTTAGAGTCACATCTTTTCCAATAGAATCTCCTATGTGAGTATGAGCATTGATAAATCCTGGAATTAATAATAGACCTTCACAATCTATGGATTCTTCTTTAACACTTGATTTAATTTTTGGTTGAATTTTTTTAAATAAATTTTTATGAATTAGAACATTAGTATTTGAAATAAAATCTAACTCTTGACCAAATAATATACTCAGATTTTTTATTAACATGATAATTCATAAACTTCAGGTTTTTCTTTTCCTGAATCTCGAATTTCTCGTATAGTATCAAGAGATTTTGTGGCTAGTTTTACAGCTTCTCTTGAAGTGTATCCATTACCAATTCCACAATTCAAAGAAATTTTGTCATCACTTTTAATTATATCAATGAAATTCTGTACAGATTTTTTTGCATCTTCACTTGCAATTACTATAAAGTTATCACCACCCATAAAAAATGTAAGAGAGTCTTTTTGTAGAAAAAATTTTGACATTTTTGAATATAATGAAAAAATTATTGAAGAAATTTCATAAGGTGAATTAGTTTCTCCTTTTGAAGTAAGATCATTAATATCTAAATGCATGATTGAAACTTTAGAGTCTAATTTACCATTAACAAAACCAAAAATGTTATGTTCTTTATTTAATATGATTTCATTTCTTTTTCCATCATGAGCCTTTAAGTTTGCTTCAAATGGAGATTTTCCAAAACCAATTGAAATTGTTAAATGCACATCAAATAATTTTTTGAGTGATTTTTGGATTTGAATATGATCATCTAACTCAAGTCCATTTGAGACTACAAAAAATTCATCTGCTCGATTAAGAAAAACAAGACAATTTTTTTCAGAAAATAATTTCTGTACTTCTTTGTAAAGTGATGCTTGAAGCATTTGAAGTTCATGTTCTCGATCACTTCCTAATGTTAGTGTCCAAGGACCATATCCACTAATTTTTAAGATACTAAGTTGAATCATTTTTGGATTCTCTGCAGTTCTTTGGAGATTTTCACAACAGATTCAACTGCATGTTCTGCAACAGGTCTTATTCTAGCATAAGCATGTCTTTCATGCAATACAGGACCAGATATTCCTAAAGAAACTGGTTTTTGGTATTTTATGGACAACTCAGAAATAGATCTTGCAACAGTATGAGAAATCACTTCATCATGCTTTGTTTGACCCGTAATTATTGTGCCTAAAGTGACTACACCATCAACATCTTTTTTCTTCAATAATGCATCTACAATAATTGGTATATCAAAGGCACCAGGAACCTTACATGTATAGGTAATTTTTAATTTCATCAAGTTTGCTTTTTCTTGAGCTACAGAAAGCATTCTAGATGTCACTTTTTCATTGAATTCCGAAACTACTATAGCAATATTCAAAATTAATTCACCTTAGCGTATTCTAAAAGTTCTTTTCCATCAATCAATGGAATCCCATTTTGTTTTGCAAATTTTTCTGCTTTATCCACTGACAATGCAGCATATGTTTCTGCATCCATCATTTCACAAATTGCAGTAACTGGAATCAATCCTGCAATTTTAGCTAAATAAACAGACATTTCAGTATGTCCTTGACGTGCAGCTAATAACCCTTTAGATGCTATCAGTAAAGGAACATGACCTGGAGTTTTAAAAGATGATGCAAATTTTTTCTGTTTGTTTTCAACATTAAAGATCTTTGCCATTTCTTGAATTGTTAATGCTCTATCTTTATCAGTGATTCCAGTATAAGTTTGATAATGATTTATGGACAATGAAAAAGTTGGATAATCACCGTAAGGTGCCAAACCCATAATCATTTCTTTATTTGACATTGGAGAATCAGAAAGAATTTCATGCATGTATCTTAATTCAAGAGATGTTGCAAAATTATGATCTAATGCAATACATAATAATCCACCAGCATTTTGACGCATTCTTGCAACATGTTCAGGTGTAACAAATTCTGCAGCTACAACCATATCAATTTCATTTTCTCGTCCAGCTGAATCAAACAACAGAACAAACTCTCCGCGTTTTAGAGATTCTAATCCAGATTCAAGATACACATACAAAAATCGCATAAATCTAATTATAAAGTTTACTAAAAAATTGGTAATTACCACTAAAATTGTAGATAATTGGCTTTATTTTAGAATATATTTTCCAAGAATGTCAGTTTCAATATTAACTTTATCGCCTACTTTTTTTGTTTGAAAATTTGTAACTTCAATGGTATGAGGAATTATTGATACGGATGCAAGAGTATTTTTGATATCAACAACCGTTAAACTAATTCCATCTACTGCAATAGAACCTTTTTTCACTACATATTTTGATAGTTTTTTGGGAACTTCAAACCAAATTTGAACTTCCTTAGGTTTTTTTAGAATTTTTTTAATAATTCCTACGCCATCAACATGACCTAAAACAAAATGCCCTTCTAATCTATCGCCTACTTTTAGACTGCGTTCAATATTTACAATTCCACCAACTTTTAGATTTCCAAGATCTGTTTTTTTTGTAGTTTCTTCAATCATTTCAAAAATACAGCTAGTTTTAGATAATTTTGTTGCAGTAAGACAAACGCCATTAAGTGCAACACTTTGTCCAATTTTTAATCCCTTAGCATGTTTTCCTAGATTTATAGTCATTTGAATAGCACTTCTATTTTTTGTATTTTTTGAAATTTTTTCTACTTTACCAATACCTTCAACAATTCCTGTAAACATCAAAAACTATTAAAATTCTTTATATAAAATTATTTAGAATCATACTTTTCAAATTCATCTTCACATAATTGATGAAAAACAGAACATTTGTTTTCTTTAGCATCGATCTTGATTTTTTCCATTTCTTTGTTAAGTATACCTTGTGCTGCTAAAAATGCATCATCATCCATTCCCAATTTTTTAAATAATTGTGATTTTGCAAGAGGGATTTCTTTTAAGCTTGAATCAATAGTTTGAGCTTTATCGTAATAGTCTATTGCATCTTTGTAGTTACCCAAATGACTAAGAGAAATAGCCTTATTCATCAAAGCAGTAACGTCATCTGGATCTACTTCAAGAGATTTATTATAACATTCAAGCGCATCTTGATGTCTATTTAGTTCATTTAGAGATAATCCCATACTGTTAAGAGCCCAAATATCCTTTGAATTTTTAGAAAGAATTTGTTTGCATAGTTTTAGAATTTGTTCATATTGTTTTAGATTTTCAAGAGCATAGATCTTGTTTTTTAGTGCATAAGTATCTGAATTCTTTAACTCTAGAACTTTGTCACAATAAATAATGGCCTCTTCATATTTTTTTAAATAAACCAAAGACAGAGAAATATTTTGGAGCGCAACCATGTCATTAGGAGTTTTTTCAAGTAAATTTTTACAATAATTGTACATATCGTCGTATTTGCCAGAATTAAAAAGTCTAGTAATTACATTTGATGGATCAAGAAGATTAACCATTTTACTATAATTTAATAAAAATTCATTATCTTTAACATATTCTAATTTAAAAGAAAGAGTTCTGAATAGAAATATTTTTAATTATTTCAGAGATTTACGAAGTGTTTCATTAAGTACTCTGGAATAACTATATGATGACTGTTCTTGTTGAATCAGTTTTGCTTGACGTAGTCTAAGTTTTTTATCAAGATCTTCATCGATCATTATTGTTACACGTTTACTCATATGTATCATCATATCATATGAAGTTTAGAATATAACATTTTAGGGTAAGTTCCAGAAATGGGAAAATTAATTAGTTATAATAGAAATTACTTGATCCATCTTGAATGGTTTTTGAATAAGAGGGATGTGAAGTTTCTCTAATCTTTCTTCAACAGAATAACTACCATTTGCTGTTACTGCAATAATTTTTGCTTTGGGATCAATTTCTTGAATTTTTTTGATAGCATAAAATCCACTACCATTAGGCATGTTAAGATCAATTAGAACAACATCAGGTTTTGTTTCTTTGAATAATTTAACAGCAGAGATTCCATCAAAACCATTTCCAATTACATTAATTCCATTTTCTTCTAGAAATTCACTGAATAATCTAACTGTGTCTTCATCATCATCTATTACAATTACAGATTTAGCCATGTATGTTATTAGTAAATAAAGCAGTGTTTTAATATTTTCGATTATTTAGAATTCTTACATGGGTGGTATTGATAAATTAATTTCGACCGTATTATCTAAGGAA
>Ga0209988_10002485_pt1 | contig 12175 bp, 8 predicted proteins | sample N075metaG_FD_183115 | JGI IMG/M metagenome (GOLD analysis project Ga0209988, IMG submission 183115) | Deep subsurface microbial communities from Kermadec Trench to uncover new lineages of life (NeLLi) - N075 metaG (SPAdes) (version 2) | ecosystem: Environmental > Aquatic > Marine > Ocean trench... | reverse complement strand
ACCTCTCGGTAGCACGTCGAGAGTTCGTTGACACTAGTAGTGGGAGAGCTTTCATGTCGTTCGATCCAAAACGTCTCGCTAGGTTGGCGCTGGGCTTGCTGCTCGTCACCGTCGCATGCCAACCCTCGGAGCCCGACTCGTTCGATGAGTTGGCACGTCGATCTCTGGCTCAACTGAGCGGCGAGCTGGACGTTCCAGGCCTGAAGGAGCCGGTCGAGGTCCTCCGGGACGAGTGGGGCATCCCGCATATCTACGCCCAGAACGACGAAGACCTCTTCATGGCGCAGGGCTATGTGATGGCGCAGGACCGGCTCTGGCAGATGGAGATGTGGCGGCGCTGGCACGAGGGGCGTCTCTCCGAGATCTTCGGCCCCGAGGCCTTCGACTACGACCTCCGTACGCGCCAGATGATGTTCCGCGGACCCTGGGACGCACGCGAGTGGACGAGCTACCACCCCGACGGCGAGCGTATCTTCACCGCCTACGCGGCCGGGGTGAACGCGTACATCGCACAAAACAGCGACAACCTCCCGGTCGAGTTCCAGCTCACCGGGGTCGTTCCGGATCCGTGGACCGCCAAGACCGTTCTCCTACGGTGGGCCGCCGTCGGCCTGTCGAGCGTCCGGGGCCACGCGATCAGTGAGATCCAGCTCGCCATGAGGGTGGCTGAGCTCGGCGCCGAGGAGGCGAACCGCCGCGCGGCCCCGGATCCGTGGGACGATCTCGAGATTCCCGAGGGCCTCGACGTGAGCATCATCACCCAGACCGTGCTCGACGCGATGCGCGCCGGAGACGGAGATCCTTTTTCAGGAAATAGACTGCCCGACCTGGAAGTGGTGGAAGAGTACCGGCACCTCACGCCCGCCGTTCGCACGGCCCAGGTCTCGAACCCGCAGATCGCGACGGAGGGGAGCAACAACTGGGTCGTGAGCGGTGAGCGCTCGCCCACGGGTATTCCGATCCTCGCCAACGATCCACACCGCCGCATCGAGATGCCCGCGCTTCGATACTTCGTGCACCTGAACGCGCCGGGCTGGAACGTGATAGGCGGTGGCGAGCCCCCGTTCGTGGGCGTGGACGCAGGGAACAACGCACGCATGGCGTGGGGCTTCACCTTCGCCGGGACCGACATGGTCGACGTCTTCGTGGAGGAGGTCAACCCCGAGGATCTGAACCTCGTCCGGTGGCAAGGCGGCTGGGAGCCGCTGCGCGTCATCGAGGAAGAAATCCGGATCAAGGGCGAGGCGCCGCGCACCGTCGAGCTGAAATTCAGCCGCCACGGCCCGATCATCTTCGAGGACACGGAGAACCACGTCGCATACGCCGTGCGCTCGGTCGTCCAGGACAACGGCACGGCCGCCTACAAGGGCAGCTTCAAGATGGCTCAGGCCGAGAGCTGCGAGGACTTCTTCGAGCGGGCCATGTACTGGATGGTGCCCACCCACAGCCTGATCTGTGGGGACGTCGAGGGCAACATCGCCCTCCAGGTCACGGGGCTGACGCCGGACCGGGACGGCTGGAACGGACGCCTGCCGGTCCCGGGCAGTGGGCGATACGAGTGGAAGGGATTCCGGAGCGATCTCCCGCGGGAGTTCAATCCGGAGCGCGGCTACATCGCCACCGCCAACAACAACGTCCACCCCCCCGGTTACGAAGGGCGACCGGTGTTCTATCACTCGTCGAGGAACGTGGCCAATTCGCGGATCACGCGCCTCCACCAGATCCTCGGGTCGGAGCAGCGCTTCTCGGTCGAGGATCATCAGGCGATCCAGCTCGACACCTATTCGCTGCGGTCCGAAGGCGACATCCCCGCCTTCCAGGGCTGGACCTCCGAGATCCCGGATGTGGAGCGCGCGCGCGCGCTGATCGCCGCGTGGGATGGAGTCCTCACCAGGGAGAGCACCGCGGCGGCACTCTACGTGGAGTGGACCCGCCGGTCCGATTCCGAAGCGCGCGATGCCGCCACGCCGAAGGAGCGGCGCCGTTCCTTGGTCGAGGAGGGCCTGCAGCGGACCGTCCTCGCGCTGACGGAAGACTGGGGAGGGGACTGGTCGGAGTGGCGGTACGGCAGGGGCAACCAAAGCGGACTCGCGCACATGTTCATTCCCGACTTCGACCTCCCGGCGGTCGAGCGGCCGGGCGGCTTCGGTACGATCAACGCGACGGGCGCCAACTTCCGTCGCATCATCGACCTCTCCGACCTGGACCGTTCCGTCGCGACGAACGCCCCCGGCCAGAGCGCGCAACCGGGTAGCCCGTTCTACAGCAATCTGGTCGATTATTTGGGCAATGGAGAGTACTTCCCTTTGCTCTTCAGCCGTGAGGCGGTAGAGGAAGGGGTGGCTCATCGCCTCACCCTGCGACCCGAGCGGTAGTTCAGTTCGAGAACGCGGGCTCTGTTGACTGGCTCGATCCCGCCCGTCACGTTATCCCGGCCCATGAACGTTATCCCGGTGTGTGAACGGGCTTTTCGGTCTTCGACTGTCCTTGGGCGGGCCGAGGGAGGCCCCCCGATCTAGGAGAACCCATGAGCGTGAACGGTCTCGACTTCAGCATCGCTATCGGCGGGGCCGCCGGACAAGGAATCGCGACGCCAGGCAATATCCTCGCTCGCATGTTCGGCCGGCGTGGTCTGCACCTCTACGCGTACAACGCCTACCAGTCGATCATCCGCGGGGGACACATCCTTTTGACGCTGCGCGTTCGCGACCAGGAGGTGCTCAGCCACGGTGACGCCATAGACCTGCTGCTGTGTCTCAACCAGGACACCATGGACCGGCATCTGGGGATTCTCGGGCCGGGATCTCGGGTGCTCTACAACAGCGACAAGGTCGAGCCGGGCGAGCCACCGGATGGCGTCGTGCTCTGTCCGATGCCCGTCGCTGAGCTGGCGGGTGACAGCAAGAACAAGCTCATCCAGAACACGATCTCACTCGGTGTCATGATGTCCCTGATGGGCGTCGATTTTTCAGTGCTCGAAGAGGCCCTGGAGTTGCTCTTCAAGCGGAAAGGCGACGCCGTGGTCGAAGAGAACGTGACCAAGGCCCGGGGTGGTTACGACCACGCGGCAGCCAACTTCGAGCCGTTCTCCGTGCCTCTACCGGAGGGGCCGAAGCCCCTCGCAATGTGGACCGGCAACTCTGCTCTAGCTATGGGCGGAGCGGCTGCCGGAGTGAAGTTCTACGCCGCGTATCCGATGAGCCCGTCGACCGGCGTCCTCCACTGGATGGCGCAGCACGCCCACGAGCTCGGCATCATGGTGCGTCAGGTCGAGGACGAGATCGGCGTGGCCCTCATGACCATCGGCGCCGCCCACACAGGGTGCCGCGCGATGTGCGCCACCTCCGGTGGTGGTTTCGCGCTGATGACGGAAGCCATCGGGGCGGCGGCAATGATGGAGATCCCCGCGGTCTTCATCACCGTGATGCGCGCCGGACCCTCGACCGGCGTTCCCACGAAAACGGAGCAGGGCGACCTCTGGCAGGTCCTCGGCGCCAGCCAGGGCGACTTCGAGCGCTTCATCGTGGCACCCAAGAACGCCCTCGACGCCTACAACACCGTCGCGGAGCTCTTCAACCTCGCGGACCGCGCGCAATGCCCCGGAATCATCATCTCCGATCTCCTCATCTCGGAAGGGACCTACAGCGTGGACCCGGACGTCATCGAGATCCAGCCCGAGATCGATCGGGGCGACCTTCTCCTCGATCCTTCGCCCAACGGGAACTACCTCCGTTACGCCGACACCGAGAGCGGGATCTCGCCGCGGGTGCCGCCGGGCATCGAGGGATTCGTCCACGTCGTGGCTACGGACGAGCACGACCAGGACGGCGTGATCATCAGTGACGAGTTCACGCATCCGCACAAGCGGCGCAGGAGCGTGGAGAAGCGGGCCCGGAAGTTCCAGGGCGTCGCCGCCGATTGCCCTCCCCCGACCCTGGAGGGTCCCGAGGATGCCGAAGTGACACTCGTCGGCTGGGGCTCCACTTACGGCGTGATTCGCGAGGCCATCGAGATACTCGCCGAGCAGGGGCTGGTCGCCAATCAGTTCGCCATCAAATGGATCGTCCCCTTCCACGCCGAGGTGGTGGAGGAGGTCCTGTCCAGCGCGAAGCGGGTCCTCATCGTGGAGAACACCCACTCGGGTCAGTTTGCCCGATACCTGCGCAGCGAGACCGGCTTCTCTGCGCACGGACACATCCGCAAGTACGATGGGGAGCCGTTCGCGCCCCACCACGTCGTAGAAGGGGTCCTCGACCTGTTGAAAAAGAGCGAGGCAGCCGTCCACGTGCCGTATCAGGAGATTATCGTATGAGCACCGCCGAAAGCACCGCCGAGATGATCGGCCTCGAGCTCGTCCGGGCCCCGGAGTCGCCGAAGGAGTTCAAGGGTAAGGTCGCACCCGACTGGTGTGTCGGGTGCGGAGACTTCGGAGTGCTGAACGCGCTCCAGCGAGCGCTCTTCGAGCTCGGGCTCAAGCCGCATGAGATCCTGTGCGTGAGTGGCATCGGCTGCTCATCCAACTTACCGGGCTACCTCAACGCGTACGGGATGCACACGCTGCACGGGCGCTCGCTACCGGTGGCGACGGGAGCCAAGCTTGGGAACCACAAGCTCAACGTCATCGCCACGGGCGGGGACGGGGACGGTTACGGCATCGGCGGCAACCACTTGATGCATACCGCACGCCGCAATATCGACATCACGTACCTGGTGATGAACAATCAGATCTACGGATTGACCACGGGCCAGATCTCTCCCACGAGCCGCCCCGGCATGAAGACCAAGAGCACGCCCGAAGGAAACCTCGAGTATCCCATCAACCCCATCACGTCCGCGATCATGAACGGAGCGACGTACGTCGCTCGGGGGTACAGCGCCGACCCCAAGCACCTCACGGAGCTCATCAAAAAAGCGATCGAGCACAAGGGCTTCTCACTCATCGACGTCTTCAGTCCCTGCGTCACCTTCAACCTCGACAACGACTTCGCGTTCTTCAAGCCGCGGATCAGGAAATTGGAGGACGAGGGCCACGACCCCACCGACTGGAAGGCGGCCTGCGAGAAGGCCATGGCGTGGGGAGACGAGATCTACATCGGGCTCTTCCACGAGAACGACCGGCCGTCGCTGGACTCGCTCGAGATGGTGCTCGACGAGGGGACTCCGCTCGCACGCCGTCCCCTCGGACTCAGCAAGGAACAGGGCGAGAAGCTGATCAGCCGGATGATGTAGCGGGAGGCCTCCGCGGCGTCAGCCTCCCGTGGGGTGGGTGCGACACATGCCCGCCCGCTACGGCGCGGAGCTGGAGGATGAATACCCACTTATTAAGCCGAAGACGATCAGGAGCGAGCCCGCACCCAGGAGGGCCGACCTCGGAACATCCAAAGCCCGGAAACTCGCCTCCGTTAATTCAGAGAACTGGATACGTACGAGCTCCGTGTTCATAAAACCTTCTCTGCTCCCGATTCCGATAAGCTCATCGCCCAAGATTGCGGGGTCCTGGAGCACGAGGGTCCCCGTCCTTTGGGTTATCACCCGCATCCGGGTTGGTTGCGTCTCCAACATGGCCCCTGGCAGTGTAAGCAGATCCTGTGGCTGCCAGGATGTACAGGCGGTAAGAACGCCTGCCAGAATAATCGCGGCCATGAGACGCTGGGATGGGCGCCTACTCGTCTCGCGGCTTTCCCTGCACGACCGCATTTGACCGCCGTCATCCATTTTCCCTCCCGTCAATTTCCGACCGCTCGCGCATACGGATCGGCAAAACCCCGGAAAATGTCCCTGACCACGTTCGTGTTCCTCGCATACGGAAGACGGCTCGAGGGTGGACCGCCCGGTTCTCACCCAATCAGACAAATTAGGAACCACGGATGTTGAAGGCAACGCGGTGAGGTCCCCGCCTCTCTGTTGCACCCGACCGCCGGGTCACCTACCCTCCACTCGTCGTCTCTCCCTTGTGGCGTCCGGTAACGGGAGAGCCAGAACCAATGCGTGCCGGAATTTGCCGGATCAAGGAGAATTTCATGTCGTTGACACGTCGCGGGTTTGCTCAAACGGTCGGCCTGGGTGCGGCCGGAATGCTGTCCAGCTCGTTCGTCATCGGCCGCGGCCTCGAGGCGGCGGAGTTTGAACCCGGGTCGGTGCAGATGCCTGACGATGACGGCATCATCCGGATCAGCTCGAATGAGAACGCCCGGGGCCCTGGTCCCAAGGCGATCCAGGCGCTGCATGGTACGATCTCGCCGAGGGCAGGCCGGGGATATCCGCCCGACCACACCAACGATCTCGTGACTACCATTGCCGATATATACCACGTCGCGGAAGACAACGTCGTCGTGGGTACGGGCTCCGGCGCCCTCCTCGCCGGGGCGGCCCGCGCCTTCTGTTCACCGACGAAACCGCTGGTCACGGCAGCGCCGACCTATGCCACGTCGGACCGAATGGCGAGACGGATTGGCGCGCCCGTCAAGATGATCCCGGTCGACGCCTCGCTGGGCCTCGACATCGATGCGATGGCGGACGCCGCCGCCGGAGCGGGGATGGTGTTCTTCTGCAACCCGAACAATCCGACCGGAACGGTGCACACCGCGAGCGCCGTGGAAGACTTTGTGCGACAGGTGATGAGGACATCACCCGACACGAAGATCCTGATCGACGAGGCCTACATCGACTACACCTTCGATCCGGCCGTCAAGACGGCAGCTCCGCTGACACAGGAGTTTGCGAGCGTGTTCATCACCCGCTCGTTCTCGAAGGCCCATGGGATGGCTGGTCTACGAGTCGGTTATGCCATCGGCCAAGAAGAAACCCTCAGTGCGATCACTACCGCGTGGAATCTGGGTAGTATGAACACCCTTTCTGCCGCCGCCGCGATCGCGTCGATCACGGATCCGGGACATATCGCCGAGGAGCGCCATGAGAACGCCCGGATTCGCGAATTTACGATCGCCGCGTTCCGGGACATGGGTTTCAAGGTTCCCGACTCACACACGAACCACATCTTCATCGACCTGGGGCGTCCGGCGAGCGAGTTCCGGGCGGCATGTCTGGAACAGAAGGTGCGCGTGGGCCGAGACTTCCCGCCCATGGAGCAGACGCACTCCCGGGTTTCGCTCGGAACGATGGAGGAGATGGAGGCCGCGGTCCGGGTGTTCCGTCAGGTCTTGAGCTGAGGACTTTCTAGGCCTTCGCTAGCGCGCTCGCCATGTTCTCGAGGGCCCGTTCCACGAGCGCTCGCGTGGTCGCGAGATTCATGCGCATGTGGTCCGCACCTCCCGTGCCGTAGGACGATCCGGGATTAACGTAGACCCTCGCGTTCTCAGCGAACCACCGCTGGACGATGCTCTCGGGCGTTACGTCGGTTCCCGAGCTCGCACTCTCTTCGGTGGCCGTCCGCTCGGCTCCGATCGTCTCGACGACCTCACTGACGTCCAGCCAGGCCAGGTAGGTCCCCTGGGCCTTGGCGTACTTCACGAGCGGCATGTGCTCCTTGATATAGGCCTCCGCGAAGGCGTGATTTCCGTCGAGGTACACGCCCAACTCGTCCAGCCATTCGTCCCCTTCGGTCAGCGCGGCCTGGGTCGCGACCACACCGAGTGTGTTCACGCCTGTTCTCGTGTGCGCCCTCACCCTCTCCAGGTAATCTCGGTTGCTCGAGAAGTACCACGCCACTTTTATGCCCGACAAGCTGAAGGATTTACTGGCCGACTTGAACGTGATGCTGTTGTCCACGATCTGCGTATTGGGAAGACTCGCGAAGGGTATGTATTTCTCGTCCCCTCTGATGAAATCGCAGTGAATCTCGTCGACGAGCATGACGACGCGGTGCTCGAGACAGATCTCCCCCAACCGCGTCATGTCCTCCGCGGACCAGACGTTGCCCGTCGGATTCTGTGGATTGCAGAGAATGAACACGTTGGCACGACGGGCCCGCCTCTCGAAGTCCTCGAAGTCGATGGAGTAGCGCCCGTCTACCAGCCTCATGAGACTGTCGTCGGTCACCGTCCTGGTGAAGCGCAGATCGCTGTAGAACCCATTGTAGGTCGGGGTAGTCATGAGCACCCGAGACCCGGGAGGTGCGAACGTGTGCAGTGCCGCGATGATGCCCTCGTGGACGCCGGCGTTCACAACCACGGTGCTGGGATCGACGTCCAGGTCGTAGCGTCGCTTGTTCCAATCCACGATCGCCTGGAGAAACGACTCGGGCCTCCTCAAATACCCCCAGTTCTCGTGCGCGCAGCGCTCGGCAAGCGCTCTGGTGACGCAGGGGGCCGTTCGGAAGTCCATGTCGGCGATACCCATCGCGACCTCGATATCCTCCCCGTACGTCGCGATCGGGCCGTCCCACCTGCTGCAGTCGGTGCCGACACGGTTGAAGCGCTCATCGAAGTCGTGCGCCGGATAGAGCAGCACCGACGGTGCGCCGGTCGTCTCGATGGCCAACGCGGGTTTGGCACCGACTGCCCCGAGGACCGCCGTCACTCCCGCACTCTTCAGGAACGCTCTGCGATTTAGCTCCAGGCTCTGACCCATCGATTCGCTCTCCTATGGCTGACCGGACGGCCGGGGTCCGCGCCGTGGGAGGATCGGGACCCGCCTCATGATACGGGAGCGGGGTCGGCGGCAGCAAGTCGCTTGCGGTGTGGCGCCTGTCCCAGCGATCTTGAACGCTTTCCAAGACCGATCGACCCGTGGAATGGGAGGAACAACTTATGATAGCGCGATCCCTCGCCTCGCTTTCGTTCATGGTGTTGCTGACCGCCGCCGCCCTCCCGGCACAGGTCACCGACTTCCGTCCCGTCACCGAGGAGACGCTGCGCAACCCAGCTCCAGGGGACTGGCTCAACTGGAGGCGCACCGACAACGCGTGGGGCTACAGCCCGCTCGATGAAATCAATCGGGAGAACGTCGGCCAGCTCCAGCTCGCGTGGTCGTGGGCCATGGACGAGTCCGGCGCTCAAGAGGCGACACCCCTCGTGTACGACGGGATCATGTACCTGCCGAACCCTCGCGACGTCATTCAGGCGCTCGACGCCGCAACGGGAGATCTGATCTGGGAATACCGTCCGGAGATCGACCCTGACGGGGCCGGCGGGCTCGGACCTCAAAAGAGCATCGCCATTTACGGCGACAAGATTTTCGGGGCCACGCTCGGGGCGCATATCGTCGCCCTGGACGCCCGGACGGGGCAGGTCGTGTGGGACACGCAGACCGCAGATCCGAGCCTGGGATACCGATACACGGCCGGCCCGATCGTGGTGCGCGGCACGGTGATCGCTGGGATCACCGGCTGTGACCGCTACAAGGAGGACGTCTGTTTCATCGTGGGGCTCGATGCGGACACGGGCGAGGAAAAGTGGCGCACAGCGACCGTCGCCCTTCCCGGCGAGCCGGGCGGCGACACGTGGGGTGACTTGCCGCTGGAGTTCAGGGCCGGCAGCGACACCTGGATCAGTGGTAGCTACGACCCCGAAGCGAATCTGGTCTACTATGGCACGTCCCAGGCCAAGCCGTGGGCGCGATCGGTGCGCGGCACCGACGGCGATGCTCTCTATACCAATTCGACGCTCGCCATCAATCCCGATACCGGAGAGTTGGTCTGGTACTACCAGCACCTTCCCGGCGAGACGAACGACATGGACGACGGGTTCGAGAACATCCTGATCGATGTGGGCGGGCAGCCCTCGCTGTTCAAGATGGGCAAGCTGGCCATTCTCTGGCAGCTCAATCGAGAAACCGGAGCGTTCATCCACGCCACCGATCTCGGCTTGCAGAACATCGTGGATGTAGATCCGGAGACCGGCGAAGTCACCTACCTACCGGACAGAATTCCCCAGATCGGCGTCGAGATGACCATGTGTCCCAGCACGTCCGGCTTCAAGAGCTGGCGTGCGATGGCGTTCAACCCGGAGACGATGGCCCTCTACATCCCCATGACGCTCAACTGCGAGCGCGCCACCTTCGGCCCGACCGAACGGGTCATCGGCGGGGGCGGGACCGGTCCGGTCCGGCGCGCCGACTACAGACATCCCGATTTCCCGGACCATCTTGGGCAACTCCAAGCCCTGGATATCACGACCGGGGAACCGTTATGGAGCCATCGCACGGTGTCACCGATCAACACGGCGGCGCTCACCACCGCCGGCGGCCTCGTGTTCGCGGGCGATTGGGACCGCCACGTGTACGCCTATGACGCGACCGACGGAGAGATCCTGTGGCAGACCCGCCTGTCGACCTCGGCCCAGGGATTTCCTGTGACGTACCTGGCCAACGGGAAACAATACCTGGCCGTGCCGGCCGGAGTGGGCGGCGGGAGTTGGGGCACGTTGATTCCGAGTGAGCTGATTCCGGAGATGACCCGGCCCAACCATGGCAACTCCATTTACGTCTTTGCGCTGCCGGACGGAAAGTGATGGGACGATGGCCGCCTTTCCTTCCGAGCCCGCGCCGCGAAATCCGGATCGACGAGCGCTCGGTCCTCTGCGCCCCGATCCGTGCCCCTCTTCTCCGTTTCGTGTTCGCTCTCTCGATGGTCAGTGCCTTCGCGATCACGCGCGCCGAACCCGCGAGTGGCGCCTTCGTCCAGGACACGCAGGCTGAACACCAGCGCACCGTGTGGGACGGAGTCTATACCGAGGCGCAGGCGGAGCGCGGGCAGGCCCTCTACAAGGAGTCCTGCGCCGCGTGTCACGCGCCGGACCTGCGGGGAAACAGTGTCTCGCCGAGCCTGGTCGGAATGAGCTTCACGTTCCTCTGGGGCGGCTCCACTCTGGGTGCCCTGTTCGAGCGGATCCGAGAGCAGATGCCCCCTGCGCGGCCCGGCACGCTGTCCCCTCAAACCTATCGGGACATCTTGGCTTTTGTCCTACGGATGAATAGCTATCCCACAGGGGCACAAGAACTTCAAGAGTATGATCTCCACCAACTTCTCATCAGCGCCAACCCCGAGCCGGGCCGGTAACGACCGGGCGCGAAGACCTCAGTCTCAGGAGCACGCATGGCCATTCGGTTATCGGATCTGATCGTCGCTGTAACACTGATCGGCCGGCCGGTCGTCGCGCAGGAGCTACCGCCGGGCTACCTCGATCCGGGCCCTATCTTACGAGCTGCGGCCGAGGCGATCGGCGTCGCCAACCTTCGCTGCGTGGCGATCTCGGGATCCGCCTACGCCGGCATGGTGGGCCAACAACGTCTGAACGGCTACGAAGTGGATTGGCCGCGGGGCCGGCCGCTGACCAACTACACGCGAACCATGAACTGGGACGCCGGGACCATGATCGAGGAGTTCGACCGTGAGCCGGGCAACAACCCCGCGTCCTGGAAGCACGGGCTCGGGTGGCTCGGTGGGACCCCGCCCCAGCGGAATAATCGTCAGCGCTTCATGGTCAACGGAGAGTACGGGTGGCACATCGATGGTCCGGGAAGCGATCCGGTTGCCGCCCCGCCCGAGGACGCGGCGCGCTGGCAGCTCGACATGTGGCTCAACCCCCACGGCTTCCTCAAGGCCGCGATGAAGTCCGGAGCCAATCCGAAGGCCACCTGGCGGTGGGAGCTGGGGGAGATGGGTCGCGACGGCGCGACCACGGTGCCGGAGAAGGTCGCCATCGTCTCCATCACCGTCCTCGGCAAGTACAGGGTGGACGCCACGATCAACAGCGAGAATCTGCTGCAGCGTATCCACACCTGGGTACCCGATCCCGTGCTCGGCGACATGAACTACGAACACGAATTCACCAACGCGAGCTACATCGACATCGGGGATGGCGTGCGCTTCCCCACGGGCTGGCATCAACACGAGGGATGGGACGACAACTACCAGGCCCAGAGCATCAACGCCGGCCACAACGCCTTCGGAGGCACGATGGCCGACATCCGGGCCAACGACTGCGACGACCCCGTCACCGTCCCGGACGTGGTGCGCCGGGCCGAGTTTCCGACCGTGGTCACCACCCGGGAGCTGGCCGACGGCGTATGGCTCCTCGGGGGGTCGACGCACAACAGCGTGGCCATCGAATTCGACAACTTCATCGCGGTCGTCGAAGCTCCCCTGGACGAGCGGCGTAGCCTCGCCGTCATCGACGAGGTCGCGCGCCTCATGCCGAACAAGCCGATCCGGTTCCTCGTGAACACCCACCAGCACCACGACCATATCGGAGGGCTCCGCACGTACATGCACATC
>Ga0209988_10002483_pt1 | contig 12183 bp, 7 predicted proteins | sample N075metaG_FD_183115 | JGI IMG/M metagenome (GOLD analysis project Ga0209988, IMG submission 183115) | Deep subsurface microbial communities from Kermadec Trench to uncover new lineages of life (NeLLi) - N075 metaG (SPAdes) (version 2) | ecosystem: Environmental > Aquatic > Marine > Ocean trench... | reverse complement strand
GGTCCTGGGTGCAGTGACTACCCTATTCAAGCCGGACCTGCTGGGCGAGCTGAACTGGCTTTTGTGGGTTGTTCCCCTGTCCGTTTTCCTTCTTTTCATTCTCCTGGGTATTCTCTGGGCTCCGTGGATTATGCATCGGGAGCGGGATGCAGGGGTATCTAGAAAGATTAAGCCTCCGAGACTAACCGTCAGCACCCGCATAGAAAGGTCCGTTCAGGTTGAACAGAAACGAGAACCCACAAGAGTGAAGCAACCAGCCTCCGCCGAAAAAGGGCTGGAAGCCAAGAGGCTGGAAAAACCAGTCCAGGTTCAAAGAGGGATTCCAACCACCCGAGAAGAGCCGTTCATAGTTGAAACCTTCAGTAGTCCTCTCTTGAGGCAGATGGAAGATTATTTCGAGGAGCAGGGTGAGGCGGTCGCCTACCCGCGCCTCGCTGAGAAAGAGGAACATTTAGCCCAGGGCTTTCAGATCGCTTACAAACCCGGCACTCGTCAAGAAGTCTGGATCACCTACAGTAGTGGCGACCACATTATGATGTTGAAACCGAAGTAGGTGAGCCGCGAAGAAGTGGAGGCAGTTTGGTCCCCGCCAACCGACAGCCCTGGATTCTTTTGGTGACTCCGCCAGAGCCACAGGCTTTAGCCTGTGGGCTTCTTTCTCCCTTTTGGGGCTGTGGGAATGGTGCCGGAGGGGAGACTCGAACTCCCACGGGCCGAAGCCCACTGCGCCCTGAACGCAGCGCGTCTGCCAATTCCACCACTCCGGCAATAGGTTAGAGCCCTTTATCTCAAGTAATGTTTAGGTCAGTATCTGGGCATGATGTCCCATCGCTGAGTCTCTTTCGGCTCCAACGGAGGGTACCAGTTTACACGGGCTATCCGAAGATGTGAAGCAGGGAAATCTCTGAAGAAGGTTGGGTGACAAAAAAGTACTCGAATCACGGTTGCCGGTGAGATAGGATCAGAGCATGGCGAGTCAGATCTTTCAGGAGCGCATTCAGGATGATCGGGCCTGGACTGCCGATTCGATCGGCCAGAACCGGCCGTGGTGTCTTCACCTGGACCGGAGGCTCTGGGACATCATCGATCCGGTGGTTCAAGCCTGGCGCCAGGATCCCAAGCCCGTCACCCAAGTCCGTCTGAGCGAGACTCGACGCCAGGAGGGCGCAGAATTGCTGGCTGACGTCATGAGCATGCTGGAGACGGGGTATGGGTTTGTCTTGCTGGACAGGATTCCGCTGGACCGCTACTCCCACCAGGAGGCAACGCTGGCTTATTGGTTGATCGGACAGTTCATGGGTCAGCCCTTCGAACAGAACGTCAAAGGGACGTCGCTTTACGACGTGCGTGACGTGGGAGGGGATCTTTCCAAGGGTTCACGCTTCTCGGTGACCAATGCTCGAACCTCGTTTCATACCGACGGTTCCTTTAATCAAGTGATAGCCGATCACGTGGGCCTTTTGTGTTTGTATACGGCCAAGTCAGGCGGCGAAAGCCAGATGATCAGTGCCTATAGCCTGCACAATCGGTTGATTGAGCGAAGTCCGGATCTTCTGGAAGTTCTGTATCAGCCCTTTCATGTCGATCGGCGCGGCGAATTCGAGGAGGGAGAATTGCCCACCTCGCAGCAGCCCGTCTTTCATTGGGACGGCAATGAGCTCACCATGCGTTACCTGAGTTACTACATTCAGGAAGGTCACCGTGAGGTGGGTTTGCCGCTATCTGACGCCCAGCAGAAGGCGTTAGGTGCCATCGAGGATTTACTGAAAGAGGAAGACCTGTTGGTGGAATTTTCTGTCGAGCCCGGGCAGATGCTCTTTTGCAACAATCATTGGATTCTTCACAATCGCAACGCTTACCAGGATCACGGTGACCCGGAGCTGCGACGGCACTACGTCAGGCTGTGGCTTCTGCGATCAGGCCGGGGCGTGTCATGAAGGTGCTGGTTACGGGAGCCTCGGGGCTGATTGGTGCTCATGTCACTCAAGCCTTGCTCAATCTGGGCGTTGAGCCGGTCGCTTGTGATACGGCCCCCTTTGTGTTGCCGATGGGCGCTGACAGCAACCGTGTTCCTTTCGTTCAGGCGGATGTCTCTGATCTGGATGCATTGAGTTCGATCCTCGAAACCTACCAGATCGATCGCATTGTCCATAGTGCCGCTATTTTAGCCAGGACCTGTCAGGAGAATCCTACTCTGGCAGTCAACGTCAATGTAGTGGGGAGCCTGAACGTCCTGGAAGCGGCTCGCAGGCTGGGGGTAACGCGGGTGGTCATGGCCAGCAGCATCGCCGTCTATGGAAACACCACCGACCATCCCATCGACGAGGCTCGCCTCGACGAGATCCATCCTTTAAACCCCACCACCGTTTACGGGTCGGCCAAGGTCCTGGTTGAGGCCTGCGGTCAAGCCTATCGCAAGAATCACGGTCTGGAATTCGTGGCCCTGCGCTATGGGGCTACCTACGGCCCGGGTCCGGAGAAACCTACCAGCACGGGAGTGGCCACCGATCTGAGATCCTTTTTCGAGCGGGCGGTGAAGTCCGGAGAAGTGATTCTTTCGGATCAGGACGATCTCAAGCGGCCCCTGGTGTATGTCAAGGACGCAGCTCGCGCTACTGCTCTGGCCTGCTGTCGTCAGGAGCCTGCTCCATCGTCTGTTTTTAATGTGGCCGGAGATCGCGCGGTGAGTCTGGCCGAGTGCGCAGAGATCCTGGCTCGACTGCTCCCCGGCTTGAAGATCACCCGGCCCGAAAAATCACCTGCGACAGGTGATGTAGGGCCCCAGTCGGTAGCTCTGAGCATGGACCGGGCCAGGGCGGAGTTGGGCTACGAGCCCGAATACCCTCTTGAGCGGGGGATTGGCGAGTATGTAGATTGGCTGCAACGGGGGGTTCCTGTAGCCGCCTCTGAGCTTACCAATGGAGGAAGTCATGACTAAGTACAGTTCCTATACGGCCGAGGACCTTGGCCTGCGAGTGAACTCCCACTACCTGGATACGGGGCAGGGTGTGGTGTTGGTGGACACTCAGCTCCACCTTCCCTATGCCGAGGAGGTCCTGGAGCAGATCCGGTCCAATACCGATGGGGATCTGCGTTATATCATTACCACCCACGCCCATCCCGACCACTGGTACGGGAATACCGTCTTTCGCAGGGAGTTTCCTCGAGTGCCCATCATTACCTGTCGTTCGGTCATGGAGGAGATTCGCGCCACCGCTTTGCCCCGGCGCGAGCGTTGGGATGCCCTCTTCGGTGATCGGATCCCCAAGGCCCCCGATCTGGTCTTTCCCGACTGCATTTTTTCCGGTCAGCTGATCTTGGAAGTGGGGGGAGTCACCATCCAGATCGATGAACATGGGCCGGCTGAATCGGGGGCCCATACGGTGGTCTATGTGGAAGAAGACGAAACCTTGATCACGGGGGACATCGTGGACAGCGGGAAGCACCCCTGGATTGGCGAGCGCCACATCGATGACTGGTGTGAGAAATTGCAGGAGCTACCCCAGCGCTATCGCATCCGCTCGATTTTGCCTGGGCATGGTCCTTCGGGTGGCGCCGATCTTTTGGAGGAGACCACCGAATGGCTGACCCATTACAAAAGAGTGGTCGAGAAGCATCTGGAGCCGGGGGCCACGGACCTCACCGAAGAGGGAGTGGAAAAGGCTTTTCAGGAGATCGTGTCCAACTATCCGGACTATTTCCTGCCCCGCTGGGGAGACAAAACCAACCTGGGCATTGGCCTTCGCAAGCTGGACAACTCTTTTATTGGAAACATCGCTAAGCCGATTCGGACTCCGGAAGGGAAGATGTGACCCAATCACCAAGGAGATGAAAAGATGATTAAACCGTATCTTGCCTTCGCACTCCAGACGGCCTGTCATGGGTGTCGAAACCGAGAGGATATCCAGGTCAATCTGGATCATGTGTGCAAGCAGATCGACGGGGCGATGTACATCAGTAAAATCGAGTATCCCGCCAAATTGATTGCACTGCCGGAGGGTGCCTTACAGGGTTTCTATGATGAGCACGCCCGACTCGACCATCTCGAAATCTGCAGGGACATCGCCATCACCCTACCCGGCCCGGAAACCGATGTACTGTCGGAAAAGGCACGCCAGTGGGGCGTGTATATCATCGCCCAGGCCAAGGCCATCGAGCCGGAGATCATCAAGGACCGGTTCTTTAACACTTGTTTTATCATCGATCCTGACGGGGAGATCATTCACAAGCATAGAAAAAGCAGGGTCTTTACCGCCGAGGGATCCACCACCCCGTATGATGTCCTGGATGTTTGGGAAGAGAAGGTAGGGGATGATCTCCAGTCCTTTTATCCGGTCGTGGATACGCCCATTGGGAGAATCGGTACGCTCATTTGTTTTGAGGGGAGATTTCCGGAGTCAGGAAGGCTCCTGGCACTCAATGGCGCCGAGATCATTTATCGGGCGTCCCAGGTGGAATTTCACACCAACATGGGCTATTGGGAATTACAGAATCGAGGCCATGCCCTGAACAACTGCTGCTATGCGATCTCACCCAACAACGGCCCCAAGTATTTCTCGACCGACACAAGTCAGGTCTCTGCAACCGGATCGGCCGGGGGGCAATCGATGATCATCAACTATCGGGGGCAGATCATGTCGGAAAGCCCCAATGTCAACGTGTCCTATGCGGCGGCGCTCATCAATATCGAGGAGTTGAGAAGCTACCGGGCCGAGAGTAAATACAATCCTTTACCGGCACTGATTCCCGAGCTGTGGGGGAAGCTGTACTCCCAGGCGGCGGAAAAATTCCCATCGACTAAAAACACCTACCTGGAACGGGTTCCGAACTACGAGGAGCGGGACCAAATGTTCACGGAGGTGGCCCAGGAGATGATCAAGAACGGCGCACTGGCGGGGCCGTCGGGGGAGAGCAAGTAAGATTCAGGAGGTGGGAAGAGGGCGCACAGCCGTGCGCCCCTACGAATCAAGCAGGCCGTGGGTCGTGCGGTTTTGGATTCGGCACCTGAGGTGCCTCCCACATTCAAGAGGGCGCACGTCAGTGCGCCCCTACATAAGAATCATATTCAACGCTGGATGGCCAGGGTCTCGATCTTGCTCTTGTCCGGATAGAGAACTCCGATCCCTCCGTCGGGAAGTGAGCGGGTGCTGTACCAGACGTTTCCATCACCGCTGACGTCGATCTTGGGCATGTCGCTTCGCCGCGGTGTCGGATAGTAGGTGAACTCCTCCGTCTCTGGATTGAAGCGAATCAGGGTACCCCCCATTCCCCCGTCGCTGATCCAGATGGTGTCGGTGTTGCGATCCACCCGGACGCTGTAGGGCTCAGCGAATCGGGAAGCCATGTCGTACTCCACCTGCTCACCCGTTTTCAAGTCGAGTTTGCCCAGTTTTCCCTGGCTGAAGACCCCGTACCAGATGATCCCCTTGGAATCGATGCCCAGGCGGCGGGTCTTGCAGGGCGGCTCTACCAGGGCTGGGTATTCGGTGAATTCTTCCGTCTCAGGATTGAATACCGCCACCTTGCAGCCATAAAGCTCGGCCAGGACGGGAATGTCGTCCGGAGACAGATCCAGACCGTAGGGCATCGAAAATTGGGTGGGAACACGCCAGATTTGGATCTTGTGGGTCTCACGGTCCCATTTGGCAAGTGCGTCACCGCGGATAATCGTCGACCAGACGTTCTCCTGGGAATCCAGGACCGGGGTGTGTCCCCCCAAAAATCCCAAGGTTCCCGTCTCATCAAAGGAAAAGCGTTCCGTCTCTCCCGTCTTCGGGTTCAGTCGTCCCAGATGTTCCTTCTTGCTCTCGGCCCAGTAGACCCACCCCTCCGAGTCCACGGTTAAGCCGTGAGGGTCGGCCTCCGGATCGGGCAGCACCCACTCGTCAATTTGTCCCGTCCGGGGATCCACTCTGCCCACGGCATGAGGGGCGATCCGTTCCGTATACCAGACGTTGCCTTCAAAATCGATATGGACTTCCTGAAGCCAACGTCGGGCGCGACCTTTGTCCAGGGGCAGAAGGAATTCAACATACTGCGCCTTGGAGAGAGCCGCCTCATCGATGGGTAACTCCACGTCCATCTGCAGCTGACGGTCGGGGCTGTCGGGTCCGAAATGACTACTCAGGTACTGGGCCAGTTCCTGGCGCTGTGCCGAGTCGATGGTGCCGGGAGGAATCCGGTTCACTAACATCGTACCGATGGCCTCATCCCACTCCTCGGTGCTTTTGTGGAAGAAGGGTAAAAAGCTTTGCCCATGACATTGAATGCAGGTGTTCTCGATCAGGGACCGGATGGGAGCCTCAGGATAGAGCTCATCATAGGGAAGAATGACCGCGTCCTTGGCCCGGCCGCCCCGGTCCAATCCCATGAAGCTGCCCTGTCCTGCCGACTGGGGACCAGACTCCCTAAGGGAGAAGTCCACATTCACCACTTCTCCTGCTTCGATCTGAATCTCTTGACGATCCGATTCAAATCCGCTTTTCTCTACCCAGACCTCATAGGGTCCCGGAAACAGAGCCACGGTCTGATAGCGGCCCTCTCCCGTGTAGACCATGTAGATGATGTTTTTATCCGTGTTGCGAGCGTACACCCGAGCGGCTTGAAAGGCCGTGGGGGCGGTGACTGTGCCCGTTAACATCGCTGTCCCGGGTACCTTATTTTCCAGGATGTCTTTTTCTTGAGTTGAAGCGCAGCCTGCCAGCAAGAGCAGACCCAAGAGTATGAAAACAGAAGTCTTGACGGGTTGCATGATCTCCCTCCTTTGTGTATGAATCGCTATTCTAGCCCGGATTATGCATAAATTCTCTACTGCAGCAAAGGAAATCATCCACCGTGCGTTGCGCACCGACCGCGTGACCCGCAAGCGCAGGTGCCCCCGACCCGCAAACGGGTGCCACCGGCCGTTGGAAATCGAAAGCAAGAACTAGGTCTCCGTATAGGAAGTCAACGATTACGGAGTAGTCTTCTTGGGCACCGGCACCGGGGGCAGGCTGTAACCGTCCGCGATCATGTCCTCTCGTGTACGCACGGTGGCGCCTAACTTGAGAAGCAGAGCCGCCGTGGATGGGTGGCTGCCGTAGCTTCCTCGAGCACCTAAACGAGGGCTGATGCCCTGGGCCATCGACCAGGGCGTCTGTTGGTCGTTGTCTTTGGCGTCGACCTCGGCGCCGCGATCGACCAGGATCTGAACGACTTGGTCCTCTCCCGCGCCTGCAGCGCCATGAAGTGCGGTCTGGCCTAATTCGTTGGAGGCATGAATGTCGGCCCCAGCGTCGAGCACCACTTTGACGGCCTTCACAGGATCTCCGAGTCGATATTTGATCGTGCCTTGGGTCATCCCGCGGCCCGCTCCCGCCGCCGCCATCAACGCAGTCAATTCCCCTTTTGCCCGCAAACTTGGATCAGCGCCGTTGGCGGCCAGGACTTGCAGGAGTTCGGCATCGCCAGAGAGCGCTGCCAGAAGAAAGGGCGTGGCCCTTCCCAGGCCGAAACCTGTAGCGGCATCGTCAGGTCCCAGTCTCAAAGCGACGATGATCTGAGCGTTCACATCTGCTCCCTTTGCCAGCAGTGCCTTGACCAGTTCCGGCATATTGGACGGTACCAGACGGTAGGCCTTGTCATAGTTGAGACCGTTCATCATCGAAAGCCCAGCGGCCATCGCGTAGTGCAAAGCGGTCACCCCGTTGTCGCCTGGCGAGTTGGGGTCCGCTCCCTTCTCCAGGAGAAAAATGGAGAGCGTTTCGTGGCCGCTGGCGCTGGCCACCGTCAAGATGTTGCCATGTTTCGGTGTGGCTGCATTGAGGGCTGCCCCTTTTCCCAGCAAGAGCCGGACCGAGTCCATATCCCCCTGCTGGGCGGCGAACATCAAGGGGGTAAAGCCGGCCTTGGATCGGGCCCGGATGTTGGCGTCGTGCTCTACCAGCGTCCGTGCCACCATCGAGTGTTCCCCCGCCAGCGCCCACATCAAAGCGGTCTGCTCAAAGCGGTTATCCTTTCGGTTGGGATCCGCTCCATTGCTCAGCAGCGACTTCACCGCTTTTAAACTGCCCGTCAGGGCGCAGGTCATCAGCACCGTCTCTCCGGTCCATTGGGTGGCGTTCGGATTGGCCCCGGCTTGCAGGAGTTTCGTAACCAGGGTATCGCTTCGATTGGTGCAGGCCTCTGACAGCGGCGTGACTCCGTAGTCGTTGGCCGCGTTCACGTTGGCGCCGGCACCTATCAGGAGTTCCGCCATCTCCAGGTCATTCCAGTGAGCCGCCCAATGCAGTGCCGTCATGCCATCCCCGTGGGGCAGATTCACATCGACCTGTTCCTTGAGCAGGGAACGGACAGCGTCCCGGTCGCCTCTGCCGGCTGCCTCCACCAAACGAAGATCGCTCCCTTCAGCCGCCAGGGTGGCGACCGCTATCAGGACGATTATGAGACCTCTGATTTTGATGGTCATAGGGAGAGGGGTGCCAGTTTTCCGGTGCTGTCGCCGAAGTTCTCCAACCCAATCCCAAAATGGTCCAGCAGCGTGAGGTAAAGATTGGACATCGGTGTGTCCTCGGAAAAGCGAAGGTGGCGGCCCGGCTTGAACTGGCCGCCACCGTCCCCAAACAACAGGACGGGCAGGTTTTCGACCAAATGCTGATTGCCGTCGCTCAGAGAGCTGGCGTAGACGATCAAGGAAGAATCCAACAGGGAGCCATCGCCGTCCGGGGTGTCGCGCATCTTCTCCAGGAAATAGGCGAAAAGCTTGGAGTGATAGATGTTGATCTGGATGACCTTGGCGATCTTGTCAGGATCATTTCTGTGGTGGGACAGGGGGTGGTGAGCATCGGGGATGCCGATCTCGGGAAAGGCCCGGTTGCTCTGTTCCCGGCCCATCATGAAGGTGCCGACACGGGTCATGTCGGTCTGGAAGGCGAGCACCTGCAGATCAAACATCAACCTGGAATATTCATCGAAAGTGGCCGGAATGCCGGCGGGCCTCTCCATTGTGGGCAGGCCATTGGAAGTTTGTTGCTCGGCGATCTGGATGCGCCGCTCGATATCTCGAATAGCATCGAGATACTGGCTGAGATGGGCGCGGTCGCCGGGACCGAGCCTGTGCATCAGGCTAGCGGTTGCCTGAGTCACCGAGTCCAGCAAGCTGCGCTCCTCCTCGATTCGGGCCAGCCGCACGGCCGGGTCGGTGCTGTTGCTGTCCCCGAAGAGGCGCTCAAAGATCAGGCGTGGTTGGCCTTCACTGGGCAGCGGCGTGGTGGCGGTACTCCAGGATATTGTATTGAGGTAGGCGCAGCTCCAGTCTTTTTCGCATTGGCCTGAAACATCGGTGTTGTGCAACCCCATCTCGAGTGAGGCAAACTGGGTGTGCTTGCCAAGTTCCTTGGCAGCGATCTGGTCCACCGAGATTCCCACGTGGCCCTCTCTTCTGGGGTGGACACCGGTCAGGAAAGTGGCCCCGGCACGCTCGTGGGGTGCGGACTCGCCTTCTCCCGGCAGGGGATTGGCGGAGCTCTGGTTGAGTCCGGTAAGCACCAGCATGCGGTCCCGAAAGGCAGCCAGCGGCTTCAGTGTGGGGGTCAACTCGAACGCGGCACCCGTGGCTTTCGGTGTCCATTGGCTCATGATCATCCCGTTGGGAGCATAGACAAACGAAAGGCGGGTCGCCCGTTTGGCCGCCGTGCTTTGCATAGCTGCCAGCGCCGGTGACATTGCGTCTAGAAGGGGCAAGGCTAAGGCCGTTCCGATGCCGCGTAAAATGGTACGGCGGGGTATGGTTCTTTTGGTAATGATCATTGTTCCCAGGACCTCCTCATCTGAAATGGCGTACTCTTGACGATACCGAGAATGAGCGATGACCAGCGGTAGTCCTCGGGAGCCGCCTCCCGGATGATACTCCGAATGGCCGGACCATCGTAAGACTCAACTCCTCGTCCCAAGGCATAGGTGAGGAGTTTTTCGGTAACGGTGTTCACGAATTCTGCACTCTTGCTCTCGATCAGGACCCTTTGAAGCTCCACAGGACCTTGAAAGCGGGTGCCGTCCGGCAGGATCCCCGATGCATCGATCGGAGCGTCGGCATCGATGGTTCGCCAGCTACCGGTTCCGTCAAAATTTTCCAGGGCGAAGCCCAGCGGGTCCATCTGCGAATGGCAGGTCGCGCAAACAGGATTGGCACGGTGTTGCTCCAGGGCCTCGCGCATCGAGAATGCCTTGCCATCCTGGTCGCGTTCCACCAAATCGGGAATGTTGGGCGGGGGCGGCGCGGGAGGTGTGCCCAGGATATGGTCCAGCACCCACTTGCCCCGCAGTACCGGGGAAGTCCGGTTGGCATAGGAGGTCACCGTGAGGATGCTCCCCTTGCCCAGCAATCCTCTCCGATGTTCCTCTTTCAATTCCACCCTTCGGAAGTGGCTGCCATAAATGTTCGGTATCCCATAGTGGCGAGCCAGACGCTCGTTGACGAATGTGTGGTCTGCATCTAGAAGGTCGAGGATGCTGCGATCCTCGCGAAGAAGGCTTTCCAGGAAAAGCTCCGTCTCCTGACGGAAGGCTTCCCTCAGGTTGTCGTCGAAATAGGGAAAGGTCTCAGGATCCGGACTGACCGAGCGGAGCTGACGAAGCTGCAGCCACTGCCCGCCGAAATTGATGACCAGAGCCTTCGAGCGAGCGTCGGCGAGCAAACGCCGCACCTCCCGCTCCAGCACCACGGGATCCTTGAGCTGGCCTCGTTCGGCCAGGTCCAAAAGCTGATCGTCCGGTATGCTGCTCCAGAGAAAGAAGGATAAGCGGGAGGCCAGTTCCAGATCGCTTATGGGGTAGGGGGTATCCGCTGCCACGTTTTCCGGATCGAATTCCATACGAAACAAAAACTCGGGGCCAACCAGTATTCTTGCCAAGGCCCGCCTGATTCCTTCTTCGAACCCTCCCTTGTTCGCTCCGACTGTGTAAAAGCCGAGGAGAGTCTGGATGTCTTGGTCGGTTAGAGGCCGGCGATAAGCGCGACGCGCCAGCGTGGAGAGAATCTGTCGGGCACAAGGCTCCTCTTCCCGGACAGTGTTTGGGCGGCACACAAAAATCTTGCGGCGGCTGGGCGTTTCCCCCATCCCTTTGGCGTTGTAAGGTCCACCAATACTGATGTTGGCCACGCCAGGAGCACCCCCTTTGTACTGGAGCAAGTCATACTGCGTCATCCGCGGTAGAAGCGGACCTTCAGGCACCGAGGTTTCCTTGACGAAAGCTACCCCGATCATATGCGGGCCGGCGGGAGCCGGAAAGCGAACCTCCAGGATCTTATCGGCCGTGCGTTCGTAGACCTCCTGCTTGGGGTCTCCCATGGCGGCGGACGAAAAGATTCCAGCTGACCTGCCATAGCTCTCCCCCCCGATGGTAAATCTTTTGACTCTTGCGCCATCCAGAAGGACGTCCAGATGATGGGGTTCGGCAAGGCCCGGAATGTAATCCCTGGAGTTTCTGCTCAGGTGGACTTTAATCACGTATTCGCCGTCAAGCGGAAAGTGATGACGAACGGCGATTCCGCCACGTGACCCTAAAGGGAGATCTTCATTCATGCGGTCATCTTGCACGAAGTACTTGGGGACATTGTAGGTTTCAAAGACGGGGAGAACATCGGGATCTCCAATGGCGAGGCGAGAGATCTTGCCTGCCGCTGCCAGGTATCTTTCCATCAGCAAGGGCGACACCGTTAGAACTTCCCCAATGTTGTCAAAACCGTATCGGGAATCATCGCCGGGAAGGAGAGTCGTTCCGTCAATCTCGACGGCCAGCAAATCGCGCACCGCATGGGTGTACTCGACACGGTTGAGACGATGAAGCGCCGGTCTGCCCGGATTGGGATGGGACTCTGCCGCGCTGTCCAGTGCGGTCTCCAGGTAGGTGGCCAGGGAGTCATAAGTGGCCTGATCGGGACGGGGCATGCCGGCAGGCGGCATGGCGCCGCTGCGCAGCTTCTTGACCACCTTTTCCCACACCTCGGGCGCCTGGTCAATGTTCTCGACATCTGCCTGGTCGAGCAGAAGCTCTGCCGTACGGGCCCTCTGGTTGTGACAGGTCACGCAGTATTGGTCCAGAACGGCGCGATAGGAAGGGTTGTGCGAGGGTAAGAGATTTTGCAACCCGGCTGCTTGAAGGGAACCCACCCCCACCAGCACGATTGCAATCGAGCCTAAGGTC
>Ga0209988_10002481_pt1 | contig 12185 bp, 7 predicted proteins | sample N075metaG_FD_183115 | JGI IMG/M metagenome (GOLD analysis project Ga0209988, IMG submission 183115) | Deep subsurface microbial communities from Kermadec Trench to uncover new lineages of life (NeLLi) - N075 metaG (SPAdes) (version 2) | ecosystem: Environmental > Aquatic > Marine > Ocean trench... | reverse complement strand
GAAACCGGAAAGTCTGGCAATTAAAATCGGCGGCCAATCCATTGCTGAGGTCACACATTTATCGGTGCGTCACACGTTAGAATTTCTTGATGCCTTGAATCTGACAGATCGTGAACGCATGATCGGGGAACGAGTGATTAAGGAAATTCGTGAACGTGTTGAATTTTTATTGAATGTCGGATTGCCGTATCTCACCCTGGATCGCCCCTCGGCCACTCTCTCAGGAGGGGAAGGTCAACGGATTCGCCTGGCCACACAAATCGGATCTGGCTTAGTCGGCGTCTTATATATTCTTGATGAACCCAGTATCGGCTTGCATCAACGTGATCATCGCCGGTTATTGCAAACGCTGTTGCGATTGCGAGATATGGGGAATACCGTCATTGTCGTAGAGCATGATGCAGAGACCATGCGTGCGGCAGATTATGTCTTGGACCTAGGGCCGGGGGCCGGGGTGGAAGGTGGAAAGTTGGTGTCTCACGGCCCACCTTCACTCGTCATGGCGGATACGGCCTCGCTCACCGGACAATATTTGAATGGAAGCCGCCGTGTGTCGTTGCCGCTTCGCCAACGAAAGCCCAAGGGGCTATTGTCCATCGTTGGTGCGGAGAAACATAATTTGCAAAATATCACGGTGAATATTCCATTGGGGATGTTCACATGCGTGACGGGTGTGTCGGGGTCAGGAAAAAGTACGTTGGTGATCGATGTGTTATTCCGGTCGCTCGGACTGGGCTTTGCGCAAAAAAAACCGGTCTTTGAAGGTTGTCGAATCATACGGGGCCTTGAACATCTGGATAAACTCATCGATATCGATCAGTCCCCGATCGGGAGAACTCCCCGCTCCAACCCTGCCACATACACCGGCCTCTTCAGTTTTATCCGCGATGTGTTCGCACAATTGCCGGAATCCCGAGTACGGGGCTACAAAGCCGGTCGGTATAGCTTTAATGTGAAAGGCGGCCGTTGCGAAGCCTGTCAGGGAGACGGATTGATCAAAATTGAAATGCATTTTCTCCCGGATATTTACGTCATGTGTGAGGTTTGCACCGGCCAACGGTATAACCGGGAAACCTTGGATGTGATGTACAAAGGACGAACGATTGCCGATGTGTTGAATATGACGGTCGCTGAAGCGCTGGAGTTTTTTGTCAACATCCCTCCTATTCGCACTAAACTCCAAACGCTATCCGATGTCGGACTGCATTATATTAAACTGGGACAATCGGCCACGACATTGTCCGGAGGGGAAGCTCAGCGGGTGAAACTCTCGAAGGAACTGTCTAAGCGTGCAACTGGTCGAACGCTCTATATTTTAGATGAGCCCACAACAGGGTTGCATTTTGTGGACATTCAACGGTTGTTGGATGTGCTTGACCGGTTGGTTGAAACCGGGAATACAGTGCTCGTGATCGAACATAACCTTGATGTGATTCGAAATGCAGATTGGATTATCGACCTAGGCCCGGAAGGGGGAGACCAAGGCGGGTGCGTGGTAGCCGAGGGAACTCCGGAATCAGTGATGAAGGTTGCAGCTTCCCGAACGGGAGAGGCGTTGTTGGAGGACAAGGCTGCAATCAAAACATGCTAAGAATTTCTGTTCCAATTCAGGTTGATAGGCCGAAGGCTGAAGGTCTTGTGGGGGCCAATCATGCTTGATCATTCAACACTTCTGGTATTCTGAGCCTTCAGCCTAAATACCTGAATTACGCTTTTTTCTTATAAATATTCAGGCCGATTTTTTCTTCTCGATCCGGGATGGAAACATTGCCCTCTGTTGACGCAATAATGATGGTTTTCCCTGAGGCCGATGGACCAAATTCTTTGGAAAGATCAACCTTAATCGTCAGCATGGTGCCTTCTATCGTCAATTCGACATTTTTCATAGCATGTCCTTTTTTGTTGAGATTGATTTCATCGGCAATCCCGGTCCGGGATCGCGATTCGCTAGTCGGGAAATCCGACCAACAGTAAGAGTGTACTGATCCCGAAAATCCAAGGGAAGACGCTGGTATAGATCACCCATTCACCTTGAGCCTGACGTTTCTCTGATGCGAATTGAGGGGCCGGACTCTTATAAATAAATTCATACACAAACACAAGAGTCCCAAGTGTCAGCACGAGCACCCGGCTGGTTCGCGGCCATGTGTACAGGCCAACCAAGAGATAACTGGTCATATGAAACCCGCTAAAGGCGCAGAGCAGTGGTGAGAGCACAAAATAGAGAAAGAGGGTCGAAAGTTTATTTGATCCCATGGATCATGCGAGAGAAAGTTCAGAATTGTTCATTATGTGATTTTAGATGGAACTGACGATACCGTTTTGCCTGAAGGAGAGCCCGGTTGAATGGTGTCGCAGGCTTTGCAGACACGAGGGCGACGTTTCAAGTACGAAACTTTCCCACTCGCCAAACAACTATAATGCACAAACCGTTCACACAGACTGCATCGAGACCACCCTCCACGCAGCATCGTGGTGTTGCGGTACAGGCCTTCTTCGCACACTCCACAGGATTCAGGTTCGATGCCGAGGAGCAGTGACTCCCATTCTCCAGCTCGATTTCGAATACTCATGGGAGGGAGTATACTGAGAGAGTGAGGGTAAAACAATTAGGAACTGTGAAAAGGCCTCATCATCATGTGTGAGCATAGTAGTGAGGATGATGGAGGTTTGACACCTCAAAAATCCTTTTGATAGGGTTCTGAACGATTTTTCTACCCTTCCATGACTTTATCTTCGCTTCCTTGTGGACATTCATCACTACTTAGATCAGCAGCGTCAACGGGTTGACCGGTTTCTGGAGCAGAGCCTTCCAGGTACTCTGAGTGATCCCGAAAAACTCTACGAATCCATGCGGTACAGCTTGCTGGCCGGGGGGAAACGTATTCGGCCCATTTTGACGATTGCGGCCGCCCAGGCGTTGGGGTATGACAAGGACGCCATGTTGCCATTTGCCACATCCCTGGAATTTGTCCATACGTATTCCCTTATTCATGATGATCTTCCTGCGATGGATGATGATGATTATCGCCGTGGCCGACTCACCAATCATAAAGTGTTTGGCGATGGGATGGCGATTTTAGCCGGCGATGCCTTGCTGACCATGGCTTTTGAATTATGCAGCCAGGATGATAAGGCCAACAGTCTCACCGCCAGTCACCGCTTGAATATTATCCGGGAACTCGCCTTTGGTTCTGGTCATCAAGGAATGGTGGGTGGGCAGGTTATGGATATTCAGGCTGAAACCCAAGAGGTCGAACTGGCTCATCTCCAAAAAATTCATTCCCATAAGACCGGGCAATTGATTCGTGCTGCGGTCCGTATTGGCGGTATCATTGGTGGGGCCTCTTCGGCTCAATTGGCATCCTTGACCGGTTATGCGGAAGATATCGGATTAGCGTTTCAAATTGCTGACGATGTGCTGAATATGGTGGGAACCCGTGAGGAATTGGGTAAGGAACCCGGGACAGACGAAAAGCGAGGCAAGAAAACCTACCCGTCATTTTTTGGCATTGATGGGGCTCGGCAATTGGGCGAAGAATGTGTCGAACGGGCCGTTAAGCGACTGGAATTCTTTGATCGGCAAGCCGATCCACTTCGACATATTGCTACGTATATAATCGAGCGGCGGAATTGAAGCTGTTCTGTATGGCCCGTCAACATGATTCTACACACTGATCTACCATTTTCCTCCTAGTTAACTATTGGATAAGCCCTCACCCCCACCCTCTCCTTTGAAGGGCGAGGGAGTTTTTAAATGCATTGGTTGAAAGTAAAAACCCCATACTCGTTTTTCAATCCATTGACTTTTTTATCTGGCTTTAGTTTTCTCTTAATCTGAGAATCAGCCTTTTTTCTTATGAAAGTTCTCATAACCGGATCATCGGGATTTATTGGAGCTGCGGTGACACGCGCCGTGGTCGCCAAAGGCGATGACGTCAGAGTCTTAGTTCGTCCAACCAGCAATCGAAGCAACCTTGATGGATTGCCGGTTGAAATGGTTGAAGGGGATTTGCAAGATCCCCACTCCTTAAAAAAAGCTGTAACCGGTTGCCAGGGCCTCTATCATGTGGCTGCCCATTATGCCCTGTGGGCTCAAGATCCCAGGACGTTTTATCAGGTGAATGTTGAAGGCACCAAACACCTGTTTCGTGCTGCCGGGCAGGCGGGCGTTGAGCGTATTGTGTATACCAGTACCATCGGGGCGATTGGGTTGCCTGATGATGGAGGACCGGGTCGTGAAGATTTATTTCCTGTTGAAAGCCAACTTTCTGGAGATTACAAACGATCGAAATTCTTGGCTGAGCAAGAAGTTCTGCACATGGCTCAACAGGGATTGCCGGTGGTGATTGTGAATCCCACCGCTCCCGTCGGGCAGCGGGATATTAAACCTACGCCAACAGGTCAAATCATTGTTGATTTCATGAAGGGCCGGATGTTTGCGTACATAGAAACCGGGATGAACTTGATCGATGTCGACGATGTGGCTCTAGGACATGTACGAGCCATGGAACGAGGTCGGATTGGTGAGCGATATATTCTTGGGAATGAAAATCTCATGTTTCGGGAGATTTGCCAGATGCTGAGCCAACTGACTGGTGTGTCTGCCCCTCGGGTTCGATTACCCTGGAAAATGATTCTTCCCCTTGCTCATCTGAATACCTGGCTTGCCACTTACGTCACGCATACACCTCCGCGAATTCCTTTGGAGGGTGTCCGGATGGCCAAGTACCGGATGCATTATGATTGCACGAAAGCCAGGAAGGAGCTTGACCTTCCTCAGGCACCAGTGGAAACGGCTCTCAAAAAAGCGGTAGAGTGGTTTCGCCAATATGGATATGCATGAAGGGAAAAGTGAGAAGGTAGAAGTGAGAGGCAAGGAGGGCGGAATGGGACAACCAAGAGGTCAGTATAACTTGAGGCTGTGACCAAGAGGCCGGTATGATGCAATCATGAAGGGATTTTTTATTCGATGCGGCATTACGGGGTTGGCTGTGGTGCTGGCCAGTCAAATCATTCCCGGCATAGAAATCATGAGTTTCGGGTCGGGTCTGGCGGCGGTGATTATTTTGGCATTTCTCAATGCCATTATCCGTCCCATTCTCTATCTGCTGTCAGCCCCGTTTATTCTGGTGACATTGGGCTTTTTTATGGTCTTGATCAATGCCTTCCTGCTCTATGTGGTCGGAGGGCTTGTGAAGGGCTTTCTCGTCTCCGGGTTTTGGCCGGCGGTGGGTGGCGCCATTCTTATTAGTATCGTCAGTGGCATTCTTAATCTATGGATTTCAGAACAAGGCCGAATTGAGATGGTGTCTCGATCATCATCAGGAAGAAAAATCCGTCATATTAATTAATGGTCACAACTCAGGCATTTAGACTGAAGGCTAGCACTCATAAATATCCGACGTGTTGGATGATCACGCGTGATTGGCTCCTGCAAGCCTTCAGTCTATCCACCTGAATAGTGACAGAGTCCAAACATGTTGAGTGAGGACTTGCGTGAAAATAACTTGAATAAATTCGCAACAAGATTTGTGCCAGATTTGGGCGGAACGATTGAGGGAAATCCGAGGCATCGCAGAGCGATGGTGAGCGTTTTTTCGATTGAGGCGCGTTCAACGATGGCCCGAAGATTGGCTACGAAATGTCCAAGTTATTTTCACGCAAGTTCTTAAGAGAGAGGAATCGTCTGCATGGCCAAACGCCTTGAATCGACCTTGCCCACGAAGCAGCAAAGTACGCTCCAGAAAATATTGACATCTGCTGTCAATGAAGTCGGGATGGAGGCGGCGTTGGTTGCCATCATGGCTCATGATGGTGGACCCCTCATTGAGCAGGTTTCCCGTGGGTTTTCGCCAAGAGAAATTCGAGCCATACTCCGGGCCTTATCGATGGAAGAATTGAAAAGTGTGAGTTCACGAAATACGACGGATGGGAATGAGCTCAATAATGTGCTTCGTCTGCGAATGATCACACCTGGCAGCAAAGTGGCCCTCGCGCTTCCGTTGAAATTTGAGGGGAGGGTGTACGGAACCTTAATACTAGCCAGACGGGAAAATGTCGCCCTGACGAAGCGAGAAAAAACCACGTTTTCGACGAACGTCAATTTTATCACCGGAGAATTGAAGAAAGCCGGGCTCTTTGGCTCTTCTTTGATTTTGGGTCATCCAGTTGTGGCCAATGAACCGCTGAGCCTTCCAGGCAGTCAAGAGTCCGTCGCTGTGGCTCGAACCTACACGAATGAGAAAGTGCAGGAACGCATTACTAATATTTTAACGGATATGAATGGCGGCATTTCGTTTGACCGTGGGTGGGTGACGATTTATGACCCGTTGTCTGCCTCATTGGAAATCCTTGGCGTCATGGGAACTCAAAAGCGCGATCTGAGCCCGGGACAACAGCTTTCCCTGAATGATTCAGCATCTGGCTGGTCTATTCGTCATCGAAAGGCCAGGAGTGATAATAATCTGGCATCGACTCAGGGCCGTTTCCACGATTACAAGCAACTGTTTAAGGATAAATTTGTCTCCACAATTGTGGTCCCGTTTTTTGTCAGAGGTCGTGTAGCCGGCACACTCACCTTGGCTTCGAAAAATCCCAACCAGTTTGATCCCAATGGGAGTGATCTCATTTTCTTGGAGGCGATCACTTCCCGGCTCGTTGAATTGTTTGAAGATCCTTCGTGCTACCTCTCAGTGTTGGACCCGGCTCCGGTTCAGGCAGAACAACCAGCTTCCAAAGGGCAGCCTCTTCCCGTTCCTCCGGAAGTTGATGTGCGTAAAGAAGAACGGCGAGCAGCGCTGCACGAGGTCAGTTCCTTTCTGGCGACGGAAATTCGAGAACCCATCGGATTTATTCGAGCCCAGTTGGAAGAAATTACGACTGATTCTGAGCTGAGCTTTGATTCACAGACTCGTGTGGAAAACGCCATGAGGGATATGATCAGGATGGAAACGGTCTTGAATGAGATTTTAGACTTTGCCAAGCCCTTGGAGCTTGATCGAAAACTGTGCCGGGTCCAGGATTTGTTGGATGAGGCCTTTTCCTTAGTGGCCACTGATTTGAGGGTGAATCGTATTGAAGTGGTCAAGAAAATTCCTGCCCGTTTAGCCCAAGTTCGTTGGGATGAAACGAAGATGCAGCGAGTCTTCCTCTGTATTTTCAAAAATGCTATTGAGGCCATGTCTCCGGGCGGGAATTTACGCGTTGAGGTGATGCTGACACGGTCCCGAAAACCTGAGATTCAAGTCGTCATCGCAAATGATGGTGTGCCAATCCCGGCAGAACTTGTGGAGAAGGTCTTTGAACCCTATTTCACCACCAAGCGATCAGGAACCGGATTAGGCTTAGCCACTGTGAAAAAAGTCGTAGAAGAACATCAGGGGAACATTCGTATAGAAAGTGAACCTGATAAGGGAACAACGGTCACGATTTTGATGCCAGCTCCGAAACCCAGAACGGCCTACCGTTCTCGTCGGCCAGTCCGCCGAACGAGTGGGGCAACGCAAAAGAATGAAAGCCCTGAATCTTAAATAATTCTACCTATGGGCTTGACACCATCGTCTAATCTTCCTAAGATTCCGCTCTTCACTAAAATTTTGAACATCACATGAAGTCTGTTGTGACCATTTTCTCTTGTTAACCCGTTATAACTAACAAAGGAGCGGTCTTATGAAAGCGATTGGAATTATTCTTGGTACGGTTGCCGTGAGTTGTTTGGCCCTATCAATGTCGTTTGCCCAGATGCTGCCACCAGCGCATCCAGGATATCCAGCCAAAGGGGTCTCCCCTGTTACCGGCCAATCAACGGCAAATGATCCCGGACAGTCAAATGGAGTTGGTGGGGCGACACTTGAGGCCTCTCAAGCTTTTGGAGGGGGCAAGGCTGTCGTGAATGATGTGAGCGATGCGAACAATGCCCGGATTACCAAATCCATGGGTGCTGGACTATTGCCACAAACCGATACGATGAACACGGTTACCATCAATCCTGCTGGGGCGACTTCAACGGTTATCAATTAAGCAAACAGTCTCTCTCAGCTTTAAAAAAAAGGGTGCCAGTAATGGCACCCTTTTTTTGTTATGACTCAATGCTCTTATAGCGCACGGCGCGCCCTGATGTTCTAGTAGTAGTAGCTTTGAAGTGACATGTATGAAGTGGATAGGCTGAAGGCTTGTAGGGGCCAATCATGAGTCACCATCCAACTCCTCGGATTTATGAGATGATATGTAGCACCATTCGGTCTTCAGTCTCTCCACATGAATAGTGATCTTTTTGCATCATCAATCCCCTCATCCAGGTAGAACAATCTTGAATCGGATTCACACAGAACTTGCTAACATATTAAAGGATGCAATTCGTACAGACGGTCCGATGACCTTTCGTGACTTTATGTCCGCTGCGCTTTTTCATGAGACGCAGGGGTTTTATACCCAAGCCCCTTCCATTGGCAGTCCTTCCGGGCCATTTGACACCAATGCGAAATTTACCGCTTTTGGATTCGGGGTGGCTCGGGCCATTGAACAAGCGGCCAAAGTCATAGGATCTCCATTTCGAATGCTGGAACTCGGAGGGGGAACAGGTCAATTGGGAGAAAGTATTTCTTCTTTTCTCACCATTCGACACGAATATGTCATTCTTGAAACAAGCCAGGGCTTACGAGCCCAACAGGGTGAAAAGGGGTTAAAGGCCATCGCAACCCTAGATGGACTCGATGCCGCACCGACGATTGTTTTTGGCAATGAAGTCTTAGATGCCCTACCGGTCCACCGTGTGATGGGGATGGGAAACGAGGAGGTCTGTGAACTTTTTGTGGATCTGGATGAAAATGGAGAATTTTTTGAGCAAACAGGGGCCTTATCGACACCACAGTTACAGCAGCGGTTACAGGAAGAGCATATTCATCTTGGTCGTGGACAGATTGCAGAACTGTGCTTGGAACTGACGCCCTTTCTTCAAGCACTGGAACGTGTGGTCAAACCAGGGTATCTCATTTTTGTCGATTATGGCGACAATGCATCCACACTCTATTCATACCGGAATCGAAATGGGACCTTGCGGTTCTATTACCAACAACAACAAATTTATGACCCGTTTTTTGCGGTTGGACAACAAGATATGACGGCAGATGTTGATTTTACCGCAGTCATCACCGAGGCAGCAGCCTTAGGTCTGGAGTTCGCTGGCTGGACTTCTCAGGGAGCATGGCTCACCAATTTAGGGATTCAGGAATTTGTTGAGGCCGGAGACAATACCCGATCAAGGCAGCAGGAAGTTGATGTCCTCACAAGAGAAGCCAGCTTGGGCAGCGCCTTTGATGTTCTCATGTTGAAAACTCCCGGGTTACCAGACGGGCCTGGTCTAGGGTTCGCGAAATAATAACTTCCCAGAATTCGAACCAAGATTTAGGTCAGATTGAGCCGATTTGATGGAGCAAAACCGCAGGCGTAGCAAAGCCCACGTTGAGGATTTTGCGAGTGAAGATCGGCTCAAGATGGCCTGAAGATTGGATGCGAAAATTGGAAGTTATTATTTCGCGAGCCCTTCTTCCAACTTCGTCATGACTCAGAGCAATTTAGGTGTATAGGCTGAAGGCTGAAGAGAGAAAAATACCCGAAGTGTTGGGGGGGCTGACGCATGATTGGCACCTGCAAACCTTCGGTTTTCAGTCTCACCACCTGAGTCGTGACCGATTTTTTTGACATGGTATGTCAAAAAAATAGCAAGGTTGCCAAATTTCACCACAATTGTCTTACAGCCCTGAGAATCACGCCCGGCACAGCCAAGGCAATTTTACGAGAGTGATGATGTTTCTCTCAATATGTCGTGAGACATGAGTCATGAGGAAGTTCTCCAATATCTACAAAATGCAGGTCTCCTCTTTTTTTTTCATACAAAATATTGTAGACTCCAAAAATTCATACAGTGTATTCGTGCCCCCTCTTCATTTTCCGTAGTCATACACACCTCATACCGTCGTCATTTTGTGGATGCCCACATTTTCTGTGGCATGCATGATGCACTCACTCATTATTGAGTTCACAGAAGGAAGCAGGAGGCTTTCAAAGGAGGAGCGTTATGAAATGTGCACGATGTAATGGACTGATGGTAGTCGATGATTGTCTAGATGTGAAAGGCGGCATAGGAGAACTCTGGATTCGAGCATACCGATGCATCATGTGCGGGAATCTCACGGACCCGGTTATTCACCGACACCGCACCACTACCGTGCAGGCCCAAATTCTTCCCTTCCGGAAGCGGCTGCGGAGAGCTCCACGAACTCCAGTTGCTCGATTAACGGCTTAGAAGCTATCGCCTGATAGAGTCTCAGGCTTACACACAATATGGTTTCATGGGGTCTAAGCATAGCCGTAGGTTGAATGACGACCCTGTGAGACCGGAATTCGGGAGTCTGTTAACACAGTGATTATTCTCTTAGCTCTTCTGACATTCCTCAAGCGAGTTCGATAGCAATCGAAGCCTCTGCTCAAGCAGGCGTTCGATTATCATTCCCCCTTCCAATATCTCGCTTCATCTCAAAACGGTAGCTGAAGTCATAAGCCACCGCCCTCACTTTTCTTGGATTCCTTCGGCAAGTGTTGGATTTAGGCCATCCTTAGTGAAGGCCCTTCCCCTCACTGTGTGTCCTTGAACGCTCAATGGCCCATCAGAATTCATTTGCTCAGAATAAGGATAGCTGTAGAGCTTGAATCATAAATTCGGTATGATCCCCAAAGTTGTTCTCAACTGGCTCTTCCATGTCTAGACCCCGATAAGATTCAATCATGGCCTACCCGAATCAAAGCCCTGAACAGAAAGCCCGTGACAACATTGATCGGATGCTGGGTGATGCGGGCTGGGTTGTACAAGATAAAAAGCAAATAGACTTTAATGCCGGTTTGGGTGTCGCCGTCAGGGAATACCCGACGGAAATTGGCCCAGCGGATTATGTCCTGTTTGTCGACAGGCAGCCGGTTGGGATTGTGGAGGCCAAGAAAGAAGAGGAAGGGCACCGCATCACGATGGTAGAAACACAATCTGATGATTACGCCAGAGCAAAATTAAAATGGTTTGCAGAGAGTAAACCGCTTCCTTTCATCTATGAAAGCACGGGCATCCTGACACGATTTCGAGACGAGCGTGACCCAAAACCACGATCCCGGCCTGTTTTTACCTTTCATCGGCCAGAAACCTTCCACGAATGGCTTTCAAAGCCTAAACCGCTTCGTTCGCGTTTAATGGATATACCTGCTCTCAGCACGGACGGACTGTGGGCCTGTCAGATCCGGGCCATCAATAACCTTGAAAAGTCCTTTAAAGAGAACCGCCCGCGTGCGCTGATCCAGATGGCCACTGGCTCAGGAAAGACCTTCACCGCAATTACGTTCATTTACAGGCTGCTCAAATTCGCTGATGCAAAACGGGTCTTGTTTTTGGTAAACACAAAAAATCTTGGCGAACAGGCGGAACAGGAGTGCATGGCCTATATGCCTAATGATGACAATCGGAAATTTACCGAGCTGTACAATGTGCAGCGTCTGAAATCCAGTTACATAGGGCCGGATAATCAGATGTGTATCAGTACCATTCAGCGGCTGTACTCCATTCTGAAGGGTGAACCATTAGACAAAGCTGCAGAACAGGACAACCCTGCCGAACATCTTCAACCTAAAAAACCCATGCCTGTGGTGTACAACGCAAAGATTCCTATTGAGTTCTTTGATTTCATCGTCATTGATGAATGTCACCAGTCGATCTATAACCTTTGGAAGCAGGTGCTGGATTACTATGACACCTTTCTCATTGGCTTGACCGCAACGCCGGACAAACGCACGTTCGGTTTCTTCAACGAAAATATTGTCAGCGAATATTCCCATGAAGAAGCCGTGGCTGATGGCGTCAATGTCGGGTACGACATCTACGCCATCGAAACCGAAATCACCAAACATGGCGCAAATATTACCGCGAAGGAATATGTGGACAAGCGCGACCGTCTCACCCGGAAGAAACGCTGGGAGCAGTTAGATGAAGACGTGGACTACACCGCAAAACAACTGGACAAGGATGTGGTCAATCCCAGCCAGATCCGCAAAATCATTCGCACGTTCCGTAACAAGCTCCCAGAAATCTTTCCACACCGCAAAGAGATTCCCAAAACCTTAATATTTGCCAAGACCGATAGTCA
>Ga0209988_10002480_pt1 | contig 12186 bp, 7 predicted proteins | sample N075metaG_FD_183115 | JGI IMG/M metagenome (GOLD analysis project Ga0209988, IMG submission 183115) | Deep subsurface microbial communities from Kermadec Trench to uncover new lineages of life (NeLLi) - N075 metaG (SPAdes) (version 2) | ecosystem: Environmental > Aquatic > Marine > Ocean trench... | reverse complement strand
CCGCCATTTGCATAGCTGGTTTGCGTCGCAACGGCATCAGCTCGTTCGATAATCGTTACTGAATGACCGCGTTCCGCGAGATAATAAGCAGTGGTAACGCCAATAATACCGGCGCCAAGAACAGCTATGTGCATGTGAAATTCTCGTTATCGTGTTATGGAACCTCTGATTTATTCGTGGGCGAAGTAGATTGGGAGCCAAAATATTCAGATTCAAGGCGCGGATCGCCCGTAATGGCTAGCCATTGCGAAGATTCGCAACGCCGAAGCTGGATATTTTGGACCCAAGAGTCGAGTTCACGAATAGATCAGAGGTTCCTTAGCTGATTCTTACTGGCAACGCACCTGACTGCAACACAGTTGTTACAGCGGCTTTCCGGAAGCGGCGGAAATTGCTTACCCGTAGCCGAGAAAATTGGAACAAGAAGTGAGAAGTCGAGTACGTACCAGCGACACGAACACATCGTTAAACTGAAGTAATTCGGCGTCAGGCGGCATCAAACCGCGCGCTCGCTTCAGCCATCCACCTCTCGCCATCTTCCTTGGTCTTGCTCGTATCTTGCATTACTTCAGCGTGAGCAACGCCGTAATGAGCGTGAGATGCTTTCATCCAGTCCTCGAATGTTTCGCCGTCCATTGTGACGTCGCACAAATCGCATTTTACAGTTTTCACAATGTTTATAACTCCAAAATTTTAAGAAGAATATAGCACAAGATCAAATCACCTTGAGACACTGGAGAAACAGTCAGACCGACTTCCTGCTTGTCAGCTGAACTCAATTTGCTGACCTCCAATCGAATCTAACGCCTCTTCAATGAATGCGCCGGCAAGATACTCGCTTGCGTTTTGAATAAATCCGACGCAAGAGCAACCTCTATTCTCGCGGTTTCAAAGTTATCGTTAACACTCGATGTTCCTCAACTTTTGCCCGTGTGTAAATAAGGGGAAACGACTTCTCTTCTGCCCAGTCTTGCAGAAGATTTGCATAAAACGGCGAGCGGGGATCACCGGATTGGCCTGGCGTGTTGGTCACTCGCGCTGCATCCCAATTACCCACATCGATCACCTGGCGGTAGGACGAGCCATGATCCACCTCCAGCCTGGCATCGTAATAACCGGTATTGTTGGTGGTATGGCGACCGCCACCGCGAGGATACCTGGGGAACCGCATTGCTTCAGCGAGATCGTCGTCGGCCAGATGCAGCAGCGGATGCGTAAAATTAGTGCGATGAATTGCACCCCATTTCCACGTCTTCGTGTCCTCACCAAACCTCGCGACTGCATCGATCCATGCCATATCAAGAGTCGCAGCAACGATGTCATTCAAGTTTTCATCGCTCATGAGGCGCATGACATTGCGACTATCCAATGATGCAAAAAGCGCCGGATCCTCAGGATGCAGGTAAGTCTGAATCGCAGGCCGAAGGTGGAATTCCAGCCATATCACGTACAGTACGGCTGGACCGGAATCCGCAGAAAGCACGCCATCGAATTTCTTCAACATTTCAGCGCCGGCACTTGAAGCCGTGTCCGGAATTCGCTTGATCATTTCGACCGCGAGCAAGGACAGGTAGTCTCTCTGCAAGTCCAAGGAATCCTGAATCGTGTGTTTGTCCTGCCCGGCAAGGACTTGCCACAATCGCTTGTACCGCCATGGTTCCACCCATTCGAATCCGAGCGGGTATTTATCGATGGGGAAATTCTTCGGCAGGTTCATGGAATTTGCACTACCCGTGTACCCTCTCGATGGATTGTATTCAACCGGCAGGACATCCATGTCGAAAAAGCCCTGCCACTCATAGCGACCGTCGCCAGGCACTGGCAACAGGCCATCCCAGTTGGGTCTCCTGGGAAACAATCCCGCCGGTTTGTAACCGATGTTGCCGTCAACGTCCGCGTACACCTGGTTCTCGGAGGGCGCGCCCCATCGATTGAGTGCGCCGAGAAACTCGTCCCAGTTTGAGGCTCTCATGTACTCCACGCTGCCGAAGTAAGGAGCCATGCCGGGTTCAAGCCAGCCCGCCCGAACAGCGAACAGATGTTTTTCGGTTTCGTGTATGACCGGCCCGTGACGCGTATATCTCAATTCGACTTCAACATCGCCACGACCCCGCACCGCTATTTTCTCTTTGATCACCCGAATCGATTCCGACCCGTTCCCGTAACGATAATTGCCGCCATCGAGTTCGTAGACGTAGAGATCTTCCTGATCAATCGGGAAAATAGTCAGCCCGAATGCGATCCGATCGTTGTGCCCGATTGAGATACCAGGCAACGCAGGCTCACCCGCGCCGATGACATTCATACCGGGTGCCACAAGGTGTGCGATATAGCGTAAAGATGGTACGGCATGGCCACGGTGTGGATCATCGGCAAGGATGGGGCGACCCGTCGCTGTGCGCGATGGTGCAACGACCCAGTTGTTGCTGCCATCGGCTTGAGAATCGGCACCCAGAATATTATCCAGAGACGCGATCACCGGCGGTCCAAATGTGACACTGGATTTTGCCAGCGAATACGTCCCCAGCACGTCATCCGGTATGACACAAGGATCAAGGCCCTTTGGTATTTTTGTCGTCCATTCGGGTTCCAGCAAGATCCAGTTTGCCGTAGATTCGATGCCGGTTTTGCAGGCAATGCGTGCGCGCTTAACCTCGTTGGACACATTCCTGAGAAGCCCATGGCTTCTGATGCGCACAATATCGGCGGCCTCCCAGCGTGATGGCCTGTAGTTCAGCAACTCAAACTCGGGTGGCAGGAGTTTCGGTTCATCGTTTGTAAGATCAACGTAGGCGTTGATGCCAGCGGCAAAGGACTCGGCAATGCGTTTGGCATCCGACCCGTAGGCCAGCCATTCTCTATACATATCCCCACGATAAAGAAACAGGCGATTGGCGCGATCCTGTTCGACGTAATTCTCGCCAAACACTTCCGACAGCAATCCCAGTCCCCGCCGACGCCAGAGATCGATTTGCCACAACCTGTCGCGCGCAGCATTGAAACCCTGAACGAAAAACGCGTCGTACTGTGTTTGCGCGTAAATATGCGGTACGCCCCACTCGTCAACGATGATTTCTGCAGGCGCCTCTAGGCCGGCAACCTCGTAGGATTGATCAGCAATTGCACCCGTCGCTGCACACAAAGCAAAACCAATAATCAAGATCCGATAGAGACGCATCATCAACTCCCGTTATTTCGTTCGTGCTGATAATACATGTGGTGACACCAAGGGGCATGGACATATACCGCACGGCGTTATTGCACCTTCCGCAGGAGCAACTTTTTGGTCAGGATGCCCTCACGCCGCGTAACACCGGGCTAGGTCGCCGGTGCGAAAAAGTACAAAAGCACATCGTCGATCAGCGGTTCCCAATTATCCCAATTATGCCGATACGGGACTTCAATGTACTCCATGGGATACCCCTTATCGCGCAGAATCTTGCGAAACTTTCGATTGCTTTTTTCATTATCGAATCGATCGCCTGTGCTGAGAAAAATTCGTAGTGGGAGCAACGGTGCTTTCTCATAAGCCGACAAAAGCGCAGGGACCGCGTGATTCGCCGGCGAGTGCATACCGATGCCGCTGAATGTATCGGAACCGATCAACCCGAAACATGCCGCATTCAATCCGCCAAAGGACACGCCCAGTATCGTACGTTTGCTCCGGTCGTTACCGGCCGAATAAGTCTGTTCAATACCGGGTATCAATTCGGTGGAGAAGAACTCCAGGTAATCGCGATTGCAAACGAACTGCTCATTGCGACGATTGTTTTTGAGATTATCAGGGTCGCGCGAATCCACGAACACCACAATCACGGGGTCAATTCTCTCCTGTTTGATCAGGCGATTCAGGACCCTGGGCATTTTGCCCTGCTTGATGTAACCCGCACCGTCAGTGACATAAAGAACTGGCAGGTTCTGCATCGACTCGTGCCCGTCAGGAAGATACACACGGTATTGAAGATCGTATCCCAGCACGTCGCTGGTGATGCGGATATCCGGTGTTAGCGTGCTATCCGCATTGGCAGCCGTGCAAAACGTCAGAAACAAAACAGCCAATCTTTTCATACAGTGTATGAGCTGATTGGCTGTTTTTGGTTCATCCACTTTCACTGTCAAACAACGGTGTCGTCACTGCTTAACTATCACCGGGGTGGTAGGTGCTGGTCGCGCGCTTGTCGACATCTTCTTTGTAGAAGGCCACGTCCTTGAAGGCGCGATCAACGTATCGCTGCGACTGGTCATCGAAGTGCGGTGAATCCGGATCGCCACTCTGGCCACCAGCAAGCATGGTCTTCGCTCTTACCTTGTCACCGAATTCAACGACAGCAACAAAACTGTTGCCGGACGTGCCGTAGATTCGTTTTGTGCCCTCGTAGCGTTTCGCGCCGAACGATGCAAGCGCACCCCAGCGCGAGGAAGCCATCCCGACCGGCAAACTCGGAGCATCGTCATCGTGTGGTTGAAGAATGTCACCCGTCAACCTCTGAAATCGATTGATCTCTCCCCAAGGCGTATTCCACTGGCCAAAGTCGGCATCAAGATCGGCAATGGTGGCTGCAAATATGGCAAGGCGTTCTTCATGCGGCGAATCAGTACCAAAGTAATTGTCCAGATCCATACCACGTAGGCCGTCTGGATTTTCGCCCTCAGCACCATAGCGCATGCCGTAATGATGAGCCAGCGTCATTGCGATCGAATCTGCCGACGTGCGGAAATCCCAAGCCCTTAGAATCTCAATGGGTTCGGCCAGCCCGGGGTTTTCAGTGCCGGACGCGTCATATGCCTCGATAAGACCAGGAATCAGCTTCTCGAATCCCGGCAGGTACGGATCGTAGGCAATATCCAACAACCCCTCAAGAGTCATACCCGTTTGCCCGGTCAGCATCTTGACCGCATGGATGCCGCGAAAATTTTCCATGTCGGGCGCCATATACACCGGGTAATCTTCGCGCTTCGGACTGAACTGTGCCGCCGCAGTAAAGGGCGTCGAATTGCAATTTTGTATCCAGCCATTTTCAGGATTCAGGATCGTCACGATCTCATCGACAGTGTGCAGTCCCTGCCAGTCGGTCGCTGGATTGCTGCCATCAACGGGCTTCGAATAGTCAAATTGAACATCACGGCGCGGTACGAAATTGCCATGGTAATAGGCGATGTTCCCTGACGAGTCTGCGTAGACAGTGTTGTTCGACGAGTTCGTGCGAATGTTCATCATTTCGCGAAATTCATCGTGGTTCTTCAATTTCGTGCGTGTATACGATTGCCGCAACGCATTGACCGGATCCCAGTTCAGCTTTGTGGACACCCATTTTCCATCGAGCATGTGTGTCACGGGCCCATGGTGCGTGTGATACATGGGAAAAGTTCGCGCCGACATTCCGTTGCCGTCTTTGTATTTCAGGGTCACTTCCGACACCTCGACCGGCCGAATTTCATCGCCATAACGATAGACGTATTTGCCGTCCTGCTCGAAAACGTCCTCGACAAAATCATCCATGAAATCAAGTCGCGTCGAGGTGTGCATCCAGCCGGTGTTCTCGTTGAAGCCCTGATAGACAAAGAACTGGCCCCATGTGACCGCGCCATAGGCGTTCAGCCCCTCTTCGCTTACTACATGTACTTCGCCGCGAAAATAGAACGACGTATGCGGGTTGATGAGGAACAGCGTGTTTCCCGACTCTGTCAGGTCACCAGAAATAGCAAACCCATTCGAGCCTTTTGGCTCCTGCAGCGCGATGCTGCGAACCTCGACGTCGCTCATGGCTGCGACCGATTCACCTAAGCCGTAAAATGCCGCAATTCCGTTGACATCAACACTTTCAATGTCGCCACCGATGGAACCTTCACTGAAAAACATCGGCATCCACGGCTCGAACCGTGTCAGCAGCTTCGGTGTTACGTCGGGATGAGTCGCAAGGTAATAGTTCAGGCCGTCCGCAAAGGCGTCGCATAATTCCTTCAACCAATCCGGTGATACCGCGTAGGCTGCTTTCGCCTCGTCGACAGTCATGTAGAGACGTGCCCTCAAGTCACTGAAGATCGCCTTCTCACCATCGACCTCAGCCAGCCGCCCGGTTGCCCAGATATAGTTGCGTTCGACACGATTGAAGTCGTCTTCCGCCTGGGCGTAGAGCAAGCCGAACACAACATCTGCATCCCTCTTCCCGTAGATATGCGGCACACCGAAGTCATCACGAATAATCGTGACCCGCTGTGCCAGCGCGGCAAGTCGGTCGATTTCCGCAATTGCAGTAGCCTCCGACTCAGGTGCCTGCTGTGCCTCCTGCGAACAGGCAGCCAATAGCGCTATCAAAATTATTGCCGGGAGATGCGGAAGTCGAAATCGTTGATTCATAAGAGAAACGCCTTGAGTTTTGTTGTCGCAATCAGGGCGGCATTCTACAGGATCGCTGGCACACTCGCCCGGCGCTCTCGGCCCGCCTGTATTCTCTGCTGTAACAGATTGCGATCGTTGTTGGTCAGGCCACCTCGCGCCTTTCCGCTATCGCCTCTTCAATGAATGTGATCACCTGCACGGATTTTCACCGGGCATGCAGTCGCTAGTCGTGTGACTCAGAATGTTCATGTTCTTTTTCCTTGACGACCGGGCGCGACGAGCTGTGCGTATGGACAACCTTCCATTCGTTATTCACCCGCCGGAACAGAAATGTCTCATAGCCGCGATTGTCGATTTGGCGCTGATCGCTTTTAACCAGGGCCTTCACTTCGACGTCGGCGATAGCCCATGCGAAATCCCCTTCGACATGAGTCTCTATATTGGTAAGGTTCAGCTCAAAGTTGTCAAGTGCGTCACCTTCGGGTTCGACGTGATGCCCGACCAGGTCCGAAAGTCCTTCATTCTGACCGCCGCCCTCGATGTAGCGGGCGCCTTCGAAGTCAAGATAGTGTTCGCGAAATGGCTGCCCGTCTCCCTGCTCCCAGCCTTTTTCGATCGCATCAATAATCGCAATCAGTTCTGCAGAATCGTTTTCCTGCGCCGACAATTTCTGCGATGAAAAAGATGACGCTACAAAGATCAACGCTATAGCCAGTATTTTGTGGGCGTGAAAGTTCATTGGTCTCTCCATATTTTGAGTTGTATTTAGAACCAGGCTCGCAGCCCGATCACAAGCTGGAAATCAGAAGACTCTTGACCGGCAGCGTCAGCAAAATCTGCTGTTCCGCCAAAAAGTTTTGACCAGTTGACCCCTATATAAGGCGCAAATTCACGGCGAATTTCATAACGCAATCTTAATCCGACCTCCAGATCCGAAAGACCGGAGCCGAGTCCGATTTCGGGATCTTTCTTGCCGTAGATGTTCACTTCGATATTCGGTGTGAGTATCAACCGCTGTGTGAAAAGCAATTCGTACTCGGCTTCCATTCGCAGTGCAGTGCGTCCCGAGTCGCCGATGAACAACGCCGCATCAATTTCAAAGAAATACGGTGCCAGCCCCTGGAAACCGATAGCGGCCCATGTGCGGTTGGGTGACGGCTTGAAGTCCTGACGCACGCCCACTTGAAAGTCCCAGTATCGCGCTATCGACTTGCTGTAGAGAAACTGCAATTCCGCATCTTCCGTGCTGCCGCCGCTGCGCTCGCCTTCCGTTTTGATCCAGAGTTTGCGTAAATCCTTGCCAATCCAGACTTGTGCGTTCCATGCCAGTAGATCGCCATCGTCAGCATCACGATATTCCAGTTCGTCGACGATGACCATTGTTAACAGTGGGTCATCCGGCGCCTCAGCCAGTGCATCACCTGCCGCGGACAGATACGCACCACCCATCATGATGGCCACTAACGCAGAAGCTCTTGTTGAGAAACTCACCTAACTGATCCTCACTTCGCGAAACATGCCGGGCATGTGATAAAGCAGGTGGCAGTGATACGCCCATCCCCCGAATGCGTCGGCTGTGACGAGATAGCTGATTTTGGAGCCCGGCTGAACGATGATCGTGTGTTTGCGAGGAATTCTGTCAGGCACACCGGTTTCGAGTTCACTCCACACGCCATGCAGGTGAATCGGGTGGGTCATCATCGTGTCATTGACCAACGTTATCCGGACCCGCTCGCCATACTTGAGCTGCAGTGGCTCCGCATCGGCAAACTTGATGCCATTCATCGACCACATGTAGCGACTCATATTGCCGGTCAGATGCAGCTGGATTTCCCGGTCAGGATCCCGCATATCGGTTGTTTTGGTGAGATTGCAGATATCCGCATATGTCAGAACACGTCTGCTGTAGGCTCGCTGGTGATCACGCAGACCGATGCCAGGGTCCGACAAGCCGTCCTGTGGTGTAGCGGCACGCATATCCACGTGCGGCCCGAACTCGGTTAAGGTATGGAAAATCGCCCGCTGGCTGCCGAATCCCGCTTTTCCCGGTGCGCCACCGCCAGCCGTTTCGACCTCCTGCATTCCGCTCACATCGTGCTGACTATGCTCCATGCCTCCCATGCCCGACGTATTACCCATATCCATCTTGTTGTGATCCATGCCTTCCATACCCGACATGTTGCCCATATCCATCTTGCTGTGATCCATGCCCTCCATGCCTGGCGCGGTGCCCATATCCATCTGACTGTGATCCATACCACTCATGCCGCCCATACCCATGTCTCGGTGGCCTAATAGTGCCGGCGGATCCATCTGTGGAACTTCGGCGACCCATTCCGCGTTCGGCGTCAGGGTCCCGCGTGCATAGCCGCTTCGATCGATACTCTGAGCGAAGATCGTATACGGTCTGTCGCCGCTCGGCTCCACAACAACGTCATAGGTTTCCGCGACACCGATGCGAAACTCGTCAACCGTGACCGGCTCGATATTCTGGCCATCGGAGGCGACAACGGTCATCTTTAGTCCGGGAATCCGCACATCATAAATTGTCATGGCCGCTGCATTGACGATGCGCAGCCGCACTTTTTCGCCTCGCTCGAACAAGCCAAGCCAGCCGACGTCCGGGGTGACGCCGTTCATCAGGAATGTATACGTGTACCCGGTAACATCGGACAGATCGCGATCGCTCATGCGCATCTGGTTCCACATGGCGCGGTCTCTGCGTGTCTGACTGAAACCTTTTTCCTTTATATCGCGCCACATGTCGCCGGCGGTACGCCCGCGGAAATTGTAGTAGTCACTTTGCTTTTTCAACTTGGCATAGATTCGTTCAGGCGTCTCGTCGCTCCAGTCGGATAACACCACGACGTGCTCCCGATCAAAGCTGACAGGATCCGGCTCCGCCGGGTCGATGACGATCGCACCGTACATTCCGGTCTGCTCCTGAAAAGCCGAATGGCTGTGATACCAGAACGTACCGTTTTGCCGAACATCGAATTGATAGGTGAATGTCTCGCCAGGTGGTATGCCGGCAAAACTGATACCCGGCACACCATCCATGTCAGCTGGCAAGATCATTCCATGCCAGTGAATCGACGTGTCATGCGCCAGGTGATTGGTAACCCGCAGCGTAATCCGCTGACCTTCCTGCCAGCGCAGAATCGGTGCGGGCACAGAACCGTTAATCGCAGTTGCGGGTCTTTCCCGGCCGGTGAAATTGACCGTCTTATAACCAACATCAAGGTCGAACAGCGTACCCCGTAGCATCGTAAGCGGTTGCCGGTTTACGGTAGCACCGAACGACAGATTTGCGGATGCCCCGAGGCCCAGTAATGCGCCACCCGCGGCGGCGCCGGTGACGAACTTGCGTCTCGACATGGGTTTCGGCGGCAGAAGTAATCGCGATGCTTCATTCATATCAGTTACTTTTACTAGTCCGGGCTAGTGTTCGTGCGTGCTGTGATCATGTTCTTGCGGTTCCTCAGCCGGTTCCTCATGCGGCGTTAGCTCTTCGTGACCGCCCGATTCCGAGTGCTCGTGAGCAACATCTTCGCTGGCCTCGTCACTGTGAGAATGCTCTGCTGCCGCCGTACTTTCTGCGTGGTCGTGCGCGGCGTCAGCGGACGAATCACTGGCTTCTTCATGAGAGTGTTCCTGATTCGATGCATCGGGTGCGTGATGCCCCTGACCTGCTGCAGATGCAAGCAACTCCTGATAGGCCGCTTCATCCAGCTCCGGCAGCCGGGTCATAAATGCCACCACCGGCCAGATCGAGTCATCTCCATGGGTTGCGCCCCACGCCGGCATGCCGGTCATTTTGATACCGTTCTTGGTCACCCAGAATAGTTCGCCGGGTGTCAGCTCTGCCGCCTCCTCGGCAAGATCTGGCGCGGGCGGATTCAAGCCCTGACCCACGGCCTCGGGGTCCCGGCCCGGCGCGCCGTGGCAACTTGTGCACATGGAATCGAAGTCGTTAGCACCGGCAAGTATCAGTGCGTCGTCATCAAGGTCTGGAACCTCGATATTCCTGGCACGGCGTTCTATTGACGCATGTGATGTCGTTGACAACAGCCAGTTGACCAGCCCGCCGTGTGATGAACTCGCGCTCACGTCGTAAATGCCGGAAAAGGCAAAGCCCAGGGTGGCAATAATGCCGATAACGACCACAGCAAGAATTATCGCAGGTGTTTTCATCGTGTTCTCCTTTCCATATTCGCTTTTTCCGGTAATTCTTCTCTCAGCACAATCAAAGTACCGTGACCGGTTCGAATTTACTTAAGCAAGTAACTCTGTTGTTGGTGTGTTTCTTTGGATTAGTCCAATCAATTCGTTCGGCATGAAAGTCGAACGCAGCCGTTGAGGGCCTTAACGACCGCGTCGTAAAGCGGCGTCAACCAACTAAAACCCAGCGTGGGAGAAATCACGTACGTGTAACACTCCTTTCCTGCGCAAGAGTCTGGTCGAGATTGCGCCCGCGCCAAATCAGGAACATGGCGGGAATTACGACCAAGGTCAGTAATGTCGCACTCACCATTCCACCGACCATGGGTGCAGCGATGCGCCGCATGATCTCAGAGCCCGTGCCACTACCCAACATGATCGGCAGCAAACCCGCAATGATCGCTGCAACGGTCATCATGATAGGGCGAACACGCAACACCGCACCGTCAATGACGGCCTGCTCTACATCTTTCATAGTAAGTGCTCTTCCTTCCGCTTCGACTGTGGTCATATGTTGCCGGATTGCCTGATTCAGATAAACCAGCATCACCACACCAATCTCGACCGCAACGCCGGCAAGTGCAATAAATCCAACACCGACGGCCACCGACAATTCGTATTGCAGCAAATACAGCAGCCAGACGCCGCCAACGAGCGCCATCGGTAACGTGCCGATGATAATAGCGACCTCGGCGAAACGGCGGAAATTGAGATATAACAAAAGCACGATAATAGCCAGTGTGAGTGGCCCGACCACCAAAAGCCGTTCTTTGGAACGCACCATGTATTCATACTGACCCGACCACGACAGCGAATAACCCACCGGCAAGTCTACCTGCTCGGCAACGACACGCTGCGCCTCAGCAACGTAGGACCCAAGATCGCGACCGGCGATATCCACGTACGTCCAGGCGTTCAGTCGCGCATTTTCACTCTTGATCAGCGGTGGACCATCTGTGACCTTCACGTCCGCGACATCGGCGAGTGCGATTCGTGCACCGTTTGGCGTGACGATCGGCAATAGTCGAAGTTGCTCAACAGAATCGCGTACTCGCTGCGGATACCTCAGATTCACCGGATAGCGTTCCAGCCCTTCAACTGTCTGAGTAACATTGATTCCACCGACTGCGGTGCGCACGATATCCTGCACGTCGTCAATATTAAGCCCATAGCGGGAAGCGCGGGCACGATCGATATCGATATCGATGTAACGCCCGCCTGCCACACGCTCTGAATATACCGAAGCAGTGCCAGGAACAGGTCTGAGGACTCGCTCCAGATCCTTACCGATACGCTGCAGCACTTTCAGATCAGGGCCAGCAACTTTGATACCGACCGGAGTCTTGATTCCTGTCGCCAACATGTCAATACGGTTCTTGATCGGCATTACCCAGGCGTTGGTCAGGCCCGGCAACCTGACGATACTATCCAGCTCATCACGCAAGCCTTCGGCAGTCATACCTTCGCGCCACTCTTCGCGTGGTTTGAACTGAATAATCGTCTCAACCATGGTGAGTGGCGCCGGATCGGTGGCTGTGTCGGCGCGACCGATCTTGCCGAACACCGTTTTTACTTCCGGCACCGTTTTGATCAGCTTGTTCGTTTGCTGCAATATTTCCCGTGCT
>Ga0209988_10002474_pt1 | contig 12206 bp, 12 predicted proteins | sample N075metaG_FD_183115 | JGI IMG/M metagenome (GOLD analysis project Ga0209988, IMG submission 183115) | Deep subsurface microbial communities from Kermadec Trench to uncover new lineages of life (NeLLi) - N075 metaG (SPAdes) (version 2) | ecosystem: Environmental > Aquatic > Marine > Ocean trench... | reverse complement strand
AATTAGCAGGCAGATTGAAATCAGGTGAAAACATCCTTATTCATTGCGGGGCAGGTATTGGTAGGACTGGAACCCTCGCAACAAGTGTTTTAATTATTTTAGGCACCGATCTTAATGAATCTCTCGAAGCTGTTCGAAGTGCCGGCTCTGATCCTGAAACTGAAGAGCAGATGGATTTAGTCCGGTGGATTGCCGATCAAAAGAGGTGAAATAATCCGACAATTCCAAATTCCGGAAAGACACATAAATCTATAATGTAGAAAATGATGAAAGAAATTTTAGTTAAACATATAAGCAACACACTTTCTATAAGTAAATCTCAAGTCTCAAATACAATTAAGCTGTTGGAGGAGGGAGCGACAATTCCTTTTATTTCCCGCTACAGGAAAGAAGCTACGGGGAGCCTTGATGAAACAGAAGTAACAGCGATTGAAAAAGAATGGAAACGCTTGCTGGAATTGGTTAAAAGACGTGAAGCTATTCTTAAAAGCATTAACGACCAGGAATTATTAACTCTTGAGTTAGAGGAGAAAATTAATAACTGCTGGGATATGGCAGAGCTTGAAGATATTTATCTTCCTTATAAACCAAAGAGAAAAACCAGGGCAAGTGCAGCACGCGAAAAAGGATTAGAACCACTGGCAGAAATAATAATGGAACAGAAGGAAGATCAGTTAGAACTGGTTGCGGAAAAATATCTTAACGATGATGTGCCGGATATTGAAACCGCATTAGCAGGCGCAAGAGATATTGTTGCGGAATGGATTAATGAAAATACGGATGCCCGAAATACAATCCGACAGCAATTTGAGCGTGATGCGGTAATCAGTTCAAAAGTGATTGAGAAGAAGAAAGATAGAGGAACAAAGTACAGCGACTACTTCGATTTCAATGAGCCGTTAAAAAATTGTGCCGGTCATCGTCTGCTCGCAATAAGAAGAGCCGAGCAGGAAGGGATCTTGCGGGTATCCATTTCGATAGATAATGACTTTGCGACAGATAGTATTGAGAAAATATTTATAAAAAATAAAAATGAATCTGCAGATCAGGTAAGAATATCAATCAAAGATGCATATAAAAGATTATTGGCGCCATCCATTGAAACCGAATTTAAAAACAGTTCTAAAGACAAAGCAGATGAAGAGGCAATCAGTGTATTCTCTACAAACTTACGCCAGTTACTGCTGGCTGCTCCTCTTGGTCCAAAAGTTACAATGGCAATTGATCCCGGGTTCAGGACGGGCTGCAAACTTGTCTGCCTTGATCAGCAGGGAAACCTGTTAGTTAACTCAACTATCTTTCCGCATCCTCCTCAGAAAAAAGTAGATGAAGCATCGGAGAAAGTAAAAGGGCTATTGAAAAAATATAAAGTTGAAGCAATTGCAATCGGAAACGGAACTGCCGGAAGGGAGACAGAGCGGTTTATAAAATCTCTCGTTAATAATTCCGGTACAAGGGAAGTTTTTATGGTGAATGAAGCAGGCGCATCTATTTATTCTGCTTCTGAAACTGCAAGAGAGGAGTTTCCCGATCTCGACTTAACCTTTCGTGGTGCAATCTCTATCGGAAGAAGGTTGATGGATCCGCTTGCCGAGCTTGTTAAAATTGATGCGAAGTCAATCGGTGTAGGACAATACCAGCATGATGTTAACCAGGAAAATTTGAAAGAAGGTTTGGACCAGGTGGTATCCTCTGTTGTAAACCAGGTGGGTGTAAAATTAAATACAGCCAGCCGGCACTTACTTAGTTATGTTTCGGGTATCGGACCAAAGCTTGCAAAATCAATAACTGACTACCGGCGTGAGAACAGATCCTTTCGTTCACGCAAGGAATTGTTGAAGGTGAAGGGATTGGGTGCTAAGGCATTTGAGCAGTCGGCAGGATTTTTAAGAATTCCCGGAGCAGTGAATCCACTTGATAACAGCGCTGTTCATCCGGAAAGTTATTCAATAGTAGCAAAGATGGCAAAGGATTTATCTCATCCTGTTAAGTCGTTAATTGAAGCGGCAAATATACGTCAGCAAATTGATATCAATAATTATGTGACCGGAACGGTCGGGTTGCCAACGTTAAAAGATATTATGCAGGAGCTGGAAAAACCGGGCTTAGATCCAAGAGGTAAGGCAGAAACATTTTCATTTTCAGAAAGCATTAGTGGCATAACAGATTTAAAACCGGGAATGAGTTTGCCGGGTGTTATCACAAATCTAACTAAGTTCGGTGCTTTTGTAGATATTGGAATAAAAGAAAACGGCTTGCTGCATATTTCTCAAATTACAGAACGCTTTATTAAAGACCCTTCCGAGGTGTTAAAGTTAGACCAGAAAGTAATTGTTAGAATTGTTGATATTGATGTTGAAAGAAAACGAATTCAGTTAAGTATGAAGGAGGGTTAGCACAAGCGAAAAACATACATCTCCCGGCAGCTTAAAAAACCATTAAATGTTTTCTTAATTCAGGTATCCGGTATTTTCTAAATAATTTTTAATTAGGAGCAAAAGTGAGTGCTATTTTTACACTTGAAAAATAACCGTTCGCACCTGATAATATCCTTTCAGTCAATTACAGTTACTTCATAATAATTACTAATCTATTTTCCCAAAACATCCAACCATTATTTATTAATTGGAGACTAAAATGAAATATTTACTGATATTCCTTTTCGTTGTTACAAGCATTATTATTCAAGGACAAACTCCTGGATTCACACAAGTTGATGAAGAAATTAATAACAATATATTTTCCGGTGAATGGCAAGAAGCTAAATTGTTGATTGAACAGAAAATCCGGGAAAATCCGGAACATCCCAAATACTATTTTATGAAAGCTTATATGTATTATTTATCACGCTACTTTGCTAATACAGGTATGAGCAGGGATTCGACTATAGATGTGGTTCACTATTACTCAAGCATGGCGATTAAAAAGGCAGAGCAATTAGAACAAACAACCGAGGTAAAGTTTTATACCGGCTGTGCATACGGTTTCCTTGCCCGCGCACACGGTATGCGGCAGGAATGGTGGTCGGCTTACTGGGCTGCAAGTTCCTGTGAAAATTATCTTGAAGAAGTAATTGATGAAGATCCCGAATTTAATGATGCTTACTTTGAATTGGGTGTTATAAAATACTATCCCGCAGTTGCAATAACCGGGTTTACAAGTACTCTGGCGTGGATAGGTGGAATGTCCGGCGATCGTGAACTCGGGTTAAACTATTTAAATAATGTTGCAGATAACGGAGAGTTATTTAAAGCAGAAGCGAATATTGCACTCGGACTTATTTTTAACAACTTTGAAAATGATTTAACAACTGCATTCGAATACTACAGTAAAGTGATCGAAATTCATCCCGAAAATAATTTTGCAATCACACAAAAGCAGCGAATTGATTTTACTCTATTAATTGATGAAAAAGGTGTTGATCATTTTATAAAAGAGTTTGATAGATTAAAGGTTAACTATAGTATAGATGATCCGGCAGATTTAAACATATTGGGTTACTACTTAATGAACCGTGATCGTCAAGATGAAGCCCTGGCTATCTTTAAATTTAATCTAAATCTTTATCCACACGTTGCAAATTGTTATGATAGTTTAGCTGAATGTTTTATGAACCGGAACGAAAATGAAGAAGCAATAAAGTATTACAAACTTGCATATGAAAAGATTCCGAGTGATACAACTGCAACCGATGAGTTCAAACAGTTTTTAAAAGAAGGAATTGAGGAGAGACTGGAGGATTTGAAGGCAAGGGTTACATCCTGAGAAATTAGGCCTGTTCAGTTATATTTATCGATATGATTCCCGTAGAAGCACTCTAAATGTTTAGTTGAGTTATATTATTATCAAAAAACAAAATTGCCAGATTTTAGCTTTTTAGTAGAGTAGTTACTTACTCCTTATCATTCTCGATCCTGACAGAATTGATTCTTGATTTTAGAGTAAGTTTTAGATTCTAAAATTAATTATTAGTAAGTCTTGACATTTATAGACGACCGGTCTATTTTAATTACAGAATTTATAATTACTAACATCGCTAGATTTACTGGAAGATTTTATTTTCAACAAAATATTAAAGTAAAATATTCTTTGTCTTTTGAATAGAGACAAATTTTAATAATCATAATTACACAAGGAGTTAACATGAATGGCTTAACACATTTTGAAATACCGGTAGATGATATTGATAAAGCTAAAGAGTTTTATTCAAATCTGTTTGATTGGGAGTTTAACTACATCGAGGAAATGAAATACCTAATGTTCACCACCGAGAGTGAAGATGGAAAATCAAAAGTGGGCGGTGGAATTTTTAAGAAGCAAAATGAGAGTCATACCATAACGAATTAAATTACTGTTAAAAGTTTGGATGAATCTGCGAAGAAAATTGAAGAACTGGGCGGCAAAATTGTAATGCCTAAATCGGCTGTGCCCGGAATGGGATGGTTTGTTCACTTTACTGATATGGATGGAAATTTATTGGCACTCTGGGAAAATGATTCTGAAGCAAAATAAAAAAAAGCAACTTAAATTAAGATGGAGAAATAAATGAAACATGTTTTAGTCCAGTATAAAGTTAAAGAAGATAAATCAGAGGAGAACATTAATTTCATAAAAAAGGTTTTTGATGAATTGAAAGTAAACAGTCCTTCTGGATTAAGGTATGCATCATTTCATCAGCCCGATGGTCTCAGCTTTGTCCATATTGCTTCAATAGAATCCGAAGATGGAAAAAACCCTTTATCAGAAACTAAAGCGTTTGCTGAATTTCAAAAAGATATAAAGGACAGATGCGAAATTCCACCTCATGCAATTGAGCTGCACGAGATTGGATCATACAATTTTTTCAATGTCTAGATCTTTTAACAATCAAAAAGAGAAAGGTAAATTATGCCCAAATCAATAAAACAGGAAGTGGTTATAAATGCAACTCCTGCAGAGGTTTACAGTGCTCTGATGGATTCGCGCAAGCACGGAGCATTCACGGGAGCACCTGCTAAGATCAGCAAGAAAGTCGGCGGCGCAGTTAGTTGTTATGGGGGAGGAATTGAGGCAATGAATGTAGAACTTGTGGCGGATAAAAGAATTGTACAATCGTGGCGAGGTGCACAATGGAAGCCGGGTGACTGGTCCCTGGCAATTTTCAATCTAAAGAAAAAAGGAAAGAAAACTGTGCTTTCCTTTGAACAATACGGAGTTCCAGATTACGATGTTGCTATGGTAAGAAAAGGATGGAAGGATTACTACTGGACAAAAATGAATGATTATTTTGCGAAGAAAAAATAAATTGAAGTTACAATTTATTTTCACTTTTCATCTCTTATCTCCTGATTTCTTTTTGACCGTAGTCAATTTTTATGAGGACGAGACAGTTAATAAAAAAGCCCCGTTAAGACGGGGCTAATGGCTTCACTTCTGATTAAAGAATATTTATAGTTTTTGGTTTAACTTTTTCGTTCTTCGGCAAATTAACAACTAACTGTCCATTATCATACTTCGCTTCTATATTACTTTGATCAACTGAATCAGATATCCTGAATGTTCTGTAATAGTTTCCTAATTCCTGCTCACTCAAAATGTAGTTTTTATTTATTTCGTTATCATAATCAATCTGACCGAACATAATCAACAAGTCCTTTTCAACCTTTACCTTTACATCTTTTCTAACCACACCCGGCATATCAGCTGATAAAATAAATTCGTTATCTGTTTCATAAATATTTACCATAGGTGAAACGTAATTTTGTGTTTCAAGTAATTCTTCAATTAAATTATTTTTTTCTTCCTTAACGGGAATCATTTCTTTGTTTTCCATTTTTTCTCCTTTAAATCATTAAATCTTTCATTGGCATCTGCCATTCTAATCCTGGTCAGACCGGAATCAGAATGACATTTGCTTAATATTTCATCTCTTCTGATTGAACTACACAACTGTTAAATCAGTAGTGACATAATGCTTAGTTATCTTTGTCCTTATCTTTATCGTCGTCGTCAACAACTTCGTAAGATGCATCCTGCACATCTTCTTTTTTATCATCATCATTCCCGGTTTGTTCCGGTCCCGGCTGCTGCTGTCCTGCATCACCGGTTCCTGGTGCTTGCTGCGAGTCTGCCTGCGCATAAAGCTTTTGTGCTATTTCACCCCATACTTTATTTAATGATTCAGTTGTTGATTTTATTTGTTCGTTATTATTTGCTGCTAATGCATCTTCAACTTTCTTTATCTCAACTTCAAGTTGCGATTTATTTTCGTCCGTTAGTTTATCCTTCATTTCTTCCATTTGTTTTTTGATCTGGAAGACAAGACTATCTGCGGAGTTTTTTACATCTATTTCTTCTTTCATTTTTTTATCTTCAGCGGCATGTTCTTTCGCATCGTTTTTCATTTTATCAATTTCTTCCTGATTTAATCCGCTTGAAGAAGTAATTCTGATGCTCTGCTCTTTACTTGTAGCTTTATCCTTTGCATGAACATGCATAATTCCATTAGCATCAATATCAAAGGTTACTTCAACTTGCGGAACACCTCTTGGTGCCGGCGGAATACCATCAAGATGAAATCTACCAAGTGTACGGTTATCACCCGACATTGATCTTTCACCCTGAAGCACATGAATTTCAACTGATGGCTGATTATCCGAAGCAGTGGAAAATATTTCACTCTTCTTGCTTGGAATAGTTGTGTTTGCATCAATTAATTTAGTCATCACACCGCCAAGTGTTTCTATACCGAGCGATAACGGAGTAACATCGAGCAGAAGTACATCTTTTACATCACCGGTTAAAACTCCACCCTGAATAGCAGCACCGATTGCAACAACCTCATCGGGGTTAACGCCTTTATGCGGTTCTTTGCCGAACAAATCTTTTACCAACTGCTGTACCATCGGAATTCTTGTTGAACCACCGACCAAAATAACTTCATCTATGTCGGCACTTGTTACGCCGGCATCTTTCATTGCCTGCTCACATGGCATTTTTGTTCTTTGGATAAGATCATCAACTAACTGCTCGAATTTAGATCTGCTGATATTTATATTAAGATGTTTAGGTCCTTCCTGAGTTGCTGTTATAAACGGAAGGTTTACATCGGTTGAAGCAGATGATGAAAGTTCCATCTTTGCTTTTTCTGCAGCTTCTTTCAATCTCTGCAATGCCATCGGGTCTTTACGAAGATCGATGCTGTCGGATTTCAAAAACTCATCAGCAAGATAATCAATCAATCTCTGATCGAAATCATCACCACCAAGATGAGTATCACCGTTTGTAGATTTAACTTCAAATACACCATCGCCTAACTGTAAAATTGAAATATCAAATGTACCGCCACCCAGATCGTAAATTGCAATTGTGTGATCATGCGATTTTTTATCCAACCCATAAGCCAATGCTGCGGCAGTCGGTTCGTTAATAATTCTCTTAACTGTTAGCCCTGCAATTTCACCGGCATCCTTTGTTGCCTGCCTTTGTGAATCGTTAAAATAAGCAGGAACAGTTATCACAGCTTCTGTAATATCGTGTCCCAAATATTCTTCAGCAGTTTTTTTCATCTTCTGAAGAATCATTGCACTTATTTCGGGTGGAGAATAAAGACGATCATCAATCTTAACTCTTGCTGTCTGATTATCACCTTCAACCACTTCGTAAGGCACTTCTGCCATTTCAGATTTTACCTCATTAATTTTTCTTCCCATAAATCTTTTTATGGAAGAAATTGTTTTTTGAGGATTTGTTATCGCCTGACGTTTTGCCGGCTGTCCAACTAATCTTTCATCGTTTTTTGCAAACGCAACAACGGAGGGAGTTGTTCTTCCCCCTTCAGAGTTAGGAATTACAACCGGATCATTGCCTTCCATTACGGAAACACAAGAGTTTGTTGTTCCTAAATCTATTCCTATTATTTTACTCATAATTTATTTCTCCTATTCAATAGTTTGCAGATTTCTCTGCTTGTTTATAAAAACTTATTTTACTCCTATTATTCTTTCTTTCGGTTTTTCCGGTACTAACTTATCAATTGAAATATTTAGTACCCCATTTTCAAATTTAGCTTTAATTTCATCCGGATTTATATCTTCAGGAAGTTCAAATTTTCTTTCAAACTTTCCGAATAACCGTTCATTCCTAATAATATTAATCTCTTCTTTACCTTCAAATTCATTTTTCTTTTCACCGCTCACAGTTAAAAAACCATCTTCCAGTAAGATCTTTACATCTTCTTTTTTTACTCCCGGAAGTTCAGCAGTTAAATTGATTGATTTTTCATCATCAACTACATCAACCCTTGGAAACCTGTTCACCGGGAAATCAACATTCTTTGTGAATTCATTAAAAAACTTATCAAAACCTCTTTCCCTGATAAACGGCTTGAATATTACATTAGTCATTGTATTTCTCCTTAAATAATTACGTATATTTTAATTTCAGTTTAGTTAACTATCACAACTGTTATGCCAGGCGGTTGGAATTCTTGTAACCTCTTATAATATAGTAACTTATGGATATTTATTTCGAATCATTTAGAAATAATTGGTGGCGCAATGCTTGTCATATTGGCGGGCTTTGTTTCTAAACTGACAACTATGCTGACAATTTGAACAATTTTTAATATTTTAGAATAAACAATAGAGAAAATAATGTTTGACCTGGAAAAGTTTGATTTAAAATTAAATACAGATGTAATTGGGCGCAATTTTATTTATGCGGAGGAAGTCCCTTCTACAAATACCGAACTGCTAAATGAAAGTGAATTTAATAAAAAACACGGTACTGTACTTTTCGCTGAAAAACAGACTGATGGAAAAGGTAGAAAGAACAGGGTGTGGTATAGTGATGACAAACTGAACCTAACTTTTTCAATTCTTATAACAGAACCAAAATATTTACAGAAAATAAACATACTTAATTTTGTTGCTTCACTTGCTCTGGCAGTATCAATTGAAAATCTTTACCAGCTAAGAACAGAACTTAAATGGCCCAACGATATTTTAATCGATGGTAAAAAAGCAGCGGGGATATTAATTGAATCAACCTCGAAGGGAAGTAAAATTTTACGACTTGTGATTGGGATGGGTTTAAATGTAAATCAAATTTCATTTCAAAGAAAGTTTACGACTGAACCCACTTCGCTTAAGAAAGAATTGGGACATCCCGTTGAGAGAGAAAAAACACTTGCTGAAATATTAAATAACATTGAAGAGATATTAAATACATCGAATAAGTTCCTGGATAAAATTCTTGAAGACTGGAAAGAAAAATGCGATATGATTGGCAGAAGGATAACCGTTGTACACAATGATGTAACAAAGCACGGAATATTTAATGACATTGATAAAAATGGTTTCCTGGTTCTTAGGACAAATGATAATGTAGAAACATTACACTCTGGCGATGTGAGTATTTTATAATGCTTCTTACACTCGATATCGGAAATACTAATATTAAAGCTGGTGTTTTCAAGGAAGAAGATTTAGAAGATAATTTTATTTTTACTGATATTACATTACTAAAATCCCTTCTCAATAAACATGCAATATCAAGTATTGCAATCAGTTCTGTTGTTCCCGAAAAGACAAAATTAATTGTTGAAAAACTCTCAGCAAGTTATAACTTCAATCCATTTATTATAAATAACTATTGCAAATTTAATTTGAAGATTGATTATAAAACTCCTGAAACACTTGGGATTGACAGAATCTGCTCTTCGGAGGGTGCCTATAATTTGTGCGGCAATAGTTTAACTGCAGGTACCTATTTACTTACAATAGATTTTGGAACAGCTACTACAATTAATATTGTAAAATATCCAAATATATTTGTAGGTGGACTGATTGCCCCCGGAATAAATACAATGTTTAAATCTTTAGCCACACAAACTTCACGACTTCCTGATTTAACGATTAATAATTTTAATTTTATAATTGGCGATGATACTCATTCTTCAATTGCAAGTGGTGTTATTAATTCAGCAGTTGGTTTGATTGAAATAGTTGTAAGCTATTTAAATAATTTGGATGATTGTTCCAATCTTATCATCTACACAACAGGCGGTATGGCAGACAAGCTGCAAAAGTTTCTTTCGAACAAAATAATTTATGATGAGTTTTTAGTATTGAGAGGAATCCGCTCTTTGTATGAATTAAATAAAGAATAGAAATCATTGGTGTCTCGTAAGATGTCAGGGATGCAGGTCTGAATGATTGAATGACTGCATGCTGTAAATTTGGACAGGAACTTCTTGATAATCGTTTCGAATCATTCCTCATGCATCCATCCAACCATGCAGTCATGCATATTACAATTTCACTAATATCATTTTTCGTTTTGCCGAAGGCATTCTTTCGGAAGAGTATAAATGTTTTTCATGTTCGTTTTAATCTACTATTATCAACTCATTATCAATCAATCTTGTTTTACCAATTTTGCAGGCAATTAAAATATAATATTCATTGCTGCTTATTAATTCCTCTCCAGCCTCGAATGAATTTGACTCCACAATTTTTATGTAATCCAGCTTAAAATATTTTATCTTTGCAATAATGGTTATCATTTCCGAGATAATTAAAGAAACTCGTTTCTCTCCTTCATCAATCATTCTTTTGGCTTTTTGAAGTGCATTGTAAAGTGCTAACGCATCCTTTCGTTCATCTACCGATAAATATACATTTCTCGAACTCATTGCTAATCCATCTGCTTCTCGTACAATCGGACAAACATTAATGTTTACAGGCATCTTTAAATCATTTACCATTTGTTTTATAACCGCTGCTTGCTGTGCATCTTTCTGTCCGAAAAAAGCAAGATGAGGCATTACACAATTAAAGAGAATATTAACAACAGTAGTCACTCCCTTAAAATGTATCGGTCTGAATTCACCCTCAAGTTTTTTTGTTATATGATTGACAGCTACAAATGTTTGAAAATTTTCAGGATAGATTTCATTAGCATCCGGATAAAAAAGATAATCAACTTTCTGCTCAAGCAGTAGTTTATTATCCTTTTCGATGTCACGCGGATAAAGTGCTAAATCCTCAGATGGAGAAAATTGTGTTGGATTAACAAAGATTGAAACAATTGTAACATCACAAAGTTCTTTCGATCTATTAACCAAAGAGAGATGACCTTCGTGAAGAAAGCCCATTGTAGGAATAAAACCAATAGCCTTCCCTGCAGATTTAAGAGAGAAAGATACATCCTGCATTTCACCAATTTTGGTGATAGTTTTGATAGGAACCTCAGGTCATTAAATCAATTAAATTGCTTACTGTTTGTTTCAGTTCCCGCCTGAGAACAATTTTATCTACAAAGCCCTTATCCAATAAGAACTCCGATCTCTGAAAACCTTTAGGAAGATCTTTACCGATAGTTTGTTTAATAACGCGAGGACCCGCAAAACCAATTAACGCTTTAGGTTCGGCAATATTAATATCGCCGAGCATTGCGTAGCTTGCTGTAGTGCCTCCTGTTGTTGGGTCTGTTAGAATTGAAATATAAGGTACCTTAGCATCTGCAAGCCGTGCCAATCTTGCACTTGTTTTAGCTAACTGCATAAGCGAGTATGCGCCTTCCATCATTCTTGCACCTCCGCTTTGCGAGATAATTATTAAAGGAATTTTACTTTTGTATGCTTTATCAATAATGCGTGCTATCTTTTCGCCAACTACCGAACCCATGCTTCCGCCAATAAATTTAAAATCCATACAAGCGAATGCAACGGATTTACCATTTATTTTACCGGTACCAACGCGAACAGCATCATTCAAACCTGTTTTTTTTATTGTTGCAACTACCCGCTCATTATATTTCTTAGTGTCAACAAATTTTAACGGATCAGCAGATCTCATTTTTTTAAAAAGCTCTTTAAAACTTTTATCATCAAGGAGAACCTGAATATATTCCTCACTGCCAACCCTAAAATGGAAATCACATTTAAGGCATGTCCACAAATTTGATTCAAGCTGCTTTTTATGAATTATCTCTCCACAGCCAAGACATTTTTCCCACAAACCATCTGGTGATTCCATTTTTTTAGAATCGGGAGAAATTTTTTCTTTTGATCTTCTAAACCAGGGCATTTGTTTTACTATTGTTGAATGTCTGCATAGATAGTTAATATTTTAGTTGGATCTTTTGGATCGTTTGATTTAATGGTTATTGTTCTGCTCATCTTTCCTTTTCTATTCGAAGTATCAAGCTCAACTTTTATTGTT
>Ga0209988_10002473_pt1 | contig 12207 bp, 13 predicted proteins | sample N075metaG_FD_183115 | JGI IMG/M metagenome (GOLD analysis project Ga0209988, IMG submission 183115) | Deep subsurface microbial communities from Kermadec Trench to uncover new lineages of life (NeLLi) - N075 metaG (SPAdes) (version 2) | ecosystem: Environmental > Aquatic > Marine > Ocean trench... | reverse complement strand
CCTAATCAAGCTTTCTGTGTTCTTCTGGCCTGCCTCTCAAGCCCTTCCTCTTGGTGGCATGCGTCCATGCCGGGTGTTGATTGTCATCAGTTGAACTCGTTCAGCACCCTTGGTCTTTCCCATCGCGGCGTGCGACAATTCTCCTGACGGGTGATTCGATGTTCAAGCTTTCAGTGGGAATCTTTTTTCTGAGTCGTTGGTGTCTCTATGGCTAATCTGACCAAAGCAGAATTACGAGATGGCGGTCTCCTGAGTCGATGGGAAGCTCTCGCGAATAAATACGACACGCTCAATGATCAATTGACCGACCCGGCTGTGCTGGCTCAATCATCTCTCCTTGTTTCTTTGCATAAAGAACGGGCTGAGCTGGAACCGATTGCCCATATGTTTGGAGAGCATCGTGACGTTCTTGAGGAAATCGATCAAGCCAAGGAGATGGTAGGGGATCAACAATTAGATGCTGACATACGACGATTGGCTAGTGAGGAATTGGAAAGCCTGGATTCTCGCCGAGAAACCTTGGAAGCTCAGGTTGTTGAATTGCTTTGCCCGGAAGATGAAGGAAATAATAAAAATTCCTTTATTGAAATTCGTGCGGGCACTGGAGGCAGTGAAGCGGCTCTGTTTGCTGGCGATCTGTTGCGGATGTATCTCAAGTATGCTGAATCGAAGGGGTTGCGGTCTGAATTAATTGAATCTCACGAAACCGGGATAGGGGGAATCAAAGACGCTGTCTTATTGGTTGAAGGGAAAGGGGCCTTCGGGTTTTTTAAATATGAGAGCGGGGTGCATCGCGTTCAGCGAGTGCCAACGACAGAAGCCAGTGGACGCATTCATACCTCCACCGCCACTGTTGCGGTGATGCCGGAAGTGGAGGAAGTCGAGGTGCACATCGATGCGAAGGATTTGCGGATTGATACCTATTGTTCATCAGGAGCTGGTGGACAGAGTGTGAATACGACCTATTCTGCAGTTCGGATTACCCATATTCCGACGGGAGTGGTCGTGACCTGTCAGGATGAGCGATCTCAACTCAAGAATCGCACGAAAGCGATGCGAACCCTTCGAGCCCGCATTGGTGATGCCGAGCGAGAGAAGCAAGAGGCCTCCATTGCCCAACAGCGGCGTTCGCAAGTCGGGACGGGAGAGCGAAGCGAGAAAATCCGCACGTATAACTTCCCACAAAATCGTGTGACCGATCATCGTATCGGGCTGACTTCATAAGCTCGATCGAGTGATGGAAGGCGATCTCGATGATATGGTGACCGCGCTCAAAGCGCAGTAACGTAGTGTCCGTCACGACATACCTTCTTTCCACAACCATTCCCAATTCGTTTTTTTTGTTTTGTCGACCCATCTTATGCTGGAGACCGTCTTGGCGCCGTCCGTTTCCTCTTCTCAGTTGTATCGTGAAGCTGTTGATCGATTGCTCCAGGCCGGGATTGCCAATGCCAAGCTAGAGGCTTTGTGGATTGTCGAAGAGGCTTTGGGTGTGAGCCGGTTACGGCTTTATACCAATGTCGATGATTCAATAGATCCCGAAGCATACGAACGGATTCATTCCCTGATTACACGGCGGGCATCGCGAGAGCCTTTGCAGTATGTGTTAGGGAGTCAAGAATTTTTCGGTCTTGATATGGTTGTAGGACCTGAGGTGCTCATTCCACGACCCGAGTCAGAATCGCTTGTTGAAGAAGTAATTGCCCGTTTGCGATCTCATCCACAACCCGTTATTTTGGATGTGGGAACGGGTTCCGGATGTTTGGCTATTAGCATAGCAAGGTCTCTCAATAACGCGGTAGTGATCGCCTCAGATCGGTCTTTGTCAGCATTACAGGTGGCAAGAACGAATGCCCTGAAACATGGCGTGCACTCACAGATTGTCTGGCTGGCTGGCGATCTCCTGGCCCCCTTGTTATCCAGCGGTTTAGCAGGTAAAGTGACTGCCATTGTTGCGAACCTGCCGTATATTTCCCATGACGAATGGGATCGTCTTTCTCCTGATGTCAAAGATTTTGAACCACGTCTGGCGTTAGACGGAGGACTCGACGGGTTGGATGTCTATCGGCGGCTGTTGCAAGAGATTCCGGGTGTCTTAGCGCCGGAAGGGGTTGTGTGTTTGGAGATTGGCGCGGGACAAGCGGATTGTCTCTGTCAGGAGGTTGCCGCTTCCAAATTTTTTGAAGTGATAAAGGTTCAGCCTGATTTACAAGATATTCCACGGATGGTCTGTCTGCAACGAGTTGATCAGTCGTGATGCCGTCATAAAAAATGGATCAGATTACAATCATCGGTGGATCTCCCTTACATGGGATTGTCGAAGTTGGCGGGGCCAAAAATGCTGCATTGCCTATTTTGGCTGCATCATTGTTAGGAGGAGGGGAATGCATCATCGACCATGTTCCGCAAGTCCGGGACCTGATTACGATGACCAAGCTTTTAGCGATGTTGGGAGTCGAAGTGCAGACCGAGGGCGGGCGGGTGATGTTGGACGCTAGCAAGGTCCAATCCATCGAGGCTCCGTATAATTTAGTCAAAACCATGCGTGCATCTATTTTGGTGTTGGGTCCTTTGTTAACCCGGCTGGGCGAAGCCAAAGTCTCGTTGCCTGGTGGCTGTGCGATTGGAACCCGTCCCGTGAATCTTCACTTGAAGGGGCTCGTCATGATGGGCGCAGAAGTACATGTTGAGCATGGATATATTCATGCGAAAGCCAGTCGTCTGAAGGGAGCCAGAATCGATCTGGATTTTCCCACCGTCACAGGAACCGAGAATCTGATGATGGCGGCCTGCTTGGCGAAGGGCACTACAAGCTTACATCATGTGGCACGGGAGCCGGAAATTGCTGATTTATGTGCGTTCTTAGTGAAACGAGGTGCGAAAATTTCAGGTGCGGGGACGGACACCATTATCATAGAAGGTGTTGCTGAATTGCATGGAGCCACGCATCGGGTGATGCCTGATCGTATTGAAGCCGGTACGTTGGTGATGGCCGGGGCAATCACCGGCGGTGATTTGACGGTGAAAGGCTGTGTGACGGATCATTTGGGGAATATGTTTACGAAAATACAGGAAATGGGAGTGGAGTTGTCAGAGCGGGCTGATGGCGTGCGGGTCCGTCGAACGGCTCCATTACAAGCCGTAGACGTGAAAACATTACCATATCCGGGTTTTCCGACCGATTTGCAGGCACAGATGATGGCGTTAATGTCTGTGGCTGAAGGAACCAGTGTGATGACTGAAACGATTTTTGAAGGACGCTTTTTGCATGTTCCGGAACTACAGCGTATGGGGGCTTCTATTGAAGTTGATGGGCCGCATGCAGTCATTAAAGGTATTCCGGCATTTGCTGGCGCACCGGTGATGGCTTCTGACCTCCGTGCCAGCGCTGGATTGGTTCTGGCGGGGTTGGCCGCTGAGGGGGAAACCACGATCTCACGGGTATATCATTTAGATCGTGGGTATGAGCGATTGGAAGAGAAATTGAAATCTGTGGGTGCTCAGATACAACGTGTTCGAGAAGTGGCATGAGTCAAGGCATTACGATTGCCCTTTCTAAAGGCAAACTTCTTCCACCGACGTTAGCTCTGTTCCGGCAAGCCGGGTATTCTGCGTACTATGTCCAGGAAGATGATCGTCGGTTGATTGTAGAATATCCCGAGCATGGGCATCGGGTCCTGATTGTTCGGCCGAGTGATGTGCCGGTTTATGTTGAATATGGGGCGGCTGATTTAGGTGTGGTGGGCAAGGATGTGTTGTTAGAGCAAAGCCCTGATGTGTATGAACCTGTGGATCTTGGTTTGGGAGTCTGTCGATTAGTCGTTGCGAAACCGAATGGGCAAATTCCGAGACAACGATTATCGTCCAAACTTCGTATTGCCACGAAATATCCCAATATCACTGAACGATATTTTACTCAACAAGGTCTGCCTGTTGAATTGATTAAATTGTACGGATCGATTGAATTGGCGCCATTGGTTGGACTGGCTGACCGGATTGTGGATTTGGTCGAGACCGGGAAAACGCTCAAGGCGAATAATCTTGTTGAAGAGGAAATCATCGCCTGGTCTTCTGCACGCTTGATTGTGAATCGCGCCAGTTTGAAAATGAAACATGCCACGATGACGGAGGTGATCGCCCGAATAAAAAAACAGGTTGCATCGAACCAATCATCAAAAAAAGCAGGGAAAGGTGTGCGCCGGTGAAAATTATTTCTTGGAAGGATCACGAGTTTCTCAAGGCAGTAGAGGCTGTGTGTCAGCGGGCAACTCAACAAAATGCCAAGGTAGAGCAATCGGTACAGGCCATTTTGGATGCTGTTCGTCGTGAGGGGGATAAGGCTGTTCAACGCTTGACGCAGAGGTTCGATGGGATTCGCATTCGCCCTGACGAATTACGAGTCAGTCAACAAGAGATTCATGATGCCTATACGGCGCTTCCAAAGGCCGATACTGCAGCCCTTAAATATGCGGCTCGACGTATTCGAACGTTTCATCGGAAGCAACGACGTACGACGTGGACCTATCGAAAGGATGGCGTTCAACTTGGACAAATAATTACCCCCCTTGATGCGGTGGGCATCTATGTTCCGGGCGGAAAAGCGGTATATCCCTCATCGGTGTTGATGAACGCGATTCCGGCCAAAGTTGCGGGAGTTGGCCGTGTGGTCATGTGTACACCAACGCCATCAGGTTCGATTCATCCTTCGCTTCTTGTTGCCGCTGATATTGCCGGGGTTGATGAAATCTATCGTGTGGGTGGGGCGCAGGCCATTGGAGCGCTGGCTTTTGGGACAACAAGTATTTCCAAAGTGGATAAGGTCGTGGGCCCTGGAAATCTTTATGTGGCCACAGCCAAACGGCTTGTCTATGGCTATGTTGATATTGATATGATTGCCGGTCCTAGTGAGCTCTTGGTCTTAGCCGATTCGGCTAGTAATCCAAGCCATGTTGCGGCAGATCTTCTCTGTGAGGCCGAGCATGATGAGGAGGCATGTGTCTATCTGGTGACGACGTCTATGACATTGGCGAAGCGAGTGGTGAAAGAGGTCACTCGCCAACTGACAGAATTAGGGCGTCAAGAGATTGCCTCACAGGCGATTGGCGCTCATGCCATGGCATTTGTGGTACGGAGAGTTGAAGAGGCGTTGACCCTCGTGAATCAGATTGCCCCCGAACATCTTTCATTAAATATGGCGAATGCATTCACCTATCTCCCTCGTATCCGTCATGCCGGGGCTATTTTTGTGGGGCGTTATACGCCGCCAGCCGTGGCCGATTATGTCGCTGGACCGAATCATGTGTTGCCGACCGGAGGGAGCGCGAGATTTTTTTCGAGTTTAGGTGTGGATGAATACATCAAGAGGAGTAATGTGGTGGCCTATTCTCAGGCTGCTTTGAATAAAGCCAAGCGTGCAGTTGTCCGTCTGGCCACGTTGGAGGGGCTAGATGCGCATGGGCGATGTATGGAGAGCCGGTGGAGATGAGCCAACAATCTGTTCCCAGGTCTGCGACACAAGAACGAACAACCGCTGAAACATCCATTCGTGTGCAATGGGTATTGGATGGAACGGGGAAGAATCAGATTCACACCTTGATTCCTTTCTTGGATCATATGTTGAATCTCTTGGGGAAGCATGGATTTTTCGATCTCTTGATCGAGGCCAAAGGCGACATTGAGATTGATGATCATCATACGATCGAAGATATTGGTCTTGTCATGGGCCAGGTGTTGAATCAGGCGCTTGGGACGAAAGAAGGCATTGCACGGTTTGGATTTGCGTCGGTCCCGTTGGATGAAACCTTAGTGCAGGTGACGGTTGATTTGAGCGGTCGGCCCTATCTGGTCTATAACGTCTCTTTGCCGGCCCGATATATCAAGTCATTCGATTTGGGTTTGTTTGAAGATTTCTTTCAGGCATTTGTGAGTCAGGGTGGGCTGAATCTTCATATCAATGTTCTCTATGGGCGGAATCCGCATCATATTATGGAGGCCATTTTTAAGGCCTTGGCGAAAGCCTTGGATCAAGCCATAAGACGGGATGATCGGATTACAGGTGTCTTATCCACCAAAGGCTCATTGTGAATGGTGGTCAAATGATATCAATGAATCGGAAGAAAACTGGTCGATGATGATTGCGATTATTGATTATGGAATGGGCAATCTTCGAAGCGTTCAGAAGGGTTTTGAGCGAGTGGGTCATGATGCGGTTGTGACGCGTGATCCTGCGGTGATTGACCGAGCAAGTCATGTCGTGTTGCCCGGTGTAGGGGCATTTGGGGATTGTATGGCCAACGTGACTCACTATGGGCTTGTGGAGCCGATTCACCGGGCTATTCAAGCGGGCAAACCATTTTTGGGTATTTGTGTTGGCTTTCAACTCTTGTTTGCTGAAAGTGAAGAATTTGGATCTCACAAGGGATTAGGGATATTGCCGGGAAGAGTGAAAGCGATTCCTATTCCTGATGGGAGAGGCGTATCGTATAAAATCCCTCATATGGGCTGGAATACCATTCATATAGAGACGCCAGCTCCACCCTTACAGGGGATCGATTCTGAATCCTATGTGTATTTTGTCCATTCGTATTATGTGGAATCTGACGATCCGGCGTTGGTGAGCACGCAAACGAACTATGGAATCTCCTTTGCCAGCAGTGTGTGGAAAGACAATATTTTTGCCACACAATTTCATCCCGAAAAAAGTCAAGATGTCGGGTTACAGATTTTAAAGAATTTTGGTGAGTGGCAATGAGTCATGCTTTAATCATCGGCAGGACATGGTGGCAGGGACGTCAGGCGACATGCCTGGTGCTCGGTGTGATTGGGTGGTGCGCGGTGGCACTGGGGTGTGTCCCGTCGAAAGTTCACGTCAAGTCTGCTCCGCAATTTAACCCTTTCGCCATTTCCAGTATTGCGGTCATTCCGTTCCAGTCGCTTCAAACGCCTCAATGGGGGTATGGGCAAGCACATGGAGATCTGAATGATCCTGAAGGAAACCGTACCCAGTTTCGATGGCCGGGTGCTGAGTACGCGCATTGGTCAGATTCTTTGCAAGACCGGTATTCTGTTTCTGATACTGCGGCACAATTCATTACGGCACGGGTCGTGTCGACTCTTGCTTCTCGATCAACCTTACGGGTGATCGGTCCACGTGAGGTAGCTGCTCTCGTACCCCTGGAGGAAGAACGTTTTCGCGTTTCATTGAAAGTTTTGGCACAAGAGGTTGGGGATCGTCTGAAGGTTGATGGTGTATTGATGGGTTTGGTTCGGACCTATCGCGAACGTGAAGGGTCTAGGCTTGGAGCGAAGCCTGCGGCTGTGGGATTTGAGATTTTCCTGGTGAAACCCGCAGACGGAGTGGTGTTGTGGAAGGGTGAGTTTTTTGAAGAACAAAAGCCGCTCACTCAAGATGTCGTAGGATTTTTCGAAAAGAGCGGTGGATTTGTGATGGCGAAAGAGCTGGCAGAATTAGGCGTACAAAAAGTGATGAATAGCTTTCCTGTTGGGAAAATTTCAGATTCTTCTCATTAACCGGGCTCGTGTAATTTTTTTATTACCATGTTGTTGATTCCTGCGATCGATTTAAAGGAGGGCAAATGCGTCAGGTTGCGGCAAGGCGAAATGAGCCAAGTCACGCAGTATTCGGATGATCCAGTGGCGATGGCCAAGCAATGGCAACATCTCGGTGCGTCCTATTTGCACATTGTGGATTTAGATGGAGCGGTGGAAGGGGCGCCGAAGCATTTGCCCCACATTGAAGCCATAGTCAAGAATGTGACGATTCCCATACAAGTCGGCGGAGGTATCCGCAATGTGGATGCGGTGCAAGCCTATCGAGCCATTGGTGTGGATCGAGTTGTGGTGGGCACTGCGGCATTACACGATCCGAAATTTCTGGCTTTGGTTGCGCAACAATTCCCACAGAAAATTTTAGTCGGCATTGATGTGAAGCAGGGGTTGGTTGCTGTTCACGGGTGGACGACGGTTTCCGCCTTGACGCCTCGACAGGTTTTTGAATCCATGAAAGACCTTCCTTTGGGTGGGATTGTCTTTACGGATATTTCACGAGATGGCATGTTGAGCGGTCCCAATATTTCCGCGTTGCGAGAGGCTGCGGAGACTTCACCTGTTCCGATTATTGCTTCAGGCGGCGTCACGACCTTAGAAGATATTCGGGCCATTCAAGAGATCGGGGATAATATTTCTAGCATCATTATTGGGAAAGCGTTGTATGAAGGGACGTTGGATTTGAAGGCCGCGTTAGCGTTGGTTCATCAGGCCGGAGGGGCAGGATCGGTATGCTGACGAAGCGGATTATTCCTTGTCTGGATGTCAAAGATGGGCGTGTTGTCAAAGGGGTCTCGTTTGTGAATTTGCGTGATGCGGGTGATCCTGTCCATGTGGCGCAGGTGTATGATCGGGAAGGGGCCGATGAGCTGTGTTTCCTGGATATTACGGCCTCACATGAAAAACGCGATACGATTGTCGATGTGGTGGTGCGGACCGCAGAGCAGGTGTTTATGCCATTGACGGTTGGCGGTGGCATTCGCACATTGGAAGATATTCGTCGATTGCTGGAAGCCGGAGCGGATAAGGTGAGTATGAATACTGCGGCTGTCCAGCAACCGGAATTTGTGAAAGCGGCAGCCAATCGCTTTGGTTCGCAATGTATCGTGGTTGCGATTGATGCCAAACGTGTAACAGGGTGTGAAGGTGATGCTCAAGAATGGGAAGTCTTTACGCATGGGGGACGAAAGGCGACCGGGTTGGATGTGGTGCGGTGGGCTCAGCGGATGATGGATTGTGGCGCTGGAGAAATTCTGTTAACCAGTATGGACCAGGATGGGACAAAAGATGGATATGATTTACCTTTGACGTCCGCGATATCTGATGCAGTGACCATTCCGGTTATTGCTTCCGGCGGAGCCGGCACGCTCCAACATTTGTATGAGGCGTTTACTCTGGGGAAAGCCGATGCGGTGTTAGCGGCCTCAATTTTCCATTTCCAAACCTATTCGATCGGGGAAGCCAAGTCATTTTTGACGGAACAGGGTATTCCCATGCGGCCGGGAACCGTTCCTGTCTCGATTGTATAAAAACCGATGAACGAGAACTCCAAATCGATCACACCACAATTTGATGCGCAGGGGCTGTTGCCCTGTATCGCTCAGGATTGGTTGGACGGGACGGTGTTGATGGTGGGCTTTATGAATCAGGAAGCTTGGACGATGACGCAACAGACCCAACGGGTGCATTTTTGGAGCCGGTCACGACAGCAACTTTGGAAAAAGGGTGAGACGTCCGGGCATGAGCTGATCGTCAAGGAAATCTTTCTTGATTGTGATCAAGACACGGTGTTGGTGAAAGCTCAACCGATTGGTCCGACTTGCCATACGGGCACTCGATCTTGTTTCTTTACGCGCATGGCCTTGATCTCTGAACCAGGTGTGCCAATTCCCGTAGGAACCTCATGGGGCGGAATGACCCGACGGCTGTATGAAACGGTGTTGGATCGAAAAGCCAACCCGAGTTCTGATTCATATGTGTCGAAATTGATGCAAGGAAACGTGGATCGTATTTTAAAGAAAGTGGTTGAAGAAGCCGGTGAAGTCGTTCTGGCGGGGAAAAATGCAAACCGTGAAGAGATCATCTCCGAAATGGCTGATTTATGGTTTCATTCCTTGATCATGCTCGGGTATTTTTCGATTCCTCCAGAAGAAATTTACCAGGAGTTAGGCAAGCGATTCGGGAAGTCAGGCATTCGATCATCTGAAAGTGAAGCTTCTCATGGCTGAATGTATTTTTTGTCAGATTGTGGGAGGGGTAATTCCTGCGAAGAAACTCTATGAAGACGATCAGGTCATTGCTTTTGACGATTTGAACCCGCAAGCCCCCGTACATGTCTTGGTTATTCCTAAACGACACCTGGTGTCACTGGATGACACGCAGGATTCTGATTCAGCATTATTAGGGCAATTATTGATCGTGTGCGCGAAGATGGCCAGGGAGCGTGGAATTGTGGGTGGTGGCTATCGTGTCGTGGCGAACACGGGGCGCGAGGCAGGCCAGTCTGTTTTTCATCTTCACCTGCATGTGCTCGGAGGGCGCCCGTTTACATGGCCACCAGGGTAATGTGTCTTGAACGTGCGTAATGTGCATGCTCGTGGTTGAGGGAAAGTGTGCAGATGATGAGTGAAAAACGAGGCGTGCTCAAATCGACGATCCAGCAAATTCGTGAGCGTATCGATATCGTCGATTTGATATCCACGTATGTGAGTCTTTCCAAGGCTGGACAAAATTTCAAAGGCCTTTGTCCTTTCCATGCGGAGAAATCTCCTTCCTTTTCAGTAAATCCCGGCAATCAATATTTTCATTGTTTCGGTTGTCAGGCCGGGGGGGATGCTTTCACCTTCTTAATGAAACAAGAAAATATGGATTTCATGGAAGCCCTTCGTGAGCTCAGCCAACGGGCCGGAATTGCTCTTCCCGAACGACGCCAGTCGATCTCCCGTTCGGAGTCCGGCTTGTCTCGTGAGCGCTATTTTCATCTCTATCAATTGGCCGCTTCCTGGTATCACCGCAATCTTCAAGAAGCGCCAGACGCGCAAGGTGCGAGAGCGTACTTGGATCAACGGGGACTCTCTCGCCAGTCTTGGACGACGTTTCAATTAGGGTATGCGCCGGAAGGCTGGAACGGGCTATCCAACTGGATGGAACGGCAATCGGTCACATGTGATGAACTGATTCGTGCCGGATTGGTCGTCCGAAAAGAGAAAGACGGTGCACAAGGTTTTTCCACGTATGATCGATTTCGGAATCGTGTGTTGTTCCCCATTGCCGATACCAGGGGCCAAATTTTGGCTTTTGGAGGTCGAGTCATGCAGGATGAGGCCTCTCCTAAATATCTGAATTCTCCAGAAACCGATCTATTTTTTAAAGGGCGTTCATTGTATGCCTTAGATAAAGCCAGGCAGTCAGCAACCGCAGCCGGTCGATTTTATCTGGTTGAAGGCTATTTCGATGTCATTGCCCTTTATGAACATGGCATCACGAATGTCGTAGCTCCTTTGGGAACTGCACTGACATCTGATCATGTGCAGATATTACGGCGGTTTGTCTCGTCGGTCACGTTGGTTTTTGATGGGGATGCCGCCGGAGTGAATGCCGCATTGCGGACGCTCGATTTATTTTTGAATTCGGGTGTGGACGTACGGGTGTTGCTCTTGCCTACGGGAGATGATCCTGATACCTATATCAGAACCAATGGCGTGGATGCATTTCTGGAGTTAGAAGGACGAGCCCCGACGCTTTTAAATTTTGTTGTCACGTCAGTCTTAGATAAAGCCAAAAAAGATTCGATTCAAGATCGAGTGAAGCATGCTGATGAGGTGTTGGCCATCCTTCAAAAAACGAAAAATCCCCTTGAAAAAGATGAATATCTCAAAGTGGTCTCTGAACGGCTTGGGATTCGGCAGGATTTACTGAGGAAACAGTTACCCACCTTGCGACGTCGCATTGATTCTGACAGGTCACAAGACAAGCAGCTCGAACCTTCATTGACTGTTTCCCTGCCAGCAGGAAAGCGGGAAGAACGCGATTTGATCATTCTTTTGCTGCAGGGTCGTCTTGAGCCCATGCATATCCTCGAATTAGATGAACAAGCCTTTACCGTTTTGGTCTATCGTCATATCCTGACTCATGCTCTTCAGTTTCGTGATGAGGCCGGGCAGCTCGACCTTGAAGGGGTTAGGGGGGCGTTGAGTGATGATCCGGCTTATGAAGCAGTTGTTGCACAATTGAGCGTCTGGGATCTCTATCTTGATGATCCCCATGCTCATGTCGTAGGGTGCCTCCGTACCCTGGTCAACAAGCGGCTTCAGCGCCTGTTGGATGAGTTAATTGGTCAGCTCAAAGTTGCCGAACGAGATGGGCTCCATGATGATGTCGATGTCTTAAATGTGCAAATTCATGAGCTTCGAAACCAGAAAGCCGGATTGACGGTATTCTGAGAATTTTTCATCTAACAGTAAAGAAAAATGAAAAAAGTATTTTCCACTACCCTCCATCTATGGTAAAAGATACGGTATGTGATGAGCTTGGGCCCATAGCTCAGTTGGTTAGAGCGACTGACTCATAATCAGTTGGTCCCAGGTTCAAGTCCTGGTGGGCCCACCAAGATTCTGGCAAGGACTTGAAAGGTGAATATGA
>Ga0209988_10002470_pt1 | contig 12214 bp, 9 predicted proteins | sample N075metaG_FD_183115 | JGI IMG/M metagenome (GOLD analysis project Ga0209988, IMG submission 183115) | Deep subsurface microbial communities from Kermadec Trench to uncover new lineages of life (NeLLi) - N075 metaG (SPAdes) (version 2) | ecosystem: Environmental > Aquatic > Marine > Ocean trench... | reverse complement strand
GGGCTTCGAGGTCCACGGGTTCGAAATCAGCGCGGAGGCGGCAAGAGGAGCCGATCCGAGAGCCGAAATCCGGATCGCGGAGAATTTGAAAGACGCCGAGTACCGAACCGCGAGCTTCGATCAGGTCATCATCTGGCATGTGCTCGAACACCTAGATGACCCCGTCGGCACGCTGCGGGAGGCTCATCGGATCTTGAAGCCCGGCGGCCGCTTGATCGTCGCCGTCCCGAATTTTTCAAGCCTTCAGGCGCGCTGCACCGGTGCGGCCTGGTTCCACCTCGATCTCCCGCGCCACGTCTATCACTTTCCGCTTCCCGCGCTGCGGCAACTGTTGACCCTCAGCGGTTTCGACGTGCGGTCGGTTCATCACTTCTCGCTGCGCCAGAATCCCTTCGGCTGGATCCAGAGCCTGTTGAATCGCTTCGAGTCGCTCCCCCGCAACGGTCTCTACGCGCTCCTGCACCGCCGCTCGGCCGATGCGCCGCCGCCATACGACATTCGAACCCGCGGATGGCTGTGGTTCTGGCTGTTTGCGGCCGCGCCTTTCGCTCTGGTGGCCACACTCGTCAGTACCGCGTTGCGGAGCGGCGCCACCGTTCACGTCATCGCAATACGCTGATCCGTTTCCGCTGGCAATCATCGATGGCGGCATTCAGGAGGGATCGAGTTCCGCGAGCTGCTGTCGCGCGGCCTCCGCTTCCGGGAAGTCACCCCCTGCCAGCGCGCGCTTCAGCATTTCGCGCGCGCGGTGGGTCTTTCCGGACCTGCTCAAGGCAATTGCGAGGTGATAGTGGACGGTGGGTGAGCCTCCGGGAGCCGCGACCGCTTTTTCGAGCGCACTGACGGCTTCCAGATTTTCTCCGCGCTCAATGTGCACGAGGCCCAGTGTGTCGAGCGTCGCGGATTCCGGTTGGAGACGGCTGGCCTCTCCGGCAAGCGAAAGTGCAAGATCGAGTTCCCTTCTATCGGTCGCGAGCAACCAGGCGAGATCGTTTCGAGCACCCGCGTGGCCCGCCGATCGCCGGACGATCGCTCGGAGTCTTGCTTCCGCGGCACTTCGATCGCCAGCAGCCAATTGGAGCTGAGCGGCTGCGTATGCGTAGATCTCATCGCCCGGTTCGATTTTGGCGGCGCGATCGAAGAGCTCGACCGCGCGTTCGGCGTCACCCCCTGCGCCCGCAAGCGCGGCCATGCCTCCCAATGCCTCCGGGTGGTTGGCGTCGATTGCAAGCGCGCGTTTGAACGCACTTCGCGCATCGATCGAGCGGTAGGCTCGCGCGAGGGTGGTTCCCATCAGCGCGTGAAGAGAGGCGCTATCGGGCCGCGCCTGCAGCGCGCGGTCGATGGCGGCGATCGCTCGATCCGCTCGCGCGACGACGATGAGGTCATGCGCGAGGGATCTCAACGCCGGTTCGTTGGCGGGTTTTCGCAGATCGAGATCGAGATTCTCGATCGCAGCAATCGCCGCGGCTGAGCCGCGCGCCGTTCGCTCGACCGCGGCGAGTTCGCCAGCAGCTTCTCCTTCTCGCCCCGGCGACGCGGCGAGGGTACGGATCGCGGAGCGAGCGCGGTCGAATTCACCCAAAGCGGTGAATGCCCGCGCGTCGAGTTTGAGATCTTCAGCGCGTTGGTCTGGCCCACTGTGTTGCCACGCGATTGCCGAAAGGGCGATCGCCTGGGCGTACTCGCGCTGGTCGAAGTAGAGCCGCGCGAGGATCCGCGCTGCTTCGGTCGCGGAACCGTCTACGCGCACCGATTCGCGCAGCTCGGTGACCGCCCGCTCGAAATTGCCAAGTTGAAGCGCGGCAAGACCCGCGAGGTAGCGAGCGCCAGCGTTGCTGGGCCAGCTCGCGATGCCTTCATCGAAGGCCGCCAGCGCAGCCTCGGCGTCGCCGCGCCTGAGCAGGATGCGCCCGCGGATCATATTCGTGTAGCTGGGTTCTTCGAAGTGGTTTGCGAGTTCTTCTGCGCGATCGAGTTGGTCCACGTCCACCAGTAGATCCGCTCGGATGAACTGAAGCGAATCCACCGCGCCGCCCGTCTCGTTCACGATCTCTTCGATCACCTCGAGAGCGCGTTGCGGATCTCGCTGACGCCTGTAGTGGCGTACGAGCAGATTCCCGGCCGCCTCGATTCCAAGGCGATCGACGGCTTCTTTGAGTACGGCTTCGGCCTCTTTCGTGCGACCGAGTCGGGCAAGAAGCGTGGCGAGAGCGGAGCGAAGCGCGAGGTCCTCGGGCCTCTCCGCGACAGCGCGTTCCATCAATTCGATTGCGCGCTGTGGTTTCCCGATGGAGTCGAAGAAGCTCGCGATGTGGCCGATTACGAAGTGGTCCCCAGGATATTTGGACGCGCAGTCGTTGTAGAGCTCCTCGGCTCGTTCCAGATCCCCGAGGTTGTCCTTCGCGAATAGCGGCGGGGCCAGGCAGCCGCGGCCCGCGCGGTCCTCGTCGCCGCTCGCCTCGCTGATCTGCTTGATGCGCTGATGGGCGGCTTCGGCTTCCCGTTTCCGGCCGAGTTCGGCGAGTACCGTCGCGTGAACGACGAGGGTCGAGTAATCGTCGGGATCGAGTTCCAGTAGATGGCTCGTGTCGATCAGCGCCTCTTCGATCTGGCGGGCACCGACGTGGGCTTGTGCGTTCAGACCAAGAGCGCCTCTGTGATTCGGGTCGATGGCGAGCACCCGATCGCTCGCGCGAACCGATTCTTCGAAGTTGTTGAGCCTGAATTGAACCGAAGCGAGCTGAAGGTTGGCCGGGATCGAGAACGCGCTCGACTCGCTCGCCTTCTCCAGCGCCCATACCGATCGGCTCGGGTTCCCGGTTTGCGCGAGCGCAACGCCTAGGCGGTAGTTGGCTTCGGGAAGTTCCGGTGTATCGGCGAGAACGTCGCGCAGCCGACCGACCGATTCATCGAACCCGCCCGCGTCTTGAAGTGCACGAATCTCGGCCATTCGGTCCGCGTCGCTCGTGCAACCAGCTTGCGCCGAGGCCAGCAGCAAGACTCCGAACACCGCTGCGAACTCGATCGCCCGGGCCATCGCGATCATCGCATGGCTCGCGGGCTCGGAAGTGGTCATGGCGGGGATCGAACTCCGTCTCGTGGAAGATCGTGCGCAGTATCCCTCGCCGGAGCGGCCAATACAAAGGGGGCTGAGGCGTGCGCCGACTTTTCGTTTCGATCGGATCGGACAATGGAACCAGATAAAAAACCCGCTATTCCCAGTCCGTCAGCTGTTAGACTAAGTGGAGCCACAGATCGGTTCGGGCGCGGTTGTTGTTGCGGGAGGGCGTCGAAGTGGCAACGGGTCGACGCGCGGGGCGAGCAGGGCGAAGGTGGCACGCGGTGATCGGCTTCACGAGTGCGATTGGCGCGCTGGCCATTGGAGTAGCTGGGGGAGCTGGCGCGACGGTGATGTCCGTCGAGGCGACCCTCACCGTGAAGTACGGGACGACGGAGTCCGTCGATCTCAACGGTGTCGGCGTTGCGATCGTCAACCCGATCGCCGGCGGCGAACAGCTCGTGAGCCTCCAGGTCGGGCCCATCTACTACGGTGATGGCGGTCCGATCCCGTTCACGGATCCCGTCATCACCGCCTTGGTCAAGTCCTACGAACTGAAAAGCGTGAGCGGTCAGAGCGGCTTCTTCTTCGATCTCTCCCACGCCACCACGAATCCCGCGAAACTGACCCAGAACACGCTTCCGATCGCAGGGATCGCGCGCATCTGTCTGCTCTTTGTCGGTTGTCCCAGCCTCACCACCGTCGAGATGGACCTCACCCAGAACGGAACCCGCGGGATCGGCATCGGTGGGGTCATCACGGCGGGTGCCACCACCGGGTTCTTCCTCTCGGTCCACCACGCCCCCTGGCAGCTGGCGCCCGCGACGCTGGATCAATCTATCTCCCCTGGCACCATCATCACCGTCATGGCGACCGGTTATCTGCGCGGACCGCTGTCGAATACGTCGACGGCCGCGAAGGTTGGCGGGAGCATCCAGCTGGTATCCCCTTCACAGGTCTTCACAATGGGTATTCCGGGCGCATATAGCGAAAAACAAGCGCTGTTCACCCGGCTGACCCTCACTTTCGTCCCGGAACCTGGGTTGTCGTTGCTGCTCGGGCCCGGCGTCGTGGTTCTCGCCGTGCTGGGCCGCAGACGCATGCGTCGCTAGCCCGCATCATTCATGAAATCCTCTGCTGCGGACGCAGATCGCAACGGATCTTCTCGACCTCCTCCCTCCGGCCGCCTCGACGTACCGTCAGGTACGCCTTCGGCGACCTCCAGTCCGGGGGGCGCGAATCTCCGGCACGCTCTGCGCCCTCGCGACGAGGGATCATGAAAGATGCGAACTAGTCGATGATTCACCGATGGATCGAGTCCCCTTCGGCGTACTTTGCTGGAGCGGTGATCTTGTTGTTGGTCATCATTGCGCTGCAATTTGATCTGCGCGTCCCGTCGCGCTCCAGGGGAACGGTCGGGGATCTGGCCCTGCTGCGGACACGCGGGGATCTGAACGTCGTATTCATCCTCGTCGACACGCTTCGCGCGGACCGCTTGAGCCTCTACGGATACGAGCGCCAAACCACACCCGTGATCGACGAGCTCGCGAAGCACGGGATCGTCTTCGAGCGGGTGATCGCCCAATCGAGCTGGACGAAGACCTCGATGGCTTCGCTCTGGACGGGAACCTATCCCGCCGCTCACGGCGTATTGCGTTTCGACAACGCGATACCGGACGAAGCCGTGATGCCGGCCGAGATCTTCAAAGAGGCGGGCTACCGCACGGTCGGGATCTGGCGCAACGGATGGGTCGCACCGAACTTCGGTTTTGCCCAGGGGTTTGACGTCTACTACACCCCCAAGGCTGGAGTCGATGCTCAACTCCAGCGTCATTCTCCCGGAGTCGCTTCCATCGGTGGGACCGACGAGGATGTCTACCTGGCGGCTCGAGATTTTCTCGAACACTTCGGGCAGGAGAAGTTTTTTCTCTATCTGCACCTGATGGATCTCCATCAATACGTCTTCGACGACGATGCCGATGCCTTCGGTCCAACGTATTCGGATGCATACGACAAGGCGCTCGACTGGACGGACCGCGTGATCGGCGCGGTCATCGAAGCGTTGGACGCGGCCGATGTGCTGCCGCGGACGGTGATCGCGATTGCGTCGGATCACGGCGAGGCGTTTTTGGAGCACGGCCGGGAAGGGCACGCGTACGATCTCTACCGGGAAGTCGTCGAGGTTCCCTTCGTGATCATCCCCCCGCTGATCCTCGATCGCGGGATCCGCGTCGCGGAGACGGTCGCCAACGTCGACGTCTGGCCGACTCTGCTCGATCTCGTCGGTTTGCCTCCGCTGCCTGGAGTAGACGGAAGATCGATGCTGCCCCTGGTTCTGGCAAGCGCCGAGTCGGCACCCGATCGGGTCTCGTCAGATCTGACGAGACCCGTGATCTCTCATCTCGATCGGAATTGGGGAGGCCGCGCCGAACCGCGTGAATGGGTGTCGCTGACCGATGGCGACGTGCGCCTGATCCTGCAACGCGATCAGCTGAATTCTGTCGAGTTCTACGACTCGAGCAGCGATCCCTGGGAGGCGACGAATCGCTCCGCGGAAAACCCACCAGCGCTGCAGCCGATGGTCGAGCGAATCGATCGATACCTGAAGGATTCCAAGCCGCCGTGGGGGGTCGAGAGCCCGACGATCGAGATTGACGAATTGCGGCTCAATCAACTCAGAGCGCTCGGCTATCGCGTGGGTTCGTAACGGGTCTCCAGCGCGCTGCTGACTCGGTGGCGCTCGAGGGCGAGTTCGATCAGCCGATCGAGCAGGGCCGGGTACGGGATTCCCGACGCCTGCCACAGCAGTGGGTACATCGACCCCTGCGTGAAACCGGGAATGCTGTTGACCTCGTTGATGAAGATCTCTTCCGAATTGCGGTCGACCAGGAAATCGACTCGTGCCAAGCCGGCGCCCTCCAGCGCGACGACCGCCTCCACCGCCAGTCGGCGCACCTCTTCGGTGAGTTCGTCGCGGATCGGCGCCGGGATCAGCAGCTCGGTGTCTTTGTCGACGTATTTGGCGTCGTAGTCGTAAAACGCGTGCCGCGTGCGAATCTCTCCGGGGATCGACGCTTCGATTGGGTCGTTGCCCAGCAGCGCAACTTCGATTTCCCACGCGTCGATCGCGCGCTCAACGAGGATCTTCGTGTCGTAGCGCGCAGCATCGAGCAGAGCGGGCAGCAGATCTTCTCTGCGCTCCACTTTCGAAATGCCGACTGAAGAACCCTGATTGGCGGGCTTCACGAAGAGCGATGCGCCGAGTTCGTCGATCAGGGCATCCACAACCGCGGCACCATCGGCGAGCCGGCCGGCGCGCACGCAGACCCCCGGTGTCACCGGTAGGCCCGCTGCGGCGAGCAGTCGCTTGGAGATGTCCTTGTCCATCTGGATCGCGGATCCGAGCACGCCAGAGCCCACGTAGGGGATGCCCGCGAGTTCCAGCATTCCCTGGAGCGAACCGTCCTCGCCACCGCGGCCGTGCATCACCGGAAAGATCACGTCGATCTTTTGAGTGCTCTTCCGAGCGACCTCTCCAACTGAGTTCAGTGTATGATTCCCCGGGGCGACCGAAAGATCGACCTCGTCTCCCTGTACGGCCTTCTTGAGCGTCGCCAGGGTCGGCGGCAGGGTGGGGTCCCCCAGGTGCCAGCGGCCGTCGACGTCGATGGCCACGAGCGTGATGTCGTAGCGGGATCGGTCGAGCGCGCTCAAGATCGAAGCCGCCGAGACGAGGGAGACCTCGTGTTCAACCGAGCGTCCCCCGAAGAGCAAAGCGACCCGGAGTTTGGCCATTGTTCCCCCCGTTCCCGTGCAGCAAGCATAGTGCTTGGTGGGTCCAGCTCCACATCGGTGGGAGTTGACCACTCGACAACCCCCTCTTACCTTGACGCTATGGAAACCTCTCCGGATCTCGGTGCTAAGCGCGCCGCCCTCGATGATGTACTCCGGGCCGCCGGCCGCGTGCTGATCGCGTTTTCGGGCGGTGTCGATTCGAGTTATCTCGCCTATGAGGCGCACCGGGTGTTGGGTGAAGATGCCCTCGCGGTCACCGCGGAATCTCCGTCGTATCCCGCGAGCCATCGCTCGATGGCCGAGCGGATCGCCCGCGAGTTCGGCATCCCCCATCGCTTCGTGGCCACGCAGGAGCTTGCAAACCCGAGCTACCGGGTGAACGCGCCCGACCGGTGTTACCACTGCAAGACCGAACTCTTCGATGTACTCGGAGCCCTGCGCGATGAGATGGGTTTCGATGCGATCGCGTACGGGATGAATGTCGACGACAAGGGCGATTTTCGACCGGGCCATCGGGCGGCGAAAGAGCGTGGGGTGCTGTCGCCGTTTCTGGAGGCGAATCTCGACAAAGCCGAGATCCGTCAACTCTCGCGCGAAGCGGGCCTGCCGACCGCCGAACTGCCCGCGTCCGCATGTCTCTCGTCGAGACTTCCGTATGGAACCGAAGTGACGCCGGAGCGGTTGCTTCAGGTGGAGCGCGGAGAAGAGAATCTGCGCGCTCTGGGCTTCCGCCAGGTTCGACTGCGGCATCACGGCCAGATGGCGCGGATCGAGATCGCTTCTGATGAACTCGCTCGCGCACTCGAACCCGAAATGGCGCGCGCGATCGTCTCGGCGATCAAGCCGCTCGGGTTTCGCTGGGTCTCTCTTGACCTCGAGGGCTACCGCAGCGGATCTCTCAACGAGGTTCTCGGGATTTCGAGCGGGCTTCGAGCCGATTTGTGATCCAGCTGATCGAGTGCGAGGGAGCGCCTCGCGACCTGGGGTTCGATCAGGGAACCCACTGCCGAGCCGCATTGAACGCCGCCTATCGCAGCCAATCGCGTTGGCAGCGGACACGGCTTCGCCTGTTGGCCAAATCCGGCACGCGCCGGCGGGTGCGGCTGGAGATCCGACGCTTCTACCCCCAGCAGTTCGAGATGATGGAGGCGATGGCCCGCGCGTCACGCGTCCCACTGTCGTGGCTCGTGGCGATTCTCGCCCGCAACCGAGGGCCCGCGCCTCCGGCAGATGCTTTGGTGCTGGCAGCCGCTTCCGCAATCACTGATCGCGGAGGGCTACTCGCGCGCACCCTACCTGGTGATGCGATCGTGCGGCGAAGCCGACCCGAAAGCGGTTTTCGTTCCATCGAGTTGACACAACCCTGGCGGATCGCTCCACTCGTGGGTGTGAACGAGGCGGGGCTCGCGGTTGCGTGTCTGTCGTACTCCGGTGGGGTCGCGGGCTCTCGGCATGCGGCTCCAGCGGCCTTGCTCGCGCACGATTGTCTGCGGCGTTTCGACAATCTGGACGGCGCGATCGATTGGTTGCTGGTGCGACCCGGTGGCGGCAAATCGATGTTGGTGCTGGCCGACCTTTCTGGCGAGATCGCCGGAGTGAGTGTCGATGGCGACGAGCGGAAGCTATTTCGGCCCGCCGATGGCCTCATCATTCAGACCGGAGGGCATGCGAGACAGGCTGAAATCGAGAAGGGCATTCGCGAGGCGTCGCCCCTATCGGGTTCCGATCTCGGTCGATTTTTTGGGTTGCCGCTCGTGGTGGTCGAACCGAGTCGGCGCTTGATCGCCTTGCTGGGTGGGCGCTCTGCTGGCGAAGCGGATCGGTGCTTCGAGATCTGACGGGGCTGCGCTCGGATTGGAGCCCAGCCGCGCGTCAGCGTTTGCGCGAGCGACTATTGCCCCGCGATCTGCCACCGGATCGCGAGCCGCCACCAGATCTGGAACCGCCACCGGAGCTCGATCCCCGCGAGCGGGGTCGCTTACGCGGAGGTTCTTCGGGCTTGGAGGGCGCAGATTCGTCGTCAAGGGTGACCGTCGTCTCAGGCTTGTGCTCCTGTAGATAGAACGCGCAAAGTGCCGCGAGGTCGCGTTTTCCGTCGGGGGTCGAAATCAGATCTTCTACCATCGGAATGTAGCGATCGATTTTCGTCCGTCGGTCCTGCTCGGGGAGCGAGCGAATCTCGTGTTCGACCTTCACGGCGAGGCGCTTTCGGAGCCGCGCGAGGATGTCGACTTCCGTCGGGAGCTTGCGCTCCTTGATCTCGATCTGGTTGACCGTTTGCAAGTAGCGGAAGTTTCCGATGTCGAGCCCTGAAACCAGCGAAATCGCGACGCCCGCCTTGCCCGCACGACCCGTCCGTCCCGTGCGGTGGATGTAGACTTCGGGAGATTGTGGCGCCGAATAGCTGATCACGTGGCTGAGATCGCTGATGTCGATTCCGCGCGCCGCTACGTCGGTCGCGACGAGAAAACGCAGTGATCCATTTTTCATCCGGCGCATCGCGTCTTCGCGCGCAGCCTGCGAAAGATCGCCCGAGATCTGATCCGCATCGAGGCCGCGCCTCGTCAGATAGGAAGTCACGAATCGTACATCGTCTTTGGTGTTACAGAAGATGATGGCGCTCTCGGGATCCTCATCTTCGATGATTCGGACGAGATTCGCCTCCTTCGCCTGAGCGGTGGTGACCACGTAGTAGTGTTCGATCTGCTGGGGAGACAGCTGATCGTCGGAGAGCGACACGAACAAGGGATCGTTGAGGAAGACGCGAGACAACGAGCGCACACGCTCGGGAATCGTCGCCGAGAACAGGCACGACTGTCGCTTCTTGGGGAGATGCTTCTGGATTTCGCGCATGTCGGGCCAGAATCCCAGTGAGAGCAGTTCGTCTGCTTCATCGAGTACCAAGATGCTGACCTGGTCGAAATTGAGATTGCCCGATCCGAGGTGGTCGAGAATCCTCCCCGGTGTACCGACCACGACGTGAGCGCCGGCCGCGAAGCCCTCGAGCTGTTGGGTATATCCCACCCCCCCGTAGACCGGTATGCAGTTCGCCCCCTTGTTTTTGCCCAGGATTTCGATCTCGAGCGCAACCTGCTTGGCGAGTTCGCGGGTCGGGCTCATCACCAGGGCCTGGCAGGCGGGTATCGAGGTGTCGAGGCTAGCAATGATCGGTATTCCGAAGGCCCCGGTCTTGCCGCTGCCCGTATGCGCCTGGACGATGAGGTCTCGTCCTTCGCTCATTGGGGGTATCACCTTTTCCTGCACCGGTGTGGGCTCGCTCCAACCGAGGCTTCGAATACCGTCTTGGACGGCCTCTGGCTGGGTGGCAAAAATGTCGGCAAGTTCTGTCATGTGCAGCCGAGGCTATCATGCTTCCCTGTTCACAGCCCGTGCTAGTCTCAGTCGATGGCACGTATCAATCGCGCAGAAGTGGAGCGCGTGGCTTTGCTCGCTCGTCTATCACTCTCCGATGAGGAGACCGATCGGTTGGCTCGGGAGTTCGATTCCTTCCTCGGCTACATCGAAACGCTTCAGGAAATCGATACCACTGGAATTGCTCCGACCGCGCACCCGATTTCGCTTCCCACACCGACCCGCCAGGATCACCCCGCTGCGGCGATGGACGCCGAACTCGCGGTTGCCAATGCGCCGGAGACCGTCGCATCGGGCTTCCTTGTGCCCAAGGTGATCGATACCAAGGCCGAGGGCTGAATGTCCAAGGGGGTCGGAACCCTCCGCGAGCTTCGCGCCGCACTCGACGCCCGAGAAACCACGTCCGTCGAGATCGTGGGCCGGTGCCTGCAGCGCGCCGAGTCCTCCCAGGCGACCCTCAATGCTTTTGTCGGCCTGCGCGCTGAGGCGGCGCTGCGAGAGGCGGAAGAGTCAGACGCGCGTCGCGGCCGCGGTGAGGTCCGCTCCCCGATCGATGGTCTGCCCATTGCCATCAAGGACAACATGGTTCAAGCGGGCGAGCCCACCCACTGTGCTTCTCGCATCCTCGAGGGATTCATCTCGCCCTACACGGCGACTGCAGTGGAGGGGCTCGAGCGGTCCGGGGCGATCGTGATTGGTCGAACCAACATGGATGAGTTCGCGATGGGTTCCTCCACCGAGCACTCCGTCAACGGGCCAACCCGGAACCCCTGGAACGCAGATCGAACACCCGGCGGTTCGTCGGGCGGGTCGGCTGCGGCGGTGGCGGCGAGAATCGTGCCGGCTGCACTGGGCAGTGACACCGGCGGGTCGATCCGACAACCGGCGTCGTTTTGCGGCGTCGTCGGCATGAAACCGACCTATGGACGGGTTTCGCGCTGGGGGTTGGTTGCGTTCGCTTCGTCATTGGATCAAATCGGCGCCTTCGCGAGGACCGCGGCGGACTGCGCCTGGATTCTGGAGGCAATTGCAGGCCACGATTCTCGCGATTCGACTTCGATTCCAGAGCCCGCGCCCGCGTACTCGAGTGCCCTGAGCGGTGACGTTTCCGGCCTGCGGATCGGACTTCCGAAGGAGTATTTCGCCGGAGAAGGCGTCGATGCGGGAGTCCTGACAGCGGTGCGCGAAGCCGTAGCCGAACTCGAGCGGGCCGGCGCAAAGACTGTCGAGGTGAGCCTCCCGCATTCGCGCTATGCGGTAGCCACCTACTACGCGATCGCCAACGCGGAGGCGTCGAGCAATCTCGCCCGCTTCGATGGCGTCCGCTACGGCCATCGTGCAGCGGGCACAAAGGGGTTGAATGAGATGTACTGCCGGACGCGCTCGGAGGGATTCGGCACGGAAGTGAAGCGGCGGATCCTGCTCGGGACCTATTTTCTCTCTGCCGGCTATTACGATGCCTACTACCGTAAGGCCCAGCAGGTCCGGACCTTGTTGCGTGGAGATTTCGAACGGGCGTTTGAGGACTGTGACGCATTGGTCACACCCACGTCTCCCGAAGCCGCGTTCCGGCTGGGCGAGAAGACTTCGGACCCCCTGACGATGTATTTGTCCGACATCTATACGGTGTCGGCGAATCTGGCCGGAATTCCCGCATTGTCTACGCCCTGTGGTTTCGTCGACGGACTCCCGGTCGGCCTCCAGATTCTCGGACCCGCCCTCGATGAGGTGACGCCGCTCCGAATCGCCGATGGCTTCCAAGCCATCACCGATCACCACACGGCGTGCCCTGGAGATTTTGCGTGAGCGAATCCAGCTTCGAGTTTGAAGTCGTCATCGGCCTCGAGGTCCACGTCCACCTGCGCACGAAATCCAAGCTCTTCAGCCCGGCTCCGGTCGTCTACGGCGCAGAGCCGAACCACGCCGTGCATCCCGTCTGCCTCGCGCTGCCCGGAGTACTCCCGGTACTCAACGAGCACGCCGTCG
>Ga0209988_10002469_pt1 | contig 12219 bp, 8 predicted proteins | sample N075metaG_FD_183115 | JGI IMG/M metagenome (GOLD analysis project Ga0209988, IMG submission 183115) | Deep subsurface microbial communities from Kermadec Trench to uncover new lineages of life (NeLLi) - N075 metaG (SPAdes) (version 2) | ecosystem: Environmental > Aquatic > Marine > Ocean trench... | reverse complement strand
GCAGGAGAAGCGGCACAACGAGGTGATGTATCACGTGGGCCGTCCCGGCGAGGATGGATACACCGAACGGATTCTTGCCGCCTGGGGTGTGGACGGCCACAACTCCCACACCAATGTGTGCTCGTCGAATGCCCGGGCCGGCTACCACTACTGGACCGGCATCGACCGGCCCAGCCCCGACTTCGCCAATGCCAAGGTGGTGTTGCTGATCTCGGCCCACCTGGAAACGGGGCACTATTTCAATCCCCACGCCCAGCGCATAATGGAAGCCAAGCAGGACGGCGCCAAACTCATCGTGTTCGACACCAGGTTGTCGAACACGGCGACCCACGCGGATCACTGGGTGGCGCCGTATCCCGGGTCGGAGGCGGCCATCATGCTGGCGGTGGCCAACGACCTGATCCAGCGCGATCGGTACCACCGGGAGTTTGTCCGCCAGTGGTGGAACTGGCAGGAGTATCTGGCCGCCGAGCGCCCGGATCTTGAAGCTACGTTCGAGAACTTCGAGGTAGCATTGAAGGAGATCTACGCCGAGTACACCTTTGCCTTCGCGGCGGCGGAGTCGGGTGTGGACGAGGCGGTGATCCGGGATATCGCCGAGATCGTGGCCACGGCAGGTACCAGGCTGGCGACCCACAGTTGGCGCAGCGCCGCCGCGGGGAATGAGGGCGGGTGGCAAGTTTCCCGGACCCTGTTCCTGCTCAACGCCCTGATGGGGGCCGTGGCCACCGAGGGCGGCACCTACCCCAATGCCTGGAACAAGTTCGTTCCCCAGCCGATCCACACTCCGCCGCATCCCAAAGTGTGGAATCCGCTGACCTGGCCGCTGGAGTACCCGTTGGCCATGAACGAACTGTCGTTCCTGTTGCCACATTTTCTGAAAGAGGGACGCGGCAAGCTCGAGGTGTACTTCACCCGGGTGTACAACCCCGTGTGGACCAATCCCGACGGTTTCTCGTGGATCGAAGTGTTGTCCGACGAGTCGCTCATCGGGCTGCACGTTGCGCTGACTCCTACATGGAACGAATCCGCCTATTTTGCCGACTACGTGCTGCCGATGGGACACGGTCCCGAACGGCACGATCTCATGTCATACGAAACTCACAACGGACAGTGGATCGGCTTTCGCCAGCCGGTACTGCGTGCCATGCGTGAGCGGCTGGGCCAGCCGGTGAGCGATACCCGGGAAGTGAATCCGGGCGAGGTCTGGGAAGAGAACGAATTCTGGATCGATCTCACCTGGCGTATCGATCCCGACGGCGATCTCGGCATCCGCCAGTATGTCGAATCCAAGCGTGAACCGGGCACCAAGCTCGGCATCGACGAATACTACGCCTACATGTTCGACCACTCCGTGCCCGGGCTGCCGGAGGCCGCCGCGGCCGAAAACCTCACGCCGCTGGAGTTCATGCGGCGATACGGGGCGTTCGAAATCCAGTCAGGCATGGATCCGGTCTACCAGCAACCCGTCCCCACCGCCGAATTGGAGGACGTGCGCGAGAACCAGCTCGGACGGGTCTTCACCCGGGCCCCCAAGCCTGACAGCCCGAATATTGTGCCGCAGGCGAGCCCCGAAGGAGATGACGAAGGGCGCCGGCCGGTGGGGGTAACCGTAGATGGCAAGATCGTGCGCGGCTTCCCTACACCCAGCGGCAAGCTCGAGTTCTACTCCTCGACCCTGGCCGAGTGGGGCTGGCCCGAATACGCCATGCCGACGTATATCAAGAGCCACATCCACCGCGAGCGCCTCGATCGGGATCAGATGGTGTTGATCTCCACCTTCCGCCTGCCGGTCCATATCCACACCCGCAGCTCCAACGCCAAGTGGTTGACCGAGATCGCCCATAGCAACCCGCTGTGGATTCACCCGGTCGACGCCGGCCGCCTCGCGGTACGCACCGGCGACCTGCTCAGGGTGGAAACCGAGATCGGTTACTTCGTGGTGAAGGCCTGGGTGACCGAAGGCATCCGCCCTGACGTGGTCGCCTGCAGCCACCACATGGGCCGGTGGAAGCTCGACGACTCACACCAAGGGCCGGCGACCGCCACGGCAAACCTCGAGCACCGTGGATCCAACTGGCATCTCGGCCGCACCCATGGGGCCGGTCCCTACCAGTCGGACGACTCGGACTCCAGCCGCATTTGGTGGACCGATGTCGGCGTGCATCAGAACCTTACCTTCCCGGTCCATCCCGACCCGATCTCGGGCCAGCATTGCTGGCACCAGGCGGTCCGTGTCCTGAAGGCTCAACCGGACGACCGCTACGGCGACGTCTCCGTCGACAGCGCCAAGTCCCGAGCCGTGTACCTCGACTGGCTCGCTAAGGCACGCTCGGCAAAACAGCACTCGCCCGACGGTACCCGGCGCCCCTTCTGGCTCATGCGCCCCCTGAAGCCGCCCAAGGAAGTGTTCCGGATTCCTGGAGGGGATACGGACTAATGAATGCCACGAATAGTGAATGCCACGAATAATGAATAATGAAATGCTTGGGTCGGCCATCGTTTCATCATCCATTATTCGTGGCCTTCATTATTCGTGGCATTCCGTCTAATGATGGAATTGTTTCGTGCACTGGCTGTCTTGGCCGAACCCCCCACGCAGGAGACCGAACGCCTGGCCGAGGTTCTCGGCATCGGCCGCCCGCCGGCAGGGGACGAGTATGCCGAGCTGTTTCTGTTCCAACTGTACCCCTACGCCTCGGTCTACCTTGGGCCGGAGGGGATGCTGGGCGGCGAGGCCCGCGACCGCGTGGCCGGCTTTTGGCGGGCCATCGAGGCGGAGCCACCGGCGGAGCCGGACCACGTGGCCGTGCTCCTGGCGCTGTACGCCCACCTGGCCGAACTCGAAGACCAGGCGTCGTCGACCCGGCAGAAGGCAGCCATCGGCACCGCGCGCGCGGCCTTGCTGTGGGAGCACCTGCTGAGTTGGCTTCCCGGGTACCTCGACAAGGTCGCAGATCTGGCGCCCGAGCCGTACCGGCGTTGGGGTGAGGTGCTGATAGCCGCCCTCCAAGAGGAGGCTCGGAGGACACCTCTTCCCCAAGCGCTTCCGCTCCATCTTCGGGCTACAGAAGCGCTGAACCCCCGCAAGGCCACCAGCGAGGACGTGTCGCAAGCCGTGTTGGCGCCCCTTCGGTGCGGCATGATCGTCACCCGGACCGATCTGGCACGGGCTGCACGCCAGATCGGGCTCGGGCTTAGGGCGGGCGAGCGCCGGTTTGCGCTCGACTCTCTCCTGGCCCAGGATGCGCCCGCGATGTGGCGGTGGTTCCAGGATGAAGCACTGGAGTGGTGCCAGCGGCACCGTGCCCGAGATGCGTGGCTGCCGGCCATCGCACGGGATTGGGCCGCTAGGGCCCAGTGTGCCGCCGACGCGCTCGGTCGCCTTCGGCTGGAGGCTGCTGGCACTCGGCCGGCTGGAACCGTATCATCGAGGATGGCACCATGAGCCTGGAGGTGCTGGACCGTTGCGAACGGTGCGCCGTCCCCTTGGGCCACTGTAGTTATGAGTGCACCTTCTGCCTTGTGTGCGCCGGGGACATGAAGTTCGTCTGTGCTGATTGTGAGGGGGAACTGGTCTCCCGCCCCAGGCGTTCCACCTGACTGGAGCCCCTGGAGCCCTCCTTGCGGTTGAGTATCTCGGAGCATCCTTATGCGGGCAGCTGGTCTCGGCGCCCTCGTGGCCTCCATCGTCGTGGTCACCGGCGCCAACGCTCAAGTCCCATTCAACGCCTGCCTGGACCGGCGCGACCAGCCGATCAAGGCCGTGGTCGACAACACCCTCCCCTATGCCGGCGTCGCCACCATCACCGTGGACGGTGTCCCGGTCATCCTCTACAACAAGCAGGCACTGAGCAGATCCTCACCTCAGGCCCGACACTTCGTGTACCTGCACGAATGTGGGCATCACGCGCTCCGGCACGTGTGGAAAGATCCGTCGCGGGCGTGGGAGATGGAGGCGGATTGCTGGGCGATCCAGCAGATGGTCGAGCAGGGTCTCATCAAGAAACGCAAAGTGGACGAGTTGCAGGCCGAAATCGGAATGTACCGCGGGTTGGGCAGCCTGAAGGGCTGTGTCGAGGTCAAGACCGATCAGGATCTGTGGCGCCGGAGCCTGGATCTCCTGACATTGGCGGGCGCTCACAAATTCGACGCCATCCGCGGAGATCCGATCGTAGAGGCAGAGGAGCGCGGATTCTTCGAATCGACGCTGGACTTGCCAGGGATCTTCAATTGCGAGTTGACGCCCGAGGAATCGTTTTCGTGCAAGATCTTCAACGGGCGTGACGAGAAGGCGGCGCTGAAGCACTACCACAAGGTTCTGCCGATCATTCAGTCGTGGCTCACCGACGACTGGTTGACCTTCGAGCGGGTCAGGGCGCGGCCGACGGAACTCCGCCGGTTCGTGGCTCAGGATATCCAGTCAGGGTCGTTGATTACCCTCGTGGCCACCAGTGCCTACGACATACGGTTTCGTTACCAACCGACACCCTAGCGGTGGACGACATTTTATGGCACCTTCGGCGGAATCCCCTTCGGTAGCAGCGAGCCCGGTTCGAATCGGAACTCCAGCGCCGTCAGGCGACACTGATCGGGGAAGACTAGTCGTAGTCGCCCGGCCGGGTGCCGGGACCGTCGACCGGAAGGAGAAACCAGAAACTACTCCCCGATCCGTAAATCGATTCCGCGCCGATGGTCCCGCCGTGTAACTCCACGAATTGCTTGGACAGGGCCAGACCCAGTCCCGTTCCCCGATGCCGCCTGCTGGCGGAACTGTCCACTTGGGTAAACTCGGTGAACAGCCGGGACATGTCGTGTTCCTTGATGCCGATGCCGTCGTCTGCCACCGAAATCCAGATTGCCTCCCGAGTGACTAGTCGCCGCTCTGGGGACGGGCCGTCGATCGTGCTCATGACCGGGAGCGGTACCGTGGTCCGGACTACCGAGAGAGTGATGTGGCCGCCATCCTGGGTGAATTTCGACGCGTTGGACAGGAAGTTGAACAGCACCTGTCGGACCCGGTGACCGTCGGCCATGGCCACGAACGGCTCGTCGTTCATTTGAATCCGGCATTCCTGTGATTTGGCCGCCAGGAGGCTGGCGGTATCCGCCACCGCGCCGGTCACGGCTTCCCGGAGATCGGTGGGCGCCAGCTCCAACTGCACGTGGCCGGCCTCGATCTTCGCCAGGTCGAGCACGTTGTTGATGAGGGCCAGCAGGTGACGCCCGTTACGGAGCACCGATCCCAGGAAATCCTGTTGTTTGGTGTTCAGCGGCCCGGTCTCCTCGGTCAGCAACAGGTCCGAGAATCCGATGATGGCGTTCAGTGGCGTGCGCAACTCATGTGACATGTTGGCCAGGAATTCGCTCTTGAGTTTGGTCGCGCGCTGGAGTTCCAGGTTCTTGGTACGGAGTGTCGCCTCGCTTTGCTGCAAGTCCTGCAGCACGCTGGCCCGATCGAGTCCCAGCGCTACCAGGTCGCCCAGCGTCTCCAGGAGGTTGACGTCACCCTGACTGAACGGCCGCCCGTCGAGGCGGTTGTAGGCGCTCACAGTGCCGAGGATGATGCCGCCCGAGCGGAGCGGAACGATGGCGCACGACTTCAGGCGGATCGGCGCGTGGGCCAACTGGTAATCCCGCAGGTCGGACTCCATGTCGGCGGACAGCACCGGCTCGTCGTTGGTCACCGACCACCCCACCAGCGAGTGATCCATGGGCACCAACGCCCCGATTACCTGTTCCATGGGCCCGGACGCAGCCACCACCTTGATGAAGCGCCCCTCCTCCACCACCATCGTCACCACCCCGGTCTCCGCTCGCAGGAGGTCCATGGCCGCCTCGGCCACTTCGCTGCACAGCTGGGCGAACTCCCGTCCCGACAACAGTGAACCGGCGAGTTCACGAAGGGTTTCGAGTTCCCGGTTGCGCTGATCGGCAGTGCCCAACGCGGCCTGCAGTGTGGCGCTGCGATATCGGCCCACCTCACGCCCGCGCAGGGTAGCCAGTATCCCCAGGCCGGTCGCCAGCACTACGAGGGGCCAGCCTGCTTGCCGTCCCACGACCAGCAGGATGACCCCGCTCCAGCCTGTCAGCACTGCCAGGGCTACGATGGGAACCGGCCGGTAGAGGTTCCGGTCGAGCCAGCTGACCAGACTCGTATCCTTAGGAACGGTCGTCACGAATCTGCTGGTTCCGAGTAGGCGGGATCGGGTGGAAGGAGGTGGCGAAACTGAGTTTGACCGGTGTCGATCATGGCGCGAAGGTACGGGCGGCAAAGGCCGCATTGGTCGCCGCACCCCGTTTGGGCAACGACGTCTTCGAGAGCCCACCCGCGGGCTCTCACCAGCAGGAGCAACTGGTCGAACGGTTTGTTCAGACAGACACAGCGGGTAATCAGAACACCCGTCATGGTCGAATCAGGGATTGGTGGGACGGAGGTCGAGTTCGCTCACCATGGCGCCGGGTGGGAGCGCCAGGACGTCGGACACCACTTGGGCCACATCCTCAGGCCTCAGGATGCGATCCAGATCCGGTTGGAGCATGTCTTGATTACGGATGAGTGGCGTGTCGACCGATCCGGGACACAGGGTCACCACCCGAATATCGTCTCCCCGGACTTCCAGCATCAACGCACGGCTGAAACCGAGGACCGCGTGCTTGGAGGCGCAGTAGGCGGTCCCGCCGATGAAGCCGTTGCGGCCGGCCAGGCTGGCCATGTTGATGATGGTGCCGCCCCGCTTGCGCCGCATGGAGGGGAGTACGGCCCGGGTGACCAGGAACAGGCCGCGGACGTTGGTCGCCATCGTCTCGTCCCAATCGTCCAGCGACAGGTCGTCCAGCCGCGCGAGCCGGGCGATCCCCGCATTGTTGATTAGGACTTCGATGGGCCCGAGCGTGCCCTGTACGTGGTCCACAACGCGGGTAACGTCCTCTTCGCGGCTCACGTCCGCCGGCATGCCCGCGGCGTCGATGCCCTGGGCCTCCAGTTCCGTGAGCAGGAGCTCGAGCGTCGCCTCTCGCCGGGCGCACACGCCGATCCGGTAGCCCTGCCGTCCTAGTGACAGGGCGATCGCGCGGCCGATCCCTTCAGTGGCGCCGGTGATGAATGCTGTGGTTGGGCCTGACATGGGCCGAAAGCTAATAGCGGAAGGGGAATGGATGAACGGGGCAGCTAGGGGAGGGTCGATTCGCGGCGGCGCAGGTAGAACGCCACACGAAATGCCAGCTTCCGGAGCACGATGGCCTCGCCGGCATCCAGCCACCCTTCGTCTTCCGCGACCACGGCCAGGCGGTGCAGGGCATCGAGCCGGACCTGGCCCGCCCGAGACCTCGGCGCCCGGGTTGGCCGGGACCACCCGGAGACCGGCCGGCCGGAGATCTGGTCGCCGTCTGCGGCCTGTGGCAGGCCCGGCCGTCCCAGCCGATCCGTCAACCGGCCGAGTTCCGTTGTCAGGGCCTCCAAGTGGGCCCTGAGCGCATCGTCGTGGCCCAACCACATGGCGTACACCATGGGGCCTCCCGGCTGCCATCGGGTAGTCGAATCAGCGCCCGGAGTGGCTGAAATACGCCGTGTCCCGATGCCCGAGGCCGGGGAAGGACGGCCGGCGCGACCGGCGGATTTGACAACTACGCGACCTGTCTCCAAGATCCAGATTCCAATGTCTCAAGGAGGTGAGGCCGTAATGAAGGTCTACGATACCACACACATCCGAAACGTGGCCTTTGTCGGCCACGGCGGCAGCGGCAAGACGAGCCTAGTCGATGCCCTGGCGTTCGTATCAGGTTCCAGCCGCCGTCACGGCAAGGTATCCGACGGCACCACGCTCACCGACTATTCGCAGGACGAAATCGAACGACAGCACTCCATCGGTTTGGGGTTGGGCCTCGCCGAATGGATGGACACCAAGATCAACATGATCGACACCCCGGGATACCTCGATTTTTTTGGCGAGGCGGTCACTGGACTGCACGCGGCCGATGCCGCGGTGGTGGTGCTCAGCGCCACCAGCGGCGTGGAAGTCGGCACCGAAAAAGTATGGGAAGTGTGCGACCATCTCCATTTGCCGCGCATTCTGTTCATCTCGCTCATGGACAAGGAACACGCCGACTTCGAGCGGGTGTTCGCGGACATCAAGGAACACTTGTCGCCCAAGGTGCTTCCGGTCGAAATACCGGTTGGAGACGGATCCGACTTCCACGGTATCATCAACCTGTTTTCCGGCAAAGCGCACATGTACCAGGCGGGGACCAAGTCGGGCGAGTACCAGGAGGTCGATGTCCCTGAGGAGTACGCCGAGCGCTTCGCGGCTTACAGCGAGCAGTTGACCGAGACCGTCGCCGCCACCGACGACTCGCTCATTGAGCGCTACCTCGAAGGACAGGAAATCTCGCGCGAGGAAGTCGTCACGGCGATGAAGCGGGCCATTATCGCAGGTGAGATCGTCCCGCTATTCGTAGGAAGCGGGGAATTGACTTTCGGCACCCGGGCCCTGCTCACCAAGATGGTGGAGCTCTTCCCTTCGCCTGCAGAAATCGAATCGCCCGCGGACGCCCCTCTCGTGGGTCGCGTGTTCAAGACGATTTCCGAGCCGCATGTGGGTGACGTGAGCTTGTTCCGGATGTATCGAGGTTCGGTGCAGAACGGCAGCGTTGTCTTCAACTCGGAACACGAGGTGACGGAAAAGCTCAATCACCTATCGGTCCAGCAGGGAAAGGATCGTTACGAGGTGAGCCAGCTTGCCGAGGGGGACATCGGGTCCGTCGCCAAGCTGAAGGACACCCACACCAACGATACTTTCTGCAGCCAGCAGAGCCCGGTGCACCTCCCGCCGATCCCGTTCCCCGAGGCGGTGGCAACGTCGGCCGTACTGGTAAGGACCCGCGGCGAGGAAGACAAGCTTGCCGCCGGCCTGCACAAGCTGCACGAGGAAGATCCGACCTTCCACTTCGAGTACAACTCCGAATTGGGCCAGACCCTCATCCACGGGATGGGAGAGCGCCACTTCGAGATTCTGCTCAAGCGCCTCGAGAAAAAATTCGGCGTGGTCGCCGAATTGATCCGCCCCAAGATCGCCTACCGGGAAACCCTCCGCGGCAAGGCCGAGGGGCAGGGGAAACACAAGAAGCAGTCCGGCGGTCGCGGACAATACGGCGATTGCTGGATCCGGTTGGCCGGCCGGCCGCATGGTGAGGGTTATGAATTCACCAACAAGATCGTCGGCGGTGCCATCCCATCCAAGTACGTCCCCGCCGTCGACAGGGGCATCCAGGAAGCCGCCGCCCGAGGAATTATCGCGGGCTACCCCGTGGTGGATTTCTCTGCCGAATGCTACGACGGGTCGCACCACAACGTCGATTCGAACGAGATGTCGTTCAAGATGGCAGGCATCCTCGCGTTCCGGAACGTGGCGGCGAAGGCCCGGCCGGCGCTGTTGGAACCGCTCGACGACGTGGAAGTATTTGCTCCGGAAGATGCCTTGGGCGACGTGATGGGCGATCTCAGCGGACGTCGTGGTCAAATTCTCGGGACCGAGACCGATGGCAGGCTCACCAAAGTCACCGCCATCGTTCCGCAATCCGAGTTGTACAAGTACTCGACCACCCTGCACTCGATGACGCACGGCCGGGGCACATTCCACCGGAAGTTCCACGGGTACGTCGAAGCCCCGTCCGAAGTGGTGGCAAAGGTCGTCGCCGAGTTGAAGACCGAGTCCGCCAAGGCGAGCTGAGTCGCCGGCAAGGACGTCGAGCTCGGCGGGGCAGGGTTCTCCTGTCCCGCCGTCTTGTGTTTGGGGCCTGCGTACGGCGGTGGCTTGACACCGACTAAAGCCGACAAATAGATTCAGGGATGGCGATGCATTGCAAACGATTCTCATTCTCATCTAATGTTCAGGCTCACGCGTGCGCTACCTCCTCTTCGGCCTCTTCGCCGCATTCCCAACCATGCCCGCCCCCACCAGCCACGACTGGGTCGAACGCAGCGCCTACCTCATGGGCACTACGCTCCGCATCCGGGTAGCTGCCGCGGACCGTACTGAGGCAACCGACGCCATAGAGTACGCCTTCCGCGAGGTAGCCCGGTGGGAGGGCCACCTCAGCACCTGGCGGCCCGACAGCGAGCTATCCAGACTCAATGCCGCGTCCCCTGGGGTTGCCGTCCCCCTCCCGCGAAGCCTCACCCACGCCCTTCTCGAGGCTCGCCGCTGGTCCCTGCGGACCGAGCGGGCGTTCGACCCCGCCGTGGGTGCCCTGATAGATGCTTGGCACTTGCGCGGCCCCCGCCCCACGGGTGGGGGCGTGCCATCGTCCCCAGCCATCGACTCGGCGCTGGCCGCCTCCGGCTTCCGTCACTTTAGTGTGGATTCCGCCGCGAGCACCGTGACCAGGCTGCATCCCGACGCCTGGCTCGATGCTGGTGGCTTTGGCAAGGGCCTGGCACTGAGGGCGGCCGGTCGAGCCCTCGAGGAGCTGGGGATCACCAATGCCATCCTGGATTTTGGAGGGCAAATCCTGGTTCTGGGTCCAGCGCCGTCAGTCGCGTCCTGGACCATCTCCGTGGCGCACCCAGAGCGCCGACACGACCCAGTGCTCACGGTCAGGCTCCGGGACGGGCAATCGGCCGCCACGACATCGATCTCCGAACGAGGTGTCGACATCGATGGCCACAGGCTGGGCCACGTCCTCGACCCACGCACCGGCCGGCCGGTCACCGGGTGGGGTAGCGTGACCGTGGTTGCCGGCGACCCACTGGTGGCCGATGTGCTTTCGACCGCGCTGTTCGTCATGGGTCCCGACCGGGCGCTGGAGTGGGCCGGCCGGCATCCCGAGGTGGGGGTAGTGGTCATTCGGTCCGCTACCGGCACGCCCCAGTGGAGCCCATCTCTCGATGCCGCCATTGTCGGCGGTTCTCCATTCCCTTCCCAAATCGAAACGACAGGATAGACGGTGAAGCATCTACTACCGGCTTTCCTCGTCGGCGCGGTACTGCTGGCCCTACCCTCGCCGTCCCTGGCCCAGGAGGGCAACGAGGCGGATCGGGCGCGCATTGAGGAACTGGAGCGCCGGGTTGCGGCACTGCAGGCGCAACTCGACTCGGTACTGGCCGGTCAGACCGACGCCGAGCGCCTGGAGCAACTGCGCCGGCAGATCGATGCCATCAGCCATGAACTCGAGGTCATGCAATTGGGGAGGGATGTCGTCGAGGCGGACGAAAGCCGCTACGGGCTAGGGCCGGCGGCGTCGAAGGTCTACCGTGTGCGCCGCGGCGTATCGATCGGCGGCTACGGAGAGATGCTATACCAGAATTTCTCGTCGACACGACAGGATGACGCTGCGTCTGGCAAGAAGGACCAGATCGACTTTCTTCGGGCGGTGCTGTACTTCGGATACAAGTTCAACGACAAGATCCTGTTCAACTCCGAGATCGAGTTCGAACACGCGGCGACCAGCAACGCGGGGTCGGTGGCAGTCGAGTTCGCCTACATCGACTTCTTCCTCACCTCGTGGGTCGGTGTCCGAGCCGGACTCCTCCTCCTCCCCATGGGCTACCTCAATGAACTTCACGAGCCGCCCATTTTTCTCGGCACCGACCGGCCGGAGACCGACCGGCGCATCATTCCCACCACCTGGCGTGAGAACGGTCTGGGTCTGGTCGGGGAGGCCGGCGGCTTCGCCTACCGGGCGTACGCCGTCAACGCGTTCGATGCGGTCGGCGACGGGTCGTCCAAGGCATCGGGCTTCAGTGCCACGGGCCTCAGGGGTGGACGGCAGAAGGGCTCCAAGGCCGTGGTCGAGCACATCGCCGGGGTCGGCCGCCTGGACTACGTCGGTGTCTTGGGACTCAACGTCGGGACATCCCTATACTACGGCAACGCCGGCCAGGGCAACGTCGACTCCAACGGGCAGCTCATCTCGGCGCCGACGTTCATCTGGGAAGGACACGCCCAGTACCGCGCCCACGGATTCTGGTTGCGGGGTCTCTATACGTTGTCCACCGTGGGTGACGTGGCACAGCTCAATGATGCCCACCAGTTCACCGGCAACGAATCCATCGGCGAGCGGCTCACCGGCTGGTACCTCGAGGTCGGATACGACGTGCTGCATTCGGTGCGGACGGAGCACCAGGTGATTCCCTACGTCCGCTACGAGCAAATCAACACCCAGGCCCGTGTCCCGGCCGGCTTCACTGCCAACCCGGCAACCGAGGCCACCATCACCACC
>Ga0209988_10002467_pt1 | contig 12225 bp, 16 predicted proteins | sample N075metaG_FD_183115 | JGI IMG/M metagenome (GOLD analysis project Ga0209988, IMG submission 183115) | Deep subsurface microbial communities from Kermadec Trench to uncover new lineages of life (NeLLi) - N075 metaG (SPAdes) (version 2) | ecosystem: Environmental > Aquatic > Marine > Ocean trench... | reverse complement strand
TTCTCTATCAATTTTGAATTATGTTGATATGGATTCAGAAGAAGAAGTGTTAGGATATGGTATTTCTTTAATTATATTGAATGTAATGATGTATGTTGGAATTCCAATTTTTGTAATAGTAAGGATAAAAAATGTAATTACAGATTAAAAATTTCCAATATATCACAATAACCTCTTTTCTTTAATTGAAAACTCCATCATAAATCAATGATAGTTAAATTGTTCATGTTGTCACAAACAACTACAATTTGATGAAATACGATTTAGATATGAAAATTGGTATCATAGAAAGTGTGTTTGGCATATTGCTCACTTGGTAAGATTGGATAATTTCTTTTAAAAAATTAAATCATTAGTAGAAATTTATAAAAGTATTAAGATTTTATCTTTATTATGCCTCAATTAAAAAAATATCAATGTCTAGTTTGCTCAGAAATATATGAGCTTTATGTACCCGATGCTGAAAACCATATAACTTATGGAAACAAAACTCCATGTATGGCTTGTGGAGATGTTGGTCATAAAAATAATGTAGGATGATAATTTCAAATCAAAAAAACTGTTAGCATTATTATATTTATAAAAATTATATCTTAAGACTTTTTCACAAATCAAGCTTGGAAACATCAAAAACAACATTCGGACATAATTGAATTGTGGGATACTAACAGATTCAGAAAAGAATTAAAAGTTAACTTCCTAGATTAGTTAAAGTTTAGAATTGAGTGTTAACCCCTATCACGCCTGAGGTTAACCTATCCATGCCTAAGATCGCCAATTATGGGAAGGATTTGACTACCATATGTATTATTAATGAAATGTTATTTGAAATTACTATGAGCACTCTAAATTTTATTAAAGAGTGTCAAGAAAAAGTATTTTCTGGAATTGGGATTTCATCTGAAGATGCTGAGAAATTATTTGACATTCCAGATGGGAATCTAAAAGAATTAACAAAGTGTGCAAATGAGATCACCAGAGATTTCAATGGAAATAAGGTTGATGTGGAGCAATTAAACAATATTAAAAAAAATGCATGTAGTGAAGACTGTACCTTTTGTGGACAATCTGCTTTTTTTGATACAGGAATTGAAACATATCAATTACCAACTCCCGAAGAGATAGTTACTAAAGCTCAAAAAGCAAAAGATGAAGGAGCTGAATCGTATTGCCTTGTTGCAGCATGGAGGGAGCCATCAGCAAATGATTTTAAAAAAGTGTGTAAAATAATTAGTGAGATAAATGATAAAGTTGGAATAACTATAGAATGTAGTTTGGGTTTTCTCACTAAAGAACAAGCAAGAAAACTGAAAGAACTCAGAGTAAAAAGATATAACCATAATTTAGAAACTTCAAAATCAAAATTTCCAGAGATTTGTACAACTCACACATATGAAGACAGATTAAAAACATTAGAAATTGCAAGGAATGCAGGATTAGAGTTATGCACTGGTGGAATTATTGGACTAGGTGAAACAAGAAAACAAAGACTAGAATTAGCATTAGAATTAGCTAGACTATACCCCGAAGAAGTAACAATTAACATGCTAGTTCCAATTCCTGGAACTCCCCTTGAATTAAAAACAGATCTATCAAATTCAGAGATTCTCAGAATGTTTTCGGTGATCAGATTCCTCCTACCAGAATCAGTCATTAAAATTTCTGGTGGAAGAGAGACAAATCTAGATGATTCTGGTGAAGAATTACTTCAGAGTGGCGCAAATGGAATTATTACAGCAGGTTACTTGACGATGACCGGAAATGAGGCTAAAAAAGACATTGAAATGATAGAAAAAATTGGCCTCCAAGCATAAACTTGACTTTATTGATTCAGAATTAAAGAGGATTAGGCAAAATAACCTATACAGAAAATTACGATATGGAAAAACAAATGGAGCCCATATTACAATTAATAACAAAAAACTTCTGAATTTATGTTCAAATGACTATCTAGGAATTTCAACAGTAAAGATTCAATTCAAACAGTTACAGTCAAGTTCAAGACTTGTTTCTGGAAATGATGAATCATACAAAAAATTAGAAGATGCTCTTGCAAAACACAAATCAAAAGAAAACAGTTTGATTTATCCAACTGGATATATGGCAAATCTTGGAACAATTTCCTCAATTATAAAAAAAGGTGATTTAATTCTCAGCGATGAATTGAATCATGCTAGTATAATAGAATCATGTAAATTATCTGATGCTACAGTTTCAATTTACAAGCATAACAATGTGCAAGATTTACAAAAAAAATTGAAACAGAAAGGTAAAAACAAGTTTGTAATAACTGAAGGAATATTTAGTATGGATGGAGATTTTGCAGATCTAAAACAAATTACAGAAATTGCAGAGAAAGTAAATGCAATTACAATTGTAGATGATGCACATGGAGATTTTGCTATTGGGAAAGATGGAAAGGGTACACCAAATTATTTTAACGTAACAAAGAAAATTGATTTGTATATTAGCAGTCTAAGTAAGGGGCTGGGATCATTTGGAGGATATGTTGCATCACAAAATAATGTGATTGATTTATGTATTAACAAATCAAAATCATTTATCTATACATCAGCACTACCTTCATTTTTGATTGAGCATTCTATGAAAAGGTTTGAATCGAATAGAGAAAAACAAAAGAGAAGACTGGAAAAAAATACCAAACAACTCTCAAAAGGACTGACAGAGATTGGATATAAAATAAATTCTTCAACACACATCATACCAATAATAATTGGAAGTGAAAAATTAGCAATGGATTTTGGAAAATTCTTGTTTAATAATGGAATATTTGTCCAACCAATTAGATATCCTACGGTCCCAAAGAATCAAGCAAGATTGAGAATTTCAGTTACCGCTTGGCTTTCAGATACAAATATTGAAAAAGCACTTAAAATTTTTGAAAAAGCGTATCCAAAATTCAGATGATTATCTCAGAGTATCAAAACCACCAAGGGCAGGAGATCCAATAATTACTGCCAGTGTAATTATAATTCCTAAACCAACACCCACAATTACAAAACGCATGTTCATACTAAAATTATTCACATCCCAGTTAAAAATGGATTGTATTAGGATTTGGATGAGATTTGGAATAATGCTTTAAAGGAAAATCACAATTTTATTACATGGTAGAACCAACAATATTTGTAGCACTGCTTGCTGGCCTAGGTTCATTTATTGCCCCATGCATTCTCCCAATGATTCCAGCTTTTCTTGCATACATTTCTAGTACTACTGTAACAGAACTTGGATCTAAAAGTGGATCGGTCATTTCCATTAATCGAGTAAACATAGTACTCAATACGATATTTTTTGTCATAGGATTCTCAGTTGTATTTTCTATCTTGGGAGTTTTGATTAACAGTATTTTTTCTAGCACAGTTAATGAATTTACAGAGAGTCTTAATTTTGTAGGTGGGACAATCATTGTTGCATTTGGAATCTTTATGTTGTTATCTACAAAAATTCGTTCATTAAATATAGAGAAAAAATTCTTTCCAAAAAATTCAAAAACAAACTATCCAATGTCATTTGTATTTGGTTTAGCATTTGCAGTAGGATGGACACCATGTGTTGGTCCAATACTTGGAACAATACTTACATTGGCAGCTACGACTCCATCTATTTCATTTAGCTTATTACTTGCATATTCATTAGGTCTAGGAATTCCATTCATTTTGATGGGTGTTTTTTTCTCAAGAGCCACAAGACTTATTCGTTCAATGACTAAACACCTCAAATACTATAACGTAATCTTGGGAGGATTCATCATACTATTAGGAATTTTAGTATTCACAAATCAATTGGCATATATTGCAAATTTCCCACTTCTTAACGATTTGGTGCTACTAGGGTAATTATATGAAATCAGAAATAAAAACAGCGTTAATCTTAGGGATTGTAATTGTCACTGGATTAGGCATAATGAGTATGATTTTTTCTTCATTTGATGAAAAGTTCGAGTCTGAAAACATGGCCTCTGAAGGAAATTCAATTACTAAAATTGATAAATCAAGGTTCAAAATAGCTCCAGATTTAGTTGGAATTGCTCACTATCTGAATACTACACCTGAAAAATTAAGTAAAGAGATGAAAGATAAAGTAATACTTTATGATATTTGGACATATAGTTGTATTAATTGTATCAGAACACTACCATACATCACTGCATGGGATGACAAATATGCAGATCAGGGATTATTAATCATTGGAATTCATTCTCCAGAATTTGAATTTGAAAAAGATCCTGAAAATGTTAAGATGGCAATAGAAAAATACGGTATTAATTATCCAGTTGTTTTAGATAACGATAAGAAAACATGGAAAGCATTTGAAAATAGATATTGGCCTCACAAGTTTCTTGTAGATTATGAAGGTTACATAAGATATGATAATATTGGAGAGGGAGGCTATGATAAAACTGAAAAAATAATCCAAGAATTATTACAAGAACGTGCTACACAGTTAGGTTTGCAAATAGTAGAATCACAATCACTAGTTGATATAGATGAATTTGAACATACTAGATATACAACCCCCGAATTATATTTTGGTTACAAGTTTGCACAAAATAGAAATCAATTAGGAAGTGATGAAGGATTCCAACCAGGAAAAATAGTAACATATTCAGAACCTGATAAAATAGATTTGCATAAATTTTATCCAATAATGAATTGGAAGAATTATGAAGATAGTATGGAATTGGTATCAGATACTGGAGCCATCAAATTGCGATACAACGCAAAGCAAGTAAATATAGTGACGAATAATAATGCTGAACTTGAAATATTTCTTGATGGAGAGCCACTTCCTACAAAGTATGCAGGAAGTGATATTACATCAGGAAATATGCTGATAGTTTCAGAGCCAGATCTTTACAACATCATAAGCAGTGAAAATAGTTCATCACACATATTGGAAATACAGATCATGGGTAAAGGATTCCAAACATTTGCATTTACCTTTGGATAGTGTAACTGTTCCCTCATGTCACTCCAGTAACAGTAGCTAGAGTGACAAATCTGTTTAAAACAAAAATTTGCAGTCATATTAAGGAAATTAAGGTATGATAAGTAATTCTTGGAATAAAGTAGTGGGAGAAAGTATATCTCAAAAAGTAATGAGTAAAGTAACTCGTGAAGTACCACTCAAGAACAAGATTGATTTAGCGCAACATGAATTACAATCTCAGATTTCAAAATTAGAAGTAATTAATGATAAATTAAAGAGAAAACATGACATGATCTTTGAGAAGATTGTAAATGCTCAAAGAAATAACAAAAACAGCTATGCTCAGGCATATGCAGAAGAATTAGCCCAGGTTAGAAAAATGACAAACATGGTAAGTGGTGCAAAATTATCTATGGAACAAATCAAACTTAGACTAGACACAGTATCTGACCTAGGAGATGTAATAGTGACACTCAGCCCATGCATGTCAATCATTAGAGGACTTGCTCCATCACTGAAAGGAATTATGCCAGAGGCAAATGCTTCAATGCAAGATTTATCACAAATACTTGGAGATGTAATGTCAGGCTCATCATTAAACTTGGGTGAGAGTATGAGTATTGGTGTTGAGACAAATGCAGATACCTTGACAATTCTAGAAGAAGCACATAATGTAATTGCAGGACAGACTAAATCATCAATTCCAGAGATTCCAGATAATCTCAAAAATCAAATAGTTGAGAAAAAATCAGATATTCTTATCTAGAATTTTTCTAGTGGATTTTTATTTAGATTTCTTTTTACTTTTTTGAACTAAAATTTTCTTTATTCTAGAAATTGTAGGATAACTGTATCCACGTCGACGATAATTTGCGATCATCATCTTCCAATTCTTTAATCTCCATTGAGCTTGTTCAGTTGTAACAGAATGGACTTCTTTTTTAATAATACTTTTTCTTCCAACTTTTAGAGTTCCAGCATCTTTTGCAGACCATCTATTCCTTGCAAATTTTAGTCCTGATAAAATCTCATCTACAGGCATTTCTTTGAAATACTCTTTCAGTTTTTTTAGTTCCATATCTGTAGGTTTTTTAGAAATTGGTAACTCAATGATTGGTTTTATCATGAAATTTCTAATGGGTTATACTTTAAGAGAATCTTGCTAAAACAGAATTAGCTAAAACAGAAAAAAATTAGAAAAAATTTGATAAATTCTAACAAGGTAAAGGAATGTTTGCATCTTTACATAGTGTGTTATACATTCCAATCCCAAAGACCAGTACTGCAAAAGATATCAAAGGAACTAAAAGAAAAATGTTAGTTTTACGACCCATAAACAAAATTATAGGGATGTCTATAAAATTGTCACAGTATTAGTCAACAGTGATAGTAAAAGTGCCTCTTGTTTTCGGATCTTGTAATAATAGAACCATCTCTCTAGGTAATAGATCAGATGCTTTATCACATTTTACAGCCAAAGTTCGAGGACATATGAAATCACTTTTTCTAATAACAATATCTTCAGAATGAGTAAGGATTAGATCAGGGTGACCTTTTCCTTCCAATATGAATTCATGTTCTTCAACACAAATTGAAAAAGTTACTTTGGTATCTGGAATTTTGAGTTTATCTTTTAATTCTTGAGGCAAATCAGAGCAGCCTGAAGTTGCATTAACACCAATTATACAATCACCATAAGGTGTTAAATGAGACTCTTTTGTAATCTCTATAGTTTTTTGATGATTTGATCTAATATTTTCATTTCCAGAAAATTGAATTTCAAATTTCACGTTAAATCTAATAGGCTAGACTTAAATTAAACTTTCAAAGCATTGGAATCAAATGCTTCCTCAACAACAAGGCTACGATAGAGCAATTACTGTATTTTCACCAGATGGTAGACTTTACCAAGTTGAGTATGCCATAGAGACGGTTAGAAGAGGCACAATCGCAGTCGGTATAAAATGTAAAGAAGGTATAGTTATTGCAGTCGAAGAAAAATCAAGAAAATTACAGATTGCAGAAACAGCGCAAAAGATTTTTCAAATTGATGATCATGTCGGTGTTGCAGCGGCAGGATACATTCCAGATGCAAGAAGTCAGATAGACAATGCTAGATTCTTTTCTCAAAGCAACAAATTGATTTATGATGAGCCAGTTGAAGTTGAAACGATTGCAAAACATTTAGCTGATCAATGTCAACAATTTACACAATATGCAGGTGTGAGACCTTTTGGTGTTTCACTCATTTTAGGAGGAGTAGTTAACAAAATACCACAGTTGTATCTAACTGACCCTAGTGGAACATACATTTCTTATGAAGCAATTGCAATTGGAGCAAGTTCTGATCAAGTAACTGACTTTTTAGAAAAAACTTACAAAAATGATCTTTCATTAGATGATGCTTCAGCATTGTCTGTAGCAGGAATTTATCTAGCAAGTGAAGACAAGGTAGGAACAAGTCACATCAGAATGGCTCAGATTAAAACAGAAACAGGTTTGTATGAAATACTTTCCAATGAGCAGATTGAAAACTTTGCAAAAACTGCCAAAGAAAAATACCCACAGGAACAAAAATAATTACTTTTAACTAATTGTGAGATTAAATAACATTGAAATTATCAGTTGCCATTCCTGAATCGGCATTATCAGATGATTCACTCAAAATAGATAAAACTAGAAAAATATCAGTTCTGGCAAGAGCTTGCTCTATTTTTAGAGTAGATACAATCTATGTCTACCAAGATGGAGACAACAAACAAGATGGTAGCCTGTTAGTGATGATTTTAAAATATTTAGAGACACCACAGTTTTTGAGAAGAAGGTTATTTCCTAAAATGAATGACCTAAAGTTTGCAGGAGTGCTTCAACCACTAAAAATTCCCAGTCACATAACACCAGCAAATGCAAAAAAGATCAATAGAGGAGATGTCAGAGAAGGGATTGTAATTAGCATAAAAGGAAAAAAATTTGTAGATGTAGGGATTAATCAATTAGTACAATTTTTTGGTAAGACTTCAATAGGAAAAAGAGTTACAATACAATTTAAAGAAGGTTATCCTAAATTTTCAGTAAAAGAGATTGATAAAAGTGAAGTTCCAGTTTATTGGGGATACTCAATCAAAGAAAGGGCAAACTTATTTTCATTATTACAAGAGTGGAAAGGAAATATAATTATCACATCTAGAAAAGGAAAAAATGCAACAAGAGAAAATATTTCAAAGTATACAAATTCAGATCAACCAACGTTGATAGTATTTGGTTCTCCTGAAAAAGGAGTTCATGAAATCTTAGGAGGAAAAATGAAAAATGTACAAAATGCAAAGATTTTAAATTTTTTCCCAGATCAAGCTACTCAAACTGTACGTCTAGAAGAGGCACTACTTGGAACATTAGCAATAATTAATGCACAAAGGATATCATAATATGCCCGAAAGAAAAAATTTCTTGCTATTTGCAGTTATGATTGGATTAGCAGGAATTATGATTGGTGTAATTACTATGTGGAACACGGTATCAGATTTGTTCAAACCATAATAATTTCAATCATATTTGGTTAACCAAGATTTACAAAGTGGTTAACGATATCTCATATGGTTTAATAGAGGGTAATCGATGATGCGACTTATTCATGGGAGCTCGTAAACACCATCAACCACGTAGAGGAAGTCTTGCATATTCACCAAGAGGACGTGCTAAAAGCATGGAAGCAAGAATTAGAGCATGGCCAAAAATAGATTCAGATGAACCAAAAATTTTAGCTCATTGTGGTTTCAAAGCAGGTTGTGTACAAATTGTTAGTATTGACGATCGTGAAAAGACACCAAATGCAGGAAAACAACTTGTTAGTCTTGGAACAGTCTTAGTAACACCACCAGTATTAATTTTAGGGATTAGAGGATATTCAAAAGATCATGATGGATTACATGCAGAATTTGACGTATATGCAGAAGACATTCCAAAATACATTACAAAAGAAATCACATTAAAAAACAAAGAAGGTGCATTAGAAAATGCAGAAAAAAGATTAAGAAAGATCAAAGAAATCTTTGCAATTGTTGGAGTTTCTCCACGTGCAGCTGGTTTAGAACAAAAGAAGCCATATGTTTTTGAGGCTTTAGTAAGTGGTGGAGACATACAAAAACAATTTACTCATGTAAAAGAATTACTTGGAAAAGAAATAAAGATTGATCAAATTTTTGAACTTGGTTCAACTGTTGATGTTGCTGCAATTACTAAAGGAAAGGGATGGCAAGGAGTCATTCAAAGATGGGGTGTAAAAAAGAAACAACATAAATCAAGAAAAACAGTTAGAGAAGTAGGTTCACTTGGCCCAATCTCTCCGCAAAGTGTCATGTATACAGTTCCAAGAGCAGGACAAATGGGATTCCATCAAAGAACAGAGTATGATAAACGAATTATGGTTATAGGAAATACAGATGATGATAAAATTAAAATTAATCCAGATGGTGGATACAAGCACTTTGGATTAGTCAAAGGAGATTTTATTGTTCTAAAAGGTTCAGTTCCGGGAACATATAGAAGATTGATCAAGTTAAGAAGTCAAATCAGAAATGTTCCAACCAAAGTTAACAAACCAAATATTTTGGAGATAGTAATATAATGAAAACAATAGCATACACAACAACTGGAATAAAAGACGGAGAAGTAGAACTTCCACTAATTTTTTCAACCCCATTTAGAAGAGAATTAATTCACAAGGCTTTCACAAATCTAACATCACATAAATTCCAACCACAAGGAAGACATCCAACTGCAGGTCAAGATGTAGTAGCAGATACTAATGATCCACCTACAGGTCAAGGCGTATCTCGTGTTGCCAGAATGCGTGGAGGGGGAGGTGGAAGACAAGGTCAAGGTGCAGAAGTTGCATCAACTAGAGGAGGAAGGCAAGCACACCCACCTATTGTTGGGAAAGTAATTTACAAGAAATTAAACAAAAAAGAAAATAAATTAGCATTATGTTCTGCAATTGCAGCTACAGCATCAAAAGATCTTGTAGAAGCAAGAGGTCATAAAGTTAAAGATATTGAATCATTTCCAATTGTAGTATCAGATGATATTGAATCAATTTCAAAAGCAAGTGAAATCTCCAAAGTATTAGATTCACTAAATCTATTACAAGACGTTAAGAGGTTAGAATCAAGAAAAGCACGTTCTGGACAATCAAGACTTAGAGGAAGAAGTAAGAAAGTTGGAAAGAGTGTTTTGTTTGTAACAATAGATTCTTCAAACATAAGAAAAGCAATAGGGGCGTTTCCGGGAGTAGAAGCAAAGAATGTTAAAGATTTAAGCGTGTTAGATTTGGCACCAGGTTCTGATCCAATTAGATTAACAGTATATACCAAATCAGCAATAAAAGAAATTGGGAAAATTAAATCAACACATCTAGAATTAATGGTGAAAATGCAATGAATGTAGATCAAGCAAATAGAATAATTGTTAAACCATACATTACAGAAAAAACATTTGCAATGGTAGAAAATGAAAGTAAAGTTTGTTTTATTGTGGAACGTTCAGCAAGCAAACCACAAATTGCTGAGGCTGTAAAAATACTGTACAATCAAAATGTTATCAAAGTTAACACCGCAAGAACAATTTATGGTAAAAAGGCGATTGTTCAGTTTGATACAACAGCAAAAGCTAGGGATTTGGCAACAAAGATAGGAATGCTATAATATGGACCATAAAACTCGAAGAATATTAACAGAGGAGAAAAAGAATGGTTAAAAAATTTTTATACAGAGGAATTACAAAAGAGGACTTAGAAAAGACATCTTTAGAGAAATTATTCCTATTATTCAATTCTAGACAAAGAAGATCTCTCACCAGAGGCATTACTGATGGAAAGAGAAAACTAATTGAAGAGATAAAGTCTGCAAAAGCAGGTAAATTAAAGAATCCGATCAAAACTCACCTAAGAGATTTGATCATTTTACCATACATGGTGGATGTCACAGTAGATGTTTTTTCAGGGAAAGAATTTCGTCCAGTTATAATTAAAGCAGAGATGATTGGGCATTATTTGGGAGAATATGTCATAACAAACAAAAAAGTTTCACATGGAGCACCGGGTGTAGGATCATCAAGATCAAGCCTCTATGTACCGCTAAAGTGATTATTATGGGTAGATTCAGATATGCTTTCCAAAATTATGATGCAACAAGACATGTACGTGCCTCGCTAAGAGAAAAAGATATTTCACACAAACATGCACGTGAAGTTGCAGTTGCAATCAAAGGATTGTCAATTGAAAAAGCAAGAGATTACTTACATGCTGTAATTCACAAAGATAGAGCAGTTGCATTTAGACGATTCAAAAATCAGGTAGGACATAGATCAGATCCTGGAATGATGTCTGGACGTTATCCACAAAAAACAGCAAAAGAATTCATCAAAGTTTTAGATAATCTAGAATCAAATGCAGAATACAAAGGAATGGATTTAGATAGATTAAAAATTATAAACGCAACTGTTCACAAAGGAGTAATTATAAAAAGATTCATTCCAAGAGCAATGGGAAGAGCAACTCCAAAGAATGATGTATTAACTCACGTAGAATTGGTAGCACAGGAGATTTAGAAATGTCAGCAGTAAAAAATGTAATCAAAGATAACTACAACATGATGCTTCTCAAAGATTATCTAAGAGAGGCAATTAAAGATGCAGGTTTTTCACATGCAGAAATATCAAAAACCCCAACAGGAACTAGAGTTGCATTACATGTAACAAGACCGGGAATCGTTATAGGAAGAAAAGGTACTGGAATCAGAGCCCTTACTGAAAAACTTGGAACAGACTTTGGATTAAAGAACCCACAAATTTCAGTAGTAGAAATTGAAAAACCAGAACTGGTTCCAGGAGTAATGTGTAATAGAATGGCATCACATATTGAGCGTGGAACTGCCTTTAGAAGAGCAACAATGTGGACATTAAAACAAATTATGGAGAGTGGTGCAATGGGAGTTCAAATTACAATTTCTGGAAAACTCAGAGGCGATCGTTCAGCATTTGAAAAGCACACTGTAGGAATATTACCAAGAGCAGGACATCATGCAGAAATTATTGTTGATCAAGATATTGTACATGTAAAGACTGCCATGGGATTAATTGGAATTAGAATTAGAATTGCAATAAAAGAAAAGCTCATTCCAGAATTTGAGATGAAAGTTGATAAATCAAAGAACGTAAAAGAAAAAATAAAAAAGACTAGTGATGATACAGAAAAGACTAGTGACGAAACAGAAAAGA
>Ga0209988_10002466_pt1 | contig 12229 bp, 8 predicted proteins | sample N075metaG_FD_183115 | JGI IMG/M metagenome (GOLD analysis project Ga0209988, IMG submission 183115) | Deep subsurface microbial communities from Kermadec Trench to uncover new lineages of life (NeLLi) - N075 metaG (SPAdes) (version 2) | ecosystem: Environmental > Aquatic > Marine > Ocean trench... | reverse complement strand
CCTGGCCATTAGCTGTTGGCTTTTGGCCTCTGGTTTTTGATTTTTTGAGAATTTTCGTTTGAATATCATTGCACTTATTCGGTGATTTACAATAACCACTTTAACTAGTTGAATTTATTCGCCAAAAGCCAATTGCTCAATTTAGACAGAAATAAAAAACCGGCCATTCTAAACTGAAGGACCGGCATTAAAATCAAATCCAGAAAAACTATTAAGCCGCAATCTTTTTGTTTTCTCTTAATTCCTGCACAACTGCTTCCATCACTTTCTTGTAGTCCCCCGTCTTCTCAAAGATCTTTCTTTGGCGTTTATAACTGGGGCCGACTTCCATGATCTCTCGAATCCGCATCATTTCATCGTAGCTACCCAACCGTTTGGAGACGGGTTCGAGTGTTTGCAGCAGTTCGTCAATCGCTTCCGTGAGCGGCTGCAGCGCCCCTTCCTCATCGGTAATAATCTCTGAATCGATCGACCAGCGCGCCGCGCGCCATTTGTTTTCCCGGATAATCCAGTGGCGATGAACGGGCAAATACTGCCCTTCGTCGTATTGCTCGCCAAGCCAAACCACCAACGCCTGAATAAAAGCCGTAAGGGCAAACACTTCATCCAAAGTCGGTAAGCCGTCACAGACCCTAAGCTCGACAGTTCCAAACCCCGGATGCGGACGAATATCCCACCATACATCGCGAACGCTTTCAATGGCCTTTGCGTTTACCAGCGTAATCATAAAACGCTGAAATTCTGCCCAATTTATAAGCCGGTACGGCAATCCGGCAGTTGGCAGGGTTTCAAATATTTTCACCCGAGTAGAAGCCAACCCTGAATCAGCGGCGTCAAAAAAGGGTGAACTGGCAGACAAGGCCAAAAGGTGAGGAATAAATGTTGAAAGTGAATTGAAAATCGCAATGGCTTTTTCCCCGCTTTCAATCCCGACATGAACATGCAAACCGAAAATCATCAACCGTCTCGCCGGCCATTGGCAGCGATCAATGAGCGCATGATAGCGCTCTTGAGGCGTGATATCCTGCTCAGACCACTTGGCAAAAGGGTGTGTACCCACGCAAGCCACTTCATATCCAAGCTGGTCGCACAGTGAAAGGAGTGAATTTAATCGTTCCGTTAAATCTGTTCGAACAGCAGAAATATTACTGCATACATCCGTGTTCAGTTCGATGGTGGATTGAATCAGCTCCGCCTTGACATGGTCAGGATCGTCGGTTTTTGCCAGAATCTGCTGGGCGCCGGAGACCAGATTTTTTGTCTCCGGATCAAGAATTTGCAACTCTAATTCAACACCGACCGTCGGATTAGGTGAACCGTTAAAGTTGATTTTCATCTTCCCTCCTGAAGGATATAAGCTAAAATACAAAATATGAAAATCATTGTCAATTATGACGCGTTTTAACCTTCGGTTTTCCAGTTCCTTGAAAACCTAATTGCTGGAATGTGCTGCCTCCTGCATATCCGCATCCCGCTTGGCCTTAAACTCAGTACCTTCTTTCCAATTGGGAAAGGTCGACTCCCTGCCCAGACGATACCCCAATCTGAAAAACAAACGCAGATCATCAACCGCCCCGGATAGGTCCCAGTTTGGGTCGAACTCATCTGCAGGTTTATGGTATTTTTCGGCGGTGTATTTATCCATTTGTTCCAGGGTCCACGCCTCACCGTGCTCGACATGGTCGATGCCATTATCACAGTATAGCGCCGGAATCCCCTCTTTACCAAAGCTAAAATGATCGGAACGGTAAAAGTACCCTTTTTCCGGATTTGGATCGGGACGAACGTAGCGCTGTTGTTTTTTTGCTTCTTCCTCAAGATAATCATCCAAATCCGAGTTGCCATAACCGATAATCGTAATATCCTTCATTTTACCGTAGACATTTAAACCGTCCATATTGATTGCCGCCACGGTTTTGTTTCGCGGGTAAATCGGATTACTGACGTAGTACCGCGAACCCAGCAACCCATCTTCCTCGGCTGTGACTGCCAAAAAAACAATTGTGCGCGCCACAGGATTTGGGAGGGTGGCAAATGCCTCGGCCAATTCCAAAAGACCGGCGGTTCCCGTGGCATTGTCAAAGGCGCCGTTGTAGATCTGGTCGCCCTCAAGGTTAGGGTCTTTGCCGAGATGATCCCAGTGCGCCATGTAAAACACATACTCATCCGCTCTCTCCAGTCCGGGTACAACAGCGATGACATTTTTAGAGCGAGAATGCCGGATATTATTGCTTAGATCCAATGAAGCAGTTAGTCCCATAGGCACGGCTTCAAACTCGCGTGTTGTGGCAGCTTCCTTCAAAGCCTCAAGATCGAGTCCGGCCTGCTTAAAAATTGCGCGCGTACTGCCGATTGTGAACCACCCTTCGATTGCACAGCGGGACATATTGTTGTCATCACTCACCAGGTCAAATTGGGGGCCCGACCAGCTGCCACTGACAACTTCCCAGGGATAAGATGCGGGTTTGGTTTCGTGAATGATAAACGCGCCAGCCGCTCCCTGTCGTGCAGCTTCCTCGTATTTATAAGTCCAGCGGCCATAATAAGTCATAGAATTGCCATTGAAAAGCGAGCTATCCTGAGTTGCAAACCCGGGGTCGTTGACCAGTATGACGACTGTTTTACCGCTTACATCCAGGCCTGCGTAATCATTCCAATCATATTCGGGTGCAATCGTGCCATACCCGACAAATATCATCTCCGAATTTTTTATGGACGCTTTACCGACAATGCGTTTGGTCCAGGCCATATATTCGTTCGAATAGGTAAATGTGGCACTCTTATTTTTCCCTTTTATATTCAGTTTGCTGTCAGAATTGGAGGTGATTTCGACCAAAGGAACCTCCTGAAAATAGCTGTCGCCGTTCCCGGGCTGCAAACCGAGCTTTTGAAATTCCTCTTTGAGAAAACTGATGGTCTTTTCTTCGCCCGGGGAAGAGGGTTTACGTCCCTCGAATTCATCTGACCCCAGCACCTGCACATCTGCAGATAAATCCGCGGCGGTAATGCTTTCCAGGGCATTCGTTAACTCAGCGCTGTCCCCACTGCAGCCAAAACCAATTGCAATCAAAATAGGAAAGACAAACGATTTCCAAAACATAGGTTCCTCCTTTTAATAATATTTCAGACTTCTGCAAAATGTCTTAAACTCGCTCCAATGCTCTGCGTTGGAGCGGACTCAGTGCCGACGCAGAGCGCATCGGGACGAAATTTTATTTTGCATTCTGCCGAAGTCTATAAGATTTAAGTTTAGATTTTAATCAAACATCCGCCTGGCGAAACGAGGATGTATCTCAGAAACATTTACTCAAACCAGGCGTTTACAATTTGTTCCTCAAAGCGGGCACTGTCTTTGTTTAGGTGTGTAAATTCATTTATACATGAGTCATAAGTATAGTCTTTTGCCCAGGTTTTATGATTCTCAGCCAATTCCTTAATTCCATTTGTAACATCTTTGATTTCATCATCAGTCATTAGTGGATGGATAGAAAGCCTGATCCAGCCAGGCTTGGCGGAATAATCTCCTTGATCAATTTTGTCAGTAATTTTGTGAGATACTTCCGGATCGATGTTCAGCAAATAGTGCCCATAGGTTCCGGCACATGAACAGCCGCCGCGCAGTTGAATCCCAAAGCGATCGTTCAGTAATTTCACGCCTAAATTATAATGCAGCCCGTCAATATAAAACGAAATGACCCCCAGCCTCTCTTCAATATTTTCTGCAAGTATATGAAGTCCATCGATATTTCTTAATTCAGCAAATAGAATCTTCACCAGCTCTTCTTCCCGATGCAGTATATTTTTTACCCCCATCTGCTCCTTCAGCTTAACACAAAGCGCTGCTTTGATGGTTTGCAGAAAAGCCGGCGTGCCGCCGTCTTCACGGACTTCAATATCATCGAAATATTGATGTTCTCCCCAGGGGTTTGTCCAGGTTACCGTTCCACCGCCAGGATGATCGGGCACTCTATTTTTATAGAGTTTTGAATCAAAAATCAATACACCGGGGGTGCCAGGTCCTCCTAGAAATTTGTGAGGTGAAAAATATATGGCATCGAGTTTTGCAAGGGGGTCTGCGGGGTGCATATCGATTTCAACATAGGGCGCCGAACAGGCAAAATCCACAAAACACAAGCCGCCAACTGCATGCATGGCTTTGGCGACATCATGGTAACAAGTTTGAATCCCGGAAACATTTGAACAAGCGGTTACTGAAGCAATCTTTGTTTGCCTGTTTTTGTATTTATCCAGTAGTTTTTTAAGGCTATTTAAATCAATTAGCCCATCTTCATCCGGAAGGATGCACTCCACGTCGGCGATTGTCTCCAACCAGGAAGTATGATTGGAATGATGTTCCATGTGGGTGACAAAAACAATCGGTCGTAACTCCTCCGGAATATTTAGCTGTCCCATCAATTGCTCCGGGACTTTTAATCCCAAAATCCGTTGAAATTTAGTGACCGCTCGGGTCATTCCGGAACCCGTGGTAAGAATGACATCATCGGGTCCGGCCTTGACGTGCTTTTTAATGATTTTATGGGCACGATGGTAGGCTTTGGTCATGGAAGTTCCAGTGACGGTCGTTTCGGTGTGGGTGTTCCCGACAAATGGCCCGAATTCATTCATTAGTTTATTTTCAATCGGACGGTATAATCTGCCGCTAGCAGTCCAATCTGCATAAACAATTCGCTTTCTGCCAAAGGGTGTCTCGAAGGTCTGGTTGTACCCTATTACATTCTCTCTAAACTTTTTGAAATAATCTTCTAAGGAGTGGTTGTTAGCAATCATAATATTGTAAAAATATGGATGAACAGTTAAAGTGATTTTCTTCTATTTAACCAAAAATTATTCTCTAACTTTAAAAATACAAATATTTTCCCACCGAATTGCGCCGAAGACACCGAGGCTCACCGAATTTCTTTTAATTTGAAAACTATTAAATTAGCCTGCCTTAAACTATCACTCTCTCTGTCTAATGAGGAAACCCTTTTGAGATTTTCCTGCAAGCTTACTCACTAAACTTCTGCAATAACAGTCTTCTTTTGCGCCTCCAAATCCATGCATTGGTTTAAAAGATCGTTTACTGGCTGCCCGGAATCTTGCGCCAAACGGATTTCTTCCCGGATGCCTTCAATCTGTTTTTGAATTTTTTCTTTATGAATGACCGAAATGCAGTCTGTTGCCCAACGTTTCAAGTTTAACCCTTGCCAGTCTTCGTTAAACACTTGCACAATAAAAGCCGTCAACTCGACGTCATTGAATTGCTGATTCAATTCTTTCTCAGAAAAACGTCCTCCACCCTTGTGCTGGTTTTTGAGGTAATTTACAATCGGAAACAAATCCACTTCCCTTACTTCCGCTAAGTCGAGACTTGCAAAAATATACTCCGCCAAATCCCAGTCGTGAAGCATAATTCTAACGAGATCGGCAACCGCTTTCTCACCTCGTCCACTTTTCCGGGTTTTACCGAGATCATTCAACCGTTTGGCAATCTCCGACTGTCGCCTTTCACCTTTCTGCTTTTGTTGAAGAATGGGTGCCAGGTCACTCCACAATGCTTTTTCACTAACATTTAGCTGCTCGGAGACTTTGGTAATTATTAAACTTCGTTGAATGGCATCTTTTATTCTCGCAATAGATTCTAATATTGAATGTACTTCCTCTCTGCGATTTTCGGGCGGTTTCTCTAAAGAACGCTGTATTTTATAATCAAAAAAATTCTCGGCGTTTTCAATTTTTTTTAACAATGCCTCGGTGCCGTTTTCCAGGACGTAACTATCGGGATCGTCACCTTTGGGCAAACTTACAATAAAAGCGTCAAGGCCGGTTTCAAGTAAAATATCCGAACCGCGTAAAGTAGCAGCAACGCCGGCGGCGTCACTGTCATATATCAGAACCGCATGTTTGCTGTAACGCAGGATTAACCGTGACTGCTCTTCGGTTAAGGATGTCCCCAAAGAGGCCACCACATTTTTGATATCATTGGCAACCAGGCTGAGCAAATCCATATACCCTTCGACAAAAACAGATTTCTTCTGCTTACGAATTTCATCTCGATTTTGAAATAGGCCGTAAAGCATTTTGCCTTTTTCATAGACTGAAGTTCCCGGCGAGTTAATATATTTAGGTGAATCGTCTTTCTCGCTCAATTTACGGCCGCCAAACGCAACCGCTCGGCCGCTTAAATTCAAAATCGGGAATATGATTCGATCGCGAAACCGATCGTAGTAGCCCCCTTCTTCTTTTTTCAGAGTCAGCCCGGCGCGATGCAGCAACTCGAGGTCGTTTGATGTATTCTTTGCCTGAGTAATAAGACTCTGCCAACCCGGAGGCGCATATCCCAACCCAAATACCCTAATATTTTCAGAGCTCAGGCCTCTCTCTTTTAGATATTTGAGAGCATGCTCACCCTTTTTGCTCTGCAGAGATTCTTGAAAAAACTTTGCGGCAAATTCGTTAACGTAATAAAGCGCCTCGTTTTCTTGACTGCGAACCTCGTCTTTTTTGTCGTACTCAATTTGAATTCCGGCGCGCTGGGCAAGGAACTTTATCGACTCGGGAAAACTGATGCCCTCGCTGCGCATGAGAAAAGTGAAAACATTGCCACCAGCGCTACAGCCGAAACAATGAAAAATCTGCTTGTCCGGGTTGACACTGAATGAGGGCGTTTTTTCGGTATGGAATGGACAGAGTCCAAAAAAATTCTGGCCCTTTTTCTTCAAAGTCACGTAACCGGAGATCAGATCAACAACGTCGGTAGCCTCGCGTACTTCATCAATTTTGTAATCTGGGATACTCAAATCACTTTGCTTTCAAATTCAAACGACTCGTTTTTAAAATTAAAAACTGCGTAATCGCCCGCCTGGGTAAAACCAATATTTACGACTAATTTCCCATCCTTGGTTTGGTAAGCACTTTTCCGATGCAGATGCCCGCAAATGTAAAGTTTGGCATTAACCAATTTGAAGGCGTCCGTGAAGCACCTTTGTCCGCCATGAGTGCCAGTCGGGGTCAAGTCAGCTATTCCCCGCGGGCACTCGTGTGTCATCAAAATATCAACTTTTTTTTCTGAGATCTTAGCCGCCGCCGCTATCACTTCTTCATCGGTAATATACCAGGGCTTTTTATGAGATTTTGCCCGGATGCCATTAATCCCGCCAATGACCAAATTATCATAATTTTTGGTGGCACCATTGTCAATCAAAATAGCTCTGCCGTCTTGATTTTCAATTTTCGAGAGAAGTCCGAGATTATCATGGTTTCCATAAACGGTAAAGGTTGTAACTTTTTGAACAATGGCATCAAAGTCGCTTTGGAAAATCTCCCCAGGGGTACCCCAGTCGCCGGCACAAAGAAGTAAATCGGGATTCTCTTTTTTTAAAATTTCATGAATGGGATCGAGATTCCCGTGCATATCGGAAACGGCAGCAATTTTCATTTAATTGATTACAGAAAATTTACCGATAGAGTTTCGGGAAAGCTAATTTAATCCTCATCCTCTTCAAATGAACTTTTTTGATACAGCTTCCTGCGAATGAACATCTCAACGATATCACCATCGAGTTTGCCGGCCGTTATTTCGTTTCTCAGAATATTAACCGTCTCATCGATGGGCAGCGCCTTTTTGTACGGCCGGTCCGTGGAGCTCAGTGCATCATAAATATCAGCTATACACATAATTCTCGATTGAATGCTAATTTCATCGCCTTTTAATCCCCTCGGGTAACCGGTGCCATCTAAATATTCATGGTGACCGGCTGCGTATTGTGGGACGTTTTGCAACTCTTTAGTAAATGGAATTTTATCAAGAATACCGATTGTCTGCAGAACATGCGACTGCATCTCTTCATATTCACTTGGTGTCAAATTTCCACGAATAATCGAAAGACTTTCGTACTCATTCGGTTTTAAGTAAATACATTTTCCCCCTTTACTGTTCAGGTAGGTCCTTGCCGCTATTTTCTTCAGATGAACCCGTTCTTCTTCTTTTAAATATCCTGGAATGTTAATTCTCTTTATGAAATTCAGCGCTTCATCAATTTCAGTAATCGCCTGCCGTCGTTCAACATCCACAGCATCAGGCACCGGCTCTTTTTCAAGCAGCGCCTCAAACTTCTTTTCACTAAATCGCGCGTTTACTTGATTCTTGATTCCTTCAAACCGTTCCGAAATAATCTCAATCTGGTTAGCCGTCAACTTGTTGGTTTTCTCGAGAACGCTTTCGCGAACGCCGATTTTACCGATATCATGCAGCCACCCTGCCATACGCAATTCTTCGATTTCCTGCGCCGAAAAATTTATTCTGCCCAATCTGCCCGCGGTCTCGTCGTTTATAGCCTGCGCGATTCGCACGCAGTATTTAGCAACCCTACCTGAATGCCCCGCCGTGTGGGGACTGCGTGCATCGATGGCTTTTATCGAATACCGTACCAGAGAGCGGAAGAGGTTCTTTATATCTTCAATAAGCTTGACGTTCCGAATTGCCACTCCTGCTTGCGACGCGAGTGATAAAATAATGCTCTCAAATGCCGGATTAAACGGAATGATATGCCCGGAACAATCTAAAGAATTGATCAATTGCAACACACCGATAATCTCGCCGTCATTATCCCGCATAGGAACAGCAAGGATCGATTTTGAGCGGTAGTTATTGTTTTTATCAAATTGTTTATTGATCCGGTATTCTATATTCGCCGGGATAGTATATACATCTTGAATGTTCAACACTTCAGCGGTAACGGCCACATAACCGGCGATACTCTCCTTGGTAATTGGCAGCGAGAATGATTTAAAAGGTTCAATCTTGCCATCGCGCTGCTGCAAAGATTCGGTTTGCGTAACTGCAAAATCAAGTTTCTCGCCGTCTTTAATATAGAGACTGCAACCGTCAGCATTTGTGAAGGCCCGGGCCTCGGTAACAATCAGCTCCAGCAGTTTACCAAGATTCCGCTCGCTGGAAAGGGCGATGCCAATTGCATTTAGTTTACGGATTTGCTCTTCAAGATCGACGTATTTTTGAAGAGGCACAGCAGCGTTTCCCATGAACGTTTCTCTTCACCTGGTGTGCAGATTTGGCTTGAAAATATGGAGTGGCCTAAGCTTCCAGGAAATCTTCATCTTCTTCCTTGCTGAAGGAACTAAACATTGTATCAAGCATGTCCTTGTAAGAGGTTTTTGAATCTACGATGTCTTTACTTAGCATGGAATTTTGATGCAGACCATCCAGTACAAATTCCATCGCGGAACCCAATTCTCCACCATCAACATCCTTTTCCAGCTTCATGAAACGACAGGTTAACTCCTTCAGCCCCTTAACTTTTTTTATTTCTGTTAAATATTTTTCGGTAGTCATATCGTCGGAAATTTCAACGGCGCGATCGTTTTTAAACCACCCAACCACTTCGGTGTAAGTTTGTTCGCCTTTTTTGGTGGCTGCCAGAGGATCGGAAAAATACTTCATAAAGATGGTTCTTACCGCTTTTCCAATCAGCGCTTTGGATACATTGATTTCCCCCTCCTGTTCACCTTCATAGACCAGTTCTATCTTGCCGGTAATCGAAGGTAAAGTCGCGTATAAATCACAAATTCTCGGCGTAATAAGATTCTCGTTATTTTTGATTGCACGTCTTTCAGCATTGCTGATTAGATTTTCCAAACTGGTGACTGTCATCCGCACACTGACTCCGGATTTGTGATCGACAAATTCGCTCTGCCTGGCTTCCACCGCCACTTGTTCGATAATTTCACGGAATAAATACGGCACTTGAACTTCGTGCCCGCTGTCCCGGTTCTCCCAGGCCTCCTGCGCAGTTATTTTAATCCCATCGCCTAAATTTCTCGGATAATGGGTCAGGATTTGTGAGCCAATTCGATCCTTCAGCGGGGTGATAATGCTGCCGCGATTGGTATAATCTTCCGGGTTAGCTGAATAAACAATCATAATGTCGAGGGGTATGCGAATTGGGAAGCCGCGAATCTGGATGTCCTTTTCCTGCATAATGTTGAGCAGGCCGACTTGAATGCGCGGCTGCAAATCGGGAAGCTCGTTTATCGCGAAAATGCCTCGATTTGTCCTTGGAATAATGCCGAAATGAATCACCCCCTCGTGGGCATAATGCAGCTTCTGGGAGGCCGCTTTAATCGGATCGATATCGCCAATCAGATCTGCGATAGTGACATCCGGTGTGGCCAGTTTTTCACCGTAGCGATCATCGCGGTGCAGCCATTCAACTTCCACCTCATCACCCTGTTCCTTCACTTTTTCATTACAGGCATTACAAACCGGTTGATAGGGATTGTCGTTAATTTCACATCCCTTTACGATTGGAATGAACTCATCCAGCAAACTTGGCAATGAACGCAGGATGCGGGTTTTAGCTTGACCGCGCAAACCCAGTAAAACTAAGTCATGATAGGAAAGAATGGCATTGCAAAGGCCGGGAATAACCGTGTCATCGTACCCGATGATTCCGGAAAACAGGGTTTCATTATTCTTAATTTTCTCAATTAAATTTTTGCGTATTTCCTGTTTAATGGAAATAACTTTGTAGCCTGATTTGCGCAGCTGACCGATTGTTTTTGGTTTAGTCATAAAGTTCCTCTAATGCTATGCTATGCGAAACGAAACTGTCCAGAAAGACTACTACGAAGGCCTCCTTACGACGAAGCTCAGGACAGGCCTGGCCGAGCGTTCTCGGAAACTTTTGAGGTGACGCGACCTTGGCGGGACGCCTTCGGGCTAGTTTTTTGAACTTTTGGGATAATCTCGTTTAAAATTTTCTATCTACCTCAACCGCTGCTTGCGGTTGCGAATATAATCCACAAAAATGTATTCACCTAATTTATTTAGGGATGAATAGTAAGCCCGTCCTTTGTTGACTTCGGTTAACTTTTTCACGAAATCAATGAGCCAGTTATCTCTGGCAACCATAAAGGTGGTAATTGTAATTTTATTTTTCCGGCAGGAGCGCGCTTCGTTCAAAGTTTGGTTTACGATTCTGCGGTCCAGACCGAACGGGTTTTTGTAAAGCCGCGCGCCCACAAAGATAGCAGAAGGCTTGCCATCAGTCACCATAAAGATTTGCTTGTTGACGTTGCGCTTACGTTTCAAAATTCGCTGCGCAAGCTCAAGAGCATCTTTTGTATTAGTATGATAGGGCCCCACGGCAATCTTCGGAATATCTTCCAGACTGACTTCAATGGCCTTATCTCCGAAAACAGCAACGTGCAGACTGTCTTTCGGAAAACGGCTTGTAATCATCTCTACCAGTGCCAGGGCGACTTTTTTTGCCGGGGTAATGCGATCTTCCCCATAAAGTATCATACTGTGGCTGATATCAAGCAGAAGCACGGTTGCGCAAGATGTCAAATGCTCGGTTTCGTAGACTTCAAAATCCTCTTCCTTTAAATTGAAATCATCCAGGCCATCGCGATGAATGGCATTTTTAATCGTTGAGGTAAAATCGATGTTTGACGGCTCGTCGCCGAATCTATAGGGCTTGGTTTCACTGAGCCGCTCAATCCCCTCGCCGGAAAACGGCGACTCGTGCTCACCGAGTGATTTTTTCCTCAAAGAAGTGAAAATCTCTTTTAAAGCATCCTGACGAATTCTACGTGAGCCTTTGTGAGTGAGTGCAAGAATATCGTTGAATTCTTCAATATACCCCTCCCGCTTCAGCCATGCCAAAAACTCCTCGAAATTCTCGCCCTCACTTTCATCGAAGAGATTGTATTCCTGGTCCATTTGTGTCATCATTTTCAGCGCTTCATTCGGGTCGCCGTTCGTATAAATAAGAAGCTGACTGAAGAGCCGCATCAACTCCTCAAAACTCAGCTTGCTTAAATCCTGTTCGTCGCGCCACTCTGAATATCTAAATTTCATACCGGTAAGTCTATGATTTAAGTGATTTCTTTTGGTACCAACTCGTCAGCTCGTTTTTTGTTATTCTCTTATTTGCCAAATCAATAAATAGCCGGTAAACTTCTTGATTTGATGCAGAAAGAGTAAATCCATTTAGGTTTAGAAACAGATGACTTGCAGCAAAAGCAATTCGCTTATTGCCGTCAATAAACGGTTGATTCTCCGCTAAGTGGCAAGCATAAATCGAGGCCATTGCTGGAATGGATTTGTACAAGAATTTCCCTTCAAATGTTTGTTTTGTGCTTGATTCACCGCAGAATGTAGAAGGTTTTTATCGCGTATTCCTTCATGTCCGCCATATTTGTTTAT
>Ga0209988_10002465_pt1 | contig 12230 bp, 8 predicted proteins | sample N075metaG_FD_183115 | JGI IMG/M metagenome (GOLD analysis project Ga0209988, IMG submission 183115) | Deep subsurface microbial communities from Kermadec Trench to uncover new lineages of life (NeLLi) - N075 metaG (SPAdes) (version 2) | ecosystem: Environmental > Aquatic > Marine > Ocean trench... | reverse complement strand
TAGGAATTAGGAATTAGGAATTAGGAATTAGGAATTAGGAATTAGGAATTAGGAATTAGGAATTAGGAATTAGGAATTAGGAATTAGGAATTAGGAATTAGGAATTAGGAATGGCTCTCAATTATATTTGGATAGCATTTTTCCTGATCGCTTTTGTTGTCGCGCTGATCAAACTGCTCTTTTTGGGCGACTCAGAAGCTTTCACCAGAATTGTGGCAAGTACATTCACCATGGCTGAGACCAGCGTGAACATCGCTATCTATTTGATTGGTGTGATGACTTTGTGGCTGGGCATCATGAAAATCGGCGAGGACGGCGGTGCAATAAGAATACTCTCCAAAATTATTAGCCCGCTTTTCAGAAAACTGTTTCCTGAAATCCCGAAAGATCACCCCGCCGGCGGCGCAATGCTCATGAACTTTGCCGCCAACATGCTGGGCCTGGACAACGCCGCCACCCCGCTTGGTTTGAAAGCCATGAAGGAATTGCAGAAGCTGAATCCAAACAAAGACACAGCTTCCAATGCCCAAATCATGTTTCTGGTGCTGAATACTTCAGGACTCACCCTCATTCCAATTAGCATCATGGCTCTCCGGGCGGCTCAGGGCGCTGCCAACCCTGCTGACGTCTTCATCCCGATTTTACTGGCGACTTATTTCTCTACCCTGGCAGGACTGATTGTGGTTTCCATTTATCAAAAAATCAATCTTTTGAACCTGACAGTTTTAGGGTACATCGGCGCTGGCAGTTTAGCAATTGCAGGAATTATTTACTATTTCTCCCAGCTTCCCGAGGAATCCATCGGTGGAGTATCTGGTTTGGCGGGAAATTTTATTTTGTTTTCGATTATCATTGCTTTTCTAATTCTGGCAGTTAGAAAAAAAGTGAACGTTTACGAAAGCTTTGTTGAAGGGGCGAAAGAGGGATTTAATGTGGCGGTGAAAATCATTCCATATTTAGTGGCAATGTTGGTTGCCATCGGTGTTTTTAGAGCATCGGGAGCGATGGATATGTTGGTGTCCGGAGTTGGCTGGTGCTTTGCCAAGTTAGGTGCAAATACTGATTTTGTGCCGGCCCTGCCAACCGCGTTCATGAAACCGTTGAGCGGCAGCGGCGCTCGTGGAATGATGGTTGAAGCCATGCAGACTTATGGCGTCGATTCGTTTGTCGGACGGCTCGCTTCCACTTTTCAAGGCTCAACGGAAACGACTTTTTACACCTTAGCGGTATATTTTGGCGCGGTGAGCATTCGCAAGACGCGATACACATTGACCTGCGGATTGGTCGCCGATTTAGCGGGAATTGTGGCGGCGATTTTTATTGCTTATCTTTTCTTTAGGTAGTCTAACCTTCCAGGTTTTCCTTTATTTTGGGAATACCTCTGCTGAGACTCAACCTCTTATCGAGTATAAGAAAATTGACTGGTAAATCGAAACCGGCAGGTTTTGGAATCTAAGTTGCCCCAAGAACCCGCTCAGCTTCCTGAATCAACTCGGGAAGGTCCCACGGTTTAGGCAGGAATTTTTCCTTGTTGCTATCGATCAGCTCCTGAAAAGGCGCATTATGGATATAACCGCTGGTGAGAATAATTTTTGAATTCGGATTCAACTCTTTAATTTTCTTGTAAACTTTTGTGCCATCGCCGTCCGGTAAAATCATATCTAAAATAACGAGCTTGATTTCATCGGCATGATTTTCAAAAACTTCGATGGCAGTTTCACCTGACCCGGCAGTCACAACTTTAAACCCTCGTTTTTCAAGAATCCGCTTTGCCATTTCACAGAGATCCTCCTCATCGTCGACCACCATAATAAGCTCTCCATCAGCCTTGGTAAATGTATCCTGTCTTTCAGTAGCTGTAATCGGTTTTCCGGATGGTGGCACAACCGGTAAAAAAACACGAAGGACTGTTCCTTTACCAACTTCAGATTCGGCAACAATTTCCCCCTGATGATCTTTTACGATTGCTTTGGCGATTGCCAGACCCATTCCGCTGGCAAACCCCGATTCCTTCTTTGAGAAAAACGGTTCGAAAATATGCGGTAGATCATTTGAATTAATGCCAATACCGGTGTCAGATATTTCAAAGGTTACAAACTGACCTTTGAGTTTAGTGCGAATTGTGAGTTCGCCGCCCTCGGGCATGGCGTTTTTACAATTCCGGCAGATGTTGAGAAGTGTTTGATAGATCGCTGCTAGATCGACAGACAATCTAGCAGAGTCATGATTACATTGAGTGATAATTTTAATATTTTTATTAAAACCGCTCTCGAGAATCGATCTGATTTCAGTAACGATTTGTTTAGGATCCACGATTCTTTTTTGACCGGTTTGCTTTTGAGTAAAGAACTGCATCTGTGAGACCAACCTCGAAGCCCGCCTGGAGGCTTTCTCGATAACTTCGGCTTGTCGAAGCGCATCGCTGCCTTCCGGCAGGTGTTCTTTAAGCAATTGCGAGTAGCCAAGAATACCGCCCAGAATATTATTAAACGTGTGGCCTAATTCCCCCATCATTTCGCCAACGCTGGCGAGTCTGAGAATTTGCAAATATTTTTCGAGGTTCTCCGGATTGGACTCGAGTTCTTTCTTAATACATTCGAGGGTATCGAAAAGAGGTTGCTCAGTGTTGGATTTCATCTGGTACAAATACTCCTGTTTTTTGGGAGCAGCAATGTCTAAAGTTTTCATCGGAATCGCAAGCTTAAACTAAAATCTTACATTTGTTTTATATAAATATTACAAATATTTCAAATTGATTTTGAAATAGTCAAAAGTTGATTTGAAATTTTCATTCTTAAATAAAAAATGAATAGATGTTATCGTGTTTTGTGTCGTTTTTTTTACAAGAATGATTGATGGAGAATTTGAGAGCAGGGATTCTTGATTTGGTGTTTGTATCAGGCTCTATTAACGAGAATGTACGCCAATAAAGAAATAGAACCAGTCACTTCCTAATGAAAGTTTAAAAACTAAATAGCTTTTGTTGGTTCGGTAGACTGATCAGTCATTAAAGTCATTGGTTGGTCATTGGGTCATTAAGCAATGATATATAAATGACTGCATGACAATTAATGTCGCTCAAAACCAAGCTTTGGTCATTCCTATCTGTTATTACTAGACGAATTGAATCAAAACCCACTGCCTGATTGATTTATACGCCGTATAAAAAGCTTGCGGTGAGAATACCCAGGAAGCCAACAAGGAAAGCGATTGGCACCCGATAATCCTGACTATTTTCATGAGCCATGGGAAGAAGATCGCTGGTGGAGATGTAGAGGAAAGTGCCGCCGGAAAGTCCTACCGCCAGGCTCAGGATCAGGTTCTCCTGAACAGGAATTAGGGTACCGGTTAAAGCGCCGACGATGGCAAGTGCAGCAATTGTGGTTAGAGTAATCCAGGCTTTGGTTTCGTTATATTTATTTGAAAGCATGATCACCGCCATTGAGATGCCTGTTGGCAATCTATGCAGCATGACTGCCACAATAACCAAAACACCGAGTGTTTTTTCGAACTCAAAACTGACCGCAATGGCAAAGCCATCTAAAAAGCTGTGAAAGCCCATTCCTACTAAAGCGGAGCCGCCAAAATGATGCACCTGGCAGTTCTGTTCCCGACATGCGTGCACCATGGCCATTTTTTCATAGCCATAGAGAACCACAAACCCGAGGCTAACCGAAAGCATGGCCCAGCGTCCGGACTCAGCAAAGCTTTGGGCAACCATATGGTTCAGGCCGGTAGAGAGCAGAACCCCTGCCGAAAAAGCAACAAGCAGAGACAACTGTTTATCGCTTAATTTTTTGTGGAGCAAAGGAATGCTGCCGCCAAGGATGGTTGCGCCGGCCGCAAGGAATGAGAAGAATAGAATGTTCATCTTTTATTAAAACATTTAAACCGCAAAGACACAGAGACGCAAAGTATTGAAAAAGTAGAAAATTTAATTCATTGTTATTCAGCCATTTCAGTAAAACTCTGTTTGAAAAACAAAACCGCTTATATCTTATATATTCTTAGCGCCTCTGCGGTTAAAAATTAATGAGTAATCCAGAATAGATATTCTTAAACAAAGATTAATGAATTAGAATATAAAAGTCAAAAACTTAAGTTCAATAGAATTGTATTCAGGTAGATTGCGCCTTAGTTGTCTCTGCGTTGGAAGTTTATTCTTCCGGATTTGTCCGTGCCAGCCGCATCGCATTGGCAGTGACGCCAAGCGAGGCGCCCATGTCGCCAATCAGAACTGCTATCACCAGAGAAACCAGCCCGGGGAAAACTCCGACGGCCAATGAAAGTTTGATTAAGATCGCCGCAAAAATATTTTGTCTAATGACGCCGCGTGCGCGTTTACTCAGATCAACCAAATAGGGTAGTTTCGTCAAATCATCTGCCATGAGCGCGATGTCGGCGGTTTCCAGAGCAGCGTCCGTGCCAGCGGCTCCCATGGCAATGCCAACAGAAGCGGCCGCCAAAGCAGGCGCGTCGTTAACACCGTCACCGACCATGGCAACTTTGCCGTACTTCTCCTGCAGGCGCTTGATTTCCTCAACCTTCTCTTCCGGCAAAAGCGCCGCGTGAAAATGGGAAATATTCAATTGATTGGCAATTGCCCGCGCGGTTTCTTCGTTGTCACCGGTGAGCATCACCACTTCTTTCCCGGCTTTTTTTAGCTTTGAAATTGTCTTAATTGCACCCTGCCGAACCTCATCAAGAAGACCGATGATACCAATAATTTCTGATTCCGTTCCGACCAGCATGGTGGTCTTGCCGTTCTTCTGCAGGGCTTTCATTTGCTTTATGGGAAGCTCATCAGTTAAATTCTTAAAAAGTTCAGGGCGGCCGACACGGTATTTCTTGCCACCTAAATTGCCGAGAACACCCTGCCCCGGTATGGATTCAAAATCCTGCACTTCATCCAATTTCGCGTCGCCAGCAGACTCGACAATAGCTTTCCCGATTGGGTGTTCGCTGCGAATTTCGAGCGAGGCGGCTAACCGTAGAAGTTCATCATTTGGCAAACCATTTAAAGGGACGACATCAGCGACTTTTAAACATCCTTTAGTTAAAGTGCCGGTTTTGTCTAAGGCGATCACCTTAACCCTGGCCATCTCCTCCAGGTAAACCCCCCCCTTAATCAGAATCCCGTTTCGGCTGGCATTTGTCAGCGCGGATACAACTGAAACCGGCGTCGAAATCACAAGTGCACACGGACAGGCAATCACCAAAAGCGTCAGCGCTTTAATAAACCAGGGGTTGAAAAGGGCGCCAAAAAACAGAGTGGGAACGACAGCGACTCCCACCGCCAAAACGATAATCGCAGGCGTGTAAATTTTTGCAAACCTGTCAACAAACCGTTCACTTGGTGCTTTTTGATTTTCAGCATCTTCCACCAGATGAATGATGCGTGCCAACATGGAGTTCTCGCTGCTTGCGGTGACCCGAGTTTCGAGATACCCTTCGACATTGATCGAACCGGCATAGACTTTATCGCCTACCTCTTTCTTGACCGGCACTGACTCACCGGTTATGGGCGCCTGGTTTACACTCGAAGCGCCGGCAATGACTTCACCATCCAGAGCCACTTTTTCACCGGGCCGGGTCAGCAAAACATCACCGATTCGAACCTCGGCAACCGGCAGCGCCACCTCTTTGTTCTTTCTGCGGATACGCGCCTCCTCAGGAGAAAGCCGCATGAGTTCCCGCAAAGAATTTCTAGCGCGTTCAACGGCGTAATTTTCAAGGAGCTCGGCGAGCGAAAATAAAAATGCCAGGCTGGCCGCCTCAACATATTCTTCAATAATGATAGCGCCAATGATGGCAATAGACATCAGAAAATTCATATTGAAGCGCAGATTCTTGATCGAGGCCCAGCCCTGCCGGCTGAAGTAAAACGCGCCAAAGAACATTGAGGTGAGATAAAAAAAGACGGATACAGTCACGCTTCTACCGAAGAATTCAAACAGTGCTTGATTAGTGGTAAAAAACTGCACCCCTAAACCGAGACTCAAAAGCAGTCCGGAAATCAGAGTGAAATGAAATTCACGCGCCTGCCAAATCTGTTTCTTCTCAAGATTTTTATGGGTTTCCGTGCTGACCTTGTAGCCGATTTTCTCAACGCTACGGACCAAATCATCGTGACCCAGCTGCCCCGGATCATAATCAATTTTCACTTTTCCCGCAGTGAAATTTGCCTTTACGAATTCAACACCGCCGAGCTTGGCAACGGTTTGCTCAATGGTAACCGCGCAGTCCGCACAGTGGAGTCCTTCCAGCCGCAATTCTTCAGTTTTGATGGTTTCCTTACTCATAGTCTATCTTTCTTGATTTTTGTAATTTGTAATTTATAATTCTTAATTTATAACTAATGTTTCATGTGTTCCGTGGCGACTTGAATTAATTCACTGACGTGGGTGTCGTCGAGTGAATAGTAAACGATCTTGCCTTCGCGGCGGAGTTTTACCAGCCTGGTCGTCTTCAGCAAACGCAGTTGGTGTGAAACCGCCGAGCGGCTGACGCCCAATAAAACCGCCAGGTCGCAAACACACAGCTCTTCTTCTTTTAGAGCCAATAATATCTTTAATCGTGTCGGATCACCCAAAAGTTTAAAAATTTCCGTCAGTTGGAAAATATGTGCATTGGCGGACAGCGTCTTTTCCACGGATTTGACTTTATCTTCATCGATTAAGAAGACTTCGCAGGTTGCGGTTTCGTTCACTTTCAACACTCCTTTTCAAGCTGAACCTTAAACAAAAAACAAACGATTGAGCAATCATTCAATCGAAATATATTGAAATAACAGATTAGTGTCAAGTTTTATTTTGAGATTTATCAACGGGTAATAACTGTTGATAATTATATCTTTTTGTGTAATCTTTCAAGTATTGGAACAATATAATAGACAACTTTGAGTCGATGTCGGCTTGTAACCATTTAACTGCCTGGTTTTGGTAATATAAAAATTGCAGAGGCTTGAGCCGTCTGCAGGAAGCTCAGCTAGCCCGGTTCTACCACAAAACGAGAAAAAATGATCATTATAAAGGAGATATCGATGATGTTCACTTGGAAGTTAGTTACTGTATTGCTCTCGCTGGGGACCCTTCTTGGATGCTCCGGGTCGCCCACTTCGCCTATCATACCGCCCGAAGTCTCAGACGAGGTGCTGCAATTATTCGAGTATGATGACAGTGCGCCTTTGGAGATTCAACTTGTCAGGGAATTTCCAGTTGAGAGCTTCATGGTACAGGACATTACCTACGCCAGCCCCATGGGCGGACGCGTGCCTGCATTTCTGTTTCTGCCCGAGGGCGAAGGCCCTTTCCCCGGTCTCATCATCATGCATGGGCTGCCCAGCAATCGCCATGACATCACCGGCCGTGCGCAGCGCTACACGAGAATGGGCGCCGTGGTTCTTATCATCACTGCTCCCTGGGCACGTGTCGAGGCGGGTCCGCGGGACTTTCCTATCCAGTTCACCCCGCAGGACAGTGTCGAGCAGGTACAGTTGATTGTAGATTTGCGCCGCGGCGTCGACTTGTTAAGGGCGCACGAATTAGTGGACGGCGCCCGCATCGGCTTTGTTGGCGGCAGCTATGGCGGCGCAATTGGCGGACTTTTGGCCGGGGTTGAGCGCCGCATTGTTGCGTACGCATTGGTCGTGGGAGACGGCGGGGTCGTGACACACTTCCGCACAGGCGGTGACCTCGATCGCTTGCCGTCTGATCAGCGCAAGCGCTGGTTGAGAGCTATGGAACCCATCGAGCCCATTCGCTTCGTCGGACGAGCGGCGCCGGCGCCACTGCTTTTTCAGAATGGTTTGCGGGATGAATTTGTCAGTGTGCACGATGCAGAGAAATACCAAAACGCCGGCAGCGAACCGAAAACCATTCGGTGGTACGACTCTGGTCATGGGCTTTCTCCGGAAGCATCCGAATTTCAGGCAGAGTGGCTGGAAAAGTGGATCGGTATCGATGCAAGCTTGTGGAAGTGGTAAGTAAAGCGTTCAGGAATCTCTCTGCTTGAGATATTCCACGGCCCGGACGATTCCGAGGCATCAGAAATATTCTTTTTTTGAGGGAGATTAGCCCAGTAGAAAATTCCAACTGGACAGGCTTGCTCTACACAAAGCCCATCGACTCCATAGGGCAGGCGCTCGCGGACTTTGCTGTTGCCTTTCGCTAATAATTGGAGTATCTTTAAAAAGCGAGGGGCACCTACACACCGCTCTGCTCATCGTCGATGTGCAGGAAAAAATAAACACGGTGAGGATGCACGCGCGGGTCCCTTGACAAACTAAAACAGAAATCCGTGTGGCACGTGCCACACAAAAAAGCGCGTGGGTTCTAATCAAAGTATTGACATCGGCACCCGAGCGTTTTGCGTGCTTATATTAAAGTGAGACCCAGAATTAATTCCAAAATTAAAATTAATTAAGGAACACCCAAATTGGTGAAACCAAAAACATGGGCTCGATCATTGGCTCTGATAACATTTTTTTTCATGACAAGCATCTCCTCGTATGCGGAGGATCCGAATTTCGGGGAGCGGCAAGACCTGGGCTTAATTGCATACGACCCTATAAATGAAGCCTCAGGTATTGCCATGAGCCGAAAAAACCCAAATGTCCTTTGGACCCACAACGATTCGGGGGATCAAGCTCGGTTATTTGCCTTTAATTTACAGGGGAGTCATCTTGGTGTGTATAATATTGATGGAATTGTTAATCGTGACTGGGAAGATATTGCCGTCGGTCCCGGACCGGATGATAATGAAACCTATATTTATATCGGCGATATTGGGGATAACTCGGCGCAACATGATCTCAAGTTCATTTACCGTATTCCTGAGCCAATGGTAGATTCGAACCAGGCTCCGCTGGACACAGCAATTTCCCTTGCGGAAACCATCACTTTTCAATACCCTGATGGCAATCGAGATGCCGAGACCCTGATGGTTGATCCGCTTACAAAAGATATTTATATCATTTCAAAGAGAGAAAGCCAGGTGAGAGTATACCTTGCAGCTTATCCACAATCGACAACGCAAACCATCACACTCGAACAGGTGGCGACACTGAATTTAACGCTCACGGTTGGTGGAGACATCTCTCCCTCAGGACTTGAAATACTTATTAAGACATATACCACGATGAATTACTGGTGTCGTACGCCGGAACAAACATTGAGCCAGGCTTTCGAAAATGAGCCCGTCACCGTGCCGTATATTTCTGAGCTTCAAGGTGAGGCGGTAGGTTGGACATCCGACCAAATGGGATATTACACGATAAGTGAAGAGCCAGGAGGCATTCCAGCACACCTGTATTTCTACCCACGCCTGATTACATCCGTTGCTAATAATGAGGAAAATATTTCATCGTTGCCATTAACCCAAAATTACCCAAACCCCTTTAATCCCGTAACGAAAATAAGATTTTTTCTCTCGAATACTTCCAACGTGACATTAAAGATTTACGATGTTCTTGGCCATCACATTGAAACACTTGTGGATAATAGAATTACCGCGGGCCAACATGAAGTTGAGTGGAATGCAACTGGAATTGCGAGCGGAGTTTATCTGTATCAATTGCAAACTGACAGATTTATCGAATCAAAAAAACTACTCGTCCTAAAATAAGATCCCGATCTCTCAAGAAAATAACCGCATGAAACGCCATCCCCAAATCCTCGACCGCAAACATACCGCCTTGCTCATCGTCGATGTGCAGGAAAAAATAAATGCCGTGATGATGCACGGTAACCTTGTTGTCGACAGCATTCTCAAGCTCATCAAAGCTTGCCAAACTCTAAACGTGGCGATTTTCATCACTGAGCAGTACCCAAAAGGACTGGGACCGACCGAGCCGAAAATCCTGCAGGCTTTGCAAGGTCAATCGCCTTTACAAAAAATGACTTTTAGCTGCTGTGGGTCGCAAGAGTTCCTTGAGAAAATCAATGGTCAAAACATTAAGCAAGTGATAGTGACCGGTATCGAGTCGCATGTTTGTGTTCAGCAAACCGCTTTGGATTTGCTGGTGCAGGAAATACAAGTTCACATCCCAAAAGATGCGGTGTCTTCACGCAAAGAGCTGGACTACCAGACCGCCCTTGAAAGAATGTCAAATGCCGGCGTGGTGCTGACATCCGTAGAAGCTCTCCTTTTCGAATTGTTGCAGGAAGCTGGAACGCCTGAATTTAAAGAAGTTGTAAAATTAATTAACTGAAGAATAATTCATGAACCACAAAGACACAGAGAATAAAAAAATTATAAGGAAAAACATTTTCAAGATATTTTGTGTCACTGCAGAAATGATTAGGGTGGCTTGCATTAAATACCCCACATCTCTGTGCCTCCGTATCTGTGTGGTTGATGAATTATTCGTGGTTAAGTAAAACATATAGCATCTTTTTTCTTAATAAATGCTGACATTTTTAAACTCCGCAATTTTGTTTGGCCTCACCGCTGTCGCCATTCCTATCCTTATTCACCTATTCACTCGACAAAAAACCAAGACCATCCTTTTCAGTAGTCTTAAATTCTTAAAAGAACTTCAGAAGCAAAAAATCCGCCGGTTGAAAATCCGCCAAATTCTGCTCTTGATCCTGCGAACGCTTCTAATCCTAGTCCTCATTTTTGCTTTTGCACGGCCAACTTTGAGAAATTCCGGCTCCTCGTCTTTGCTTGCAGGCGCCCAACTCACCGCAGTAATAATATTTGACAATACCTTGAGTATGGGAAGAGAATTTGAGGGACAAAAACTTTTGGATGCGGCAAGAAAGCGAGCGTTAGAGGTGGCGGATTTATTAAGGGCCGGGGATGAAATGTATTTGCTTTACCCGCAGGATCCGCCAACTTTCGCGCATGATGGTCCAAGATATACCATTGAGAACATAAAAGATCTGATTGAGCAAACAGAGTTGTCTTATAAGAAGACTAACTACCAGGCAGCCCTTGTACTTGCAAATCAAATTATGGCGGCTTCTTCGAACATTAATAAAGAAGTTTATTTTATTTGTGACATGCAGAAAACCGGTTTAACTATTTCGGAGGTAAATGGGACAGGTTTAATAGGTGATGATGTCAGCTTGTTTGTTTTGCCGACCGCCATTTCAGGCGAAGAAAACCTTGGTGTCACGGATGTCTCTTTTGAAAATCAAATTTTAGAGCAAGGGAAAGTTGTCGAGATCAAAGCCACGATTAAAAACTATGGCGAAAATGCTGTCAACAACAAACTCGTGCACCTCTTCATCAATGGTAAACGCGTTGGCCAAAATGTTGTCGATCTGGAAACAAACTCCGCTGCAAATGTGGTTTTCCGTTTTGTACCCGAGCAACCCGGGTTCCAATCCGGATTCGTACTTTTGGAGGAGGACGACTTAATCGAAGATAACCGTAGATTTTTTACATTTACAATTCCCGAAGAAATCACGGTTGTCCTCTTAGGAAATGAGGCGCAGGATACTTATTATCTAAACCTGGCGCTGCGGCCGCAAAAAGAAGTTTCCTCATACCTTAATATTGAGCTAATTTTAGCCAGGGATTTTGCTGAATACAATTTGGACAACACCGAAGTTGTACTCGTGTCAAATGTTTCAAAATTTGATAACGCAGAAACTTTAAAGCTACAAAAATTCGTCAGCGAGGGCGGCGGACTTATGATATTTTTGGGTGCCGATGTTGATCTCAGAAATTACAATGACGGATTACATAAAAGATTAAATCTGCCGCTTTTGACTCAATCGTCCGCTAAAGGGCGTGGCGAACAATTCCTTTCATTTGGGAAAATCGATTTCAGCCACCCGATTTTTAAAGGGGTGTTTGAAGATGAAAAGGCGGTGGAATCACCCCATGTTCGGTTTACTTTAAATGTCAGCTCGAAAGAACCTTTGGATAAGATAATCGAATACAATAACGGCGCGCCGTTTTTGTTCGAGTCGCAGCTGCAAAAGGGACGGATTATTTACATGACCACCGGCATTTCGCGAGATTGGTCGGACCTGATTTTCCGCGGGCTTTTTGTGCCGCTGGTAAACCGTTCGGTTAGTTATCTGGCCGGCGCTGCCTCCGTCGAAAGTGATCAAACTTTCGTTGGAAGTGAACTTGGTTTCACCTCTGAGAAATTAATTTTCGGGGCGCATTTAGCAATTAAAAAACCAGACGAGACTGAAGTTAAGATTAAACCCGAGGTATCGAATGGTAATTATTTTATCCGTTTCAGAAAGACCGAGCAACCCGGAATCTAC
>Ga0209988_10002463_pt1 | contig 12231 bp, 7 predicted proteins | sample N075metaG_FD_183115 | JGI IMG/M metagenome (GOLD analysis project Ga0209988, IMG submission 183115) | Deep subsurface microbial communities from Kermadec Trench to uncover new lineages of life (NeLLi) - N075 metaG (SPAdes) (version 2) | ecosystem: Environmental > Aquatic > Marine > Ocean trench... | reverse complement strand
GTTTTGCCCCTGCATCCTTTGCCTTCTGGCAGGATCTTTCTTCCCATATATCTTCACAAATACTTAATGCGGTAGGGACACCATGAAGATCGAACAGTGTTGTCTCACTCCCGGGTTCGAAATATCTTTTCTCATCGAAGACACCGTAATTTGGTAACAGATGTTTATGATAAGTCTCTTTTATTTCTCCCTCTCTAACGAGACTGCAACTATTATACAGCTTGTCCTCAAGCAATAATGGGTAGCCGATGATGACATCAATTCCATCAGATGCTTTGCATATGTTTGTTAATGAATTCTTCAGTTGCGAATGCAGTGCAGGTCTGAGCAATAAATCTTCAGGGGGATATGCGGTAATTGCCAACTCGGGGAATATAATAATATCAGCATGGAGTTGATCTCTCGCCCGATCAATATTTTCAACGATAAGTTTTGTGTTTCCAGTAATGTCACCTACACACAGGTTAATCTGGGCAATCGCGAATTGAATTTCTTTGTTCATACGAAGACAGATAATTTATGAAAAATCAAATAAGCAGGAACAAAACACCTGGCATCAAAGTCGGGAAGCGATTGCTGTACCTAGATTAGCCGGGGATCGAACCGTTGTGACACCCGCTGACTCCAGTGCAGCAAACTTGTCATCTGCGGTTCCTTTTCCACCTGAGATAATCGCACCTGCATGGCCCATGCGTTTTCCAGGGGGTGCGGTAACGCCTGCGATGTAACCCACAACCGGTTTACTCACATTTGCCTTGATAAATTCTGCAGCCTCCTCTTCTGCAGTTCCGCCAATTTCACCAACCATAATTATTCCTCTGGTTTCATCATCTTCCTCAAATAGGCCAAGACAATCGATGAAATTCATACCGTGTATCGGATCACCACCAATACCGACACAGGTACTTTGTCCGAGGCCAGCAAGTGTTGTTTGATGCACTGCCTCGTAGGTCAGTGTACCTGAACGTGAGACGATACCAATGCAACCTGTTTGATGAATGCTTCCCGGCATAATGCCTATCTTACATTGCTCGGGAGTTATCACGCCTGGACAGTTCGGTCCGACGAGTCTTGACTCTGGATAGTGCTCCAGGCAGGCACGAACCTTGACCATATCAAGAACCGGAATTCCTTCAGTAATGCATATAATGACCTTGACGCCTGCTGCTGCTGCTTCGGTGATCGCTTCTGCTGCGAAGGCGGGGGGTACCATGATCATACTGGCATCAGCACCAGTTTCATCGACAGCTTCCTGCACAGTATTAAAGACAGGCCGATCAATATGTGTCTCTCCGCCACGCCCTGGCGTCACGCCAGCGACAATTTGAGTTCCGTAAGCAATTGCCTGTTCAGAATGAAAGGTCCCCTGGTTGCCGGTGAAGCCCTGCACAACGACTTTGGTATCTTTATTTATCAGGATTGCCATCAGTGTTCTCCTTTTGCGGCTGCGACAACTTTATTCGCAGCATCAGCCAGGTCATCTGCGGTGGTGATGGTTAGATGACTCTCTGCAAGAATGGCTTTGCCCTGTTCAACATTTGTCCCTTCCAGGCGCACGACGATGGGCACATTAACTCCCACTTCTTTTACTGCCTTGATAATTCCTTCAGCAATCAGATCACAACGCACAATACCACCAAATATATTGACCAGGATGGCTTCGACATTCGGATCCGACACAATTAATTTAAAAGCCTCAGCAACTCTGTCAGCAGTTGCACCACCACCGACATCCAGAAAATTTGCAGGTTCACCACCAGAAAGTTTAATGATATCCATTGTTGCCATGGCAAGACCTGCGCCATTGACCATGCAGGCAATGTTTCCATTCAGTGTGATGTAATTCAGGTCATAGCGCTTGGCTATCGTTTCCTTTTCATCTTCCTGTGTCGGGTCGCGCCACTCTTCAAGATTTGGTTGTCGATATAGAGCATTGTCGTCAACAGCCACCTTGGCATCGAGGCAGAGGAGATTGTTTTTATCATCAATAATCAAAGGATTGATTTCGACCATACTTAAATCCTTATCCAGGAATAATTGATATAGTCCACCCAGGAGATGGATGAGTTGAAGTTGTTGGGTATCGTCAAGCCCTAGTGCATCGCTGACGCTTCTGGCCTGGTAGTTTTGCAGACCCATAACCGGGTCAATAACAATATTGAAAATTTTATCCGGGCTCTTAGCTGCGACTTCCTCAATATCCATACCGCCTTCACTGGAGGCCATAATGGCAATCTTTCTACTGCTACGATCGACTACCAGACCCAGATACAATTCCCGGGATATTTCCGTTTTTGTCTGTACCAGGACACAGTTGATTGGCTGGCCATCCGGGCTTGATTGTTTTGTCACCAGGCGCTTGCCAAACATATTGGTAACAATCTCTTCAACTTCTTCCATCGTTTCCGCAAGTTTTACTCCACCGGCTTTACCTCTTCCTCCAGCATGAACCTGGGCTTTTATCACCCAGCCATTTCCATGTTGAGCTGATGCTTGTTGCAGTGCCTCCTTGATTGAATGCGCGGGCAGACCCGGTGACACGGGGATGCTGTATTCTTCAAACAATTTTTTTGCCTGATATTCGTGTAAGTTCATATTATTGCCTTGTCTAATTGATGATTAGATTTTCAGTGTGGTTATAAATTCATCGTTTTATACTGGCCAATCACATACAATTTTACCCATTCTGGTGAGAATAAGATAACTTTCGGAAACAAAAACTTGTTAATAATATTTCATAAATGGGTCTGAAACAGGCATGCTTCGTTTTATTCTGATTGCCTGTCTTGTCTGGCTATTGCTTGCTCTTATCCAAAAGCTTAGACGAGCAGAGTGGTCTGGACAAGGACAGCGGCAACAAGCTGTCACGAAAAAAATGATGTTCAGTGTGCCTATTGTCGTGTTTATGTGCCAAAGGACGATGCCTTGCGTAATAATAATGATTATTTCTGTTGTAGCAACCATATGGAAATAAACCAGGAATAGAGTTGGCTATGGATTCAAATATAAACTCACATTCGGAAACATCATGGCGGGCACTCGCGTATTTTAATCTCTATCGGTTCCTGATTGCTTCCTTATTTGTCACGCTTATCTGGGTCGGACAGCTACCAGAACCATTGGGTAGCTATCACCAGAGGCTATTTTCAGTGTCTGCTCATGCTTATCTCATCCTGATCATCATCATTGCATTTTTTATCAAGTTACAGAGGCCCTGGTATAACTTACAGATAGCGATGCATGTGATGCTGGATATACTTGCAATCAGTTTGATGATGTATGCCAGCAATGGCTTAAGTAGTGGGTTTGGGATGCTGCTCGTTATTGCGGTTGCCGGGGGAAGCATATTACGTGCTGGCAGGATTGCTATTTTATTTGCTGCTGTCGCAGCATTGGTCGTGTTGGGGCAGGAAGTTTACGTGCAGTTCTTCAGGTATTCACCTTTACCGAACTATACACACGCCGGATTTTTAGGCATCACATTTTTCATGACAGCCTTTCTTGGTCAGTTGTTAGCGGCAAAAGTAGAGAAGAGCGAAGCGCTAGCGGAGCAACGTGGCATTGACCTTGAGAATCTGGGCTTATTGAACGAATATATTGTACAAAGGATGCAATCTGGTCTAGTGGTATTGGATGACCAATATCATATACGTCTACTCAACGAAGCAGCTAGAATTTTACTCGGTTTGGATGAAAAGTATCATCACGATAGATTGGAAAAAAGTGCTCCGGAATTGTTTGAATATCTGATTAACTGGGATCAGAAAGGTGGTCAGCGCACGGTCATATTCAGGCCTGCAAAAGGAGATATTGATGTGCAGGTTTCATTCACCCGATTAAACCCTGAGTCCAGGTTTGGTGTATTGATCTTTCTTGAAGACGTTGCGCAAATGCGTCAACACGCTCAGAATTTAAAAGTTGCATCACTTGGTCGCCTGTCTGCGAGTATCGCGCATGAAGTCAGGAATCCACTAGGTGCAATCAGTCACGCCAGTCAGCTCTTGTCTGAATCCGAATCTCTTGGTAAAGAAAATAAGCGCCTTACCAGCATCATTGTTGAACATGCCAGCCGGGTGAACAGGATCATCGAAAATATGATGCGGATTAGCAGCCGTGAAGCCGCCGTCCCTGAAAATATTAATATTGGCGAATGGATGCAAGATTTTGTTTCTGAGTTCATTGCTCAGAAACAACTGGATAAGACAGACATTCGACTCGGAAGAACTTCAGAGAGCGTTATCGCTAGAATGGACGTTAGTCAGTTATATCAGGTGATCTGGAATCTCAGCGAAAATGCATTGCGATATAGTCAGGGGAGTCCTCTGATTGAATATCAATGGGGCGTGCGAGGAGGAACTGGAAAACCTTACCTGGATGTTATCGATCATGGTCCGGGAATGACGGAAGAGGTTGCCTCGCAACTATTCGAGCCTTTTTTTACTACGGATGCTGACGGTTCCGGTCTAGGTTTATATATTTCTCGGGAACTGTGTGAGGCAAACCAGGCCTCTCTTATGCTGGATAAAAATACTTCCAAGGGCTGTCGTTTCCGGATACATTTCGCCCACATAGAGAAACATCAATATTTAACGCAATGAAAAAACCATTGGCACTCATTATAGATGATGAACCAGATATCAGGGAATTGCTGGAAATCACCCTGACGCGTATGGATGTGGATTGCATGCCTGCAGAGAATTTGCAAGGTGCGTATACATTATTAAAAAATCATAATTTCGATATTTGTCTGACTGATATGCGATTGCCTGATGGTAATGGACTAGAGCTGGTCGCTTATATTCAGGAGAACAATCCACAGCTACCTGTTGCTGTTATCACGGCACACGGCAATATGGAATCGGCCATTCATGCATTAAAGTCCGGGGCATTTGATTTTTTAAGTAAACCGGTTGACCTTGAAGTTTTGCGTACCCTGGTTAGAACTGCGCTCAAGCTCAAAGGTAAGGAAGTTGAACAAGAGCACAGTTTGATTGGAAAGACGGAGATTATTGATTCCACCAGGAAAACAATTGGCAAGTTGGCAAGAAGTCAGGCACCTGTTTATATCAGTGGAGAGTCAGGCACGGGTAAAGAACTGGTTGCCAGAATGATTCATGAACAGGGGGCAAGATCTTCAGGAAAATTTGTGCCGGTCAATTGTGGCGCGATCCCCGCTGAATTAATGGAGAGTGAATTATTTGGACATGTGAAGGGTAGTTTTACAGGCGCAGTCTCTGACAAAGAAGGGTTGTTCCAGGTCGCTGAGGGAGGCACCCTGTTTTTTGATGAAGTGGCTGAATTACCGTTGCATATGCAGGTTAAATTATTACGCGCTATTCAGGAAAAAAATATAAGGCCTGTCGGAAGTACCAGAGAATTGCCTGTCGACGTACGTATTTTAAGTGCAACTCATCAGGATCTGAGTATTTTGGTACAGGAAGGGAAATTCCGACAAGATCTGTATTACCGTATCAATGTGATTGAGCTGCACATTCCCTCACTGCGCGAAAGACGTGATGACATCCCATTACTTATTACACATATACTTGAAAGGCTGGTAAATGATGATACGGGCAGGCAGGCCAGTCTTTCTGACAAAGCCATGGATGCTCTTAGTCAATACCATTTCCCGGGAAATATCAGAGAACTTGAAAATATTATCGAGAGGGCAATCACACTCTGTGAAACAGGTGTTATTCATGTTGATGATTTACAACTACCATCAAATGGGGATGTTGTTGAGTTCAAGGGAGAGGGTGATCACTCGCTGGATTCGTACCTGGATACTGTAGAAAGACAAACAATTCTGGAAGCATTAGAAAAGACCAGATGGAACAAAACTGCAGCAGCAAAACTTTTGGGGATTAGTTTCAGGGCACTACGCTACAGGCTTGAGAAGCTGGGTATGAAATAAATTCAAGCGTTTCTGGATCGAATCCATTCAGGGAGTAAATTATTTTGAATACCGAATTGTCAGTTATTATTCCAGCGCTTAACGAACTGGAAAATGTTTCTCCAATGGTGGATGCACTTGAAAAATCTCTTCAAGGGATCGCCTGGGAGGTTATTTTTGTCGATGATGATTCCCCTGATAACACCTCAGCTTATGTAAGAAAACTTGCCCAGGAAGATGCTCGTGTTCGTTGTATACAGCGAATAAACCGCCGTGGGCTTGCCTCGGCATGCGTAGAAGGCATGTTGGCCTGTGCATCACCCTATATGGTGATTGTTGATGCGGATATGCAGCACGATGAAAAGATCATCCCGGAAATGTTAGCTCTATTAAGGCAAGGTGATATTGATCTGGTGATCGGTAGCCGTTATATGGAGGGTGGCAGCATGGGAGGACTGCCTCAGCATCGTGTCTGGATAAGTCGTGCAGCAACGCTACTGTCTCGTCTTGCGCTTAAACATGCTGTGAATGACCCTATGAGTGGTTTCTTTATGCTGCGAAGAACCTTTTTTGAAAAAATAATGAGAAAGCTATCGGCGAAAGGGTTCAAGATTTTGCTGGATATTCTAGTCACATCCGGTGATTCTGTTAAATTCAAAGAGCAGCCTTATACAATGAGAGAGCGTAATCACGGGGATAGTAAATTGAGTGCAGTTGTTATTTGGGAATTCCTGTCGCTGGTCTTATTTAAATTACTTGGCCGGGTCTTTCCGGCACGGTTTATCTCCTTCGCTGCCGTTGGTTTGTCGGGTGTTCTTGTTCACTTAATTGTGCTCGGAATACTTCATCGAATTATGGAGTTCGAGTTTATTCTGGCACAGGTACTGGCAACGTGGGTTGCCATGACAAGCAATTATATTTTAAATAACCAATTTACTTTTCACGATAGACGATTGACTGGGAAAGCCTTTTTCGAAGGAATGTTCAGTTTTTATCTTGCCTGTTCAGTAGGGGCGATCATTAATATTGCTGTCGCAGAAATGTTTTTTGCGAGCAATGTGCCATGGTGGTTGGCGGGTGCTATTGGAACTATTGCAGGTGCCGTATGGAATTATGCAATGACTAAAACATTTACCTGGAAAGACATAAATGGGTAATAATTTCTGGTGCGTCGCTTGATTAAAATCATGTCTTGGACAATACATTGTTCAGATCACATCATGTCAGAGATATTGGAGCTTCAATCAGAAATGATTTCATTGATCTTTAAGTTCAGGGTGTGGCTTTGGTCATTATTTGATGAAACCTGTGACATATTGGATCTCATAAGGTTTAATTTCCCGTAGCCTGCTGCGTTGATGTCATTACTGCGAAAGCAGAAATCCAGTAGTTTGACTGGGTTCCCGCTTTCTTGGGGGTGACGATCAATATACCGTTAGTTAGTTATGGGGGGGGGTAGTTAATGGATAAAAAATATGGCAACTCTTAAAAAAAATAATCACAATATTGAATTAATAGCGTTCTCTGCTGCTGCTTTATATCTTGAATTAGCTATCATTAGATTCACGGCCGCCGAAGTTTTATATCTTGGATATTTCAGTAATTTTATTTTGATTTCGTCCTTTGTTGGTCTTGGCCTGGGGTTTCTTGCAAAAAAAGAAACAAATATTCTGGATGAGAGTCTACCGTTCTTGTTTCTGTTTCTGTTTTCAATCGTGCTGGTCTCAGAGTTTGATGTAAGCATATTGAAAAATCATTTTGGACTATTTTTCTTTGGTAATCTTCAGGGAAGAGCTGGTTTACCAGGGGCATTATTATTAGTAATTTTATTTATTGTTACTGTTGTCTTTTTTGCCAGCATTGGAAGGCGCATTGCCATTGCCTTTAAAAAATTCACGCCATTAAAGGCTTATTCTCTGGATATCACGGGTAGCCTGCTAGGGATTATTATCTTTACCTTGCAAAGCTATGCGGCAAGTAGCCCGGTTACCTGGATTATCACTGGCGGCTTGTTTTTATCAATCGGCTATATCGCTGCAGCTGAAGATAATTCCGTAAAAAATTTATGTAATGTGATTATTGCTTCCGTCTGCGTCATTGTGCTCATCCTGAGCGCTTCTACTGGAGTTAAGACGATATGGTCTTCATACCAAAAACTTGAGTTTGTAGAGGCTCGGCAGGATCAGGTTGGCATTATCTATGCGAATGGAATCATGCACCAATTTCTGCACCCGGTAGAGACAACTTTAAATACATATTATGACGCGCCTTATAAATTACTGAATGACCTGGGTCGATCATATGATGATGTGCTGATCGTTGGCGCTGGCGCTGGCACTGATGTGGGCGTTGCATTACTGCATGGAGCAATAAATATTGATGCTGTTGAAATTGATAAAAGAATTACAGAGATAGGTAAGCAATATCATCCTGATAATCCTTACGCTGACCCAAGAGTCAACCTGATTATCGAAGATGGGCGGCAGTTTTTGAAAACGAATGATAAGAAATATGACCTTGTTGTTTTTGCATTACCTGATTCACTAATGCGATTATCAGCCATGTCCAGTGTCCGGCTGGAATCATTCCTTTTCACACTGGAAGCATTTGCTGATGTAAAAAGCCATCTGAAGGAAGATGGCATTTTTGTGATGTATAACCAATATCGATGGCCCTGGTTGGTGAATAAATTATCATCTGGTCTGTATGATGTTTTTGGGTCAAACCCGGTCAAACTCGTGTTCAACGATACGACTGTTCTGGCAGTGGGGCACGGCATTGAAGGCGAGGCTGTCAGTGCAGAAGGGTTTAAGCGATTAGCGACTGATGACTGGCCATTTGTTTATATGCAGAAGCCTGGAATTCACTGGCTCTACATCGGCATGATAGCAATGTTTATGACAGCGGCTATCGGCGGTGTATTTTTATTAGGCCCGGCTGGCACACTCAAGAGGCCTGAATTTGGGTTTTTCTTCATGGGTATGGCATTCCTTCTGCTTGAGACCAAAAGTCTCGCATTTTTCTCACTACTTTTTGGGACAACATGGATTGTGAACTCTCTCGCATTTACGGGGATACTCCTCTCTGTGTTGATGGCAAATCTGCTTGTCCAATACGGCAACATCCGGGGTAAAACTATGTTGTTTGTAGGGCTTTTTGTTTGTTTATTAATAGCCTATTTTGTTCCCACTGCAGCTTTCCTGAAGATAGAATCTTTATCCTTACGATATCTACTCGCGATCACGCTGGTCTTTTCACCAATATTCTTTGCGAATTTAATATTCAGTCGGGAGTTCAAGGAGTCTGAAGAGAGCACACGTGCATTTGGCTGGAACTTGCTTGGCGCCGTTGCCGGGGGTGGACTAGAGTATTTTTCATTATTAATTGGGTACAGGAACTTACTTTGGATTGTTGCCCTATGTTATGTATTGGTTGCATTATTTACCTATAGACATCACCTGCGAGGTGCTGGTTGATGTGGTTTGTTCGTATTGTGAAAGCGTAAAAATCATAGTATCTGAGGGTGGATAAAATCCAGATCTAATGATCACAGACAGGCGTTTATTAATCTTATCCATATTGTTTGCCGTGCTTATTGTTGGTGCGAGATTATATATTCTGACAAAATACTCGGTCGGAGTTGAATATGATTATGTATTGGCTCTTACGCTGGGCCTGGTTAATGAATTTGTACTAGGTCTCATACTGTCTTTTGGTATATTCAATCTCAAAAATAATTCTGGGTTTTATTTATTTTTAATATTTGTTGTATTTATTATTATTATTAAGCTTGCCTGTTTTCATTATGAATCTGTTTTTAATAGGCTTCCCGGCAATGACCTGTTCTATTATTTTTCAGAATTGTCATATTTATCATCTTCTCTGGACTCAAATATTCCTGCGTTAAATTTTTTAACTGAAATAATTATTGTTGCTGGAGTATTTTGCGCATGTGCTGCTTATCTAAGAGGTGTTAATTTACGCAGTGTCAGGCAAAGTAATGCAATTGAATATTTTGCATTGATTGTTGTGTTTATTTCTATTGGGTTGCAAGCCATTCCCACTCTAATTCCTGATCGTTTTTTCTGGGGTAGCAGGGAAGCATTCGTGTGGATGCTTCAGAGCCAGTTTATCAAGGAGAAATATGAGCTCGATAAAATGCAACTAGTTGAAAAAGATTTTCAACGGTTTCTGAAATATCATGGACAAGATCATACTGCTCCTGTTCCGAATCCTAAGTATCCTCTTTGCACATATACTCACAAAGACGCTGGCACAAAGTCAAAAAGAAACGTAATCCTCCTCATTCTTGAGGGTGTTGGCAAATATGAGATCGGCAGAGTAATCGATGGAAGGCTTATGATGCCGAATTTAAAAAAAATCGCCAGTGAAAATATTTCTTTCAGCAATATTATTGCACCAGGGACAAGAAGCGCACAGGCACTAACTGCAATGTTTAGTGGCTTGCCGGCACAGCCGAACAATAATTATCTATGGGTAAAACCAATGCTTAATTTCAATGGATTCCCAAAAATACTTGTTGGAGAAGGTTACAGAACAGCATATTTTCACGGCAGTGATCTTTCTTTTGAAAATCAGCGGATATATTTGGGAGAAATCGGTTTTAATGAGATTTATGAATATGCACCTGATCATGATCACCAGGTTTACGGTTGGGGGTATGACGATGGAGTAATGTTCGGTGAATTACGTAACTGGATCGAAAACCACCATGCCTCTTATAGTGGGGAGCCATATTTAGCGTCATTATTTACGCTCAGTACTCATGATCCCTATGTATTGCCCTCAGACTGGCAGCCAAGATTTTCCAGTGAAACGAGAGTGATGCCGAACGCGGGTGACTGGAGTCGTATAGAAGGTGACAGCAATATTATTTCAAGCTTAGCGGAGACCTACGCTTTTCTAGATTATCACTTAGGGCAATTTTACGACTGGTTTAAGATTAATGAGAAAAATACTATTTTGGTCATAACAGGCGATCATGCTCCCCATCTTTTCAACGATGGTAATGAAGTTGAATCAAAGATCATCCAATTTTTTGTTCCGCTTATCATGGCAGGATTGTCGGAGTCAGAAAAACGTGATTTTCAATCGTATCAGGACAGGTTTGGCAGCCTGCATGATATTCCTGCGACACTAATGGAAATACTGGGTCAAGTTGATCTTGAATGTGATTTGGGTGTGAATCTGTTTGCTACAGAAGAAGATTGGCCTGGAGACAGAACTCTTTACGCTATGGGAGGTAACAACCTCGAGGGAATGTTTTTCCTGAATAGAGGCGTAGAGGTTTTGTACGATAGGATCCGTAAGGAATTCAGAGCCGTAAACCGTAAAAAAGGAGTGCAGGCGGAATTATCAAAAATAGAAGATGTTTCAGATGATTTGCAGGAATATTACAGCACAATAAATTCAGTACACTATTACCTCTTAAATAAGGATGCTTATTTTCGCCCCACAGTAGAAGACAAAATCGACACCCGGGTATTGTCTCGGGTAGAAATTCCCATTTTCGTATCTCACAGGGGTCATCTTCAAGGGCCAGGAGGTAATCAAAAGACAGACAATAGCAAAAATTTACTGGATGCGGTTATTGCGTCTGATCTGGAATGGGTGGAGATAGATGTGCAGATAACCCGCGATGGCGTGCCAATATTAATGCACGATGCGACTGTGGAAATAGATGGCAATGCCAGATACATAGACACACTAACTCTGGAAGAATTATATTCGGTGGATAGATACGCTGATATTCTGACTCTGGAAGAAGCGGTTGCCCGATATACGCCGTACCTGAATTTATTAGTCGAAATTAAGCCGCCCCGTGAAATATCAAAGACGATGCATATCAGCCGGGAGGTGGCAAGAATTATTCGTGACAAGCCTTCCGGAAAAAAAATAATTGTTGACAGTTTTAATGGTGTTATTGTCGACTCAGTCAAGCGTCATTGTCAGTGTGAGGTGGGTATTGATACGCCTTTTGGCGAAAAAATCAGTCTGGCAGATTTACAGCAATTCAAAAAATCGAATGTAGACTGGATCTATGTACATTATAGTGTGATTGATCAGGAGCTTATAAGAAATGCACATGATAATGGTTTGAAGGTCATGGCATATACAGTAAATTCACCAGAAACGGTTGAATCGTGGATAGCAAATCAATTACCCGATGGCATTATTACTGATGATATTAATATAATGCAAAAATTTAATACTTCGAAGCTCAGCGCAGTAGAAGGAATATGATTAACATTGTTCTGAAACTATTAAGCCAGGAACATTAAGGGCTTATATTTGAAACTCACATCAAACTTATGGCT
>Ga0209988_10002462_pt1 | contig 12233 bp, 12 predicted proteins | sample N075metaG_FD_183115 | JGI IMG/M metagenome (GOLD analysis project Ga0209988, IMG submission 183115) | Deep subsurface microbial communities from Kermadec Trench to uncover new lineages of life (NeLLi) - N075 metaG (SPAdes) (version 2) | ecosystem: Environmental > Aquatic > Marine > Ocean trench... | reverse complement strand
AGTTTGACGTCTGGCACAGTGGTTTCATGAAAATGGAAGATCGAGGCAGCCAGAGCGGCCTGACAGTGCCCCCCCGCGGGGCCATCGTCCAGGGCTCGAGCGAGGTCCTCGGCGCTGCCGCCCCCGCCCGAGGCGATGACCGGAATGCCGATGGCGTCGGCAACGGCTCGCAGCATCTCGAGCGCGTACCCGTCCTTGGTTCCGTCACGGTCCATACTCGTGAGCAGAATCTCTCCCGCACCCATCTCCGCCATGCGCTTGGCCCATTCGACCGCGTCGATTCCGGTCGGACGTCGCCCGCCGTGCGTGTAGACCTCCCAGCCGTCCCCGTTCGGTCGGGCTCGGGCGTCGATGGCGATCACCAGATTCGCACTACCGATCTTCACGGCGGCCTCTCCGACGAGATCCGGATTCTCGACAGCGGCCGTCATGATCGAAACCTTGTCGGCTCCGGCATTCAACAAGTCGCGAATATCGTCGAGTGATCGCACGCCGCCACCCACCGTCAACGGCATGAAGACCGTCTCGGCGGTCCGGGTTACGACATCGAGCAGGATTCCGCGGCCTTCGTGGCTGGCCGTAATATCGAGAAATGTGATCTCGTCGGCTTCCTGGGCGTCGTACATTTGCGCGACCTCGACGGGATCTCCGGCGTCGACGTGGTCGACGTACTTCACACCCTTCACGACGCGGCCCTTATCGACGTCCAGGCAGGGGATGATCCGTTTCAGGAGCACGAGAGCCCCTCCAAGACGCGGCCGATATCGACGGCACCCGTATAGACGGCGGTCCCAACGATCACTCCCGCGATGATTCCGTCGGCGTAGGACGCGGTGCGCCGCACATCCTCCTCCGAACTCATGCCTCCGGAAGCGATCACCGGTAACGCGACCGAACGCGCCAACGCCGCGGTCTCTTCGAGATTGGGGCCACTGAGCATCCCGTCGCGAGTGATGTCCGTGTAGATGATCGCTGCGACGCCGACGTCTTCAAAACGGCGGGCCACTTCGATCGCGGTCGTCTCGCTCTCGTCGAGCCAGCCTTCCACCGCGACTTGGCCGGCCTTCGCGTCGATTCCGACCGCGATCTGCCCTGGGAATCGGCGGCATGCCTCATCGACCAGTTCGGGATTTCGCAGTGCGACGGTTCCAAGGATGGCTCGGTCGACACCGCTGGCCAGCGCTTCTTCGATTGCCGCGATCGTGCGCAAACCACCGCCAAGCTCGACGGGTACGGTACCCGCCTGCTCGACGATCCGCTGAATCACTTCGGCATTGCGGCGGCGGCCGTCCTTGGCGCCGTCGAGATCGACGACATGCAGGCGCGGAATCGGATGCGCGGTGAACCGCGTCGCCACAGCGGCCGGGTCGTCGTCGAAGATGGTCGCCCGATCGTATTTTCCCTGGGCGAGTTGCACGCAGCGTCCACCGAGGACGTCGATTGCGGGTATGAATTCGAAATTCTTCACCGCCAGACGCCTCGGCTCAACGCTGAGTGGGCAGCGCAGCCACAGCGGACTCCGCCCCCCACCGCGCGAGCTCAGCGGCGGTCAGCCATCGCATCCCGCCGCCGGGATAGCGTCGAGCGTTGATGATGTGCTCAGACAATGGCCGTTGAGTCTCGTCAAATTGCGAGGAATGGACCCGGCGCGCCACGGGCGCGGTGTAAATCGTCAAGTCGAATGCAACACTCGCCGCGGAGGTCGATCCGAAACTCTCGCCCTCGCGCTCACGATAGCGCGACACCCGACCCATCATGATCGCCGTCGCGCCGAACTCACGCGCAGCCAACTCAGCCGCGGTTCTCGGGTTGATGTCGAACGGCTTGAGTCCCTGCGCGTTGAACGCCGTCATGAGATCGCTCGCGGGGATCACCTGCATGCCGCGCTTGGCCATCGCCTCGGTGATGAAGCGGGTCACGAGTTTGGCGGCCATCTCGGGGCCGACTCCAGTCGCCGTCGCGGCGCGCATCGTGTCCCGGTGCGTGAAAGGCATCACGGCGACTCGCTTCATCGCTCCGTCTGGAACCCGCATTGTCTGGTTCTGCACGACCGGCGCGGGACGCAGGATCGAACATCCCACGAGCGCGAGCACTGCGGCAGCCGCGATGAACCTGCAGGCGCGGATCAGCATTGTGAAACCCAGAACGCAAACGCGTCGAGCAGGCGACGACCCGAGGACTGGCTCTTTTCCGGGTGAAATTGCACGGCGAACATTCCCTCCCGGGCGACCGCGGCGGCAAACTCGCCGCCATAATCGACCCTGCCGACGACATCGGACGTGCGATCCGGAATCGCACGATAGGAGTGTACAAAGTAGAAGCAATCTTCGTCGGGCATCCTCGAAAGCATCGGGTGGTCCCCGCTGAACTTCACGGTGTTCCAGCCGATATGGGGCACCCGCAGCTGTTCTCCATCCGGCGTTTTATCGGGAAAGCGCTCGATCCGACCCGGAAGGATCCCGAGACCGGGTGTCACGCCGTGCTCGTCACCCTCGTCGAAGAGCACCTGGAGGCCCAGGCAGAGCCCGAGGTAGGGGCGCCGGGCCGCAAGCCGATCGCGAACGGCATCGTCCAATCCGGCTGCACTCAGGCTCGCCACCGCGTCCGCGAAGGCGCCGACACCCGGGAGCACAACGCCGTCGGCGCGGCGCACGGCCGCTGGATCTGCGGTGATGTCTGGAGTCAGGCCGGACCGCGCCAATGCCTTCGCGACACTGCGTAGGTTGCCAGCGCCGAAATCGACGACTGCGATTCTGGGGGGAGCACTCATCGCGAGTGAATTACAGCGCGCCCTTCACGGTTGGCAAGCCCTTCATGCGCGCGTCGAATTCCACCGCCATTCGCAGGGCCCGCGCGAGCCCTTTGAAGATGGCTTCCACGACATGGTGGGGATTCTTTCCATACGCGAGTTCCACGTGCAGATCGATTCCCGCGTTCTGGGAGAAGGCGTAGAGAAAGTCCTCCGTCAGAGACACGTCGAAACTACCAATGCGATCGTTTGCCAGGTCCACCCGATAGACGAGGTAGGGCCGATTCGAGATATCCAGCGCGACTTCGACCTTCGACTCTGCCATCGGAAGCGCGATCGATCCGTAGCGTCGGATTCCCGCCGCCGATCCGAGTGCTTCGCGAAACGCTTGCCCGAGCGTAATCCCGACGTCCTCGATGGTGTGGTGGGTATCGACTTCGAGATCGCCCTTGGCGGTAAGGCGCAGATCGAACGCACCGTGTCGGGTGAAGGATTCGAGCATGTGATCGAAGAACGCAATTCCGGTACTGATTTCATAGTCACCAGCGCCGTCGATGACGAGCTCTACGTTGATTTCCGTTTCCTTGGTCTTCCGCTCGAGTGATGCCGAGCGCCGCTCCGCATCACTCATACTTCAGCCTCCGCGTCGGCGTCTCGCGCAGCTTCGCGTTCGCGCCGCGCACGCCGGATTTTCTGTAGCCGCAGATCGATGGAAACTCCGTGGCCCGTCAACCCCTCCATCGCTGCCAGTCGAACCACGTCCGCACCGAGTTCCCGAAGCTTTGTCGGCTCGAACCGCGTAACACTCGTGCGCTTGAGGAAGTCGTCGACACCTAGCGGCGAGAAGAAGCGCGCGGTTCCACCCGTGGGCAGCACGTGGTTGGGTCCGGCGATGTAGTCGCCAACCGCGACCGGCGTGTAGTGGCCCAGGAATATCGCGCCCGCGTTGGTAACCTGCTTCGAAATGCCGTCTGGTTCATCGACGGAGATCACCAGGTGTTCCGGCGCGTAGCGGTTCGAAAGCTCGATGCAGTCACTCAACTTCTTCGCCACGATGATTGCTCCGCGCTTTGAAAGAGACTGCCTGGCCACATCGGCGCGAGCGAGTGTCTTGAGCTGCTTCACGATCTGATCCTGGACGCGCGCCACCATCGAACTCGCGGTCGTGATCAACAGTGCACTCGTGAGTTCGTCGTGCTCTGCCTGAGAGATCATATCCGCCGCCAGCCAGGCGGGCGTGGCACTGCGATCTGCGACGATCAATACCTCCGTGGGTCCGGCCTCGCTTTCGATCGCGACATCACCGAAAACCAGGCGTTTCGCGGTTGCCACATAGATATTTCCGGGGCCCACGATCTTGTCGACGCGCGGAACGGTTTCGGTCCCATAGGCCATCGCGGCGATTGCCTGGGCGCCTCCCATCTTGAAGATGCGGTGGACACCCGCGACCTTGGCAGCCATCAACACCTCGGGCCGAATCGAACCGTCGGGCTGCGCGGGCGTCGCCATGATGATCTCGGGCACCTCGACGACCGACGCCGGAATGGCGTTCATGATCACGCTCGAGGGATAGACGGCCTTCCCACCGGGCACATAGATCCCCACCCGCTCGAGCGGTCGCACGCGGTGTCCGAAGGTGCCACCTCCCTCCTCTCGAACTTCCCAACTGGAGGGGATGCGTTTTCGGTGGAATTCCCGCACGCGCATCGCGGACTTGCCCAGCGCAGCGCGATCGGCCGGGTCGATCAAGTCGCCGGCTTCCACCATCTCTTCGTTGGTGACTTCGAGTTGTTTGGCGTTCGCAATCTTCGAGCGATCGAACTTCCGCACCAGGGCGAGCAGCTCGGTATCGCCACCTTCGCGAACCTGATCAATGATCTTGCGGACCACTTTTTCGACGTCGCCGGTGTCGGTGTGGCGGCGATCGACCAGACGCGCGAAAGCCTCTTCGAAATCCGGGCTGTCGGTACGCAGGACCGGCACGATTGCCTTCGCGTTGGAACGGCTCGCCATACTCAATTCTCCCGCTTGATTTCGGCTCCGAGAACGCGGAGTTTCTCTTCGATGCGCTCGTAGCCCCGGTCAATGTGATAGACGCGATTCACCACCGTGTCACCCTCTGCGGCGAGCGCAGCGATAATTAACCCCGCCGAAGCCCTTAGGTCCGTCGCCATCACCTGCGCCCCCATCAGCTGTGGGACGCCGCGAATGTGCGCAGAACGGCCAGAAAGAGAGATATCTGCCCCCAGCCGCTGGAGTTCGGAAACGTGCATGAAGCGATTCTCGAAAACCCGCTCGACCACGATGCTCGAGCCCTCGGCAATCGTCAAGATGGCCATCAGCTGGGCCTGCATATCGGTTGGAAAGCCCGGAAACGGCGCCGTAGTCGCCTTCAATGCCTTCACGGGGCCCTCCATCCGGGCCCGCACCCTCCCCGCGGAGGCTTCGACTTCCGCTCCGGCTTCGCGAAATTTCTCGAGTGTAGATTCCATCAACGCGGGTTCGACACCCGTTACGCAGACGTCACCGCCTGTGATGAGCCCGGCGGCGAGCAGGGTGCCGGCTTCGATGCGGTCACCAGCCACCGAGTGCTCGACACCCGTCAGGGACTTGACCCCGCGGATGGTCACGCGATCGCTGCCGGCTCCGAATATTTCAGCACCCATCGCGCTGAGCACGGTCGCGAGTTCCACCACTTCGGGCTCTCGCGCGGCGTTCTCGATCACCGTCTCGCCGCGCGCGAGCGTTGCCGCCATCATGACGTTTTGCGTTCCGTTGACCGTCGTCAGGTCGAACGCCACCCGCCCACCACGAAGTTCAGCGGCCGAGGCCTCCACGTAACCGTGATCGAGTTGAATTTTCGCGCCAAGCGCCGCCAATCCCTTGAGGTGCTGATCGATGGGCCGCACGCCGATCGCGCAGCCGCCGGGCTCAGAAACCCGCGCTGAGCCAAACCGCGCGAGCAAAGGCCCCAGAACCATGAACGAGGCGCGCATCTTGCGGACCAGGTCGTAGGGGGCTTCTTGCTGGTTGAGGGTGGTCGGGTCAATCCGCAGGCTCTGCTCGTCGCCTTCCCAATCCGCGGATGCGCCCAGAGCGCGCAGGATCTCGAGCATCGTCTCAACATCGCGCAGCCGCGGAACATTGCGGAGAATCACCTCGCCGTCGGCCAACAACGCTGCAGCCATCAGCGCAAGCGTCGAGTTCTTCGAGCCCGAAGCCCGAACCTCTCCGCTGAGCGGGGTGCCGCCGCGAATCACGATGCGATCCATCAAATGTTCTCGCTCTCGGGGGCTCGTGGTCTGCGCGCCGAGACGACGCGGGGGCGCGCGGCGAGATCCCGGTGGGTGACGACATCGCCCATGCCGGATTCGCGCAACCAGTGTGCCACGGTTGGCGCCTGGTCGGGAGCCAGTTCCACCGCAAATCCTCCAGCCCGGGCGAGAAAAGCCGGGGCAGCCGCCACCAGTTCGCGAAGCACCGCCAACCCATCCGGGCCCGCAAATAGCGCGACATCGGGTTCGTGGGCGAGTTCCGGGGCCAGCTCCGATCGCTCGGATTCCGCGAGATAGGGGGGATTCGAGACCACGAGATCGAACTGCCGTCCGACCACAGGCCCAAAGAGATTCCCCTCCATAAACTCGATCCGATCTTCCATTCCCAATTTCCGGGCGTTTTGCTCAGCGACTTTCAGCGCGGCCGGCGAAACGTCGGTGGCCGTGATCCGGGCCCGAGGACGCTCATGTGCGATCGCGAGCGCCACCGCGCCCGAGCCGGTTCCAATCTCGAGGATCTGCGCGTCGGCGTCGCGCTCGGGCAACAGATCCAATGCAGCCACCACCAGCGTCTCGGTGTCGGGCCGCGGAGACAGAACGTCGGCGGTCACCAGCAGGGAAAGCGACCAGAATTCTTTTCTGCCGACCAGCTGGGCGACCGGAACGCGTTCGTCGGCGCGCCGCCGGACCCACTCGCGAAACGCATCGCGCTCGTCCGGGCTCGCGGGCTTGTCGAAGTCGAGGTAGAGCCGCATTCGATCGACGCCGAGCACGGAAGCCAGCAGGCATTCGGCGTCGAGCCGCGGCGTCTCGATCCCCTGCTCTGCGAAGTATTGGGTGGTCCAGCGCAGCAACTCGAGAATCGTCCAGGTTCGGCTCTTCGGATCCGGAGCCGTCACGCAGAGTCTCCCGCGAATTCGGTTTCGGCAAATTTGCTGCGGACCGCATCCAGCAGTTCATCGAGATCGCCTTCCATGATGGTCGCAAGCCGGTGGAGGGTGATCCCCGCGCGGTGATCGGTGACGCGCGTCTGCGGAAAATTGTAGGTCCGAATCTTCTCGGAGCGCTCGCCGGTTCCCACCTGGGCCCGACGCTCGACCGCTCGGTCGTCGGCCTCCCGCTGAAGTTCCATGTCGTAGAGTTTCGAGCGCAACACCGTGAGCGCCTTCGCCTTGTTCTTGTGCTGGGACTTTTCATCCTGACATTGCACGACGAGTCCGGTCGGGAGGTGCGTGATGCGTATCGCGGAGTCGGTGGTATTGACGCTCTGCCCGCCGGGACCCGACGAACGGAACCGATCGATCCGCAGTTCGTTGGGATCGATTTCGACATCGACTTCCTTCGCCTCGGGCAGCACAGCAACCGTGACGGTGGAAGTGTGAATGCGGCCCTGGGACTCGGTGGACGGGACGCGCTGCACCCGATGCACGCCGCACTCGTAGCGAAGTCGCCCAAACACCTCCTTGCCAGAGATGCTGACGATGACCTCGCGAATCCCGCCTCCGTCAGTGTGGGAAATCGATAGCGGCTCGATCTTCCAGCCGCGCGTCTCCGCGTAACGGCAATACATCCGATAGAGATCCGCGGCAAACAGCGCGGCTTCGTCTCCGCCGGTCCCCGCACGAACTTCCAGGATCGCGTTCTTTTCCTCGTTGGGGTCCTTCGGAATCAGCAGCAGACGGATCTCGCGCTCCATCGCAACCTGCTGTTCTTCGAGTTCCGCGAGTTCGACCTGGGCGAGTTCGCGCACTTCGCCATCGTCGTCGTCGAGCATGGTCCTGGCGTCTGCAATTGCGGTGAGCAGCTGCCGGTAGCGAGCGCCCGCTTCGGCGAGCGGTCGGACTCGCGAGAGCTGCTTGGCGACGGTCGCGTATTCGGCGGGGACACTCGCAATGCCGGGATCAGCGAGTTGTTCCTCGAGTTGGGCGGCCTTCGCTTCGAAAACCGAAATTTTGTTCAAAAGATCCGACATCGTCCGTCCCAAAACGCGCCACGGCGCTGCGGCCCAACGCCAGGAACCGTCCAACCTGAGGGGCGGTCCAATCTAGGGGGCCATCCAACCCGGGGGGTCGTCCAACCTGGGGAACCGTCCAATCTAGGGGGCCGCCCGACTGGATGCCAATCAGACGCCAATCGGACATCAAATGCAATTGGACGCCAATCGGACGTCAAATGCAATTGGACGCCAATTGCGGGGTGAGAAACGTGCTTCGCTGAACGTCGGAGAAAGGCGCGATCAGGAATTCATCGAGGCGAGAAAATCCTCGTTGGTCTCCGTCGCTTTGACCTTCTCGAGCAGAAACTCCATGGAGTCGACCGCATTCAGCGGCGCGAGAACCTTGCGCAAAATGATCATGCGATTGAGTGTGCCCTCCGGCAACAGCAGTTCTTCCCGCCGGGTCGACGATCGATTGATATCGATCGCGGGATAGGTGCGCCGATCCGCCAGTTTTCGGTCGAGCACGATCTCACTGTTTCCAGTCCCCTTGAACTCCTCGAAGATGACCTCGTCCATGCGAGAGCCCGTGTCGATGAGTGCGGTCCCGATGATCGTGAGACTGCCACCCTCTTCCACGTTGCGAGCCGCACCGAAGAAGCGCTTCGGTTTGTGGAGCGCGTTCGAGTCGACACCACCGGAGAGAATCTTCCCGGAGTGGGGAACCACGGTGTTGTGGGCTCGCGCCAGGCGCGTGATCGAGTCGAGCAGGATCACGACGTCGCGCTTGTGCTCCGTCATACGCCGCGCCTTCTCGATCACCATGTCGGCAACCTGTACGTGGCGGGTGGCGGGCTCGTCGAAGGTCGACGAAATCACTTCGGCCTTGACGGTGCGCATCATGTCCGTGACTTCCTCGGGCCGCTCGTCGATCAGCAACACGATGAGGACGACTTCGGGATGGTTTTCGGCGATTGCGTTCGCGATGTCCTTGAGGATCATCGTCTTTCCCGCCTTCGGAGGCGACGTGATCAGAGCGCGCTGGCCCTTCCCGATCGGCGCGATCAGATCGATGATGCGGGTGGTGATGCCACCGCTCGGTGCCTCGAGGTTGAACTTCTCCTCCGGATAGAGCGGAGTGAGGTTGTCGAAGAGAATCTTGTGGCGCGCCGCTTCCGGCGCCTCGAGGTTGATTTTGTTGACCTTGAGGAGCGCAAAGTAGCGCTCGCCCTCTTTCGGCGGCCGAATCTGACCGAGCACCGTATCGCCAGTCCGCAGACTGAAGCGTCGAATCTGCGACGGCGAGACGTAGACGTCGTCCGGCCCGGCGAGATAGTTCTGGTCCGGAGCGCGCAGAAATCCGAATCCATCCGGCAGGGTCTCGAGCACGCCTTCCGCGTAGATCTTGCCTTGATTCGCGGTCTGGGCCTTCAGGATCTCGAAGAGCAGGTCCTGCTTGCGCAGTCCGGCCGCGTTCTCGACCGTGAGCGACTCGGCGAGTTCCACGAGGCCCTCCATCGGCCGCTGCTTCAACTCCATCACGTTCATCCGCTCGGCGTCGGGATCGTCGTCCTCTAGATCGTCTTCGTAGGGCTCGTCATCGGGAAAATCCGACATCTGCTGGCGTTGAGGATCACGCGGAATCTGGTTTCCGTTGGCTCCGTTTCCGCTGCGAGAGCGGCGGGAACGACCTCGCCGTGATCGGCCTTGGTTGGAATTGGAATCGCTAGAGCGGTGACTACCCACAGGATGATCTCTCTATTTTTTGTTGACGTCGTGTTCGATTTTCAGTTTTGGGTTTTAGCTTCTGGAATTTGCTCTGTATTTTTAGTTTCTGAAATCTGCTCTGTTTCGTTTCTGAAATCTGCTCTGGTAGTGGGGTGGATGTTTTGGAAGATGGCAGGGAATCGGTCAGCGCCGGGCTCAGGGAGATTCGCGGTTCGTGGCCGTGGAACCCGCGCCCGCTCAACGCAAGGACTCGGTCCTCCGGAGGGATATTAAGGGTTCGGTTCTAACTCTCTGTTCGGCTACCCACACTCACAAGTTGATCAATATGTAGAGCCCCTGAACGCACTCAGGCTCACTCGGTGGCCATTTCACTCCCGATTCGTCTCATTCCGGCGTGTCTTTGCCGGATTCAATCGCCTGTGGGAGGGAAAGGATCAGGTGGCACTACTCAGAACGGTCCGAATCACCGGTTTCCACGTTGTAGGGGAAAAGGCCGCAGCCGATCTGAGGGGGAACATCTGAATCGTAAGGCCACTGTTTTGACGTGTCAACCCTTTTCGGTCTGGGCGCCTGCGGCGATGAAGTGCACCAGGCGGCCGGTTTCGGGCCCATCTCGCCTGTAGGAGTAGAAGCGCTCGGCGTCACAGGCCGTGCAGGTACCTTCCAGGAATCCGATCCGGTCGCTTTCGACCCCTTCTGCGCGCAGGGCTTCTCGCGCCAGCAGGCCGAGATCGAGGCGCGCGTGACCCGGACGAGATTGACGTATCGCGTGTGGAAGCATTTCAGAAAAACGCTCCTCAAAGGCAGCCAGCACCGGTTCACCCACCTCGTAGCAGCACTTCTGGATGTGGGGACCGATCACCGCGGCAAGCGTTTCCGACTTCCCCAATCGCTTCCGCAGTGCGGCCAGGCAAGCGCCGACCACACCACCCGCGAGGCCGCGCCAGCCGGCGTGAACTGCGGCAACCACGCGCCCGCGATCGCCGGCCAACAGGATCGGCAAGCAGTCGGCGGTCACCACTGCGATGCGCACGCCGATCTCCTCCGAAACCACCGCATCCGCTTCGGGAGGCGGGCCCTGCCCAGCGCACTGTCCCGCGGTCACGACGGCAACACCGTGCGATTGACGTGGGCACCGCAAACCCTCGAGTTCCGCAAGACCGCGCAGACCGAAACCGTGATCGACTCCGATGCTCGACAACAGTGCGTGCCGAAGCGGCTGCAGAGCGGCCACCTTCAATCGCCCTCACAGCGCTCGAGGCTCGCGAGCAGCAGCGTCAGGTCAGCGGGAAGCGGCGCCGTAAACCGCATCGACTCACCGCTGCGGGGGTGCACGAAACCAAGAGCGGCCGCATGAAGCGCGGGGCGCGCCAGCTCCGCTTCTTGATTCCGGGACCGTCCGTAGACGGTGTCGCCGACGATGGGCAGCCCGATCGAAGCCAGATGAACCCGGATCTGATGGGTCCGTCCAGTTTCGGGGAAGATGTCGAGCACCGCTCTCTGGCTCTTTGAAAAACGCCGCGTAACGCGCCACACGGTCTGGGCTTCACGGGGCGCCGTCCCTCGCACCGACATGCGCTTGCGATCCTTCGGATGACGTCCGATCGCGCGATCAACGCGCCCCTCGTCGGCGCGGGGTGCGCCGCGAACAACCGCCCGATATACGCGATCGATCGTATGCTCGTGAAATTGTTCCGCGAGGTGCAGATGCGCTTCGTCACACTTTGCGGCGACCAACACGCCCGAGGTTCCGCGATCCAGGCGGTGGACGATTCCCGGTCTCTCCACTCCACCAATCCCGGCCAGGTTGTCGCAATGGTGAAGCAGCGCGTGCACGAGTGTTCCACTCGAGTGCCCCGGGGCGGGATGAACGACCATCCCGGCTGGCTTGTCGATGACGATCAGGTCTTCATCTTCATAGAGAACATCGAGTGCTATTGCCTCGGGTTCCAGAGTCGACTTGACGACCTCAGGGGGCGTCACGTCGAGATCGTCGCCCACTCGTACGGACTGACTCGCTCGACAGGAGTGATCGTTGACGCGGACGCGATCGGCGTCGATCCAACGCCGGGCTTGCGAGCGGGTGATTCCCGCGACTGCAGCAAGTGCGCTGTCGAGTCGTTGGCCCGCTTCGGACTCGCTGATGATCAAGTGGAGGACGGTCATGAGGCGCTACTCGGTAACGTCACTGCGGGAAATTCAGCGGCTCTCGAAAAATCGCCCCCTGCGGCGCTCTCCGTGGCCCTTGTCGAATCTCTTCATGTAACTCGCCGCGACTTCTTTCCCTTCCAATCCGACAGAATTCGCGTACGCGGTGACGAAACCGCGCACGTAGACAGCATCGGGAAGATCAGCGAAGCGCTCTTCTTCGATGAACCGAAGGTAGGTCGGGCTGATCTTCGTGACCCTCGCGATGTCCTCGATTTCCATGCCACCGCGGATGCGAAAGTGCCTCAGGCGCTCGCCATCAAATTCTCCGGCACCGTCGTCGAGGTGCGCAAACTCCGCCGCTTGGAGCCGCATGGGGCCCTCACCGGTCGTAGAT
>Ga0209988_10002458_pt1 | contig 12243 bp, 10 predicted proteins | sample N075metaG_FD_183115 | JGI IMG/M metagenome (GOLD analysis project Ga0209988, IMG submission 183115) | Deep subsurface microbial communities from Kermadec Trench to uncover new lineages of life (NeLLi) - N075 metaG (SPAdes) (version 2) | ecosystem: Environmental > Aquatic > Marine > Ocean trench... | reverse complement strand
CGCTTTCTTGACATACTTGCGCGCCGACGCAAAATCCTTGGCAGCCGCATGCAGTTCCGCGAGCTCGCAGTAGTAGTGCGCGATCTGCAGCCCCAGTGACTGGCCGCCCAGCGTTTCGAGTTTCTGCGCGCAGTCGATCGCTTTGCTCCACTCTTTTTCCTGCTCATAGATCCCACAAAGACTCTCGAGAGCCTGAACCTGGTAGCGCGACCCCTCGGCCAGACGGACGAACAATTTTTCTGCCCTGTCTAACAGACCGGCGTGTAAATAGTCCTTTGCGAGCGAAAACAGGGCCTGCTCGCGCTGCTCGGCTGCGAGATCGGGTCGCGCGATAATATTCTGGTGAATGCGGATCGCCCGATTAACCTCGCCACGGCGCCTGAAAAGGCTGCCAAGCGCAAAGTGAGTCTCGATCGTCTGGTCGTCAACCCTTACCATTTCAAGAAAATGCTCGAGCGCCTGATCCGTTTGCTCGTTCAAAAGGAAATTCAGGCCCTTGAGATAGTCGATGTTCAATGGTGGCGGCGCGTCTTCTTCATCGCGTTCGCCAAAACGACCCAGCGCCCAGCCCGCCGCTGCGAGTAGCAGGAACAGCCCGGCCAGAAAAAATGTGGATTCAGTCGGCATCGGAGAGCGGTAAATTCCTGAGGTTGCTAACTTCTGATTCGGATGCGCGCAATGATCGGCGCAAGCCCCGGCGCTCGTTTATTGAGCGGAAGACGAACGCGACCATGCACGACATGCCAAACAGAATGCCGACAACAAAGGTTCCTGCGAACGCGATTGAAATGGGAAAGGAGCGCTCAAGAAAGCCCAGGTTCAGCTCGACTTGCCCGGTATTGAGCGCCGTAAAGGTAAACATTATGGTAAACAGGATCACTGTCACTATCAGCACGCCAGCGCGTTTCAACATGTGCCCTCTCCGGAAGACAATCTAAAAAGTTGCGGGAGCGGCTTCAGCCGCGACAACAATTGTATTGCAGTTACGGTCGTTTTGGTAACTGCACGGGCGGGCCCTGGCCAAGGTCGAGATCTTAGCTCTTGATTGGAAACTGATGGCTGGAGTTGACGCGCTCGCGGAGATCTTTTCCCGGTTTGAAATGCGGCACGTACTTGCCGGACAGCGCCACAGCCTCCCCGGTCTTCGGATTGCGGCCGATTCGTGGTGGCCGAAAATGCAGCGAAAAGCTGCCGAAACCACGAATCTCAATCCGGTGTCCTTTCGCCAATGAATCGCTCATCAGATCCAAAAGGTGCTTAACCGCTAATTCCACATCCTTCGCAGGGAGGTGCTTTTGCTTGCGGGCGATAACTTCTATGAGTTCTGATTTGGTCATCTTTCGCTTCGCTTATTCTTCGGTAGCCCGTAACTAACGGATAATACTAACAATATAGCCCAGACTGGGCGGTCTGGGCTACTGTTTTAACGTATTATTTGCTTCCACCCGACATTTTTTCCTTCAAAAGCTCGCCCAATGTCGTGCCAACAGAGGCTGCGCCGGACTCAGTTTTGTAGGTACTGATCGCTTCGGCTTCGTCATGAACTTCCTTAGCCTTGATCGACAAAGCGATCGTTCGGTTCTTGCGATCGACGTTTGTAAACTTCGCCTCGACCACTTCGCCGACCTTGATCAGCATGCGTGCGTCCTCTACCCGATCGCGTGCCATTTCTGAAGACCTCAGCGAACCAAAGATGCCGTCACCAAGGTCAATGGTCGCGCCCCGCGCGTCCACTTCGGTAACCGTTCCCTTGACGACAGAGTTCTTGGGATGCTCGGCAAGCCAGGACGAAAAAGGATCGGTCTCGAGTTGCTTGATGCCCAGTGAAATTCGCTCGCGATCGGCGTCGATCGCCAACACTGCCGCTTCAATCTCCTGGCCCTTCTTGTAGTTGTGCACGGCTTCTTCGCCAGGCAATTCCCAGGAAATGTCCGAAAGATGCACAAGACCGTCGATGCCGCCGTCGAGTCCGATAAAGATACCGAAGTCGGTGATCGACTTGATCTGACCGGATACCTTGTCGTTACGATTAAACGTGGCAGAAAACTCAGCCCACGGGTTCGCCTTGCATTGCTTGATGCCCAGCGAAATTCGACGACGTTCTTCGTCGATTTCGATAACCATGACTTCGACTTCCTCGCCGATCGACACAACTCGCGCAGGATTGACGTTTTTGTTCGTCCAGTCCATTTCGGAAACGTGGACCAGGCCTTCGACACCGTCTTCAATCTCCACAAAACAACCGTAGTCGGCAATATTCGTAATTTTGCCAAACATGCGTGTTTGCTGCGGATATCGGCGCGCCAAATCCTTCCACGGATCGTCGCCCAATTGCTTCATTCCCAGTGAAACACGTTGTCTCTCGCGATCGAACTTGAGGATTTTGACGTCGATCTCCTGACCGACATCAACGACCTCTGAGGGATGCTTCACGCGCTTCCATGCCATATCAGTAATGTGCAGCAAGCCGTCGATACCGCCCAGATCTACGAATGCACCATAGTCCGTCAGGTTCTTTACGATTCCCTTGACCGTCTTGCCTTCCTGCAGACCCTCCAGCAGCGCCTCGCGCTCCGCCGAGTATTCCTGCTCTACAACCGCCCTGCGTGAAACGACGACATTGTTGCGTCGTTTGTCTAATTTGATGACCTTGAATTCCAGGCTCTTGCCTTCGAGGTATGCGGGATCGCGAACCGGCCGAACATCGACCAGGGAACCCGGCAAGAAAGCGCGGACGTTGTCGATCTCGACGGTAAAGCCGCCTTTGACGCGGCCATTGATAATGCCCACAACAATCTTGGACTCTTCGAACGCCTGCTCGAGTTCAGTCCAGGTGCGCGCACGAATTGCTTTTTCGCGCGACAATTTCGTCTCGCCGAATCCGTCTTCGACGGCATCCAGAGCAACTTCGATTTCATCGCCGACGGACAATTCGCCTTCGGCTTGATCGTTCTTAAATTGTTCGATTGGGATGATGGCCTCAGACTTGAGACCTGCGCTGACGATGACAACATCGTCATTGATGGCAACAATGGTGCCGATGATGATGGAACCCGGCTTTATTTGTTGGCTGGCAAAACTTTCTTCAAATAACTCTGCAAAACTTTCAGACATGTGATTAACCACGAGAACCTTGCAGTTCTCACCCATTCGTCAAACCGCATCCATCGGCAGACGGTTTCCTATACAAAGACCAGACTCCCTGTCCGATCCAACCATTTTCCTCTAAGAGATTTTCAGAGCTTTGAGGCCCAGCCCAAGACCGTCTCTGTAACGGCCTCAATTGACGTGTTCGAGGAATCCAGAATCCTGGCATCCTCTGCGGCCCTCAGCGGTGCTACCGATCGCTCGGAATCCCGCCTGTCACGCTCCTCTATGTCCCTCGAAAGGGCCGCGAGACTAACATCAATACCCTTGTCCTTCAACTGCTTATGGCGCCTTCGCGCCCGCTCTTCAGGCGATGCAGTCAGGAACACTTTCAGCCCTGCGTCTGCAAAAACATGCGTGCCCATATCGCGTCCGTCGGCGACCAGTCCGGGCGTCTTGCGGAAGCCTCTTTGCAGCCCCATAAGCGCCTCCCGCACGGCGGGCAACGCCGCAACGGCGGATGCGCCGATACCACTGTTTTCGGTTCGTACTTGTGCCGTGACATCCGCTCGGCCGAGCCAGATCTGCTCACCTCCGGCTGCGTCGCAGCCAAAGCGAATCTCCAGCTTAGCCGCCAGCGCAGCCAGCGAATCTGCGTCGTCCAGAGCAATGTCTTGCTGACCTGCCGCCAGAGCGACGAGCCTGTACAGTGCGCCGCTGTCCAGCAAATGCCAGCCCAGGCTGTCCGCGACGCGTCTGGCAATCGTTCCCTTGCCCGACCCACTTGGGCCGTCTATCGCAATGACCGGAACAGGCGCTGTCGTCATGCTGCGTCGCTCACAGAACGTGTAATGTCTATGCCGATAGACCGCAGGCATGCCGGAAAGTCGGGAAAGGAGGTATCGACGGTCGCGACATCCCGAATGGTTACTTCGTGCGTAGCCGTTGAAGCGGCGATCGACAGTGCCATCGCAATGCGATGGTCGCCATGACTGTCCAGACTCCCGCCACCGAAGCGCCCGCCATGGACCACGGCACCGTCCACGGACTCTTCAACAACGATACCAAGCTTGCTCAGACCGGCTGCCATGGCTGCGATGCGATCGCTCTCTTTCACCCGCAGTTCGCCGATCCCCGAAAATACGGTTTTGCCTTTCGCCGACGCCGCGGCCACGAAAAGAACGGGAAACTCATCGATCGCAAGCGAAACCAATTCGGGGTCAACCGGCCCACCCTGTAACGCCGATGAGCGCACACGAATATCGGCAACGGGCTCACAACCGAACAGGCGTGGATTCTCAATGCGAATGTCACCGCCCATCGACTGCAAGATAGCGATGACCCCGGTCCGTGTGGGATTTACGCCGACTTTTTCGATCAGAATCTCGGCGTCATCTGCAATCAACGCTGCCACTATGACGAACGCGGCCGACGACAGATCAGCAGGTACCTGCACTGGACAACCCCGCAAGGTCTGCCGCCCGAGCATCGAGATTCGAGCGTCCGATGTCTGAATCTGCACGCCCATGGACTCGAGCATGCGCTCAGTGTGGTCGCGGGTAATCGCGGGTTCCGTAATGCGTGTAGTGCCCTGGGCATACAGGCCCGCGAGCAATATCGCCGACTTGACCTGTGCGCTGGCCACTGGCAATTCGTAGTCTATGGCCTGCAATCGCTGACCCCCGGCAATTTTTAACGGCGGTCTGCCATCGTGACTCTGGATACTGGCGCCCATCTCCAGCAATGGCGTGACGACGCGCTGCATCGGGCGACTGGTTAAGGACTCATCGCCGGTCAGGAGGCTGTCAAACCCTTGCCCGGCGAGCAAACCGGTCATCAGCCGCATGGCCGTGCCGGAATTGCCGAGATCCAGTGACCCGTCAGGGCCACTTAGGCCGTCCAAACCACAGCCGTGAATGACCAACTCTGTCGAACTCCGCTGTTCGATTTGCACGCCCATCGCCGACATCGCGGCCAATGTCGCACGACAATCATCACCGGCCAGAAAACCGCTGATGTCAGTACGCCCTTCCGCAATACTGCCAAGCATCAACGCACGGTGCGAGACGGACTTGTCGCCAGGCACAGTGACCGTCGCGTCGCTGACGGCTGAAGGATTAACAGTAAAATGCATCGGCTTTGCTTCGGAAAAGATGCGTTAGCCGACTGCTTTCGGGTAGGCACCCAGCACGCGAAACAATGAACAGCTCTTCTCGAGTTCCTTAAGTGCATCGGCAAGCGGTGATTCGTTCGCATGTCCCTCGACGTCAATGAAGAAAACGTAATCCCAATTCTTGCGTCTTGACGGTCGCGACTCGATGAAGGTCATGACGATATTGTGTTTGGCAAGTGGTTGCAGCAACTGATGCAGCACGCCTGCACCGCCCCCGGTATCGCCAGTTGAAACCAGGATAGTCGTCTTGTCGTTGCCGCTAGGTGTAAGCAGCTCGCGGCCAACCACGAGAAACCGGGTCGAGTTATCGGATCGGTCTTCGATGCTGTTCACCAGCGTCTTCAGGTTGTATACGTCGGCAGCTACGTCAGGACCAATGGCTGCCGTGCCTTCTTCATCGCGTGCTCTGCGCGCGCCCGCAGCATTGCTGGACATCCCGATCAGTTCGACGTGCGGCACATACTCGCGCAGCCAGCCCCGGCATTGAGCCAGTGATTGTTCGTGGGCACAGATGCGCTTGATATTCTCCAGGCCCGTTACTCGCCCGAGCAAATGCTGCTCTATCCGCAACTCGACTTCGCCCGCAATTTTGAGTGGCGAGGTCAGAAACATATCGAGCGTGTTATTGACGGAGCCTTCGGTTGAATTCTCAATCGGAACAACGCCGAAGTCCGCGACACCGCTTTCGACTTCCTGGAATATTTCGTCGATCGTATGAAATGGCAATGGCCGCACAGAATGGCCAAATTGCTTGAACACAGCCGTATGCGTGAAGGTGCCTTCCGGCCCGAGAAATCCGATCTTCAACGGCTCCTGCTGAGCCAGGCAAGCGGACATGATTTCCCGAAACAAACGTAAGATTTCCTCGTCGCGCAGCGGTCCGTCATTGCGCTCGACGATCTTGCGAAGAATCTCTGCTTCGCGTTCCGGACGGTAGTAGTTTACTGCGGAGGACAGCTCGCCTTTCGCGACACCGACCTGCTGGGCAAATCGGGCGCGCTCGTTGATCAGAGATTGAATTTGCTCGTCAACCTCATTGATCCGCTCTCGAATCGCCGCGAGATCATCTGCGTTGCCTGTCTTTTTCCCGTCTGCCATCAGTCACTTGTCCTGTCACCCGCAACCATTTCGGTGAAGACAATCAGGTTACAGGCTTGCCGAGATTTCGCAACGCCAGCACTCCGCCGATAGATCGCAGCTCGTCCATCGTCTCGTCTTTGATCGGGCCGTTGACGTCCACCATGGTGTACGCAAGTTCCCCGGCAGACTTGTTCAGGAGATCCTCGATATTGAGTCCGGCGTTGGCCAGACAGGTCGATATCTGGCCCACCATGTTCGGTACATTTTCGTTCGATATGGTAATCCGCCAGGCATCGAGCCGCGGCAGTTGAGCGCGAGGAAAATTCACTGAGAAGCGGATATTGCCGTTCTCGAGGTAGTCTTTGACGGTGTCTGCAACCATGATGGCACAGTTTTCCTCGGCTTCTGCCGTGGATGCCCCGAGATGCGGCAACGCGACGACCTTGGAGTGCGCGATTAATTCCGGGGTCGGAAAATCCGAAACAAAGGCGTGCAATTTGCCGCTATCGAGTGCAGTGATTACCGCCTGATTATCAACCACGCCGGACCTGGCGAAATTGATAATCACTCCGCCATCACTCATCAGCGCGAGTCGATCGCGGTTTACGAGGTTACGGGTCTCTTCGATGAGCGGCACGTGCAGCGTCACCGCGTCGGCTTTCTGAAATAATTGATCCAGAGTTTCGACATGCTCTACTCCGGACGACAATTGCCAGGCACTACTCACGGTGATATTCGGATCGAAGCCCACGACCTTCATTCCCAACTCTAGCGCAGCATTAGCCACCTCGACGCCGATCGCTCCCAAACCTAAAACACCCAGAGTCTTGCCGGGCAGTTCGAAACCCAGGAACTCTTTCTTGCCGGCTTCGATTGCTTTGTCGAGTGCATCACCTGTTTCATTAAGTCCCTGGACGTACGTGCGTGCATCGCACAGATTTCGCGCCGCAATCAAAAGGCCAGCGATCACGAGCTCTTTCACCGCATTGGCATTGGCGCCGGGCGCATTGAAAACAGGTACACCTCGAGCACTCATCGCAGCAATCGGAATATTGTTCGTGCCGGCACCCGCTCGCCCGACAGCCACGACGGACTCCGGTATGTCCATATCGTGCATGTTGAAAGAACGCACGATGATGGCGTCCGGACTGATTATTTCTGAGGCAACCTCGTAACGGTCGCGGGGAAAGCGGCGCAACCCTTCGACAGCAATGTTGTTGAGAGTAAGAATCTTGTACATCTGATTATCCGTTTGTACGCTCGAATTCCGCCATGAAATCAATCAAGGCGTCAACGGCGTCTTCGGAAACCGCGTTGTAAATCGATGCGCGCATGCCACCCACCGAGCGATGTCCTTTTAGATTGGCAAGCCCGGTCGCGAGCGATTCTTCCAGGAACCTCGCATTCAGTGACGCATCAGCCAGCAGGAAAGGCACGTTCATCCTGGACCGGCAGTCCAGCTGCACCGAGTTGCTGTAGAAATCCGAGCCGTCGATCGCTGCGTACAGTTTGCTCGACTTGCGTTGATTGATCTCAGCAGCCGCCTCCAGCCCCCCCGACCGCAGCAGGTACTGAAAAACCAGGTCGGCGACGTACCACGAGAAGGTCGGCGGCGTATTCGTCATTGAATCGGAATCGGCGTAAGACTTCCACATCAGCAAGTGGGGCAAGTTTTCCCGCGGCGAGTTGAGTAGATTATTTCGAACGATGACCAGTGTAAGACCGGCGGGGCCAATGTTCTTTTGCGCGCCTGCGTAGATGACTCCGTAGTCGCTAACGTCTATCGGCCGCGACAAAATCGAACTCGACATGTCGGCGACAATCGTTGTTTCTCCACCGGGAACGAAATTGAACTCGACGCCCGCGATCGTCTCATTGGAGGTGATATGCAGGTAGACCGCGTCGTCACTGCGCTGCCAGCTGGACTCCGCGGGGATATAGGTAAACTTCTTGTCGGAACTGTCGGCGGCAAGATTGACGGTGCATTGCTTACGGGCCTCTGCGACGGCTTTTTTGCCCCAGCTGCCGGTCTGCACATAATCGACCGTGTCGTCGGGGCCGGCCAGATTCAGCGGCGCCATCGCCATCTGCAATGTCGCGCCACCCTGAGCCCAAATTACGCTGTAGTCATCGGGAATCGACAACAAAGTTCGAAGATTGGCTTCGCAGCGTGCGGCAAGTTCGACGAATTCGTCGCTGCGATGGCTGACCTCCATGACGGTCATGCCCGTGCCTTGCCAGTCCGGAATATCCTCGCGAATTTGCTCGAGAACTTCGAGTGGCAGTGCTGCTGGTCCGGCACCGAAATTGTATGCGCGTGACATGCCGCAGGAATCCTTAGGGCGACTCTTCTTCGTCTATAAATGCTATACGAGCAAGCCCGACGAGTCGTTGCCCCGATTCGACCCGAATCAAGCGGACCCCCTGCGTGTTGCGTCCCTGAATGGAAATGTCATCCACCGCCGTGCGCACGAGAGTTCCGTTCGAACTGATCAGCATGATTTCATCGCCCGCGCCAACCTGGACTGCCCCGACAGTGCGGCCGTTACGATCGCTGGTCTGAATCGCGATGACACCCTGCCCGCCACGGCCCTGGATCGGAAAATCACCGACCACCGTACGCTTGCCGTAGCCATTCTCGGTCGCGGTAAGAATCAAGCCATCACGAATGATCGTGAGCCCGATGACTTGGTGGTCTTTGGGTAACTTGATGCCCCGCACGCCGGCTGCGCCACGACCCATCGGGCGTACATCTTTTTCACGGAAGCGAATGCTCTTGCCGGAGCTTGCAACCAGCAAAATATCTGCATCACCGTCGGTGATGGCTACATCCACGAGTGTGCCATTGCGTAAATCAATCGCAATGATGCCGTTGGTGCGAGGCCTTGAGAACTGAGTGAGCGGCGTCTTTTTGACCGTGCCGCCTGACGTTGCCATGAACACGAACTTGTCTTCGGCATACTCCCTGATCGGCAACACCGCGTTAATGCGCTCGTCCGCTGCAAGCGGCAGCAGGTTTACGATCGGCTTGCCACGCGAGCCGCGACTCGCCTGCGGCACCTGGTAAACCTTGAGCCAGTAAATCTTGCCGTGACTGGAGAAGCACAAAATAGTGTCGTGCGTGTTGGCGATGAAAAGCTTGTCGATGAAGTCCTCATCTTTGACTTTGGTCGCCGACCGGCCGCGTCCACCGCGTTTTTGCGCCTGATAAACGTCGATCGGCTGCGCCTTGGCATAACCACTGTGGGACAGCGTAACGACAACCTCCTCGCTCGGGATCAAATCCTCGATGCTGAGATCGCTGTGGTCCTGGATGATATCGGTCCGTCGATCATCGCCAAAAGCCTCACGGACCTCAGCCAACTCGTCACGGATCACCTGCACCAGAATGTCAGGATCGGCCAATATATTCGAAAAGCCCTTAATTTTATCTAGTATCTCTTTGTATTCTTTTATTATTTTGTCTTGTTCAAGCCCAGTCAGTCGGTGCAAGCGCAGATCGAGAATCGCTTGTGCCTGAATCTCCGACAAGCGGTAATGGCCATCCACAAGCCCAAACCCGTCTTCGTAACCGTCCGGACGTGTATCTGTCTCGCCGGCGGCCTGAATCATCGCGGTTACCGGGCCCGGCTCCCACTTCTTGTCGATCAACGCGACTTTGGCCTCAGGCGGTGACGGCGACGCCTTGATCAGAGAAATCACTTGATCGATATTCGCGAGCGCAACTGCCTGCCCCTCCAAGACATGGGCTCTGTCCCTGGATTTTCGCAGCTCAAAAATCGTCCGTCGCGTTACGACTTCTCGCCGGTGAGCGAGAAATGCCTCAAGCATCTGTTTGAGGTTCATCAATTTCGGCTGGCCATCTTCCAGCGCAACCATGTTGATGCCGAACACGCTTTGCATGGATGTTTGTTTGTACAAGTTGTTCAGGACGACCTCGCAAATCTCGCCCATGCGCAACTCAATGACTATTCGCATGCCGTCCTTGTCGGACTCGTCACGCAACTCGCTGATGCCCTCAATTCGCTTGTCCCGAACCAGCTCAGCAATTTTCTCGATGAGGCGAGCCTTGTTAACCTGATACGGCAGCTCGGTGACGATGATCGCCTCTCGACCACGCGAGCCGAACTCTTCCACCTTAGTTCTGGCGCGAATGTGGACACGCCCTCGCCCGGTGCGATACGCAGAATAGATACCCGCCGCGCCGTTGATGATGCCGGCCGTCGGAAAATCCGGGCCCGGAATGTGCTCCATGAGCCCCGGAATGTCTATTTCAGGATTCTCTATCAGAGCAAAACAGGCATCGATCACTTCGCGCAGATTATGCGGCGGAATATTGGTCGCCATACCGACTGCAATACCGGATGAACCATTGACCAGAAGATTCGGCAGGCGGGTCGGCATAACCGTTGGTTCCGACTCTGAACCGTCATAATTCTCGGCAAAATCGACGGTTTCCTTATCGATATCAGCCAACAATTCATGCGCCACTCGCGACATGCGCACCTCGGTATAGCGCATGGCTGCCGCCGCGTCGCCGTCCACGGAACCGAAGTTGCCTTGTCCATCAACCAGCATGGCACGCATCGAAAACGGTTGTGCCATCCGGACGATCGTATCGTAGACCGCGGAATCTCCATGCGGATGGTACTTACCAATAACGTCGCCAACGACACGCGCTGATTTCTTATACGGTTTGTTGTAGTCGTTGCCCAACTCGCGCATCGCGTACAGTACGCGTCGGTGCACCGGCTTTAGTCCGTCTCGAACATCGGGCAGCGCCCGTCCGACGATGACGCTCATCGCGTAGTCGAGATAGGACCGCTGCATCTCCTCTTCGAGACTTATCGACAGCAATTCCCGTGCAATTTCAGCCATACTTAGTCACAACCTCAGCGTGATTCCGATCACGGAGCGGAATCTTAAAGCGCGAATATCTCTGGGTTTCGTTCGGAAACAAATGTTGCTATTGCCTGGCTCAGTACCAGCGGATTTTTGTTCCGAATCAACGCCAGAATTGTACCACAGGCCCGACAATAACAGCAGCAAATCGACCCGTTATGGAGAGGCTGAAAGCCGCGCTGGTGCTGGGCTTGGATGACGGTATACACTTCACCTGCCAACCCGATTAGTGGAGCAAGACTGAATGACGAGTGCCCGACAAAATGTCGACGCTGCAGAGGTCGCTAAATTCGATGCTCTGGCGTCACGCTGGTGGGATCCCGACGGCGATTTTCGACCGTTGCACGAGATCAATCCGCTCCGACTCGACTGGATTCGACAGCAGGTTGACCTCGACAACACCCGGGCGCTGGATATCGGCTGCGGCGGCGGTATTCTCGCAGAATCTCTCGCCGTATCGGGTGCTGAGGTCACCGGCATCGACATGGCGGAAGGTCCGCTGGCCGTTGCCCGACTCCACCAGATCGAATCCGGAACCGAGGTAACTTATCGACAGGCCACCGCCGAAGAACTGGCCGCCGAGCAACCCGGCCAGTATGACGTCGTCGCATGCCTTGAAATGCTCGAGCACGTTCCCGACCCTGCCGCTGTCATTGCCTCCATCGCCGAACTCGTTCGGCCGGGAGGGCATGTCTTTTTTTCGACGATCAACCGGAATCCGAAATCGTTCCTGTTCGCCATCGTCGGCGCTGAATACGTGCTCAAATTGTTGCCGGCGGGAACTCATGAGTACCAGAAATTTATTCGACCCTCTGAGCTTGAGAGCTGGGCCAGATCTGCCGGGCTCGAACTCCGCAACAGCATCGGCATGCATTACAACCCCCTGACCCGGGAGTACTCGCTGGGCCCGGGCCTCGACGTCAACTACCTGATGTATTTTCGGCGCCCTAAAGACGCTCAAAACGGTTAGGCTGAGGCGCTATGACTTTAGATCCGACAAC
>Ga0209988_10002457_pt1 | contig 12244 bp, 9 predicted proteins | sample N075metaG_FD_183115 | JGI IMG/M metagenome (GOLD analysis project Ga0209988, IMG submission 183115) | Deep subsurface microbial communities from Kermadec Trench to uncover new lineages of life (NeLLi) - N075 metaG (SPAdes) (version 2) | ecosystem: Environmental > Aquatic > Marine > Ocean trench... | reverse complement strand
ACAGTTTCTCTCCGACGCGAAACTGGATCAGGAGGAAAACTTTTCATTGCGTCATTTTCACGATTACCTGATGGAAAACGGCAACGTACCGATCGCCCTGCAACGCTGGGAATACCTGGGAAGAGATGACCAGGTCCGGCGGCTTGAAATGCTGCGGGGAAAACCAGTCACCGTGCCTCAGTAATCCTTCCAGGTAATATTAGGCCGAAAAAAGCCCGGTTTCCTTAAACTCTCTAAGTCTTTGATTTCTGGAGCGGGAAACGAGACTCGAACTCGCGACCCCAACCTTGGCAAGGTTGTGCTCTACCAACTGAGCTATTCCCGCAGAGGCTGCGTATTGTAAGGGAAACTCCTGGTGTGTCAACACCATAGCGGCAATAGACCCGCACATTGGAGCGGCGCAGACCCCGTCAGCCGATTCAATTTCGGTTAGCTCACATATTGCATGAGTTGCCGGAACTGTCGGTTGATTTCACGAGTGCAGCCTGGTTAATCGCGTGCAGAAGCATAACTATAGCTATGGTTCAAGCGGGATCAGCCAGGATGTGCCGTGAAATCAGGCGACAAACCGGCAGCGGCATACTTTTTATTACTGAGCAGACCTGAGTTATCCTTGTATATCATTGAAATTATTTGATAATCAAGTAAAGTCCAGCGAAACTCATGCAATATGCGGGCTAGATAACTGGATTTGCAAAAATGCAGGCTTTCGATATGTCCTTGAGGGTGGCACAATACCGATTCCTAATTTACGGGCAGGGCCTTATGGTTAAAGAAGACGTAATTGAAATGGATGGCGTAGTGCTCGAAACACTGCCCAATACCATATTCCGGGTTGAGCTGGAAAACGGGCATATGGTTACCGCCCACATTTCCGGCCGCATGCGCAAGCATTACATCCGCATTCTGACCGGCGACCAGGTGAAAGTTGAACTGACTCCTTACGACCTGTCGAAAGGAAGAATCACCTACAGAACTAAATAGGCAGTTCCCGCAGGCTGTCCAAAAAGACCACCCAAAAAGACTAAATTCAGTCGGCAGATGCCGGTAAAGCTTTGTGCTTTCCCTTTTTTTTCGCCGAAATTTTTAGTTTGAGTTCTTGACCCCCGTCTGCGGGGGCGTCAACCAGTACCTCACCACCATCGACCAGGTCCCCGAACAACAAGTCATCCGCCAGCGGCCGCTTGATCTGTACCTGGATCACACGTTTCATCGGCCGTGCACCCATAGTGGGATCGAACCCCTTCTGTGCCAGCCATTCCCTGGCAGCACGGGTCACCGAGACATCCACATCCTTCAGGGCCAGTTGTTCTTCGAGTTCCAGAATAAATTTATCGGCCACCATCAGCACCACCGGCATATCCAGCGACTTGAAGTTGATGATGGCATCCAGACGGTTGCGGAATTCCGGCGAAAATGTCTTGCGAATAACTTCCATCGTGTCCGAAGAGTGGTCTTGTTCCGTGAAGCCAATACTCCGGCGCGCGCTTTGCCGGGCGCCGGCGTTGGTGGTCATGACCAGGATAACGTTACGGAAATCTGCCTCTCGTCCATTGGAATCGGTCAGTTTTCCGTGGTCCATCACCTGCAGCAGAATATTGAAAATATCCGGGTGGGCCTTCTCTACTTCATCCAGCAACAACACCGCGTGGGGGTTCTTGGTCACCGCCTCGGTCAACAGGCCTCCCCGTTCGAAGCCTACATAGCCGGGCGGCGCCCCCACCAGCTTTGAAACCGAATGAGCTTCCATATACTCGGACATGTCGAAGCGGATCAACTCGATGCCCATGGTCAGTGCCAGTTGCCGCGTAACCTCGGTCTTGCCGACGCCGGTTGGTCCTGAAAAGAGAAAGGAACCAATGGGTTTCTCTTCGTCACCCAGCCCGGCCCGGGCCATCTTGATGGCGGCAGACAGCGCACCAATCGCTTCATCCTGACCGAACACAACCAACTTGAGGTCACGTTCCAGGTTTTTCAGCGCATCCCGATCAGAACGCGACACCTGCCTGGCGGGAATCCGGGCCATATGGGCGACAATCAGTTCAATATCGTGTTCATCGAGCAATTCTTTTCTTTCGTCCTCGGGCAATAACCTTTGCCGTGCCCCGGCTTCGTCGATCACGTCAATGGCCTTGTCCGGCAAATTGCGGTCATTGATATGTCTTGCTGAAAGCTCGGCTGCAGTGGTCAGCGCTTCATCCGAGTATTTAACGTGGTGGTGTTCTTCGAAACGGGTTTTCAGGCCATGGAGAATCTCGATGGTTTCACTGATGCTGGGTTCCAGGATATCAATTTTCTGGAATCGCCTGGCCAGCGCCCGGTCTTTTTCAAATACACCGCGAAATTCCTGGAAAGTCGTGGATCCAATGCAGCGCAGTTCCCCCGAAGCCAGCATCGGCTTGATCAGGTTGGATGCGTCCATTACGCCGCCTGAAGCCGCGCCTGCGCCGATGATGGTGTGTATTTCATCAATGAACATGATCGAATCCGGCTCGTCCATCAGTTCCTTGATGACCGCTTTTAAGCGTTTTTCGAAATCACCCCGGTACTTGGTTCCTGCAAGCAGGGAACCCAAGTCGAGCGCATATATTGTGGAGTTCTGGAGTATCTCAGGGACTTCTTTTTTGACGATTCGCAATGCCAGACCTTCCGCCATGGCGGTTTTACCGACACCGGCTTCACCCACATACAGGGGATTGTTCTTGCGGCGCCTGCACAATACCTGCACGGTACGCGTGACTTCCTGTTCACGCCCAATCAGCGGGTCGATTAAATCGTCACGGGCCCGCTGGTTGAGATTGGTAGTGAACTGATCCAGGGCACTGGATTTCTTCTGTGCACCCTCATCTTCCACTTCCAGGACAGAATCATCACTTCCGTCTGGCTGATCACCGGCAACTTTACTGATGCCGTGTGAAATATAATTGACGACATCCAGGCGGGTGACGTCATGCCGGTTCAACAGGTAATTGGCGTAAGAATCCTTTTCGCTGAAAATCGCCACCAGCACATTGGCCCCGAGCACTTCCTCCTTCCCAGCGGACTGGACGTGGTACAGGGCGCGCTGTAACACGCGCTGAAAGCCGATGGTTGGTTGCGTGTCATGGTTGTCTTCATCTGACAGCAGGGGAACTGTATCTTTGAGAACCTTGCGGATTTCTTTTTCGAGGGTTGCTACATCCACCTCACAGGCACTGAGTATGCTCAGTGCAGAGGCGTTATCAAGCAAAGCCAACAGCATGTGTTCCACGGTGAGAAATTCATGTCGGCGTTCACGAGCTTCCTGGTAAGCCTGGCTGATGGACAATTCCAGTTCCTTAGAGAACATGACAACTGCTCCTTTCTACGTGAAACCCAAAAAATCAATAAATCAGAGGTCACCTGATTAAGACCGCATGACGGGTAAAAAGGTTTCAGGTTTTCTCCATGGTGCATTTGAGAGGATGGTCATTCTGGTGCGAAAACTCGTTAACCTGGACCACTTTGGTTTCAGCGATTTCGAAGGTAAAAACGCCGCACACACCCTTGCCACGCGTGTGCACGTGCAGCATCACCTGCGTTGCACGGTCATGGCTCATGCTGAAAAAGACACTCAGGATTTCAATGACAAAATCCATGGGTGTGTAATCGTCATTGAGCAGGATAACCCGGTACATGGGCGGAAGTTTTATTTCCGGCCGCGCTTCTTCGGTTACTAATCCTTGGTCTCGTTGTGATTCCAGATCCTGTCCCATGGATTGATTTTATCGCAGATGCTGCCAATTTCCTAACCCTCTATGTTGTGCGAGGTTCCGGAATTGCCGGGGATTAGCCGTTTGACCAGGGGAGGAGCATATTTATCCTCGATTACGCCGACTCCCTCATCACTGCCAACAGGTGACTTTTGCTTTTTTGCTTTGACCCCATCTTTAGATGAATGCAACGACAGGGCCCCAAAGCGGAAGAAATCATGGTCGCCATGTCCGGCGGTGTAGATTCATCCGTGTCGGCCTTACTGCTCCAGCAACGGGCTTATCCCCTTGCCGGCATGTTTATGAAGAACTGGGAGGAAGACGATCAGTTCGGAGCCTGTACCGCATATGAAGATGCAGAAGATGCCCGAGCGGTCGCGAAAAAACTGGGGATCACGCTGCACCTGCGGAATTTTGCTACTGAATACTGGGATTACGTATTCGAGGATTTCCTGGCCGAGTACCGCGCCGGAAGAACTCCCAACCCCGACATTGCGTGTAATCGCGAAATAAAGTTCAAAACTTTCCTCGATCATGCCCGGGCCCTGGGCGCCGGTTTCATGGCGACGGGCCATTATGTGCGCAGTGATGAACGTGAGGGATTGCACCGCTTGCTGCGGGGAGTCGACGAAAACAAGGACCAAAGTTACTTCCTGTACACCATTGGCCAGCAACAACTCGCCAGCACCCTTTTTCCGGTGGGGGAACTGACCAAACCGGAAGTACGCATCATGGCGGAAAAAGCGGGCTTGCGAGTGCATGACAAAAAAGACAGTACTGGCATATGTTTCATTGGTGAACGCAATTTCAAACAGTTCCTGGGCGAGTACATTGCCGCCGATCCCGGAGAGATACATACCATCGACGGCCAGATCATCGGCAGCCACGAAGGTTTGATGTTCCACACCCTCGGTCAACGCCAGGGATTGGGCATCGGCGGTGTACGCGGCTGCCCGGATGCGCCCTGGTATGTGCTCCACAAGGATCTGGAAAACAATATCCTGTACGTCGGTCAGGGCCATGATCACCCGTGGATGCTTTCCAACAAGTTGCTTGCAAGGCAACTCAGCTGGGTTTCCGGGCATGCACCTGAGCCGGGAACGAAGTTGAGCGCCAAGGTGCGGTATCGGCAAGCGGACCAATCCTGCGTGGTCTGTGCGGTTGATAAAGACCGACTGGAACTCCACTTTAAAGAGGAACAGCGAGCGGTCACGCCCGGACAGTCCGTGGTGCTGTATGAAGGAGAAATTTGCCTGGGAGGTGGAATCATTGACTGGGCGGATTCGCCACCTGCCCGGGAAGAACATCCGTTACAGTAACAGGACCCGAATTAAAATGACCAAGATTGCAAACGACCGAACACTCGCCCTGGCCGGCGTTTTCCAGGCCACGGAGCTGGTCCGCCAGGCAGCCGGTCATGGCACCTGGTCAGGTTATGCGGCAACTTCCTGCTTGCACAGCCTGTTCACGCTGGATAGCGAATCCTCAGAGGAAATTTACGGTGGCAAGGAAAAGATGAGGCTGGGAATAGAAACCCTGTTGGCCGTTTTACAGGGGGATGGCCGTTACACGGAGTCGTTGCGTTACTCAGTAGGCCTGATGCAAATCGAACGTAAATTCCGCAGGTCCAGTCGCTTGCAGAATCAACTGGGTGATCGTTTGGAAAAAATATCTTTGTCGGGAGCGCAATTCGACCAACACGACCGCGAAGATCTGCAGGCTCACGAAATTTCCCTGCTCTACACCGACACGATCAGTACCCTATCACCGAGAATCGTAGTCAACGGCAAGCCCCAGTACCTGAAGAAAGAAAGAACGGTAGACTGGGTCAGGACTCTACTGCTGGCCGGACTCCGTTCTGCCGTGTTATGGCACCAGCTTGGTGGCGGCCGTTTTGATTTGATGTTCGGCCGTAAAAAAATCATGCGGGAAGCCGAGGCTTTACTGCTGGGATGAGCTGGTTTTTTAAACGATAATTAGTTGTTTCAGCATTCACCCAAAATTCGACGGAGAAAAGCATGGGCGACGACTCCTTCTCAACTGCCTCCAACCTGAACGTCAACGGACAGGACTATCGCTACTACAGCCTGGTCAAGCTCGGGCAGCAATACGACATCTCACACCTGCCGTTTAGTCTCAAGATCCTGCTCGAAAATCTGTTGCGTAACGAAAACGGTGTTGAGGTGACACGGGAGGATATCGAGGCGTTGTGCAACTGGAGTCCCTCAGCCGAACCCGCCACGGAAATCGCGTTTACGCCGTCGCGCGTGGTACTGCAGGATTTCACCGGCGTGCCCGCGATCGTCGATCTCGCCGCCATGCGTGATGCAATGACTGCCCTGGGTGGCAGTGCGGACCAGATTAACCCGCTTGCTCCTGCGGAACTGGTGATTGACCATTCCGTGCAGGTGGACAGCTTCGGCAGCGCAGACTCCCTGGACCTGAATAATCGCATCGAATTCCAACGCAACCAGGAACGTTACAGCTTCCTGCGCTGGGGACAGTCTGCTTTCCGCAATTTCCGCGTCGTACCCCCGAACACGGGCATTGTCCACCAGGTCAACCTGGAGTACCTGGCCCGGGTCGTGTTCGGCAGCAATGGTGTTGCTTATCCCGACACGGTGGTCGGCACCGACTCGCATACCACCATGATCAACGGCATTGGCGTGCTGGGCTGGGGTGTGGGTGGCATTGAGGCTGAAGCCGCCATGCTGGGACAAGCCATCACCATGCTCATTCCGCAGGTGGTTGGATTCAAGCTCAGCGGTAAGTTACCCGAAGGCGCGACGGCAACCGACCTGGTACTCACGGTGGTCGAGATGCTTCGCGAACACGGCGTAGTAGGAAAGTTTGTTGAGTTTTTTGGCAGCGCGCTTGAACACCTGCCCCTGGCCGACCGTGCAACCATATCCAATATGGCTCCGGAATATGGCGCCACCTGTGGTATTTTCCCGGTTGACGAGGAAAGCCTGAATTACCTTACCTTGTCCGGGCGCTCCGATGAACAGGTCGCCCTGGTGGAGGCCTATATGAAGGCGCAGGGCATGTTCCACAGCGCGGATCAGCCTGATGCCAAGTACAGCGCCGTATTGGAACTGGACCTGTCAACAGTCCTGCCGAGCCTGGCTGGCCCCAAGCGCCCACAAGACCGTGTTTTGCTGACAGAGGCCCGTGATAACTACCGCGAAAACATCAAGGACTTAATTGTTGGTCGCGAAACCTCAGGCTCGGTCCCGGTTGAATACAAGGATGCTTCTTTTGCATTGAAGGACGGCGCGGTTGTTATTGCCGCCATCACTTCGTGCACCAACACGTCCAATCCCCAGGTGATGGTGGGCGCCGGGCTGCTGGCCCGAAACGCGGTTGCCAAAGGACTCAACGTAAAACCCTGGGTCAAGACTTCGATGGGGCCGGGCTCGCGCGTGGTGACCGACTACCTGGAAGCCGCCGGCCTGATGGATGACCTCGAAGCGCTTGGTTTCAATGTGGTCGGCTATGGTTGCACAACTTGCATCGGTAATTCCGGCCCGCTGCCGGAACCGATCAGTGACGCGATTAGGGCAAACGACCTGGTGGCCTGCTCCGTGCTGTCGGGTAACCGTAACTTCGAGGGCCGCATACATGCGGAGGTAAAAATGAACTATCTGGCTTCCCCGCCCCTGGTAGTGGCTTATGCGCTGGCCGGAAGCCTTGATGTGGACGTAAGCAGCGATTCGCTGGGCAATGACAGGGACGGAAACCCGGTTTACCTGAAAGATATCTGGCCCAGCAGTCGTGAAATTCAGGATGTCATAGCTTCCAGCGTCACTTCGGAAATGTTCCGCAACAGGTACTCCAGCGTTTTCCAGGGAGATGAAAACTGGAACAGTATTGATTCACCTGAAGGCGAGATGTTCGACTGGCAGGATGATTCCACCTACATCCGGAACCCACCCTATTTCGACGGAATGACGCTTGATCTGCCCGGCGACCCGGAAATACGTGGTGCGCGTTGCCTGGCAAAACTGGGCGATACCATTACCACTGATCATATATCACCGGCCGGCGCAATCATGGAGGATTCCCCTGCAGGTGATTACCTGAAGAGCAAAGGCGTAATGAAACAGGATTTCAATTCCTACGGGTCCCGCCGGGGTAACCATGAAGTCATGATGCGTGGTACTTTCGCCAACATTCGCCTGCGTAACCAACTGGCGCCGGGCACCGAAGGCGGCTGGACGACATTCCAGCCTTCCGGGGAACAGATGAGTATTTTTGACGCCGCGATGAAATACCAGGCCGAAGGAACGTCACTGGTGATATTGGCCGGCAAGGAATATGGCACCGGGTCATCCCGAGACTGGGCCGCCAAGGGCACCATTCTGCTCGGTGTCAAGGCCGTGATCACGGAAAGTTTCGAGCGCATCCATCGTTCCAACCTGATTGGAATGGGCGTATTGCCGTTGAATTTCATGCCGGGGGAGAACTCAGATAGTTTGGGTCTTACAGGTAAGGAATCTTTTGATATTGAAGGACTTGGAGATGGTTCTTCAGAAACTATCGCAGTTACTGCAACAGCCGATGACGGCAAAGTTACATCGTTCCAGGCCCGTGTTCGTATTGATACACCCAAGGAAATGGAGTATTACCGCCACGGTGGGATCCTGCATTATGTGTTGCGACAATTAGCCAGCGAATGCTTATAGCTTACACAAGATATAGAGGCCCCCGTCCTTAGCTGAACCGAATGCTACTGTTAAACCAGACGCAGTGGGTAGACTTTGGATATGTGTTTGAAGTCGTTGTCTGTAGTGAGTAATTCGAGTTCATGCCGGAGACAGAGTTGGGCCAAAAGTGCGTCGATGGTGCCTGTCTGGATGCCTTTTCGGCGGCAACAGTTGCGAATCTCGGCGGCCTGGATATGATCCACCCGATCAGGGATTATAAAAGGCAGTGCAGCAAAACGTTCTATGATCTGACTGGATGCTTTGGCACCCAGAAATCCCTGCAATAATTCCTGCAATACCAAACCTGTTGTGAGAACGGTGATCCCCTCGCTCAATGCCCGGTGCAGCAGCTTTACTTCCTTGGCGTCTCGTGGATTATCACGCCGAAACGCCAGCGACCATACGCTTGTATCAACAAAAAGACTCACTGACGGGTGCGTTCCACCTTGTAATCATAGTCGGAATCCCAATCGAGATTTCCGAATAACTCAAGCAGCCGTCTCTGTTCGCGCCGGGCGATGAATTCCTTCAATGCAATCGTTACCGCCGCCTTCTTGGTGTTTTCACCACTGACTTCCAGTGCACGATCGAGTAGTTTGGGGTCAATTGATAGATTAGTAGCCATGTGTAGAATCCTACACACTCTGTCACACACGGTCAATAGATCCCCCTGCCGCCCTGTCGCAAGACCAGTCGCATTCACCGGAAGGTAGTGAGCTCATCGATTTCCGGTACCAACAAAGGGGCCGGGTCAGAGAGTGGCAAAATAATCCAACCCATTATAATCAGGAAAGTAATTCATAGGGTCCGCCGCGCTCAAGGGCCACATGGTAGGCCGCCCTGCCATGGATGCGCTGCAGGAAATCCGTAAGCTGCGGCCATGATCCATCGAGTCCGCCGCGTGTTGCAGCGGCTTCCAATGGAAAGCTCATCTGGACATCGGCGGCAGTAAATTCGTCACCTGCGAACCAGCCGGTCTGCTCCAACTCGGCCTCCATGAAGCTGAGGTGGCGCTTGATTTGCGGCTCGATGTACTTGCCCTTGACGCCGGCGGCAACCAGGCCGGCAAGCGGCCGCATCAACCAAGGCATGCCCGGGCCTGACAGCCGGTCGAAAACCAGTTTCAGCAGCATGGGCGGCATGGCGGAACCCTCGGCATAATGCAGCCAGTAAGTGTAGCGCAGCGCCTGGGTCGTGCCGGACGGCGGTTTCAGCCTGCCATCACCATAGCGATCAACCAGGTATTCGATAATTGCTCCGGATTCTGCCAGCGTGTTTCCCTGGTCGATGACTACCGGTGACTTTCCCAGTGGGTGCACCTGCATGAGTGAATCCGGCGCCAACATGGTTTCAGGATCTCGCTGATATGGCCTGATTTCGTAATCAAGACCCAGTTCCTCCAGCAACCAGAGGATGCGGTGCGAGCGCGAATTGTTCAGGTGATGGACAGTGATCATGTGTGCTTGCTTTATAATTGTCAGGGATTGAGCGGGAAAATTAATCACTATTTGGCAGGATTTACCACTCCGATGATTGTAAAAGCGGGATCAGGTTCTTGAATCTGACCCCGGCTATACAGTGCAAGGAATTCAGCTTAGGTGGGATAGTTTTGGGTGTGCCCTTACAACAATTCTCAGGTACCGTTGTGCTTCTACTGCAGTAACGGTCTTGGCGCCGGGCAGAAGCTCAATATCGTCGCCTTGCAGGCGTGCTGCCGGCACGCCGTTTTCCAGTAAAATCCGGTTGCCTGCTTTGGCCGGCGTCCTAACACCCGCGGTGATGATTCCACCCAGGTTCAGGGGGTCGGTGGCATTGATGATCCTCAATTGATCGCGGTCTGCTTGAGTGGCATGACGCAGTAACAGGCCAATCGCTTCAGGTAGTGCGAACTGTTCTCCGGAAAATCCGTCCACGAAACGCCCACCATGGACTTCCCCCCGATCCTCCATGCGACGCAGATAGCGCAATAGTTGCCGCCAGGGAGGGAGCAAGGTTTCACGCTCGAGGACAGCGCGGAAGACGACGCCATATCGGCGCAGAAGAGTCTCGCACAGAACCGCAAGTGTCGCCTGCTCTGAGAAGGCTTCATCACGCCCAGCACACGTCCCCGTGCTAATAGCACTCCAGCGACCCAGCATCATGCCCGTTCCGCTCCTCCTTCGCCGGCGCAGCGCATTTTGTTGTTTTCGCTTCTCTGCTTCGGGCCGTATCAGCCAGCGCAAGGGAGAAAATGCATCCGCGGTAATCAAGCCCCTGGCGACCAGCGAGGCAATGGCCTGCTCAAACTGGGGACGGAGCAGACCGGATTCATGTACCAGGTCATCACTGAACATGGCGCCGTTTTTTTCGAGCGTTTGCAGCAAGCGGGCACCCACGCCATCGGCTGCGTTGATAGCGCTTGAATGATCACCCTGCCAGGCCCCGGAATGGCGGCGGGGAACGATTGTGATCGGTGTGGCTGCCACGAGTTGCCGGGCCTTGGGTGCCTGGCCGAGTGGCCTGAACCAAGTCACGAAACCGCTGAGGAACTGTTCGTCCAATCTTTGCGGAGAATAATCAGCGCACCTCGAAGCCAGTAAGCCCTGTTCCCAGGCAGCAACCGGTGCGGTCCATCCTTCCAGCAGGCCGAGTGCCTGCTCCAGTTCTCCAGCAGCCTCGCCCAGCCCGTGCCAGTCCAGCAGGAAACGCATGTAGGCAGCAGGCGAAACGGGCTGGGTTGCTTTTCTACGTTTCTCCCGGCTGTAACGGTGGATTCGAGCCAGCAGTCTTCTTTCACACCATATGACGCTCCGCCTGACCTGTGCATCCGGCTTGTTACCCCGAGGCGGGGGATTCATCACGATGGCGTAGCCTTCCGTTTGCAAGGCCATGAGCGCCTGCTCGATTGCAGGGATTTCCAGGCCAAAGTCTCCTGCCAGCGTAGCAACTTCAACGGGTCCCAGGCCTGATAAACGTGACCGTAACAGTTCTATGAGCGCCTGTTGTCGGTCGAATCCACCCGGTGCTTCAAATACCGCAGAAGGATCAGGCTGTACTTCAGTATTCTCGTGCAGCAATTGGAATTCTTCCAGCCGCTCTGTTGCCACCCACCAGGCCTTGTTTCCCACCCCAGCGGAACCGGTACGAACACAACAGGCACGCATCTCCCCGGTAAGCGCGTTAAACCATTTGTTCCAAAGGGTTGCATCACCGGCTGTGCCATTACTGGAGCATCCTGTGCTGTATTCTCCCTGCGTCAGGAAACCCAGTTGCAGCAAACCATCGTGCAGTTCATCCCGATTGCGTGGCCGGATCCAGGCTTCAGCCTTGACCTGTTCAGTGGCACTGACGCTGATGATATTCAGTGATGCGGCGTTAGCCAGGTCATTGGCAGTATGACTGATGGCTCGGGTGCGGCGATTTTCTGCTGCGCCGTCATCCAGGAAGGCATAGGGCCGGGCATTGATGATCTCCGCCGACAAGGGCGAAGGCGCGGTCAGGTCCAGGCAGCGAATTTCGATACGCCCCGCCTCCAGCTGTTGCAATAAGCGTTCCAGACCCTTGAGGTCCATGGTTTCGGTCAGGCAATCCTCGATGGTCTGGCGCACCAGTGGATGATCGGGGATTTCACGTTCACCACGAATGTTTTCCAGGCAGGCAATCTGGTCGGGAAAAACGACGGCCAGCAGGTCTTCCGCCTGGTTTCTTTGCCATTGCGGAGGTAATTTCTGACCATTGCGCATACGCTGGACCGCCAGGGCGATGGTTGCAGTCCAGCGCCATCGAACCGCAAACATCGGTGCATCCAGCAGGGCCTGGATCAACAGG
>Ga0209988_10002456_pt1 | contig 12247 bp, 14 predicted proteins | sample N075metaG_FD_183115 | JGI IMG/M metagenome (GOLD analysis project Ga0209988, IMG submission 183115) | Deep subsurface microbial communities from Kermadec Trench to uncover new lineages of life (NeLLi) - N075 metaG (SPAdes) (version 2) | ecosystem: Environmental > Aquatic > Marine > Ocean trench... | reverse complement strand
TCCGTACCAGACCCAGTCAACGGCAAGGTCCGATCCGAGCTCGGAGGCGGGAATCGGGACCACTCGTTTGGTCTCGCCATTACTTGCCGGTGTCGACGGCGGCACTGTCGTAGTCTGCTCGACATGGCCGGGCTCTCTCGGTTTGCTGTAGGCAGATTCGATCGTGCAGCGTGCGCCGTGTTCTTCGAGCCCGTCTCGGACAGCGCACGGAATCAGTGCGGCCAGGGCCTGTTCAATCGAGCGACCGTGCGCAGAGAAGTCACACGCGGCCTGGAACAGCTGCGGGTTGCGGCCAAGCGTGCCGGGCGCGATCTTGTGCGTCATGAAGTACTCGGTGGCCCTGCCCAGCTCGCCGGCGGGGACTGTGTCCGCAGTCGCGACGGGAGCAGGCGAGCCTGTCGTCTGCGGGAACTCCGAGGCTGGGTACACGCGATCACTGTTGACCTCTATCACGGTGCAGGCGGGATGGCCGCTGTGCTTTGTGTTGTCGAAGCCGGGCAGCCGCAGGATCCTTGACGGGTTGTGCACGCTGCGGTCGCTGTCGAGGGCGTGGATCAGTCCGAGCTCATATCGCTTCCATTGCCCAAGGTCTTCCAGCGGGCATTCGAGCCTCCAATACACATGAAACCCGAACGCCTGGCCGGTCGAGTCCTGTCGCCCGGATGACACAATCATGGTCGGCCAAGGCAAGTTCGCGTCCTCGATCCGCTGCCTGACAACGTCGATCGCCACGTCGTCGAAGTCAACAAAGAGCACCCTTGCCAGTTGCACGCACTGGTCGCAACATCCACAAGGCATCGCCGCCTTGCAGTTCCTGGCGGACACGCCTGCACTTCCGGCCCCGCGCCGAGGATTGACGCCGACATAAATGCCATAGCCTTTCGAGTTTCGTTCTTTGAGATCTTTCCGCATCCACGCATCGGCGAGCGTGCGGGCGAGACAGAACACGGACTGGACCCGGAGCCCGCGCGCGCTGTCGGGCGGGATAAGACGGATCTCGACCGTATCGTCCGGGTCATAGACCGCGTCGACGTACCGCTCGACTTCGACCGCGTTGCAAAGGGCCTCGGTCATGCCACCGGCCCTTTTGCCGCAAGCGCGATTCGGCACGCCGCTTCCAAATCCAGCCCCCACCCCGCAGGCCCGTAGGTACCGATGCAGGCCATGAGGTTGTCGATCGCACCTTTGGCGTCCGGAAGCCTCCTGCCCCTTCCGTCACGCACGGCCCGATAGCAGGCTCGCTCTGTGACCGAGTAGCGTTCCTCCTGCCACTGTTTGTACTCCTGCGGGGAGGTCATTGGCGGTCCTCCCATAGAACGTCGGCCTGTTCATCCGACAGCCGGATAGCCCTCGCCTGATCGGCGACACGATGCACCGCCAGCTTGAGAGCCTGGACGTCCTTTTGGCGCGACAAACGCCCGGCAAGGATCTCGACGGCTTCCTCGGCATCTGCAAGCAACAGACGGACGCGCCCCATGTCGTCTATCCCTTCGCCGTCATCGATCACAGCGGTCTGTGTGGAGGTCGCGGGGTTCCCGGAATCGGGCTTCTTGATACCGCTGGAGGTGGTTGAAGCTTTACCCGCTTTGTAACAGCCGTCTTCTGCAGACTCCAGGCATCGCTCTACCAGCGCGCTCGTAATGTATTTGGGGATGGCCTTTGTAAAGCGAGACGATCCGGCCTTGTTCTCCTGCTTGATCCGTTCGCGGTCGATCCAATAGCCATCGATGATTTTGTGGTATTTGCGTCCAAGCTTGTCTGCATCGCCTAACAGGGTCTTGAAACTCTTCACGGCGCTATCGGAGAAGAGGTCCAGTGGTAAGCCTTGCATCAGGCATGCCCACCTGACTTGGCCGGTCAACCTGAGAGCTTTGATCGTGTCGGTGGAGGTATGGAGGCAACCCGCGAGGTAGCCTGCGCCCTTGTTGACGCCCATGGCTTTATCACCCTGGCCTTTGAACCAAAGGTGAACCATCAAGCTCTTGTAGCCTGCGAACCTCTTTTCGCCGGCGTCGGCAAGGTCGATTGCCTCCAGCACCCATTTCGATTGGTGCTTTTCGAGGACAAACGCTTCGCCCGTCACCGAGGCGTTGCGGGCAGATGTAATGACGCGGTCCATCCCTTGATGGACGGCCGCTAGATCTCGCTCAATGTCGAAGTCATCGCCCTTGGTTAGCGATCCGGGTCGTGCTAGAGTCACGGCGAAGTTCCGTTTGCAGGCCGACATTGCTTTGCGGGCTCATGTCGGCCAAAGTCTGCTGGGGGAGCGTGGCGGGACAACCCGCCAAGCTCATCCCCGTTTGAAGAAAACCCCGAGGTCAGCCGTTCAGGCCAACCCGGGGCGCTTTGGAGGGGAGTGCTAGTCCCATGTCGTGCTCAGTTCGCCCTGCCCGCAGGGCGTCGAGTACCTCGTCACGGTCGAAGCGGATGATCTGGCCGCCGACACGGATGGCCGGGATCAGTCCTTCACGGGCCCATGACCGGATCGTGGACGGCTTGACCTGAAGGGTCGCGGCCATCTGGTCGGGGGTCAGGAGCGGGGTTGTGTTTGCGTCTGCCATTTGTAGATGGCGGGCAGACAGGCGCAGACAGGCCGCAGGACAGCCGTGGCGATGCCCGGAACCCCGATAAAGAAATTATGGATTGTCCGAAGACTGTCCGGGCACTATCCGGGGCCCGCGACCTACGGCTGGCGGTCGCGTCGTCCTGTCATGAACCGTTCTCGTTTTTTCGTGTTGAAAGATCCGGGGTCGCTCGTTCGTGGCCTGCCGGACGATCGTCCACCAAAATACCGACGAGCTTCGCTGAGGTATCGCAGCCACGTCCCTTCCCGTGGTAGCACGTAGTCGCTCTTGTCCGGGTCTTCTTCCTTCAGCCACCGCCACACCTCGGGCAACGATTGCCCCTTCAGCTCCGGGTTGGCTTCTAGCGCTCGCTGGTAGGACTGGTGCGCAGCGAGTCGTGACGGCGGCAATGTCCGCTCAGGCTCAGCCGTCGGCGGTGATGCGCTCGCAGGTTCTGGCTTGCCGCCCGCCAGTCGCTTCACCAGCAAATCGAGCTTCTGAACGATCTTGGGGTCGGGCTCTCCATTCTGTATTCCAACACAAAGAACATGGACCTGATCGAGGTCTGAGAGGAGGCGATCTTCCGTGCGAAGCGGCGTCTTTCCACGGACCTCGACGCCCCGCATCTTCTTGTGACGTTGGTGACCACCTTGGTCCTTGGAGATGAAAGACATTAAGCCTCTGGCAGCAGTGTGATGCGGCGATCGGTCGAGAATGATCTCGGCGACCAATGACCCGGCCCGCCCGGCAAGCGGAATCAATCGGGCCGTCTGCCCTAGAAGCACCTCGTCGCGCAGCTCGTGGAGCATGGCTCCCAGGTCCGACGGTGTACGCTTCGGTGTTGTCACGATCGCCTCTCAGTCGGGCCGCTCTGGCGAGCAACGGGGAGAGAGGCGATCAAGCCACCCGTTACCCGCCAGAGACCTTTGGCCGGGAGCTACCCGGAGCCCTCAAGGATAAGCCTAGCCTCGGACGATCGAATATCTACATTCTGGGGATGCAAATGACGGGGGTACAAGATCTTGTGGCACTGCGGCCTCTCAGAGGCACGGAGAGCCCGCGTACGTTTTGGCTTCCCCTCGGCCCGCCAACGCGGCGACCCTCTCCACGCGGGAGCCCCTGACGGGCTCTACGGCCGCCTGGCCGATACTCATGCCGTCCCATTGCCCGACCGTGCAGCCGGGCCTGCGTCGTTCGCGTCCGCCGTCAGCCGGTCAGAAGCATCGCGCTCACGGGCACGGACCCCAGTTCGCAAGTAGCTCCAGGAAGTCGTTGATGCCGACACCGCCGCCGTCGAAGTCGCACGAGCCGGGCCCCCCCCACTGTGAGAGCACCGCGAGGAAGTCGTTGATCCCGACACCCTTGTCCGGCGTGGCTTCGCAGTCCCACGGGCAGGACGGCGCTCCAGTGGCCGCCAGTCCCACAAGGTCGCTGAGCTTCAACGATGTTGGCTGGGACGCAAGCATCTGGGCAGCTGCAATGCCCGTCGCAAGCAGCAGACCGCCGGTGATGGCAGCAGCTCGAACCAGCATGATCCATTCTCCTCGCTCGACCCCGGGGGCGTCCGATGGGTCCGTTGAACAGAGGATACACCGCCGATTTCACGGTTCCAATGGGTGTCTCAACAAAACCCCTCAGCCGCGGGGCGGCCGAGGGTGTCTGGGTCAGTCGCGAATGTGCCGCCGCGATCAGTTGATCCGTCTCCACTGGGTGGCCCCGGGCGGGCAGGGCATGCAGCCGTTGTTCGGGACCGCGTCGAACACGCAGCCGTTGTCAACGGTCCGGAAGGTGACGATGCCCGTGCCGTCCGGATCGCAGTCGACGAGGTCGCCCGGGAACGGGCACGGCGTGACGCAGATCAGTCCGCCCGGGAAGATCCCGCGTTTCTCGCAGATAACCGGATCGCCCTGGACATTGATAATGTCATAGACGCACCAGATCGGATCGTCACCCGGTGGGCAGTCCGGCGGCGGGCACCGCTCGATGTCGTGCGGCGGTCCTTGGACGAAGGTCCAGATCGCCGAGATGCCGTCGAAGTATGACTCCTCGGAGAAGATGTCGATGCGACCGATCGTCGCGACCTTGGTCACGAAGCCGGCGAAGACCTTGTCGCCAGTCAAGCCTGTGATCAGGAACTTGCCGATCTCGACATCCTGCTTGTCGTAGATCGACACGTGGTACGTGACCGGGCTGCCGGGCGGGACACCCACGTTCACGGCGGTCGAGGCCAGCTCGATGGCGATCGCAGTGTGGTTGTCGCCCGCCGGCGGTCCGCTGATGATGTCGAACGCGTTGTCCGGACCGAGGTTCTCGCCCAGGAAGTTGTTGTTGATATCGGGGAGGAACCCGGCGGTGGCGAAGGCGAGGCTGTCGGGACCAGCGGCGACCAACGCTCCCTGCGGGTTCAGGTTGACCACGAACTGGACGTTGTCCACGTCCGGCGGCCACAGGTTGTTCCCGTTCGGGTCCGTCCACGGGTCATCGACGACGGTGCCGTGGCTGTTGATGTCCAGTGGGACCGCGACGAATTCGGCAGTGGCCGGAGGGACGCTGTGGGGTTTGAAGTTCCAGAAGAACTTCTGGACCTTGCCCGCGTCGGCGACCGCCTGGAAAAAGGACCCCGGATCGAAGAAGACGTTCACCTCGTCGACCGGGATCGGCGTGTTCTGAATGATCAGGTCGCCCTTGATGGCGTCGTTGGCCAGATTGAGGTCGTTGAGCAGCCGGATGCAGACCTGCTCACCGGCCTGCATCGTGAACGAGGTCGGTGCCGCGGCGACGAGCCGGCCGCAGGTGACCGGCGGGCCGGGGTTGGCGCAGTCGCAGCCGGCGGTGACCTCGGCGAGCAGGTCGACGCTGCCGGTGAGCGTGACGATCTTCTTCTCCATCGTGACGTTCGTCAGGCAGTACCAGATGTCCTTGGCCTGGGCCGGGGTGCACTGCGAGGGGTCGGGGCTCGGCGTCGCGCCGTACATGTCGAAGTGCTCCGTCAGCGTCCCGCCCGAGTCGAACCGGTCGATGAAGATCTTGCTGGCGCACTCGTCGTTGATCGGCGCCGGGCACGGGCCCCAGTGGGCCAGCAGCGAGAGGAAGTCCTCGACGCCAACGCCGGGCGGGCCGTCACCGAAGTCGCACGGTGTGCCGATCTGGTTCCACTGACCAAGCAGATCCAGGAAGTCGTTGATGCCGACGTTCTTGTCCGGAACGGCTTCGCAGTCCCACGGGCAGGTCGGCACCTGCACCTGCCCCTGCAGGTAGAGGGCGAACGAGGAGATCCCCTCCGGGCCGCCGGACTGGTCCCAGATGTCCACGCGCCCAATGGTGGTCCCGTCGGTCGTGATGATGCCGACAAAGAGCTTCGAGTTGATCGTCCAGTCCATGACGAACTTGCCGACCTCGACGTCGTCTTTGTCGTAGACCGAGATGTGGAAGACCGGCGGCGGGAAGCCGAAGCCCGGAAGCTGCATGACTTCGAACGAGATCGCCGTGTGGTTGTCGCCGGCGGGCGGGCCGCTGATGATGTCGAAGCTGTCGACGAAGGAGTCCGCCCCGAGGACGTTGTTGTTGATGCCGTTGAAGCCGTTCTTGGCGTAGAAGATGCCTTGGCCGGGGACGAAGGTCGCCTGTGGGTTGAGGTTCGACACGAACTGCACGTTGTCGATCTCGGGAGGCCACGCGGTGGTCCCGTCGACGTTGTCCCAGATGCCGGGGGCGAGCAGCGGGTGGCTGGCGATGTCGAGGAAGCCGGGCAGGATGCCCACGATGACGTTGGGCAGGAGGTTGTCGGGCTTGAAGTTCCACTCGCCCTTGCTGATCTTACCGGCGGACTGCAGCGCCTGGTCGAACTGTGCCGGATCCGTGGAGAACAACACGTTGCCGCCGGGGGGGCCTTCCTGGGACGCCGGGGAATGCCGCACCGCCGGTCCGGAAAAGAACGACACGCCGGCGGCGGCGCCGAGTTGGGGCGTAGCCGAAGGTTGCAGCGTGGGTCCAGCGTCGAGCTTCAGCGGGAGCCGCCCGCTCGCGCTGGCGCTCGGCGCCTTCGTGTCGCCGTCGCCCACTCCGATGTGTTGCAGGACCTGGGCGCCCGCGATGCCGGTTGCGAGCAGCAGACCGCCGATGACTACACCTTTGCCTAGCATGACCGATTCTCCTTGAGTTCAGACAGGCAGCCAGGGCGTACCGATCGCGCTGCAGATTGGCTGCTATCACGACTTGAATGCACGCGCCACCTCACAGGCAGTTGGCCCCGTCTCCGGGCCGGCACGGATCCTTGCCACTCGTCACGTCATTGGCCGAAACCGTCGCGGCGAGGCTCGTTCATCCACGGGACCGTACAACGGTCACCGCAACGGCGAGGATACCCGAAGCTGCGCAGGTTCCAACGGGCGAATTCAAAGAAACCGCGCAATCACATCGGCCCACCAACATCGGCGCCACAAAGTGCTGCGGCGCAGTTATTTGCGGCTGTCAACCGGGGGTCATTGCCGATCAGCAGTTTCGCGAGAGACTCAAGCAGGACATGCTGCCATTCGACGCTCCGCTCCAAGCGATGATGCCATGGGACGGCGGCGGCCCCGGCTGGATCGACGGACTCCTTCCGGTGATCGAAGACAGGCTCGCGAAGATGGAGAAGCGCGACCCGTATCACCTCGTCGCAAAGACCAAGCGACAACCGCGACTGCAGATCACGTCGCGTAGTCAGCTTGACAAGCGACGCCGGCTGACCAACACTTCAAGTGCATCAAGAGTGCCGGGACGCCTCTGTTGATCCCGGCCAGCAACCGATCCTGACGGACACGGTGCTGAGGCAGGCTCCCTCGCGGGAGTGATGCGGCCGGACGTAGCCGGCAAAGTCGCCTGCTCATGGATGCCGTGGAGCGACCCATGGTACTCGTACAGGCGAACCCCCATCTGATCATCAACGTCGATGCGATCGCAATCATTGAGACTGATCGGCCTCGGGATCATCGATCTCGATTGTCGGCTGTTTGATGACGTCGGCATCGAGCACCTCCAGCAGCTTCGGCCTGTGCTCAGTCAGAATCGGGCGAATGGCGTCTCGAAACTGCAGAGACTTGCGGGCCTCGACCAGGACCGAAGCAGTGATCACCGGTTGGTCGAGCAGGGCCGGGTGCTGAGCGTACAAGGCGAGCATCTCCGCACGAACGTCATCCATTGAACGCTGCTTGTGCTCGATCTGCATCACCACCTTGGGCTTGCCTTCGGTTCGATCCATGATCCGGTTGATTGAGTCGGCGGCTTTCGGGATACGGCCAATCTTGTCGTACCCGTCTGTCCTCGCGCGCAACAGGTCCTGGGCGGCGATCACCTTCGCGTGCGATGCCTTGGGGTTCTTGACGATCGCCTTGAGATCGGATTCCGTGTACGCGGCGTTGCCGTCGTCGTCCTCTTCGCCCAGGAGATTCCAGTAGCTCGTGATCTGCCTGCCCAGCGATGGAGAACCGGCACGGCGGCGCGGATCGAAGCCCTTGCGAAACGGCACGCCGAATGGGGCGATGTTGTGCGGCTTCTTGACCTCCGCGATGTTGGTCGGTTGGGCCTCACTCATGTTCGGTCGGGCCGAATACACGGGGGTTTCGACTCTCCAGTTCCTGCTTGCGAGTCACGTCGCCCCTGTTCTTGTTGTGCTGCTGTCCTGCAGCCTGACGCTCTCCCACAGCATTGTTCAATCGTTTGTCAGCCACTTCTAATTCTGACCGTGCCTTGGCAATAGCCTCGGTCAGCCCCTGCAACTTCTTTTCGAGCTGCGGCTGCTTGGCCCGGAACTCAGAGATCGACTTGGAAAGCTTTCGGTGCTGCTTCGTGTCCTCGATATCAGTCGCCAAGAGATCGTCACTGATACTAAGCCGGGACATGATGTCGTCAAGCTTCTCGGCCGACTCCGTTTGCATCGAATCGTCCTGAACAAGAGCCCCAACAAGTTTGCGGTACTCGACTAACAGAACGGCCCGCCGCGTTTCGCGCGTGATCTTGAATTCGTCGATCGTAAGTGCTGTCTGAGAAGTCATGCTTGGGCTCCATTGGCAATGAACGCAGGCGGGTCTGCGGCAAGAAACAGAGCACGCATCGTCGCCATGTTTGCCTTGTGACCCCGTGAGCCTGAGTCCGTGTAACTCGCAACGAATTCGGGATCGGCAAGGTGTCGCTCAATCGCCAACAGGGCAGCGTTGGGCGTCATGTTCTGGTCGACCAATTCAGCGATCGCAGCCACGATCGGGTAACGATCGTTCTCACGCTGCAAATTCACGAGCAACCCAATTACTTCAGGGTCGCTCCCGTGATTATCCAGAATGTGATCGAACAACATGTCGCCGCCTATCTCGTGAATGGAGTCGCGTACGTCGGGCATCTCGTCCTGCCAGTCAGCCCCGAACCTGCCCTGCATGATCTGTGATGAATCCTCCAGGAGAGCTTCGTACTGCTCGTCTTCGCTCAACGGCTGTTGCTCTTGCTGATGCTGCTGCTCAATCTCGGCTCGCTTCTCATCGAGACGCGGAGTCTCGGACACCGGAGTATCCGTTGGGTGTGCCAACGCAAAGAGCCCGTGCATCCTGGATACCGCTTCCTTGTGAATGCCGGGGTCGGAGGTGGTATTGCTCAAGTACACCTTCAGGAAGTCCGGGTCGCCCTGGAGCCGTTCAATCTCAGTTTGGGCTTGCTCCTGAGTCAACGGCTCAGCGGTTTCCTGTGCGGTCCCCTGCGAGGTCCCCTGTGCGGTTTCTTGCACGGCCTGTTGGGCTTGTTCTGTCATGGCTTGCGGCCACCCGAAAGACGACGCAATTCCACACGCTCGGCGGCGAAGATCGCGTCACTCGGCGGACCGGACTTCTCCAGGTCAGCGAGCTCCTCGGCAGCCTGTGCCGCATTCGTCTGTGGCGTTGCCGTGTACGGGCCACGGGGTCCGCTTGCGTTCGGACGCGCGTTGTTCTGATCGGCCATATCGGAGCCTCCGGAAAGGGGAGTGAACGTTCGGGAGAATCGTAGCCGAACGGGTCGCAACAAAAAAGGGCTCAGCTCCAAAGCGAATGACAGGCCGGTGATATCGTGTTTACGTGAGACGCCGCCTGCTCATCCTCGCCGTGTTCCTGCTGGCCGGAGCGGTCGTGAACGTGGCGGTGGCGTGGGGCATCGCAATTCTGGTTGACTTCCGTGCGGCGGACCAAGTGGTCGGCGGGGCCAAGGGCCGCGATGCCGACTGGGTCATTTGGCACCATGACGCTGTCGGCTGTATACGTATCCGAGCCCTTGCCGTGAGCGACAACAACATCGAAGCATACGACCAATACCCGATGCAGCCGTGGGTTCTCCCCTCATGGGGTCCTCTTGCTGCGCAGGTTCGTCAGCAGGTCCGTCAGCAGATGCGCAACGAGGCGTTTGTACGCGTTGCCGACGCCTACGGTTGGCCAACATATTCGATGTGGTCCGCCTTTGCTTGGAACACCGCGCAATGGCCCAACGTGCTGACTGATCCACGATTATCCGCAATTCACATTCGGTCGCCTATGGGCGCCGATTATGCTCTGGCTCAGCGCGTACTTCCTCTTCGTCCGATCTGGCCCGGCTTCGCCGTCAACACCGTCATCTACGCTGCGCTTCTCTGGCTACTGATCCCCGGCCCGTTTGTGCTGCGCCGCGTCATCCGCGTCCGACGCGGCCTCTGCCCCGCGTGCGCGTACCCACGTGGCGAGTCGGACGTGTGTAGCGAGTGCGGACTCACACTTCAGAAACGCAGCGGTTATTGCCAATAGCGGGCTGGGACTCCAAGGAAGGGCGAGTGAATCCGATGAGTGACGCAGAGAAGAATTTCGAGGCCTTCAGTCGCATAGTGGACGACCTGCATGCGACGTGGACGATGTGGCAGGAACTGTTCGGCGAAGAGGCCCGGTCAGAGACCCACAACGTACTCGTTTCTGCGAGCCCGGATGTCTTCAAATACGTCCGCTGGCACTGGCTCGTGTCCGTCACGCTGGAACTGGCAAAGCTTGACGACAGAGACCAGATGTACGGCCGCGACAACCTGACGATTCAGCGGATCTTCAATGAGACAGACTACGCCAACGACGAGCAAAGGCACGTCGCCCAGACGGTGATGGACTTTGCCCTCGCCAAGATCCAGAGAGACGAATTCAAGAAGTTCCGTAACCGGATCATCGCACACAACGACCTGCTGGCGGTAACAGGTATCGAGAACCCAATGGGGGACATGTCGATAGAACCGCTTTACGCGACTGTCTATGCGGTCAGGTCCTTCCGCGACCGAATTGCCGCCATCCGCAAAGGTGAACCCATCAACATCGCAACCGGTGAGAACTATTACCCTTCGCCGGAAGATGATAAACGATGGCACAACGATGTGAGACGCCTCGTGTCGCTGTTGAGTGCAGGGCTTGATGCCGAGCAGAACGGCTGACGGTATCACCTAACCCGCCGGGCCTTTAGAAACTCGCTGGACTATCGATGGGGGCCTTCACTCACTCACCAGACTCCGAAATGGGGGTCCCCACCACCTTCGCCGGTGCCCTGCTCAGAAGTTTTCCCACCTGCACGCCAAGCTCTTGTCGGTGCCGAGGGCGTGTAGTTCAATCCATGCTTCCGCTTGTTTCCCGTGCATTCGTATGCCATCTTGGACTCAAGGGAACGGTTGAGTCCGGCACCGTGTCGTGCTGACCTGTTTCACAAGTTGGTGCCCGCGACGCGCAAACGTCCGGGCACCTGGCCACGACGGAGACAACCCGCCATGACAGCAACACAGTATCGCAAGGCAGTCGCCTACCTGCGCGTCTCGACGGATGAGCAGGCAGACAAGGGGCTGGGGCTCGAAGCTCAACGCACCGCCATCGAGGCCGCTGCAGCAGATCTGGGCGTCCGCATCGTCAGCTGGCACAGTGACGAGGGGCTCTCAGGAGCGCTCGACATCGAGAGCCGCCCGGGCCTGCGGGCAGCCGTGGACTCGCTTCGCCGAGGCTGGGTCCTGCTGATCGCCGAGAGTTCACGCCTGGCACGTGACCCCGACATCGCCGGTGAGGTTCGCATGCAGGTCAGACGAAAGCGGGCCGTGATCCTGTCGGCCAAGACCACCGAGAACGGGGGCAACGATGCGGTCGGGATCATGACTCGACGGATGACCGACCTCATCGCCGAGCAGTATCGGCTTGCCGTCCGGGAGCGAACGCAAGCCGCAATGGACGCCAAGCAGGCCAGGGGCGAGAGGCGCAGTCGCTTCGCCCCCTTCGGGTTCCGCTTCACGAGCGACGATCGCGTGATCCCCGACGAGCACGAGCAGGAGGCGATCCGGCTCATGCGCGAGCTGCGGGGCCAGGGCTTGAGCTACCGGGACATTGCCACCATCGCCGCTCGCCGAGGGTTCCCTGGTCGCAACGGCAGGCCACTGAGTCACGGCGTGGTCCGCAAGGCGCTGATCGTGCGAGCGGCGGCATAACACGGGATCGGCACAACCTCAGTGATGGGTCTTGGTCTTGGTTCCCCTAGCAAATGGGGTTTGCCAGACAAGACATTTGGCGTCAGAGGCCACTGGCGGCGCTCTTACAGCGCTCTCATGTTCGGGGATCACTAGGGATATCCAGGGATGTCCGAACGTCCTTGGTGCTATCTAAAGCCGCTTCCAGTTTGCCAAGGTGGCAGGAGAAGGGAGCCATTCG
>Ga0209988_10002455_pt1 | contig 12249 bp, 9 predicted proteins | sample N075metaG_FD_183115 | JGI IMG/M metagenome (GOLD analysis project Ga0209988, IMG submission 183115) | Deep subsurface microbial communities from Kermadec Trench to uncover new lineages of life (NeLLi) - N075 metaG (SPAdes) (version 2) | ecosystem: Environmental > Aquatic > Marine > Ocean trench... | reverse complement strand
TGTGCATCTAATTACAGGACTTGCTCATGCACGATTTGCCGGGGAGTCCTTTGCGTATCAAGGAAAGCGGTTGAGTACGCCCGCAATACTGGCATTGGAAGACGGAACCATATTCCGCGGTGTATCTGTCGGATGTGACGGCAAGACCATCGGTGAAATCGTCTTCAATACAGCCATGACAGGCTATCAGGAAATCCTGACCGACCCGTCTTATTGCCGGCAAATCGTCACTCTGACGTATCCCCATATCGGCAATACCGGTATCAACAGTGAAGACATGGAGTCGTCGAAAATTCACGCCTCGGGGCTGGTTATTCGTGATTCATCCATGCTGGCCAGTAGCTGGCGTGCAGAACAAAGCTTGAGTGAGTTTCTGCGGAGGGCAAAGACGGTCGCCATTGCTGACATCGATACGCGCAAGCTGACGCGCATATTGCGTCAAAAGGGGGCGCAATCCGGGTGCATCATGACCGGTGAGACGGATACCGAGACGGCGGTTCAGCACGCGCGAAAATTCCCCGGGATAGCCGGCATGGATCTCGCCAAATTTGTGACAACGCCACGCCGCTACCAATGGTGCAATCGTTCCAGTTTCGGCAAGAGCGGTCGTATATTGAGCCGTCGTGTCGCGCCCTGTCATGTGGTCGTTTACGATTTCGGGATCAAGCGCAACATATTGCGTTTGTTGTCCGATTTCGATTGTCGCATGACGGTGGTTCCGGCAACCACCCCGGCAGCGGAAGTACTGGCGCTTGATCCGGACGGCGTCTTCTTGTCGAACGGTCCCGGCGACCCTGAACCCTGTGATTATGCCATTGCCGCCATCAAGGAGATTGTCGATACTTCTATGCCTGTTTTTGGTATTTGCCTTGGGCACCAGCTTTTGGCGCTGGCAAGCGGTGCCAAGACGGTCAAGATGAAATGCGGCCACCATGGTGCAAATCATCCGGTACAGGATATTGCCAGTGGGCGGGTCATGATTACCAGCCAGAATCATGGCTTTGCCGTGGACGAGGAGAGTTTGCCCGAGCACGTGCGAGCAACGCATCGCTCGTTATTTGATGGCACCTTGCAAGGCATCGCCATCAACAACAAGCCGGCATACGGTTTTCAGGGACACCCCGAAGCAAGCCCGGGTCCGCACGACGTGCTGCCGCTGTTTGAGCGTTTCATGCAGGATATGGAGGCCGCCAAGCAGGGCACGTTGGGATGAAAAATCAAGAAATATTATTATATAAAACAATTAGTAATTTTATTAAGTTAATTTAAAAGATCATATAAATTCAAGCTGCGGAAGATCACTCGAAAAAGCATTCATGCCAAAACGAACTGACATAGAAAGTGTACTGATTATCGGTGCGGGGCCGATCGTGATCGGTCAGGCGTGTGAATTCGACTACTCGGGCACGCAAGCGTGCAGGGCGCTAAAGGAAGAGGGCTACCGGGTCATTCTGGTTAATTCCAATCCCGCCACGATCATGACCGATCCGGAAACGGCCGATGCCACCTACATCGAACCCGTCAACTGGGTTGCCATCGAGCGAATTATTGCCAGGGAACGCCCCGATGCTTTGCTGCCGACGATGGGTGGCCAGACAGCATTGAATTGCGCCCTCGACCTGGTGCGGGAAGGCGTGCTCGAAAAATACAATGTGGAGCTCATTGCCGCGTCTCGCGAAGCGATTGATATGGCGGAGGATCGTGAATTATTTCGCCAGGCGATGGGCGATATTGGTCTGGAGGTGCCCCACGCCGAGATCGCCCATACATTGGAAGAGGCACTGGAAAAACAGGTATCGATCGGCTATCCGAGCATCATTCGCCCGTCCTTCACCATGGGAGGCACAGGCGGTGGCATTGCCTATAACCGTGAAGAGTTTGAGCAGATCGTGTCACACGGTCTTGAAATGTCACCCACGTCGGAGGTTTTGCTGGAAGAATCCGTCATTGGCTGGAAAGAATTCGAAATGGAGGTGGTGCGCGACAAGAACGATAACTGCATCATCATTTGTTCGATCGAAAACCTCGACCCGATGGGCGTGCATACCGGGGATTCGATTACCGTCGCACCGGCGCAAACACTGACGGACAAGGAATATCAACGCATGCGGGACGCGTCGATCGATGTCCTGCGGAAAATCGGCGTCGAAACGGGCGGCTCGAACGTGCAGTTTGCACTGAATCCGGAAGATGGCCGATTATTGGTTATCGAAATGAACCCACGAGTTTCCCGCTCGTCTGCGCTGGCTTCTAAAGCAACCGGATTTCCCATCGCCAGGATCGCTGCAAAGCTCGCCATCGGTTACACGCTTGATGAACTCAAAAACGAAATTACCGGAGGAGCGACCCCGGCATCGTTTGAGCCAAGCATCGATTATGTCGTCACTAAAATTCCTCGTTTTACTTTCGAGAAATTTCCGGGAGCGAGCGACCGCCTGACCACGCAAATGAAGTCGGTGGGTGAAGTCATGGCCATTGGCAGGACTTTTCAGGAGTCGCTGCAAAAGGCGATGCGCGGATTAGAGACGGGTGTCGACGGTCTGGACGAGATGATTGGCCCGTTAAAAACAGAGTCGGACAGGCAGGCATTGTGCCAGGAACTGCGGCTCCCGGGCCCGGACCGCTTGTGGTATGTCGCGGATGCAATGCGCAACGGCTTTAGCGTGGAGGATGTTGCCGGCATCTCGGGCATCGATCCGTGGTTCCTTGCACAGATCGCCGATCTTGTGGATGAAGAACAAGCCCTTGCCGCGGCGGGCTTTCCGGGGCTGGACAAGGACACATTCAGGCGATTGAAACGCAAGGGATTCTCGGATGCGCGCATCGCCAAGCTCGTGCACAAGGATGAATCTGCCGTCCGCCGGCATCGTCTGCAGCAGAAACTGCGCCCGGTTTTCAAGCGGGTGGATACATGCGCAGCCGAATTTCCGACCACCACGGCGTATCTCTATTCCACTTACGAGGAAGAATGCGAAGCGCTGCCGAGTGACAAGGACAAGATCATGATTCTGGGCGGTGGTCCGAATCGGATCGGGCAGGGCATTGAATTTGACTACTGCTGCGTGCATGCGTCGCTTGCGCTGCAAGAGGCGGGTTACGAAACCATCATGGTCAACTGCAACCCCGAAACCGTTTCGACCGATTACGACACCTCCGATCGACTGTATTTTGAGCCGCTGACTTTTGAAGATGTCATGGAGGTCATTGAAACGGAACAGCCGAAAGGAGTCATCGTTCAATACGGCGGGCAGACGCCGTTGAAGCTTGCGCGTGCCCTGGAAGCGGCCGGTGCACCCATCATCGGAACGTCGCCGGATTCGATTGACCTGGCTGAAGATCGCGAACGTTTTCAGAAGCTGGTGCAGCAACTCAATCTCAAGCAACCGCCCAACCGCACGGCGCGGAGTAAGGAAGAGGCGCTGCTCCTGGGTTCCGCTGTGGGCTATCCGCTGATTGTTCGACCGTCCTATGTTTTGGGTGGCAGGGCGATGGAGGTTGTGCACGGCGACGAAGATCTGGCCGCTTACATGGATGCGGCAATTGACGTATCCAACGACAGTCCTGTGCTTCTGGATCGATTTCTCGATCTTGCGACTGAGGTGGATGTCGATATCGTTTGCGACGGCGAGCGCATACTCGTTGGCGGCATCATGGAACACATAGAACAAGCCGGTGTGCACTCAGGGGATTCGGGATGTTCGCTGCCACCCGTTAATCTCTCTGCGGAAATTCAGAAAGATCTTATCGACCAGGTTGAAAAACTGGCCAAGGGGCTGAATGTTGTTGGGCTGATGAATACGCAGTTTGCGATTCAGAATAATGTGATTTATTTGCTGGAGGTTAATCCCCGGGCATCGCGCACGATTCCCTTTGTTTCCAAGGCCATTGGCCTGCCGCTGGCGAAAATCGGCGCGCGTGTTATGGTCGGCGAGATGCTGGCGCAACAGGGTTTTGTCAAGCAACGGATACCGCCGTACTACTCGGTCAAGGAATCCGTGTTTCCGTTCGACAAGTTTCCCGGTGCCGATCCGATCCTGGGCCCGGAAATGAAGTCGACGGGTGAGGTGATGGGTATTGGCCGGTCCTTTGGCGAGGCGTACGCGAAAGCGCAGCTCGCATCCGGGGTGGTGTTGCCGCAAAAAGGGACGGCGCTGATCAGCGTGCGGGATCGGGACAAGGAAGGCGCCGTAGCGCTGGCAAAAATCCTGGTTGAGATCGGATTTGATATTGTGGCAACCCACGGTACGGCGACAATGCTTGCCGCAGCCGGCGTGTCCTGCCGCCGGGCGAACAAGGTGCGCGAGGGCAGGCCGCACATTGTGGATATGATCAAGAATGACGAATTTTCGCTGATTGTGAACACCACTGAGGGTAAGCAGGCCATTCAGGAATCGTTGTCGATTCGTGCGGAAGCGGTGCGTCGGTACGTAACGTATTACACGACCCTCGGTGCAGCGATGGCGACCTGCACGGCATTGGAGCATATCGACAATATCGAGGTTAACCGGCTGCAGGATTTGCACAAAGAGGTAGTAGCGTGAACAAAGTACCCATGACCGTCAGAGGCGCTGCACTCTTGCGCGATGAATTAAAGCGACTCAAGTCCACCGATCGACCGGCGGTGATCCAGGCGATTGCCGAGGCACGCGCGCACGGCGATTTGAAGGAAAATGCGGAATATCACGCGGCGAAAGAGCAGCAAGGCTTTATTGAAGGACGCATCAAGGAGATTGAAGGCAAATTGTCAAACGTCCAGGTGATTGACGTAACGACAATTGATGCGAAAGGCAGAATCGTGTTTGGTTGCACGGTCGAGCTGTTGGACGTTAATGCCGATCAGCAGATCGTCTACCAGATTGTCGGCGAAGATGAATCCGACATCAAGACAGGCCTGATATCGTTTTCGTCACCGATTGCAAGAGCTTTGATCGGCAAAAATAAGGGTGACGAGGTAAGTTTTTCGGCGCCGGGCGGCGAGCGCGCATACGAAGTTATCAGGGTCCGTTACGAATGAGTGCCGGTTTGCGTTTATCGCGGTAGCCTGATCGTTGGTTTGTCTTCGTTCTTGCGGTAGACAAGGGCCACGTTGCCGATGCGAGTGATCAGGAGGGCTGCCCCTTGCTTGCAGAGATCGGCGATCACGGCATCCCGGTTTTTCCGATCGCCGGCACGCACGCGGACTTTGATCAACTCATGGTGGGCAATGGTTGTCTCGAACTCGCGCAGTACGGCCTCGGTCAAGCCGGCATCGGCGATGATCAGCGTAGGTTTGAGTTGATGGCCCAGGCCCCGCAAGAATTTTTTCTGGGATTCTTTGAGTGTCATGCGAACAGATTGTAACAGTCCGGTATCGGTCATTCAGCCGTCATTGAGCCGAACCCGGTGAGTGGACTGCGGCGCAGCGGCGGATCGTGGCGTGACCGGCAGGAGCGCGATCCCTATGTATTGCAGGCTCGACGCGAAGGCTGGCGTTCGCGCGCCGTCTATAAACTGGCGCAAATCGACGCGAAAGAGAAGATTCTGCGTCCCGACATGATCTGTGTCGATCTCGGTTCCGCACCGGGGAGCTGGAGCCAGTATGTCACCGAGCATTTGCAAAACCGGGTGCGCATCATCGCGCTGGATCTCTTGCCGATGGACACGCTGCCGTCGGTGGAATTCTTGCAGGGAGATTTTACCGAGGAAGCGGTATTGAACGAGTTGCTGGCCACACTGGGCGATTCGCGAGCGAACCTTGTAATGAGCGATTTGGCACCCAATATCAGCGGCACAAAAGCAGTGGATCAGCCGAGATCGATGTACCTGGCGGAGTTGGCGCTGGATCTGGCGACACAAGTCCTCAAGCGCAACGGTGACTTTGTCTGCAAGCTGTTTCAGGGCGAGGGTGCGGACGCATTCATTGCCCAGGCCAAACAGTCCTTTGGGCGCGTTCGTGTCATGAAACCCAAGGCATCGCGGGCGGGCAGTAGTGAGGTCTATCTGGTAGCGAGAAACTATCGACTGTAGTAATGTCTAAATAATTAGACACAGTCTAAACTGTGGCAGAACTTGCTTGCCACACATGCATTAGCCGAGGATGATCCAAGGCGACTGTCGGAGCTAAAAGTATTGTGAACGACCTGACCAAAAACATACTGGTTTTTATCGTAATCATCGTTGTACTCCTGTCTGTCGTGCAGGGCTTGAGCGGTGTCAGTGGCCCACCTCCCGAGAAACTGGATTATTCCGAGTTCCTGCAACAGGTGCGTGCCGGCAGGGTACAGCGTGTTGAATTTCAGGGTGATCGCATCAGCTTCGGTGATCGCGTGCCTTTGGGGTTTTACACCATCAGCCCCGAAACCGATAACAACACATTGATCGGTACTCTCGAAGACAACCAGGTTCGTTTCACGGGCGAGGAACCGGAGTCACAGAGCCTGATCGGACAGCTCTTGATCAGTTCTTTCCCGATTTTGCTCCTGATTGGCGTCTGGATCTATTTCATGCGGCAGATGCAAGGTGGTGCCGGTGGCCGCGGCGCCATGTCATTTGGCAAGAGCAAGGCGCGCTTGCTGGGTGAAGATCAGATCAATGTCACGTTTGCCGATGTTGCCGGTGTGGAAGAGGCCAAACAGGAAGTGGCGGAGATCGTCGATTTTCTTCGTGATCCCAGCAAATACCAGCGCTTGGGCGGCAGGATTCCCAAAGGCATATTGCTGATCGGCCCGCCGGGAACCGGCAAGACGCTGCTCGGCAGGGCCATAGCCGGTGAAGCGAAAGTGCCGTTCTTCACGATTTCCGGTTCGGATTTCGTTGAAATGTTCGTCGGTGTCGGCGCGTCGCGTGTGCGTGACATGTTCGAGCAGGCCAAGAAACAGGCGCCGTGCATCATCTTCATTGACGAACTCGATGCGGTCGGTCGCCATCGTGGCGCCGGCCTGGGTGGCGGTCATGATGAGCGCGAGCAGACACTGAACCAGATGCTCGTGGAAATGGACGGTTTTGAAGCGAACGAAGGCGTTATCGTCATCGCCGCGACCAACCGTCCTGACGTTCTTGATCCGGCCTTGTTACGACCGGGTCGCTTCGATCGACAGGTCGTCGTGCCGTTGCCGGACATTCGCGGCCGTGAGCAAATTCTCAAAGTGCACATGCGCAAAGTACCGTTGAGTGACGATGTGGATCCGTCCATCATTGCACGCGGTACGCCGGGTTTTTCAGGCGCAGATCTTGCCAACCTCATCAACGAGGCGGCGTTGTTCGCAGCGCGGGAGAACCAGCGCGTTGTGACCATGGATGAATTTGAGAGAGCGAAAGACAAAATCATGATGGGCACGGAGCGGCGTTCCATGGTCATGAGCGAAAAAGAAAAACTGAATACCGCCTATCACGAAGCCGGCCATGCGATTGTCGGCTATCTGGTGCCGGACCATGATCCGGTGCACAAGGTCACAATCATTCCGCGGGGTCGAGCACTCGGTGTCACATTGTTTCTCCCCGTAGAAGATAAATACAGCATTTCCAAAGAAAAACTCGAGAGCACTATTTCTGCGCTGTACGGCGGCCGTCTTGCGGAAGAGATGACGCTCGGCCCTGATGGCGTAACGACCGGTGCCTCGAACGACATAGAGCGGGCGACGGAAATTGCCCGCAACATGGTCACCAAGTGGGGTCTATCGGACAGACTCGGGCCGCTGACTTACAGTGAGGAGGAGGGCGAGGTATTTCTCGGCCGATCGGTGACCCAGCACAAGCAGGTTTCCGATGTGACGGCGCATGTGATTGATGAAGAAGTGCGCAAGATCATTGATCGCAATTACAATCGTGCCAAAGCCCTGCTCGCCGAGAATAAAGACAAGCTTGAAAATATGGCCCAGGCGCTGATGAAATATGAAACCATCGATCACTCGCAAATAGTCGACATTATGGAAGGGCGTGAACCGCAACCGCCCGAGGGCTGGGAAGACCCGGGTGGTCGCAAGAAAACCGGCGGTAAAAAGGCGAGCAAGAGAAAGGCGAGCAAGAGAAAGGCGCCCAAGCCTATCGGCGGTACCGCCAGCGAACACTAGACGGGGTTTCCCTGGCCAGGGCTAGCCCGGGCTAAGATATGACGGCAGCCTTCGGGCTGCCGTTCTTGATTGCGAGGACGGATGAACATTGCCATGCACCTCAATCTCGGTTCACGCACGCTCGATCTGGGTTCACCGCAGGTCATGGGCGTTCTCAATATCACACCGGATTCATTTTCGGATGGAGGTCACCTCTCCACCGTGGATGATGCAGTGGAGGCCGCTCGGTCCATGGTGGAGGCAGGCGCCTCGATTATCGATATCGGCGGCGAGTCGACGCGGCCGGGTGCGAGCGGCGTTCCTGAGCAGGAACAACTGGATCGGGTCATGCCGGTCATTGAAGCTGTCCGCAGGGAGTGCGAGGTGATTGTGTCGATCGATACCGGCAACCCTGCTGTCATCCTCGCTGCGACCACGGCAGGCGCGGATATCGTTAACGATATTTTCGCGCTAACCCAGCCTGGCGCGCTGGCTGCAGTTGCGGCCACCGATGTGGCGGTATGCATCATGCACATGCAAGGCGTGCCCGCTACGATGCAGGATAATCCCGTGTACGCGGCACTGCCGGGCGATGTGATCGAATTCTTGCGGCGGCGTATTGCGGCGTGTCAGGACGCGGGCATCGGAGCCGAGCGGCTCATCATTGACCCCGGCTTCGGCTTCGGCAAGACCCACGAACAAAACCTCGTGCTGCTGGCGACCCTGGGACAATTCGGTGCCCTCGGACGACCCATACTGGTGGGCTTGTCCCGCAAAGGCACGCTGGGCCACCTGACCGGCCGTGCGGTGGATGAGAGACTTGCGGCCGGGCTGGCCGCTGCCGTTTTGGCCGTGGAGCGCGGTGCAAATATAGTCAGAACCCACGATGTCCCGGCCACCGTGGATGCGCTAAAAATTGCGTGGGCTGTGATGCAGCAAGAGCAGTCGTGATCGTATTGACTTATGATCCCATCAACACATGCAAGGATGTAGGCAATGAGTGGCAGGCGATATTTTGGAACTGACGGCGTAAGAGGGGAAGTCGGCAAAGACCCGATGACTGCGGATTTCGCGTTGCGCCTGGCGAGCGCTGCGGCACAGGTTCTGGTGCCGAGAGGTGGCACGGTACTGATTGGCAAGGATACGCGCCTGTCAGGCTACATGTTCGAATCGGCGCTGGAGGCTGGATTTGTTGCCGCGGGCGCGGATGTCCTGTTACTCGGACCCTTGCCGACGCCCGGCATCGCCTATCTGAACCAGGAATTCAAGGCCGATCTGGGTGTCGTCATCAGTGCGTCTCACAATCGTTATTACGACAACGGCATCAAGTTTTTTGATGGAGCCGGCGCAAAGCTGACAGACGACGTCGAACGTCAAATCGAACACTATCTCGATCAACCGGCAATCACGCTTGAATCGGCGAAGCTCGGGAGTGCCAAACGTATCGACTCTGCGCGCATTCGCTATCAGGAGTTTTGTGCCTCCACGTTTCCGGAGGGGCGCAACCTGGAGGGCATCAAGATTGTCTTCGACGGAGCCAACGGGGCGGGTTACAAGGTGGGCCCACGAATTTTGAGTGACTTGGGTGCCGAGGTTATTCCGATCGGCTGCTCCCCCAATGGCCGCAATATCAATGATGGTTGTGGTTCCACTGAACCCGCGCTGTTGCAGCTCACCGTGCCGGCGCTGCGGGCGGACGTGGGTATCGCGCTCGACGGTGATGGCGACCGTGTCGTGATGGTCGATGAACTCGGCGGGATTCTCGATGGCGATCAACTGCTGTACGTGCTGGCGCTGGCACGCAAAAAGGCCGGGAAATTAAGGGGACCAGTCGTTGGTACGGTGATGAGCAATCTCGGCCTGGAGCATGCATTGCGCGCGAATGACATTGAGTTTCGCCGGGCTAAAGTGGGCGATCGCTATGTTCTGGAGGCCTTGCACGAGTCCGGTGGCATTATCGGCGGTGAGACGTCGGGTCACATGATTTGCCTGGACAAGACGACGACCGGTGACGGCATCATCGCCGCACTGCAAATACTGGCCATTATGGAGAGCAGCGGCAAGCCACTGTCGGAACTGGCGGTGGGCATGACGAAGTACCCGCAGAAAATGATCAATGTGCGCACCGAGATACGCTTTGATCCCGCATCGTCAGCCGCAATCCAGGATGCGGTGGTTGCAGCGGAGCGGGAGCTTAGCGATGCCGGGCGCGTTGTATTGCGTGCATCCGGCACGGAACCGGTCATCCGGGTGATGGTCGAAGGCGAGGATGAACACCTGGTGCTGCGTCTCGCGGAGCGTCTGGCGGCCGTGGTTGCGGAGACAGCAACCTGATTTTTCTCAATTTGTTGTGAAATCTCCGTTGCTTTGCCGGGTTCGCCTCGGTATCCTTGCGCGCCTTTTGGGTATACCGATTTGAGAGCGGCTAATGCGTAATTTCCTGATTGCTGGCAATTGGAAGATGAATGGCTCTACGGCCATGAGTACCGAGCTATCGAATGGTATTGTTGCCGACATGCCGGCGTCTGACCGCGTGGAATTGCTTGTTTGTCCACCATTCCCGTATTTGCGGGCGGTTGCGGCGCAGCTCGCGGGCAGCGGGCTCAAGCTGGGTGCACAGAATGTGTCCGCGCACGCAGCGGGCGCATACACTGGCGAGACTGCGGCAACGATGTTGAAGGATATCGGTTGTGAGTATGTGATCGTGGGTCATTCAGAGCGGCGCGCGATGATGGGCGAAAGCAGCGACGTCGTTGCGGCGAAGTTTTGTGCGCTATTGGCTGCAGGACTGAAGCCCATTGTGTGTGTCGGAGAGACGCTGGCAGAAAGGCAAGCGGAACAGACCAATGCGGTCATCAGTGAGCAACTGGAGGCGGTGGTCGAAATGGCCGGCATTGACTCGTTTGCGAATGCGGTTATTGCTTACGAGCCAGTCTGGGCGATCGGCAGCGGCCAGACGGCGACGCCTAAGCAAGCGCAGGAGGCGCATAAACATATCCGTGATGTGCTGGCGGCGAAGAATGACGCGGTAGCGGGTGTCGTGCGGATTCTGTATGGCGGCAGCATGAAGGGCGAAAATGCTGCTGGATTATTGTCGATGCCGGATATTGATGGTGGCTTGATCGGTGGCGCGTCTCTTAACGCAGCCGATTTTTTGGCGATTGCCGACGCGGCAATCGCGCAGAGTTGAGGATTAAATGAATACGATGCAAACAGCGGTCTTGATTGGCCATACGATAATCGCGATTCTGATTATCATCCTGGTGCTGCTACAGCGAGGAAAAGGCGCTGATGCGGGTGCCGCCTTCGGGTCCGGCGCGTCGGGCACCGTTTTTGGTGCGAGTGGCTCTTCGAATTTCTTTTCGCGGGCGACCGCTGTAATGGCGACCCTGTTTTTTGCCTCCAGCCTGACCCTGGCCTATATGAGTGCACAGCACGGCGCCGATAGGCCGGACAGCTTGCTGGAAAATGCGCCTGTCGCAGAAACGGTTCAGCAAGAGCCGAGTACGGCTGAAAGTTTGCCGGATATTCCGGAGCTCAGCGATGCGGGCTCCACGGCGACGAATGCGGACCTGCCGGCGCTTGATGTCCCTCCTGAGGGCGATGCAGACGAGCGCAACGAGTAAGCCTGCCTCGCTTAAGTGCAAGAAAAATCAGGGTTACAGATACAGCCGATGTGGTGGAATTGGTAGACACGCTGTCTTGAGGGGGCAGTAGCTCACGCTGTGCCGGTTCGAGTCCGGCCATCGGCACCAGGCATACAAAAAGGCGGTTCCCTGCGGGAGCTGCCTTTTTTTATGGCGGGTGCCGATGGCCGGATCTGCCGTTATGGTGCCGCCAGGGTGCTCATCAGCAGCCCCGGCAGACGGGCGGTGTCGCTGGGTTGGGTGATTACACTACGGTTTTTGGGGTGGGTGGTCGTTCTTGCCGCAATTCTCCGGGTAGGGACTAAAGATCAATCCGCAGCGTCCATGTGGACTCAATAATGGCGACATTGTTTGTCAGGTTTTGACCAAATTCGAGCGACTGGCGTCATAGTGGATATCGGAAATAAAAAAGTAGGGGCTGAGGGGGTCTGGGGGTATTAACTGCGGGCTGCGCACTGATACAATGGCCTGCTGACAGATGTGTCAAAATGTTCGCACGCTTAATCCGGAATTCATAAATGCTCGCAAATTATCTTCCTATATTGATATTCCTCGGCGTGGCCACAGCAATCGCC
>Ga0209988_10002453_pt1 | contig 12250 bp, 12 predicted proteins | sample N075metaG_FD_183115 | JGI IMG/M metagenome (GOLD analysis project Ga0209988, IMG submission 183115) | Deep subsurface microbial communities from Kermadec Trench to uncover new lineages of life (NeLLi) - N075 metaG (SPAdes) (version 2) | ecosystem: Environmental > Aquatic > Marine > Ocean trench... | reverse complement strand
CACTGGGAGGTGTATCGCTGGGACACCTTCGCCGGCACACGAATCATGTCGCGTTGCTGGACGGGCTTCGCGCCCGGCCCCTACAACCACGGCGATCCGGCCGAGCTGTTGTCGGGCTGGGGACGGATCCGGACGCCGAGCGCCCCGTTGCCGAAGTCCCGGACCCAGATCGACGAAGGCTGGGGGCTGCCGATGCGTTCCATGGGTTGTGCCTTCGCGGTGCAGTGGACAACCGACGGCAAGGACTCGATCAAGACCGGCATGCTGTCGATCCGGAAGTCCAGCGGCGTCGGCGAACCGAGCCTGTACCTGCCGATGACGCCGTTGTGGCTGGGGTCCGTACTCAACACGATCGTGTACGCCCTGGTCATCGTCGCGGTGCACGGCGCTGTCCGCGACCTCCGTCTATACTGTGCCCGATGCCGTACACGCTCAGCCCCGACGAAGGCTATGACGTCGACATAGAGACGACCGAATACCTCGACCAACGCCGCGACAGCGGCGACCGGTGGGTGCTCAATTTCGGCCCGCAGCACCCGGCCACGCACACCACCCTGCGGATCGTGCTCGAACTCGACGGTGAGCGCGTCGTCAGGGCCACGCCCCACATCGGGTATCTGCACAGCGGCTTCGAGAAGCTCGCCGAACACCACGACTACAACCAGTACGTCTGCACGGTCAGCCGGATGGATTACATCTCGCCGATCGTCAACGACATCGCCTGGCACCACGCGGTCGAGACGCTGTTCGGGATCGACCTGACACCGCGTTGCAAGGTCGTCCGGACGATTCTCGCCGAACTCGGTCGCATCCAGAACCATCTGTTGTGCGTTGGCGCCGCCGCGCTGGACCTCGGTGCGTTCACCGGTTTTCTTTACGGGTTCAACGAGCGCGAATTCATCTACGACATCATGGACTACGTGTCCGGCCAACGGTTCCACCCGGACTGGACCCGGGTCGGGGGCGCCATGCAGGACCTCCCCGACGACGAGGTCTTCCGTCGGATGGTGCGGAACTTCATCGACACCCGGCTGCCAAAGGCCATCAAGGACATGGAGTCCCTGCTGAAACGCAACCGGATCTTCGTGGACCGGATCCAGGGCGTCGGCGAGATCGACCGCGATGACGCCATCGCGTGGGGTCTCACCGGACCGATTGCAAGGGCCGCCGGCGTGCGTCGCGACCTGCGGAAGGACGAGCCGTACCTCTGCTTCGCCCCCAACTGGGACGGCGAGGGGGCCGATCCCGTCGAGTTCTCGGTGGCGGTCGCCCGCGACGGCGACAGCCTCTGCCGGTTCCACGTGCGGCTGGAAGAGATCACCCAATCGCGGCGGATCATCGACCAGCTCATCGATCGGATCCCCGCCGGGCCCATGAACGTCGAGACCGACTCGAAGCTCAACGTGCCCGACAAGGGTGATGTCTACGGATCGATCGAAGCGACGATCCAGCTCTTCGAGATCTTCATGTCCAACCGCGGCTGGGACGTGCCCATCGCGGAGTCCTACGCCGCGATCGAGTCGCCGAACGGCGAGCTGGGGTTCTACATCGTCGCCGACGGTTCGAAGTGCTCATGGCGGGCCAAGACCCGGCCCCCGGCGTTCGTCCACTTCCAGGTCCTCCCGCGTCTGCTGGAGGGACACCAGCTGGGTGACACGGTTGCCATACTCGGATCACTCAACATCATTGCCGCGGAGCTGGATCGCTGACCATGGCCTGGCAGATCAAACCATCAGCGACGACCGAGTACGCGAGGCGTGACGAGCCCTTTCTCACCCAGGCGATGCAGAAGCGGTACACGGCCGAACTGCTTGGCCGGTATGAGAATCCACGCGGCGCGTTGATGCCGATCCTCAACGATCTCCAGCACACCTATCGCTACATCGCCTACCAGGCGATGGTCGAAGTCGCGAAGTTCCTCGAGATCACACCCGCCGACGTGATGGACATGGTCACCTTCTACGAGGAATACACCACCGAGCCGACCGGCGAACATGTCATCGCGGTGTGCCAGTCGGTCGCCTGCGAGGTGTGCGGCCACCAGACGTTGCTGGATCACCTGCGTCGCAAACTCGACATCGAGCCACACGAGACAACCGAGGACGGTCGGTTCACACTGCTGACGCTGGAGTGCCTCGGCTCCTGCGACACGGCCCCGGTTGCGCTCATCGGTGACACGCTTCACGAAAACCTGACGATTGAGAAGGTCGACCAGATCATTGACCAACTCTGAGAACAAGCCGCTCATGCGATCGCTCGGCGAGTTCGTCGGGCACATCGTCAAGGCCGTCAAGAACAAGCCGACCGGACGCCGGGTCGTGCTCAACAAGACGACGCAGCAGCAGCACCGCGGCAACATCACGCTCCGACGCACGACGATCGAAGAGATCGAGGTTGACAAGTGAACGAACCCGTACTCACCAAACGCATACCCTGCCACCCCTGGGGCGACCCGAAGGACCGACACATCGTCGGCTACGACGAGTACGTGAAAACCGGCGGTTACCAGGCCCTGAAAAAGGCCTTGAACATGAAGCCGGAGGACATCGTCGACCTGGTCAAGGAGTCACAGCTTCGTGGCCGCGGTGGGGCGGGGTTCCCCTGCGGGCTGAAGTGGACGTTCCTGCCGGAGCCCGACGGTGGGCGACGATACCTCGCGGTCAACTGCGACGAAGCCGAACCCTGCACCTTCAAGGACCGCCTGCTCATCGACTTCGACCCGCACCTGGTGATCGAGGGTATCGCGATTACCTGCTACGCGTGCCGACTGGACACGGCCTTCTTCTTCATCCGCGGCGAGTACCGCCACCAGGTGAAGGTCGTCGAGAACGCCATCAAGGAGGCGTACGACAACGGCGTGTTCGGCAAGGGCATCGAGTGCTACCTGCACCGCAGCGCCGGCGCGTACATCTGCGGTGAGGAAACCGGGCTGCTGGAAGCGATCGAGGGCAAGCGAGCATGGCCGCGTATCAAGCCGCCGTTCCCGGCGGTGAAGGGCCTCTTCGGACGCCCGACGATCGTGAACAACGTCGAGACCCTCGCGGCGGTCTGCCCGATCGTGACCAACGGCGTCGACTGGTGGAAGTCGATGGGCTGCGAGTCAACGATCGGCGGTCCCCCCAGTTACGGCCCGAAGCTCATGGGCGTCTCCGGTCACGTGAACCGTCCGGGCGTCTACGAAGTCGACCTGGGCATCCCGCTCCGAACGCTCGTCGAGGAACACTGCCAGGGCATGCGTGGCGGCAAGCGCTTCAAGGGCGCGATCGCCGGCGGGATCAGCATGGGCGTGCTCGGCCCCGACCAGTTCGACGCGGAGATGGACTTCGACATCGGCCGGAAGTATCACGTGCTGGGCCTGGGCACGGCCTGCCCGACCATCTTCGACGAGGACACCGACATGGTCGCGGTGACACGCAACATCGCACGGTTCTTCATGAACGAGTCGTGTGGTCAGTGCACGCCCTGCCGCGAGGGCACGCGATGGATGTACCAGATCCTGCTTCGGATCGAGGCGGGTGACGGCACAAGCAAGGACCTGGACCTGCTGCTCGAACTGGGTGGCTCGATGGGCGCCATGCCGGGCACGACCATCTGTGGGCTCGCCGATGGGAACAACTGGGCCGTCCGCACGCTGGTTAACAGGTACCGTGACGAGTTCGAGGCGCGTCTCAAGCCCGTTTCCAGCTCAATTGGGCGTGGCAGACAGCCGAAACAGGTCGTATCCTTGTGACGCTCAGCGGATGAATGACGACACTGACAACCCTCCGGAACCCGGGCCGATTGCGGTACTCGCCGCGTGCGACCGCTCCGTCGACCTCCCGTGGCTGCGTGACGCCCTCGAGGCAGCGCTCGACTACGTCGATCGTCCGATCCGCAGCCTGACCGTCAAGGTCGTCGACGACGCAACGATGCTCAAGCTGCACGAACACCACCGAGGTGAGGCCATCACGACCGACGTCCTGACCTTCGACGCCTCCGATCCCGGCGGACCGGTCGACGCGGACATCGTCGTGTGTGCCGACGAAGCCGCTCGGCGGGCGGCCGAGCTGGACCATCACCTCGAGCGTGAACTGTTGCTGTACGCATTGCACGGCGTGCTGCACTGCGCCGGTTTCGACGACCGGACGCCCGATGACTTCGCGGCGATGCACGCCGAAGAAGATCGCATTCTCACGGCGGTCGGGATCGGGCCGACCTTCCGGGGGCCCACGTCGTGATGAATCTCTACGTCATACTCGTGGCGGCGGTGCTGGTCGTCGCGACGTGGATCGCGGCGTTGAAGCTCGCATTGCTTCGGCCCAGCCGCGTCATGGTGACCCACCGGCTGGAGGTCACCGGTCGAGCAAAGGCGGCGGTGTGGCTCAGCGAGAACTTCGACGAGGCGATCTTCGCATTGAGCCTGCTACGGACCTTCGCGCGGCTCGCCGTGTTCGTGCTCGTGCTCGCCGAGACAGTCGAGCTTCGGACCCGGGCGTCGCTGTCGTGGCCGGACCTGGCGATCAGCGGGCTCATCTCTGTCATGCTGCTGTGGGTGTTCACCAGCGTGCTCGCCGCAGCGCTCGCCCGGCACGTCGGCGCCGGGCTCGTCTCGACCGGGCTGCCGGCCATCCAGTTCATCACCCGGTGTTGCTGGCCGCTGACAAAGGCGGTCTCGTTCATCGACGAGGTGGTGCGCCGGCTCAGCGGCGCCAACCTGAGTGACGACGACGAACTCGAAGCCGAGCTGCTTCGATCCATCGACCGGACCCAGCGGGAAGGGGGCCTCGACGAGGCCGCCGCCGACATGCTCGAGAACGTCGTCGAGTTCACGAACACCGACGTCGCGGAGATCATGACGCCGCGGACAGATATCGAGGGCATCGAACTCACCGACGACCTGGCCGAGATCCGCGCGTTCATCGCCGAGGTAGGCCACTCGCGAATCCCGGTCTACCGCGACAATCTCGACACCATCCTCGGCATTCTCTACGTGCGCGACCTGGTACCGTTGCTCGGCGAAGACATCAACGACTTCCGTCTCGAACCGCTCCTCCGTCAGCCGAACATCGTCCCCGGTGTCAAGCCGGTTCGTGACCTGCTCGCCGATTTCCAGAAGAGCGAGATACACATGGCCATCGTCGTGGACGAGTACGGCGGCACCCAGGGCCTGGTCACCATCGAGGACGTACTGGAGGAAATCGTCGGCGAGATTCGCGACGAGCACGAGCCCGACGACGACGAAGAACCGGCCCTGGTCACGATCGACAAGACCCGCGCCGAGGCGGACGGGCGATTCCACATCGACGACCTCAACGAGCGTCTGGGGCTGCGGTTGCCCGAGCACGACGACTTCGACACGATCGGCGGCTTCGTGCTCGCCCAGCTCGGGCACGTGCCCGTCGTCGGCGAGACGTTCGAGTCACACGAGGCCCGGTTCACCGCAATCGCCACGGCGCCCACGCATGTGCAACGGGTGCGTATCGAATTGCTCACGCAAACCAGTGCGGGCGGCAATGGGGAGAGGCAGTGGCCATCAGCCAGTAGCCAGTAGGGAAAGAATCGGCGCCCTACTGCCTCCTGCTGGCTTCTGCCTACTGCCTTGCAACAACGCCCCAAACCGCCGGTGATACCCGTCCATTACGTCAACCATCCGCTCGCGCGGCGCCACATCAAGCTTGCTCGTGAAATGCACGAGCAGTTCGACGAGCCCGTGGTAATCAGCCATGGAGATCTGCTCCGGCCCGACGCGTGCCGGGCGTTTGCCCCCGAGCACGCCGTCGATGTCGACCATGTTGTGGTAGTTGCCCAGCGGCAGGCACACACAGGTGGCCTGGTAACCGTAGGCCGCGAAGGTGGAGGCCTCGCAGGTCCCGCCGGGCATGAGCTTTCGCTGCGCCTTGAACCGCGGGTTGTCACGCTGATAGTTGCCAAGCAGCATGCTCAGCCGGTTTGTCAGATCGGGGCTGAACACGCTCAGCTTGTCGCCGACCCGGAGAATCGGCCCGGCGCCGATCGGCGACTCCGGGAAGCTGCGTGAGTTCTCGATGCAGATGAGCCGGGCGTTCCTGGGAATGGTGCGTCGCTTGCAGGCCGCGATGGCGCCGACGAAACCGATTTCTTCGGCGCGTGTCAGCAGGACACCCACGTGTGCCATGCTCTTGCGTGTACGCAGGACATCGAGCGTGCTCAACGCTGCCGCAACGCCGGCGAGGTCGTCGCACGCCGGTGTGTACAACATGCCTTCGACGATCGTCGGTTTGGCGCCGCGACCTCGGAAGGCCCACCGCGCGACGTCACCCGTCTGGACCGGCGACGCCGCACGCAGCCGGGCCTCGACACGCTTGAACGGTTTCGCCAACGGATCAAGCCGCGTGACGACCGCGCGATGGGGTCGGCCGTCGGCATCGAATATCTCGATCTTCGCCTGGGCAAAATATGGATCGTGCACACCGCCGCGGAACTCCAGCTCGACGGTCCGGTCGTCGATCCGGCGACGGACGACAAAGGCAGGATGGTCCAGGTGCGCCGTCATGAAGATCGGCGGTCGTGCCGGGTCCCCGCGTCGCGTGATGACGAGGTTTCCGGCCGCGTCGGCGCGGATCGTGAGGTTGCGACGCTGCCCGACCCAGTCCCTCACCCACTCGATAACGCGGTCCTCGCACGCGGCGGCGGTCGGGATGCCCGTTAACACCTTAAGCCAGCGGCGGTGCTCAGTGCGGTGTTTCGAAGTCAACATGTCAACTAGACTACCAGAGCCATGACCCTCTCCGCCGTTGAGGAAATCCTCACTGAACTGCAGGCCGGTCGCATCATCGTGCTCGTGGATGACGAGAACCGCGAGAATGAAGGCGACTTCGTGTGCGCCGCCGAGAAGGTGACGACCGACATCGTCAACTTCATGACCCGGGTGGGTGGGGGGTACCTGTGCCTTTCGCTGACCGGCCCCGACTGCGACCGACTCGAACTCGTGCCGCAGGCCACGGCCAACACGAGCCTTCGCACCACCGCGATGACCGTCAGCGTCGATGGCCACCCGCGGCACGGTGTCGGCACCGGGATCTCGGCGCCGGACCGTGTCAAGACGATCCAGCTGGTCATCGACCCGGACACCTCGCCCGACGACCTCGTCCGGCCGGGGCACATTAACCCGCTGCGATCGCGCGACGGCGGCGTTCTCGTACGCACCGGCCAGACGGAGGGCTCCACGGACCTCGCGCGACTCGCCGGTCTTCACCCATCGGCGCTCATCATCGAGATCGTTCGCCCCGACGGCGAGATGGCGCGGATGCCCGAGCTGGAGACGCTGTGCGTTGAACACAACCTCAAGATGTGCTCGGTCCGGCAGATCATCGAATACCGCCTGGCCCGCGAGCAGATCGTCGAACGGATGGAGCCCCGCGCGGGAACGCCGATCGAGACAGCCTACGGACGGTTCAATCTCATCGCGTACAGCAGTACAATCGATGCCCTGCCGCACCTGGCGCTCACGGTCGGTGACATCGGCAACGGCTCGATCGACGAACCCGTGCTCGTGCGGATGCACCGCCGCGACCTGCTTGGCGACATCTTCGACGAGACGAGCACTCGAAGCGGCCGGACACTGCGCAGCTCTCTCAAGATGATCCAGGCGGCCGGCCGTGGTGCGCTCGTCTACCTGCGTCCGGAGGGAATCGGTGACGACCTGCGGGGCCGCCTTCAGCAGATCCGCCGGCCGACCGACGACATCAATGCTCCGGACCTGACCCGCAGCGACGGCCCGGCGGGAACCGCCCAGCCGATAGACCAGCGGGAGTTGGGCATCGGCAGCCAGATCCTGCGCGATCTCGGTCTGCACCGGCTCCGTATCATCACCGATCACCCGAAGAAACTGCGTGGCCTGGCGGGATTCGGGATCGAGATCGTCGAACAGGTCCCTGTGAACCCGGACTTTTTTTGATTATCTCCCGGCGAAACGCGCAGGATTCCCGGTCCCGGTGCATAGATAAAGGTGAGGAATCACCGTGCAACTGACGGATAGCGGAGCATCACATACCGACTGGTCGATGATCGCCCAGGCTGCCGAAGCCGATCAGGAGGTCGCCTCAGACGCGCTCGAACAGCTCGTTCGTCGTTACTGGGCCGCGGTGTATGCCTACATCCGCCGGACCGGAAGGGATGTCCACGAGGCGGCGGACCTGACCCAGGGCTTTGTCTGCGACATCATCATCAGCCGTCGTCTGTGCGACCACGCGGACCCGAAGCGGGGCCGCTTCCGGGCGTTATTGCTCAGCGCTGTGAAGAACTATCTTCGCGAGAAGCACCGGCGTGACCACAAGCGATGCCTCGAGCTCGACGGCCCACCGCTGCCGCTCGAAGACTGGCCCCTCCAGACGAGTACCAAGGAGACGCCCGACGAGGCCTTCTGCTACCAGTGGAGTGCAACGCTGATCCGCCAGGTCCTGACGGACGTGAAAGCGTCGTGCGAAACGGACGGCTTGGACGCGCACTGGAGTGTCTTCGAGCACCGTGTGGTCCGCCCGATGCTGTTCGACGATCCACCGACCGACCATACCACGCTGGTCAAACTGTTGAACCTCAAGGACGAGTCGCAAGCGGCGAACATGATGATCACCGTCAAACGGCGTTTCGCCCGCGCCCTGTACCAGGAAATCGGCCGTACCGTCATCGACCCGGAGCAGATCGAGGACGAGCTCAACGAGTTGCTCCGTGACCTGGAGCGGCCCAGATGAGCATGGTCACCCGTCAGCAACTCAGCGACGTCCTTCGCTCGGCAAAGGAAGTCTCGGTCGACCCCGCGATGGCCGCCGCCGACTGGTTGGCCCGGGACATCGACCCGCAACGCGGCACCGCGGTCGAATTGCTGACCGACCCGAGCGTCTCGATCAAGAATCTGCAAAAGGCGAAAGACGTCTACAAGACCATGCGGATCCTTGGCGAGTCCGCGAACGACCGCCGCGTCGCTGCCCGCCTCTACGCGGCGACCATCGCGGCCGGCCTTATCCACCACGGCAAGCGTATCAGTCGACAGTCCGATGCGGCCCTGACGCGTGGGCTGAAGGCATTGCTGGCCGACCTGGACATGCCCCGGCCGATTCGACGGCTGGCCGAATCCGGGCTCGCAATACTCGGTTCCCTCTGACGGCGATGCGGCAGCTCGAGATCGAACGCAAATACCTGCTGCAATCGTTGCCGCAATTCCCGGCTACGGCGCAGTCCTACCGCATGGACCAGGGCTACTTCGCCGACGAGCCGGGTCGCGTGCGCCGAACCCGGGCACCCGACGGGACGATGACCTATACCCACACCGTCAAGAAAGGCATCGGCCTGGTCCGCGAGGAGATCGAACGCGAACTATCAGCCGATGAATTCGAGTCACTCTGGCGCCGCACGACCGGCCGGCGGCTCTCGAAGACCCGCACGAAGGTCCCCGAGGGCAACCTGGTCTGGGAAATCGACGACTACGACGCCCTCGACCTCGTTGTCGCCGAAGTCGAACTTCCGACACCCGAGACCAGGGTCACGATACCGGGCTGGCTGGCGCCGCACGTTGTCCGAGAGGTGACGGAAGATCCTGCGTACCAGAACTGGACGATCGCGATCAGAACGTAGTCCCGCGCTTCCACTCGTCGGTCTTCTTGAAACTATCAAGCGCGAGATCGATGTCCGTCACGTCATCCTCGGTGTAGCGGATCTCCGACCGGCCGATGCGAATGACGTCACCCTCGCCAAGCTCGCGGTCAGCGGTGAGACGTTCGCCATTGACAAAGACACCGTTGGCGCTACGCATGTCCACCGCGAAGTGGGCCCCCTGGTCCGCGTCGTACCGGATCTGCAAGTGCCGACGCGACACCTCGTCGTCCACGAGCTGGAAATTGCACTGATCGTCGCGCCCGATGCTGATCAGGCTGCTGGCGTCCAACGGATAGGTCTTGCCCTCACAGGGCCCGGTCGTCACGATCAGCGTTGCCATGTTCGTTCTCCAGCGGTTTTTTGACCCCGGATTGTATACCAGTATCCTGAGCGGTCGTGGCCCAATGTTCACCGCACGACAACCCGCCGACCGAGTCGCAGCCGCCGGACCAGGGCGGGATTCCCACTATTCAGCCCGACCCCGGGTCGATGCACGCCAGCGGAATCGACGATGGTCGTTTCACGGCCGGTACCGTGTTGGCCGAACGGTACCGGATCGTCGGCCGGATCGGCCGCGGCGGCATGGGCGAGGTTTACCGCGCCGACGACCTGAAGCTCGGCCAGTCGGTGGCCCTTAAGTTCCTGCCCGAAGCGATGGCGACGGACGCCGCATGGCTGCGGCGGTTGCACGACGAGGTTCGCGTTGCCCGCGAGATCGCCCACCCGAACATCTGCCGGGTCTACGACATCGGCGAAGTCGACGGCCATCACTTCATCACGATGGAGTACATCGACGGCGAGGACCTCTCGTCGCTGCTGCGACGCATCGGCCGGCTGCCCGGCGACAAGGCAACACAGATCGCCCGCCAGCTGTGCGCGGGGGTCGCCGCCGCCCACGAACGCGGCGTGCTGCACCGCGACCTCAAGCCCGCCAACATCATGCTCGACGGCCGCGGCGACGTACGGATCACCGACTTCGGCGTGGCTGCGCTGGCCGAGAAGATGACCGGCAAGGAAGCCCGCGCCGGCACACCCGCGTACATGGCACCCGAACAGCTCGCCGGCAAACATTTCACGCGTCGCAGCGACATCTATTCGCTGGGGCTCGTGCTCTACGAGGTCTACACCGGCCGCGAGGCTTTCCACGCCGACTCGATCGCAAAGCTGCAACGCATGCGTGAGAGCGGTCCGCCCACGACGCCGTCGAGCTACGTCGAAGACATGGACCCGCTGGTCGAGCGTGTGATCATGCGGTGCCTGGAGAACGAACCGCAGGACCGCCCGGGCTCGGCGATCGCCGTCGCGGCGGCCCTGCCCGGTGGCGACCCGCTCGCAGCGGCGCTGGCCGCCGGGGAAACGCCGTCGCCGGAGATGATCGCCGAAGGCGGCGAGAAGGGCGGACTGAAACCCGCCGTCGCTGTCCCATGCCTGCTGGCGACGGTGACGGCAGCGGTTGTGTTCATGGTGATAAGTGCCGGGTACACCCTGCCGGACAAGATCCCGTTCGACAAGTCGCCCGCAGTGCTCGCCGATCGCGCGAGAGAGATCGCCCGCGGTCTCGGCTACACCGACAGGCCTGCCGATGCCGGGGGGCGTCTCAACGTCGACGGCGACTACCTCGCGCACCTAAAGAAGACCAACCCGTCCCCGGATCGGTGGGCTGCACTGGCCTCGGGTCGGCCCCCGGCCGTCTACTTCGGGTACCGGTCGTCACCGGAGCCCATGGTCGCCGAGGACGGACAGGTGCGGCGCAACGATCCGCCGTTCACCGTTCCCGGCATGATCCGAGTGAGGGTCGACACGGACGGGCGGCTCACCTACTTCGACGCCGTACCGCCCTCACAGACCGATGAAGCGTCACCGGCCGGGACGCCTGCTTCGACCCCGGATTGGTCGGACTTGTTCAACTATGCCGGCATCGATCTGGGCACGCTGACACCCGCGACGCCGACCTGGACACCCGACGTCTACTGCGATACGCGTGCCGCCTGGACCGGCCCGTGGCCCGGCGCGCCGGACATCGCCATGCGGGTCGAGGCCGGGGCCGTTGCGGGGCGACCCGTCCGGTTCGAATTGATCGGCCCCTGGGACAAGCCGCGTGCGGCCGGACTCGACCTCGAGACCTCCGAGCTCATCGGCTGGGCCACGTTCTTCGCCCTGTTCATGATCATCCCCACCGCGTGCGGCGCGCTCGCATGGCGGAACATGCGTGCCGGCCGTGGTGACCGTAAGGGAGCAGCGCGGCTGGCGATCTACGTGTTCGTCGTCAACATGGGCGCCTGGTTGTTCGGCGCCCACCACGTGTTCTCGCTCAGAGAGTGGGGTTTGATTACCCCGGCGTTTGGCGGCGCCGTCGGTTCCGCGGTCGTGTGCTGGCTGATGTACCTGGCGCTCGAACCGTATGCCCGACGCCACTGGCCGCAGGCAATGGTCTCCTGGACACGCCTGCTGTCGGGCCGGTTCCGAGATCCGCTGGTCGGTCGCGACATCCTTCTGGGGTGCGTGGCGGCAACGGCGATCTGTGTCATCGTGGGCGTGACGACCGTGATGTCGGATTCGACGCCTGGGTTCGCCGCGCGGCCCCTGTTCAATGGCGGCCGGCACGTGATCGCGCACATCTTCAGACTCCAGGCCGATATCG
>Ga0209988_10002451_pt1 | contig 12251 bp, 9 predicted proteins | sample N075metaG_FD_183115 | JGI IMG/M metagenome (GOLD analysis project Ga0209988, IMG submission 183115) | Deep subsurface microbial communities from Kermadec Trench to uncover new lineages of life (NeLLi) - N075 metaG (SPAdes) (version 2) | ecosystem: Environmental > Aquatic > Marine > Ocean trench... | reverse complement strand
ATACCATCTCAGCGCGAGCCACGAGACCGCGGCGATCACGGCCACACTCACCGTGTAGACCTTTTCGTTCGCCGTGGATTGGTTCCAGACGGTGTAGGCGGTCGCCCCCATCACCGCACCGCATGCGGCGCCGATCGTGAGCATCCACCGCTCTTCGATCACGGTGGACAGCACCCGATGCCCGATCAAGAAGAAAAAGAAAGTAGCGACGGAGCTCGTGGCAGCGGCCAGGAGGTTGATTCGCACCGCTACGGGTAGACCCAACGGAGCCAACAGGAGGCTCCATACCCGCGCAAGGGTGACAAAAAGAGGATTCCCCGGCGGATGTGGAATACCCAGGAGATGCCCCGTCGTGATGTACTCGCTGGCGTCCCACCAAGCCGTGCTGGGCGACAAGGTCAGAATGTAAAGGCCGAAGATCGCCAGCCCCAGCAGCGCCCCTTCCCGGTAGGGTGGTCGGTATTCGGTCATTCCTAACCTTGCAGAAAATGGTCGAAGCGTTCAATACCCACGGTGTTGCGGCACCCAAGGTGTTGCGGCACCCAAGGTGTTGCCGCCCGGTGTCTGGCGGTCTCGACCACCCCCCCAATAGCTTCTCCCTTCATGACGACGGTGTTGAGAACCACCAGAGCCCTCGCAAGTTGGATCACCGGCAGGTCGAACGTAGAGGAGTACGAAACGGTCCTCCCCAGAGGGGATCGTGAAGTTCCGGCCTCGGTCACACTCCCGAGCGGGGGAGGCCGGAACCTGCCAGGATGGGTCGTTCTACATGGGGTTACCCGACCTGGGCGGTTCCACCCGACCCTGCTGCGTTTCGTTCGCGCCCTGGCGTCTTCCAGGGCCGTCGTACTCGTGCCCCAGATTCCCGAGTGGGTCGACCTGAGGGTGGAGCCCGAACGGACCCTCCCGACGGTTCGGGCCGCGCTCGATGGCCTCCGGTCACTGCCAGGCATCTCGGACGGGCCCTACGGGCTGATCGGCTTTTCCTTCGGCGCGCCGCAAGTGATGATCGCTGCCGCTCACCAAGACGTTTCGGACCAGTTGGCCGGGGTCGTCGGGTTCGGCGGTTATTGCGACATCGAGAGCATGGTCCGCTTTCAGATGACGGGCCGGTTCGACTGGGAGGGTGCCACCCATCGTCTCCGGCCCGACCCATATGGGCGGTGGATCATGGGAGGGAACCACCTCACTTCGATCCCTGAGTATCGGAACGCCCAGGACGTCGCCGATGCCCTGTGGCGTCTCGCCGTCGAAGCCGGGGAACGGCGGATCCTGGCGTGGGATCCCTCCTACGACCCGCTCAAGGAGCAGCTCAAGGAACAGGTATCAAAGGATCGCAGGGAGATCTTCGATCTGTTTGCGCCTCCGTCGGACCGCGAGCCGGCGGAGACCGAAGCGGAGCGGATCACGCCGCTGTTGACCCGCGCCGCTATGGAGATGGCGCCCCTCCTTGACCCGCTCCCTTTCCTGAACCGTGTCCAGACACCTGTCCAACTCATTCATGGGCGAAATGATCGCTTGATTCCATACACTGAGACGCTCCGGTTGGAGGCGGCGTTCCCCGAAAACAAGCACATCGACACGACCATCACGGCGCTTATGGCTCACTCGGAGCAGGGGGGGCGGCTGGCCTCCATACGCAAGGAGATCAGCGAGGGCGCGAAGTTGCTGCGTACGCTCGGACGCCTACTGGGAACCGTCTAGAGGCTAGAAGGCTGTTGAGGCGGAGCCGGCTGCGGCCAATCTCAGTTTCCCGCGAGAAGCTGTGCAGCGGCCGAACTGACCTCCGGGTCTTTGTCGTTCCTGGCCTTTTTGACCAAGCTCATGGCATGGGGCGTGCCTATTGCCGCCAGTGCGGAGAGGCCAGCGATGCGCACTCCCGTCGGCGGACTCGAGAACATGGAGCCCTTCACCCGCTTCTCGATCGCGGAGACGGCCGAGGCGTCGCCCAGCCCGCCGAGCGCCCGAAGAACCTGCTCGATCACTTCGTCCTCGTCTCCCTGCTTGAGAATCTCCATGAGTGGTTTGTACGCTCGCTCCGCCTTGAGCGCAGAAGCCGCACGCGCAGCCTCGGCCCGCACTTCTGGATCGGAATCCCCCAGCATGCTCGATACCAACAATCCCGCATTCTCACCGCCGATCTTGGCGAGTGACCGCACCGTCTCTCGCCGAACTCCGGGGTGTTCGTTCGCCAAGCTGGCAGTCAGATGCTCGATCGCGTCAGGTCCCGCCACCACGCCGAGCACAGCAACACCATTTCGCACGACGAACCAACGGGAGTCCTTCAACATCTTCTCGACCGCGTGTGCTCCGGCCGAACCAAAGGCCCCGAGGGCTGCCACATACGTCTTGCGAGCCAAGCGGTCTTCGGTGTCGGTGAGGGCGTCGGCGATCGCCACTGCGAGCCGGTCGCCCAGTGTTGCATAGGCTTGAATGAGCCGCCCGCGCTCGTCCTCGTCCTGAACACGCCCAAGCCGGATCACCATCTGTGCCGACACATCCCCATCGACCAACTCACCCACCAGATCCTCTACGTCCTCATCCCAAGAAGCTTGGAGAAGCAGGATGTCTACCGTCGAAGCGATCTCGCCCAAGGCCCGGGCCGAACGCGCCGCTTCGACCGCCGAGCGCAGTGCGCTCTGTACCTCTTCCCGTTCGCCAACCGGCGCCTGCAGGTAGTCAGACGTCGCTTCACTCAGCACCTTCCCTACTTCGCTCTGCGTCGGCTCAGGTTCGACAGGCGTCGGTTCGGGTTCGACAGGCGTCGGCTCGGGTTCGACAGGCGTCGGCTCGGGCTCGACAGATGTCGGTTCAGGTTCGACAGGTGCCGGCTCAGGTTCGACAAGCGTCGGTTCGGGCTCGACGGACGTCGGTTCGGGCTCGACAGACGTCGGCTCGGGTTCGACAGGCGCCGGCTCGGGCTCGACAGGCGCCGGCTCGGGTTCGACGGGCGCCGCTTCCAACTCGACAGGCGTCTCCACCGACTGGGACAAAGGGCCTGCCTCAGGTGTCAGATTCGGCTCGGTGTCGGCGTCCACCTGACCCCCGACATCAGGCGTAGCTGCGACCTCGGATTGGGGCTGGGCTTCAGAACCCGACGGATCGGCTGCGGCTTCCTCGAACTCCTCTGCTTTGGTGAAGAGGGAATCGATCGAGCGGCCGATCTCGCTGAGTTCCCTTTTGTCGTCTTGGCTCACTGGCGTCCGATTTAAAGGGCATCAGGCTGGGCTGCATCCACTGCCAATGTAGGCCGGGTATCGCACACAGGCGAGGGGAAACGCCGACGATGAAGCTCGTGCCCCGCGATATTGAAGTGGACCGAACCGACGGTGAAGGTCCCGGGACCACCCGTACGGGCGAGCCGGCGTTGTCGAATGCCCGGCTACACCGCTAGAATCTTTTCGTACGGGTCGCCCCCGATTGCGATGACCCACGGGCTAATCCCCTATTCCCCGACGAGGCTCACATGCGGCGTCGCTCGAACGGTCTCTGCCGTTCCCGACTCACGGGGACAATCAGAGTGCTTGGTGCGTGCGCCGTTCTTTTCAACTGGACCGCATCACCTGCTAAGTCACAGGTCACAGCGGCGGATGTCCTTTCAGCCCTACCGTACCGGCACATCGGGCCCGTAGGCAACCGCGTGAGCGCCGTAACCGGCGTGCCTGGAGATCCCAATACCTACTACTTCGGTGCGGCTTCCGGGGGGGTCTTCCGTTCCAGAGATGGGGGTCACCAGTGGACACCGATTTTTGATGCACAGGACGCCGCCTCGATCGGAGCGATCGCAATCGCACCCTCCGCCGACAGTGTGATCTGGGTCGGCACCGGAGAGGCGTTCATCCGTAGTAATGTCTCGATCGGCGACGGTATCTACAGATCAACGGATGGCGGCGACACCTGGCAGCACAAAGGCCTTCCGGCATCGGGCCGGATCGGGCGGATTGTTGTGCACCCCACCGATCCCGACATCGTGTATGCAGCGGCCCTCGGCCACCTCTACGGCCCCCAGGAGGAGAGGGGGATTTTTCGCACGACCGACGGCGGCGACTCCTGGGCACGAGTTCTCTTCGTTGACGAGAGCACCGGGGGTGTCGACGTGGTCATGGACCCCAACAACCCGCAGATCCTCTTCGCGGCCACTTGGCAGATGTTCATACAGCCGTGGGGCCGTTGGAGTGGGGGGCCGGGAAGTGGGATCTACATGTCCCGTGACGCAGGCGACACTTGGGAGCGATTGGAGGGGCGTGGGCTTCCGAGTGGTACGATGGGCAAGATCGGGCTCGCCATAGCTCCCTCGAACTCGGACCGGATCTACGCCCTCATCGAAACGAACACGAATCGTGATTATGAGCCCCTCGATGAACACGAAGGAGTCCTGTGGCGATCGGACGACGGAGGCGCCAGCTGGACCATGGTCAACGCCGACCACACGCTCGCCCAACGCCCGCTCTACTACAGCCGTGTCGTCACGGCTCCGGACGACCCCGACGAGGTCCACTTCCTCTCGACACGTTATAGCCGTTCTCTAAACGGCGGCGAAGATTTTTCGCTCGGAAACCCCGGCGGCGACAGCCACGACATGTGGATCGACCCGCTTCTGCCGGACCGTATGATTGTCGGCCACGACGGAGGGGTGAGCATTTCCACCGATCGAGGGATGAGTTGGTGGCGACCCAGGCTTCCCATCGCACAGATGTACCATGTGAATACCGACACTCGAATCCCGTATTCCGTATACGGAAACCGCCAGGACGGCGGGACACAGATGGGCCCCAGCAATTCGCTCACATCAGGAGGGATTTCCATCGGCGAGTGGCAGTCCGTGGGGGGTTGCGAGACCGGGTTTTCCGTGCCCGACCCGGTGGAGCCCAACATCGTGTGGGCCGGGTGTTACGACGGGACCCTCTCACGGTACGATCACCGGTTGGGGTTGGCCCGCAAGGTGAGCGTGTGGCCGGCCAGCGCCGAGGGATGGGCCGCGGGTGAGCTCCGATACCGCTTCCAGTGGACCTTCCCTATCCACATTTCGCCGCACGATCACGAGCGAATCTACGTGGGTAGCCAGCACGTCCACGTGACGACGAACGGTGGCCAAAGCTGGGCGGTGTTGAGCCCGGATCTCACGACGAACGACAAATCCAAACAGCAGCGCACAGGGGGGCTCACGCTGGACGACGCGGGACCCACGTACGCCGCCGTTCTTTTTGCAATCGCGGAATCGCCCCACCAGGAGGGTGTGATTTGGACCGGGTCCAACGATGGGCTCGTGCACGTCTCGCTCAACGGAGGACAGACGTGGACGAACGTCACGGAAAACATCCCGGACCTCCCGCCCTGGGGCACGATCTCCAATATCGAGCCCTCTCCCCACGACGCCGGTACAGCCTACCTGACGGTGGACCTCCATCAGCTGGGCAACACCGACCCCTATGTCTACAAGACCACGGACTTCGGAGATTCATGGGCATCGCTGAGCCAGATGATCCCGAGAAGTGTGTTCAGTTACGTGCACGTCATTCGGGAGGACCCGGTGCGGCCGGGACTTCTCTATCTCGGCACCGAGAACGCCCTCTACGTTTCGTTCGATGACGGAGAGAACTGGACCGGGATGCGAAACAACCTGCCACCCGCTCCCGTCCATGATCTGACGATCCAGAGCGGCTTCAACGATCTAGTAGTTGCAACGTATGGCCGGGGCTTTTGGATCATGGACGATATCACGCCCCTCCAGGAGCTGACCGAGGAAGTGGTCACGTCGGAGGTCCACCTGTTCACTCCGAGAACGGCCTACCGCTTTCTCATGCGCCAGCGATCGCAGAGCCAACCCGAGGACCCCGGCGCCGGAAGCAACCCAGAGTACGGCGCATCCATTTCGTTCTACCTCGAAAGTGTCCCGGAGGGCGGGGTGCAACTCGAAATCCACGACGAAGCTGGTCGGCCCGTGCAACTCCTGGACACGGGCCGGCTCCGTCCGGGCATCAATCGAGTGCACTGGGATCTTCGGGAGGCGTCGTCCAACACGCCGAAGCTCAGGACCAGACCGTCGGAGCACGCCCATGTGGAGTTGCCGGATCAGGAATGGAGATCGTTGGGTGAGGGTGGCCGGGTGACGCCGTTGGCCCCTCCCGGCACGTATACGGTGACACTTCGCGCGGCAGGGTTCCAGTTGGTACAGCCGTTGGACGTCTTGAAGGACCCCAACTCAGGCGGTAGCGAGCTGGAAATCCAGGAGCAAGTGACCATGACGCGGGAAATTCGCGAGTCCGTGGATTCCGTGGTCGCGTTGATCGACGAGATCGAGTGGATCCGGGCGCAGACCCAGCTCGTGCGTGAAGGTAGCGCCGACCATGCGGACGCCGAAGAGATCCGCCAGGCCGCTGCGACGCTGGAAGCAGAGCTCATCGACCTGGAGATGCGCCTCTTCGACCTTCGCCTTACCGGAGGTAGCGCGCGACAGGATACTCTTCGCTGGGCAAGGCGTCTTTATGCCCGCCTCACGAGCCTTGCCGGTTACATCACCGGAACCGACGATCGGCCCACGGATCAGAGCAGGGAGGTTTTCGAAATGCTCCGAAGTGAACTGGGGGACTACCAGCGGCAAATGGTGGCCATCAGAGAAGACCTTGCGACGTTCAACAGGCTCTTGGACGACCGGGGGATCGAGCCGATCGCCCTCAACTAGGTCCCTGGGCGGGAGTGGCGACTCCTTTTCTTGCGTCTGGAAGGGGAGAGGGGTTCACGGTCCCGCGCAGGACAGTCTGCCGCCGAAGGCGGTGGAGCGAAGCGCTGGCCGGAGCGGGATCGTGAGCCCCTCTTCCACCCCCTTGCAAAAAGGGAGGGGCCTCAGACGCCAATCCCGGGCGGTCTTACCGCCGCTTGATCAAGACCGACAATACGATCCCGGCAGCTATGGCGAACCCGAGGACGGTTTTCGCCGTTTGACTCAGACGGCCCTCGAGTTCTTCGATGGCCTCACGGCCGGACGGGGCCTCGGGATCCTGCGTAAAGTGTACCGCGCAGTAGTCGGAGCCCTCCAATGCATTCAGCCGACACTCCGTTCCTCTTCGGGTCGTACCCTTACAGCGTGCCACGTACTCACCTCCTCACCGCATCGAGCGGCGCAGCGCCCGACGCCAACACCACCTCAACATTCCCTCTACACCCTTTCCATACGAGCCATCGCCTCACAGGATTCACTCCTCCCCGGGAAGGCACCCTACGAGCCGAACTCGATTCCCTGGGCCAGCGGCAACTCGGTGCTCCAGTTCACGGTGTTGGTCTGCCGCCGCATATAGGCCTTCCAGGCGTCTGAGCCGGACTCTCTCCCCCCACCCGTCTCCTTTTCGCCCCCGAACGCGCCACCGATTTCAGCGCCGCTGGTCCCGATGTTCACGTTGGCGATACCACAGTCGCTCCCTCGATGTGACAGGAAGTATTCCGCTTCTCTCATGTGTTCCGTGAAAATCGCCGACGAAAGGCCCTGGGGGACGTCGTTATGGAGTTGCATCCCCTCCACGAGTTCGTCTACCGATTCCTTCCGGGACGCCGATACTTCACCGTACCCAATGACGTAGAGGATGGGAGCGAACGTTTCTTCCTGGACGACCGCGAAGCTGTTCTTCGCCGACGCAATACACGGCCTTACATAATGCCCGCCCGGGAACTCCGGACCCTCCAGCGGTTCGCCCCCATACAGGATCTCCCCTCCCTCCTTCCGAACCCGTTTAATCGCACTCTGCAGGTCTTCGACAGCCCCACAGTTCACGAGAGGACCCATCAGCGTTTCCTCTTCTAGAGGATTTCCAACGGGGACACCCTCATAGGCACGTGTAAGCCGCTCCACTAGCTCTTCCCGGACGGATTCATGAACGATGATTCGGCGTGTGCTCGTACATCGCTGTCCCGCCGTTCCCACTGAACCGAATAGAATCGCGGGGAGCGCCAGATCTAGATCAGCGTGTGCCGTGACGATGATGGCGTTGTTTCCACCGAGCTCCAGAATCGTGCGCCCGAGCCGCCTGCCCACGACCTCCCCAACCCGATATCCGACGGCGCAACTTCCGGTTGCCGACACAAGGGGAATCCTACGATCGTGCAGGAGCCGGTCGCCTACAGTCGATCCCTTCCCCACCGCGAGCGAGAAGATGGCCGCATCGACCCCATTCTCCTCACAGACGGCCTGGGCGATCTTCGTAACGGCGATGGCCGTCAGTGGCGTCTGACTGGACGGCTTCCACAGCACGGAATCTCCGCACACACAGGCGAGTGCCGCGTTCCAGCTCCAAACAGCTACCGGGAAATTGAACGCGCTGATCACCCCCACGACCCCCAAGGGGTGCCACTGCTCCATCATTCGGTGGTCTTGCCGTTCGGAGGCAATTGTGAGCCCATATAACTGACGGGACAGACCCGTGGCGAAGTCGCAGATGTCGATCATCTCCTGGACTTCACCCTCACCCTCTGCTCTGATCTTCCCCATTTCGAGCGTGACGAGCGCACCCAACTTGAGCTTAACTTCGCGCAGCCGGTTCCCAATCTGACGGACCACCTCCCCGCGGCGGGGAGCCGGCACCGTGCGCCAGTGCAGATATGCGTCCTGCGCACGGGAGACGATGGCGTCGTACTCCCCTTCGGTCACCTGCTGCACCGTGGCGAGCTGAGATCCGTCGATCGGAGTCATGACCTCGAGCTCGGGTCCGGATCCCATCCACTCCCCGCAAAACCCCCCGAGGTTGCGCTCCTCGATCCCCAGAACGGTCAATATTTCATTCATTGAATTTCCTATCGGATTTCCTATGGTTTTCATGCGGTCAGGACCTCAGCGCGGCGCGGGCTCCGGCTTGGGTCGGCCGTTCCGAATGGTGCCTCCGCAACATCGTTGCGTGTCCCTTCACGTCGTGTACGCGGAGGATTTCAACGCCCTTCGTGATAAGACCGTGGCTGACAGTGAGTGTTTCCGCATCGCGCTCGGCGCTCGGTTTGTCCGTGACGGCTTGGAGAAAGGACTTCCGGCTATGACCGACGAGTAGCGGGATCCCAAGGTCATGAAAGCGCTCCACCTGCTCCAGGATGTGCCAACTCTGGCGGACCGTTTTTCCAAAGCCGATCCCGGGATCGAACATGAGGCGGTGCCGCGCTATACCTCTCCGATCGAACTCCGCCAATCGTTCCTCGGCCCAGGCGATCAAGAACTCCACTGAGTCACGATCGCGGGGAATGGACTCTCCCTTCACGACCGGGATCGACAAGCTGTGCATGAACACGATGGGGATCTCGGTATCCTGGGCGATCTCCAACATCTCGGGATGGCGGAACCCGGTTACGTCGTTCAGGATATCCACGCCGATCTCCAGAGCCGATCTGACGGTCGAGGGATTGCGGGAATCGATGCTGATGCGGAAAGGCCCTCGATGTCCGGGCGGCTGCAACTCCTCCTGAAGCGCCCGCAGGCCCGCCAGCACCGGCTCGACTCGAGCCCACTCGGTTTCCTGATCGACGGCAGCGCCATCGGGGCGTGTGGATTCGGCTCCGACGTCGATAATTTCGGCGCCCTCCTCCACGAGTCGCCTCGCGTGCCCAAGCGCGGTCTCGGGTTCCATGAATCGCCCGCCGTCACTGAAGCTATTGGGGGTGATGTTGAGGATTCCCATGAGCATCGGGTAATTCACCTCGAAGTCGGCGTCCGGCGAGGGGACGGCCGGGAGCAAACCCTCGCCCGCTCGAAGTGACTCCGCCTTGGCACCACGGATCCCGCCGGAAGACGTACCGACCTTCGCCGCGGACGCCTGGGATCCGACCTGGATGGCGTGCTCCTCCACGGTCCCGCCATGGAGGACCGCATCTGGAATCAGATCGCTCAGCGGCTCCAGGACGAACGGGCGCTTCAGAATCTCGGGATGCGGAACGATCAGATCGTCGGATCGAATCTCACGTCCGTTCCACCAGAGTATATCTATGTCGATCAGTCTCGGGGCCCACCGCTCATGGTCTTGGCGCCCCAACGACCTCTCGAGTTCTTGGATGTATCGCAGGAGGGCGCCTGGCTCGAGGGTCGTCTCTCCGGAAAGCGCACAGTTCAGATAGGGGAGGTCCCAGGCCGCCGGGGCCCCGGTGGGCGTGAGTGCGGGTGACTCATAGATCCGGCTCAATCTCACGTCGTGCAGAACCGCTCCACACCCCCGAGACAGGCGCGAAACGGCCCTCTTCAGATGGATCGCGCGGTTTCCCAGGTTGCTGCCGAAGCCGAGGATCACCATGGCTCAGCCGCTGACCGTGAATTCCGCACCCTTGGTGATTTCCGGGATGGGCGGCGAGACCTTTCGAACGGTGACCCGAAGCTCGTTCCCGGGCTCCACAACGTTTCTCAGTGATGTGAAAATCTCGTTCGCCAGGAATTCGACCAGCGAGAACTCGCGATCTGAAACCACCTCCTTGATCGTGCTCACCAACGTGTCGTAGCACACGGTGTCCTCGAGACGATCCGTAACCATGCCTCGAGGAGGCGTCTCGAATCGGATCGTGATGTCGATCTCGACCGGCTGCGGATTGAGACGCTCATCCGCCGAGTAACCGAGGCGAATGGGTAGCAGAATGCCGCCGATTTTGAGCTCCGGGTGGGACATGTTTCGCGATGGCGCTCCTGCCGTCTCTACGTGGGCTCCGGCAACGGTTGCCGGCTCTCCAAAGCCTCAAGGGAGTCGGATGGTATAATGGTCCAGTGTGCCTTACAAGCCGGTTCCCGCACGATCGGGAGCGTCGGCGCAACCCTGGATCCACAGTGCTGAGCACCGCCTATTCGCCACGGCGTCTTGCGGAAACGACGGTCGGGGCCTTTGCTTGACGACGAAACCGCTTTGAGTTTGTGCATCCGCCACACGGACTGATGTAGTTCGGTGGTGTCACGTCTCGAATGTTGGGGGTCTGCACTGGTTAACCGGGTGGGATTGTTCGCCGTGTTCATCGCATGCCTGCCGTCAGTTGCATTGACGCAAGAGCAGTCCAGGGCAGTGACCGGCACGGTCGTCGACGCCGCGAATCGACCGGTCAGCGGAGTTCTCGTATTCGTGGATGAAGAATCTGGCCTAACCATTACCGGTTCGGTCGGATCTTTCCGCCTGGGGGGTCTCCCCCTGGGCACACATCGCTTGAACTTCCGCAAGAAAGGCTACGGGCCGCGCACGTTCAGACTGACACTCGAACAAAACGCCGGGAACCGCCGGGATATCGGTGTGATCAGCCTCGAGGCCGGACCCGATCCGACCACCACGTTAACCGGTAGGGTCCTCGAAGGTGGCAGTGGTCAACCGGTCGAAGGGGCCGGGGTGGAGCTCAATGGTAACGTCGTCGCCGTTAGTGGAGGCGACGGTCGCTTTCGTGCCTCTCGAGTGCCGATCATATGGGGCAGCAACCAGATCCAAGTGAGTCGCCTCTCCTACCTCAACGAGACCAGCGACCTCTGGATCGCCGATCCGAACGAGACGATCGACCTCTCGATCACACTCCACCCCGAACCGATCGAGGTAGGCGGGGTCGTGGTCGAGGGCGATCGTAGGCGACGGCTGTTTGAAAGGCGTATGCGACCGTTCTACGAGCGGCGAGAACGTGGGTCCGGGGACTTCTTCACCCGGTCGGAAATCGAAGAACGTAGTCCAGTAGAGTTTACCGACTTGTTGCGTCATCTGCCCGGTGTGGTCCTGACCCAAAACGACTTCTCCGTGCAAATCCGATTCTCCCGCGCGATGAGGAGCTTGGGGGGAGGCACAGGGTGTAGCTCTCCTCTGATCTTTCTCGATGGTGCATTGATCGGAGGCGCCGGTGATTACGTTAACCTCGACAATCTCGTGAGGCCCGACCAAGTCGAAGGGATCGAAGTGTACAAGGGTCCGTCGCAGGTTCCCCCGCAGTTCAACATGACCGGTAGCGCATGCGGCGTCATCGTGATCTGGACGCGATGATCACCCCTAGCTTCCTGCGACGTTCTCCGCGTAGACCCACCACAGATCCTTGTCTCCGTACCCACCTTCCCTCTCCGAGTCGAAGTAGAAGATCTGGTAATCGGGCGAAAACGCCGGACAGCGGTCGTTCTCCTCCGTGTTCACGAGCGGCCCCAAGTTGATGAGCGGGCCCCATTCGCCTTCATCGTCGCGGGTGGTCACGTAGATGTCCTCTTCTCCGTACCCTTCGTCCCGCGTCGCGGTGATGTACAGCGAGCGGCCATCGGCCGACGGCAGGGAATGATGCTCGCTGCCGGC
>Ga0209988_10002447_pt1 | contig 12268 bp, 6 predicted proteins | sample N075metaG_FD_183115 | JGI IMG/M metagenome (GOLD analysis project Ga0209988, IMG submission 183115) | Deep subsurface microbial communities from Kermadec Trench to uncover new lineages of life (NeLLi) - N075 metaG (SPAdes) (version 2) | ecosystem: Environmental > Aquatic > Marine > Ocean trench... | reverse complement strand
AACTCATCAAGGTGGACATCCTGTACGCATACCCGCAGTGGAGCGCGGCGGCCCTGTACGAAGCGGGCCGGTGTTTCCAGGAGACCGGCAACCCCGTTGACGCCCGAAAACAGTACGAGCAGGTCCTCCGTGACTTTGGCGACACCCGGTGGGCGGCGATGGCTCGGCAGCGCCTCGGCGAACTCGCGGTCAGCGGCCTGCCCGGGCATTAGAGCATTGATCTCTAGGAGAGAATCGACGTGAACACGAATCCAGCCCAGGTGCAGAACATCATGGACTTCGTCCAGAAGGGCGGGATCATGATGATCCCGATCGGGCTTTGCTCGCTGATCGCCGTGAGCGTGATCATCGAACGGCTGATCTCCCTCCGCCGGAAGTCCATCATCCCGCCATCGTTCCTGCCGGGTCTGCGGAAGGTCATGGCCGAGAAGCCTGGTGACACGGTGGCCGCCCTGGAGTATTGCCGCGGCAGCAAGAGTGCCGTCGCGACGGTCCTGGGTGCAGGGATCCGCAAGATCGACCGACGCTCCGCCGAGGCGGTTGAGAAGGCGATCGAGGACGCGGGCGAGCGAGCGGTGCTCAAGATGCGCAAGTACCTCCGGGTTCTGGCGGTGATCGCGTCGGTCACGCCGTTGATGGGACTGCTCGGAACGATCATCGGCATGATCATGGCGTTCCAGACGGTTGCCATGTCCGGTGAGGCGCTCGGCAAGACCGAGATGCTCGCGGGTGGGATCTACCAGGCGATGATCTCCACCGCGGCGGGGCTCACCGTCGCAATCCCGGTGCTCATCTGTTACCACTGGATCTCCGCGAAGATCGAGCGACTTGTCGCGGATATCGACCAGATGACCGTTGACTTTGTCGACGACTTCGGTGACGGCGGACCGCCCCGACGCCCGGTCCCGGTGACAAAGGTTGCCAGGGCCGCCCAGAAACAGACCGAGACGGTCGTGACGGCGGGCGCAAAGGTCGCGACCTCGTGAAGGAGACGCGGCGGTGATCAGGTCAGGCGAAGCACAGGACCGTGAGGTCACGCTGGAGATGACCCCGCTGATCGATATCGTCTTCCTGCTGCTGATTTTCTTCCTTGTGGCGACCACCTTCCAGCAGACGGAGCGTGAGATGCAGATCGCGTTGCCGCAAGCGGCGTTCAGCGGACCGATCTCGACGGCCCTGCGTGAGATCATCATCAACGTCGACGCCGAGGGGACCATTATCGTCAGCGGCCGGACGATCGAACCCGATGATCTCCGCGCGCTTATCGAGAACGCAATGACGGTGAACCCGGACCAGAAGGTGACCGTGCGGGGCGACCGCGACGCGGCCTACGCACACATCGTCCGTGTCCTGGACATCTGCAAGTCCGGGGGCGTGCAGGAACCGTACCTGGACACCGTTCCCGTCGAGTCCGGGTGATCCATGAAACGTTCGCTGAAAGCCTGGCTCGCGGTCAGCTTCACTGCCTTCGGTCTTGCGGCGATCGGTGGCGGCGGCGGTCTCGCGTGGTATCTCCGCGAGCACAGCGACGCATTCTTCACGGACGCCGACACGATCGATCGTCCGGTTCACGAGTCGTCGCCACGTGACGTGTTGTGGCGTGATCCCGCCGGTCTCGCGCCTGTGATCAACACCGCCGCCGACGAGTACAGCCCGGCCCTGAGCGCTGACGGCCTGACGTTGTATTTCTCGAGACGGCCGGCGGGCGACGCCGAGGGCGGTCTGGACCTCTTCGTGTCGGTCAAGACACCGGCGGGCTGGAGTGAACCCCGCGCGCTCGACACGCTCAACAGCGAGGGCGACGATCTCGACCCGGTTCTCTCATCCGACGGCCGCGTGTTGTACTTCTGCAGCAACCGACCCGGCGGATCAGGCGACTACGACCTGTGGATGACGCGCCGGGTTGCCGGCACATGGGGAGCACCGGTCAACCTCGGCAGCGCCATCAATTCGCGTGGCAACGACATCGGACCCTCGCTCACACCCGACGATGCGATGCTCTACTTCGCATCGGATCGTGGCGGGCCCGGCGACGTCGAGAGACGTGCACCGGGCGCCTTGGTCAGCGGCGTGCCGCATCCGGACTTCGATCTCTACAGCCTGGACCTCACCGTGCCCGACGCATCACCGGTTCCGATCGCCGGGTTGAACACCCAGCACGACGAGACCGCCCCGGCAGTGAGCCCGGCCGGCGATTTCGTCTACTTTGCATCGGACCGGCCCGGTGGCCACGGCGGCTTCGATCTGTACCGTTCGCGGCGGCTCGACGGCGCGCACCTTCCGGCGTTGAACCTGGGCGCACCGGTGAACACGGCACAGGGAGAGCTTGACCCGGCGGTCATCCTGGAGGGTTTCGGCCTTTACTTCGCGTCCGAAGCGAACGCGGAGGGAGCGTCGAGCTACGACCTGCGTTACGCCGTCTCACGCGAGGTCTTCACACGTACCGACACGTATCGCGCCGACCTGGCGTGGGGTCCGTTGTGGGCGGACCTGCGGCCGTACCTGACATGGCTGGTGGTCGCGGTGACCGTGTTGCTCCTGCTGACACTTCTCCTGCAGTACTTCGAATTCCGCAAGCTTTCCCTGCTGGTGAAGTGCGTCATGGTGAGCCTGCTCATCCACATGTTGCTGATGGTGCTCTTCGCCTTCTGGGGCGTGTCGTCGGTGCTGTCGGAGTGGAACAGGCCCGGTCGCGGCATACGTGTCGTGTTGACGTCGCCGTCGGTCGGCTCGGGTCTCGCCGGCCAGATTCGCGCGACGCTCGACCAGCCGGACCTCGACGTGAAACGGCCGGCGTCCGCCGAACGCCAACTGGTGGATGCCGTCATCCCGGTGGATGACACCCTCGTCAAGGCCGACGCGCAGCCCGTGGAGGCAAGCCGCATCGAGACGGCCGCGGCACCCGTCGTGACCGCGTCGGCACTCGATGCGCCCGCGACCGCGGCCGTTCTGCAACCGGCGGCGACCTCGGCCACGATCGCCCAGGCGAGCGCGACCGAACTGGACGTCCCGGACGAGACCGACCGCACCGCGCGGGCCGAGGCTTCGTCCGCATCGATCCCCGCTGAATCCGTCCAGCGGCCGCGTGCCGCTCGCACCGTGCCGGCGGTGACGGTCGAGGCGACGCACGCGCCGACGGTGACCAACGCCACCAGCGTGCAGCACACCCGGATCGACGACAGCGCGGCCGGTCCGCTGACCGCCCGTGGGCACGACGCGCCGTCAGCGAGGTCAATACCGGCGCCGGCCCGACCGACGGCGTTGCCGGACCTCGCCGATCTCGAACCGATCCCCGTGGATGGCCCCTCAGAGCGTGCCGACACCAACCACGCCGAAGCGTCCGGCGCGATCGAGACCGCAGGCCTCGCCGCCGCGCGGACCAGCAGGGCGCAGCCGGACACCTCGGTTGGCGCCCACGGGTTCGTGCTGGCATACTCCGCCGTGGTCGTTGCGACGCCGAGCACCCCGGCCATCGGCGACCCGACGCCCGTCGCCGTCACGGGGCCCCGACAGGATATTCATGACGCCGGCACGCCCGTGCCTGCGCCGCGGACCACCATCGATGCCGGCGCGAGCAACCCGATCGAGTTCGCACTGCCGGCAATGCAGGAGCAACCCCGCGGGCGACCCCGACGCGTCGCCGAAGACGGCGCCGATGTCGCAGCGGTCGCAAGTCGGGCCGACGCACCAGGGACCCGCAGCACGAGTGTCATGCCCGCGTTCGACACCGGTGACGTTCGAACTGCGACGCAACTGCAGCCGGCCCGGATGACCTACGGCATCGTGCCGAGCTCGGCTGACACGCCCGTGCACGACGCGCCGGCGACGACGGTTGCGACGCCAGGTGTCGGCGACGTCTCCCCGACCGTCGAACGGCCGTCGGCGATGGCGTTCGACCTGCCGCGTCTGGAAGAGTCATCGGTGGTGTCGGAGCCCGAACGGGCGACGGGACTCGTGTCGGTGCCGCGCGTGTCGTCGCGACCGCGGTGGGTGGCCCCGACGGACACGGTCCAGGCCGGTGGCGACCACGTGCCGAGCTACCAGGCCGAGCCGGCATTGACCACGCTGGTCGGTGTGCGGCGGCCTTACGAGCCGCCAATGGACGTCGAGAGTGACCGCCCTGAACTCGATCGTTTCGACATGCCGATGGTGGCCAGCCTCGACCTGGATCTGAAGATCCCGACTCGCACGGCGCCGCTGCCGGACCCATACCGTCATCGCGAACCGGTCGTGCGTGAGGAGATCATCCAGGAGATGGGCGGCGGCCCCGAAACCGAAGAGGCCGTTGCCCTCGCGCTGGACTGGCTCGCCCGTCACCAGGGATCCGACGGCCGCTGGGACGGCGAACACTTTGACGACCGGTGCAGGCAGTGCAGCGGCACGCAACGGGTCAAGTGCGACGTCGCGTTGACGGGGCTGAGCGTGTTGTGCTTCGTCGCCGCCGACCACACGCATATCAACAACGGTCCGTATCGGCAGACGGTTGACCGCGCACTGAAGTGGCTTATGAAACAGCAGTCGCCCGACGGCGGACTGATGGACGGGGAATCGTTGTACAGCCACGGGATCGCGGCGATCGCGCTGGCCGAGGCGTATGGCATGACGCATGACCCGGCGTTGAGGGACGCCGTCGAGTCCGCGATGTCGTTTATCTACGAGGCCCGGAACAGGGCGGTGGGGGGGTGGCGGTATCGCCCCGGCCAGGCCGGTGACACGTCGGTCATGGGCTGGCAGATCATGGCGCTCACCAGCGCCAAGCGGGCGGGGCTGTCCGTGCCCGAAGACGCGTTCAGGATCGCCGACCGGTGGCTCGATCTCGTACACCGACCGTCCCGTCCGGGAACGTACGCCTACCAGCCACGGCGCGAGGTGACACCGGCGATGACCGCCGAGGGGATGTTCATCCGGCAGTTGCTGGGCGCCGCCCGCAACGAACCGAGGATGCGCGGGTCGGCGGCGTACATACTCGAGCACGCGCCGAGCTGGCGGCCCGACGCCAACACCTATTACTGGTACTACGCGACGCTGGCGTTGTTCATGCACCAGGGATCGGCGTGGGAGCAGTGGAACGAGGAGATCAAGACACTGCTGGTCGAACGCCAGCGTCAGGACGGCCGGACCGCCGGCAGCTGGGACCCTGACGGCCGCTGGGCAGGCGTGGCGGGGCGCGTCTACCAGACCGCGATCGCCACGCTGACGCTGGAGGTCTACTACCGGTACCTGCCGCTGTACGCGCGGCAACCGTAGCAACGCCGACCGGGCCGAAGACACGGGCGACTTCGCTATCGCTCCGTCGGCCGTGCCACCCTAGGATCACCGCCTGCCTCTCTTTCTGGGGTTTGGCGTGTGCGAAAAGGCCTCCACCGGAGAAAGTCTTGATGATGATCTGGCTCGCCACAGTCCTGGCCGGGCCCGCTCTCGCCCAGATGGGGGGCCCCGCGGTGGTCATCGTTGACGCGGTCCGCCTGGAATCGGTGCAGCAACACCGGCGTGTGACCGGTGAACTGCGGGCCGTGCGTCGCAGTTTCGTGGCGACACGTGAGGCCGGACTTGTCATCGAGGTGCCCGTCCGCGAGGGCATGCGTGTCAAGGCCGGCGACACGCTCGCACGACTCGACAGTGGCATTCTGCTGCTGGAATTGAAACGCGCCGAGGCCGACCGGGCCGCGGCGGCAGGGATCGTCGACGAGCGCAGGGCGAACCTCTCGTGGCGCGAGCAGGAACTCGTTCTCTACAGGCAGTCGGCCGAACGCGGTGCCGCCAACGTCAAGGAGTTGCTCGACGCCGAGTCGACCGCGATCATCGCACGCACCCGCGTGATGCAGTCAGAGCGTCTCGCCGGCGTGGCCGCAGCCCGGTTGGAACTACTCAAGAAACGTCTGGCGGACATGACGGTGACCGCGCCCTTCGATGGCGTGGTGCTGGCCCGTCGGGCTGAGCTCGGCGAGTGGGTGGGTGAGGGCGATCCCCTGGTGGAACTCGTATCGGTCGGCCAGGTCGAGGCCTGGATCGACATCCCGCAGCGGTACTTCGCAGCCGTGGCCAAGCGGCAGGTTGAGATCACGATCAGCATCGATTCGATCCAGGAGCGGGCCGACGCCGACCGGTTGCGGATCATTCCGCAGGTCGACCCGCGTTCCAGGTCGTTCACGATTGTCATCGAGCTCGACGATCACGGTGGACGGCTCACGCCCGGCATGTCGCTGACGGCGTGGGTGCCGACGGGCGGTCGCAGCGACGCGTTGACCGTCTCGGGCGATGCCGTGCTGCGTAATGACATCGGTGCTTACGTGTACGCCGTGCGGGGCGGGGGTGACGGCACGCCGGGGAAAGCGACGCCGGCGAATGTCCAGGTGCGTTTCCCGGTCGATGACCGGATCGTCGTCGAGTCCGCGGCGCTGAAGCCCGGTGACCTCATCGTGGTCGAGGGCAATGAGCGGCTCTTCCCCGGTGCGCCGGTGATCCCGCAGCAACGGAATGCGGGCGCGGCCGACGAATCCGTACGGGAGCCGCGATGAACCTGATCCAGGGCATCATCCGCCAGCCGGTCACGGTGACGGTCGGCGTGATCCTCGTCGCCCTGTCGGGTCTGCTCGCGTTGCAGCGGATCCCGATCCAGCTCACGCCGAACGTCGAGAGCACGATCATCACGGTGTCGACGTTCTGGGAGGGCGCGAGCCCGCAGGAAGTCGAGCAGAACATCGTCGACAAACAGGAGGAACGGCTGCTGGGCCTCAGCGGGCTGAAGCAGATTACCAGCAACTCCAGCCAGGGTCAGGGGCAGATCCGGCTCGAGTTCGCGACCGGGACGGACAAGTCCGAGGCCCTGCGAGAGGTCAGCGACAAGCTGCGAGAGGTGCCGGACTACCCCGAGAACGTCGACGAGCCGGTCATCCAGGCAACCGACCGGGAGAACCGCGACTACATCGCGTGGGTGGTTTTCGGGACGACCGATCCCGATTTCGACGTGCGGATCCTTCGAGACTTCGCCGTCGATCGGATCGAGCCGGCGCTGGAGCGCGTGGCGGGCATCGCCGAGATCAACGTGCTTGGCGGCCGCGAGCGCGAGGTGCAGATCCGCGTCGATCCGGTGCGGTTGGCGCACCACGGCATCACGCCCTCCATGTACGCCAACGCGATACGCGAAACCAACCAGAACATCTCCGCCGGGCGGCTGGCCGACGGGAAACGCGACGTTCGCGTGCGGACGATCGGCCAGTACGAGACCCTCCGGCAGATCGAGGACACGGTCATCGCCCACACCGATGCGGGCGTGGTCCGCGTCCGCGACGTCGCCGAGGTCGTCGAGACGTTCAAGGAGCCGACCAGCTTCGTACGATCGCGCGGACAGCCCGTGATCGCGATCAACGCCGAGCGCGAGATCGGCTCGAACGTGATGACCGTGATGAACGGGCTCAAGGAGGCCCTCGCCAGACTCACCGTGCCCGGCGGCCTGCTCGACGCCGAGGCGAGGCGTCTGGGCCTCAACGGTGAGCTGACGTTGACGCAGGTCTACGACCAGACGATCTACATTACCGATGCGCTGACGCTTGTGCGCAACAACATCTGGATCGGCGGCGCGTTGGCCACGCTTGTCCTGCTGTTGTTTCTCAGCTCACTGCGGTCCGTCGGGATCATCGCATTGTCGATCCCGATCTCGGTGCTCGGCACCGTCGTGATCATGGTCGCGATGGGTCGCAGCGTCAACGTGATCAGCCTGGCAGGAATGGCGTTCGCAGTGGGCATGGTCGTTGATAACGCGATCGTGGTGCTGGAGAACATCTTCCGCCACCTCGAGATGGGCAAGTCCAAGGGGCAGGCGGCGTACGACGGCACACGCGAGGTGTGGGGCGCCGTGCTCGCTTCGACGCTGACGACCGTGGCGGTCTTCATCCCGATCCTGATGATCCAGGAAGAAGCTGGTCAGCTGTTCCGCGACATCGCGTTGGCGATCTGCGCGGCAGTAACACTGAGTCTGATCGTGTCGGTCACGGTGATTCCGACCGCCGCCGCACGGTTCCTGGAGCGAGGCCCCTCGACAAGGCGGGACGAGACGCACCCGACCGGGTTCTCCGCCGCCGTCGGGCGGGCGATCTACCGCATCTGCGGCAGCACGATCTCACGGGTCACGATCATCGGTGTGCTGACGGCCGTCTCGATTGGCGGCACGATCCTGCTGATGCCCCCGGCGGACTACCTGCCGCAGGGCAACCGCAACCTGGTGTTCGGGCTGATCATTCCGCCGCCGGGCTACAACATCGGCCAGATGAACCTCATTGCCGACCGGATCGAGCAGACCATCCGGCCCTTCTGGGAGGCCGAGGAACTACGCGACGATGCCGATGCGTACGAGCGCGCGTTAGCGGCGCTGCCCGCTGTGCCCACGTTCGACTGGGTCTCGATGAGCCCCGGCGAACCTGTCGTCGCGCCGACGCTGACCAACTACTTCCTGGTCTCCTTCGACGGCATCCTTTTTCACGGTGGGGTGTGCTCCGACGCCAACCGCGTCATCGACCTTCTTCCGCTGTTCTCACACGCGACCCGGGCTGAGATGATCCCGGGCGTGATCGCGTTCCCATTCCAGGTGCCGCTGTTTCAACTCGGCGGTTCGACCGGCTCGGCCGTCAAGCTGCAGCTGGCGGGACCTGACCTCGACGAGGTGACGCGGGTCGGCACCGCCGTCATGATGAGGCTGTTCGCCGACGAGTCGTTCAGCCGCATCCAGCCGGTCCCGAGCAACTTCGCGATTCCGGCGCCGGAGCTCCAGGTGCGACCGGACCTGGTTCGCCTCAGCGAGCTCGGCCTGACAACCTCCGACATCGGTCTGATGGTCCGCGCGGCGGGCGACGGCGCGATCATCGGGGAGTATCACCGCGGCGGCGAGTCGATCGACCTGAAGATCATCGCCGGTGACGCCGTTGGCCAGGAGACGATCGGGAATCTCGGCGACCTGCCGATCGCCACGCCGGCAGGGCTGATCGTGCCGCTGGGCTCGATCGCCGAGATCCGTTTTGTCGGCGCGCCGAGCGAGATCGCGCGCGTCGGCCGACAGCGTTCGGTGAGCTTCGAGGTCACCCCGGCGCCCAACGTGCCGCTGGAAACGGCCATGGCCCGTCTGGAGACGCTCATCGCCGACATGCGCGAGTCGGGTGTGATCCCGCCGTCGATCACCAGCAACCTCGCCGGCACCGCCAGCAAGCTCCAGGCGGTCAAGACCGCGCTGCTGGGCGACGGCACACTGCTGGGGACCATCAACAGCTCGCTCGTGCTGGCCCTGGGCACTGTCTACCTGCTCATGTGCGTGCTCTTCCAGAGTTTCCTGCGGCCGCTGGTCATCATGTTCAGCGTGCCGCTGGCGACGCTCGGTGGGTTTGCCGCCCTGTACGCGATGCGATCCTGGAGCATGTCGGACCGGTACATGCCGATCCAGTCGATGGACGTCCTGACCATGCTCGGTTTCGTGATCCTCATCGGCGTCGTGGTGAACAACGCGATCCTGATCGTGCACCAGTCGCTGAACTTCATGCAGCACAACGTGTTCGTGCGGCCGGGGCTGCTCGGTCCACTGCCGCACCGCGCGGCGATCGCCGAGGCGGTGCGAACGCGGATCCGGCCGATCTTCATGAGCACGTTCACGTCGCTTGGCGGTATGGCGCCGCTGGTGTTCATGCCCGGTTCCGGGTCGGAGCTTTATCGCGGGCTCGGCAGCGTCGTGCTTGGCGGGTTGCTGGTGTCGACGATCTTCACGATCGTGCTCATCCCGCTGCTGCTGAGCCTGGTCATGGACTTCCAGCAGTACCTGGGCAACCGCCGTTCGCAGCCTCGCACCAGGACGGTCTCGAAGCGTCGCCCCCGCGAACGCGACGCCGAGGCGGCCATACCCGCCGGCGCCACAGGCGCCCCCGACGCCTAACAGCCCGTTGACGAAGTACGGGCTGCTAAGGGGCTCTAACAGAATGGGTCTGCATTCGCCGGGCTCGATGCGACGGCTCATTCTGTTAGAGCCCCTAGACTCCAGTCAGATGTCTCACCACCGTCACTCACCGGAGTGGCGTGCGGTCGGAGCAAGCTGTGCCGCCGCCATTGCATGCTCCGCCGTCGCGCAAGTCACCTGGCATGTCGACGATGACTGCCGCGGGCCGGGTTCCGGAACACCGGCCGATCCGTTCTGTACGATCCAGGACGCGATCGACGAGGCGTCGGACTTCGACGATGTCGTCGTGGCGCCCGGGACCTACTTCGAGGCGATTGACCTGTCGGGCAAGGCGATCAGTGTCCGCAGCGCAGCCGGCGCCAAGACGACGATTATCGACGCGACGGGCCTTGGTCAGGTCAGCGTGGTGACCTGTGACGCCGGCGAGGGTCCCGACACGCTGCTTGAGGGTTTCACGCTGACCGGTGGCCGCGGAACCGATCCGGGCGACGGCGTTGGACGCGGCGGCGGCATGTACGTCGTCGGGAGCGGCCCGACCATCGCCGACTGTGTGTTCACCGGTAACACCGCCGCCCGCGGCGGCGGGATGTATGACTCGAACGGCGCGCCCGTGCTGAGCGGTTGCGTCTTCACGGCAAACGCCGCCACTTCGCTGGGGGGGGAATGTACAGTCTGTCGAGCAGCATGACGGCGACCGGCTGCACCTTCACCAACAACACGGTCCCCAGACTTGATGGCGGCGGTGGGGCGGCGATCATCAGCAGCCTCGCTGTAATCTCCAGTTGCCTGTTCGTCGAGAACCAGACTGTCAGACCTCCCTTCGGGCCGGGGCTCGGCGGCGGCCTCGCGTTGTCCGGCGGCAGCGTCACGGTGCACAACTGCCGGTTTGGCGGCAACGCGGCGGGTGGGGGCGGCGGCTTGTTCACCAACGGGACCGACCTCACGATCACGAACAGCGTGTTCAGCGGCAATGCGGCCGACCTGTCCGGCGGTGGCCTTCGCAGCTCCACCGGGTGCGTCGACATGATCAACTGCACGTTCACCGGCAACGTTGCCGATCGAGGTGGCGCGGGCATCGCTGTGTCGAACGGGGAGCTGACCGCGACCAGCTGCATTCTCTGGGGCGATGATCCTGACGAGATCGACGCGGACCGGCCGGCGATGGTGACGGTGTCGTTCAGCGACGTGCAGGGCGGCGCGGCGGGGGACGGCAACATCGACGGGGATCCGCTGTTCGTCGATGCGAACGGTCCGGACGACGTCGCCGGCACACCGGACGATGATCTGCACCTTCAGGACGGCTCGCCGTGCATCGATCGCGGCGATGACGTGGCGGCGGGCCTGCCGGCGACCGACTTTGACGGCGAGCCGCGTCTACAGCAGTGTCACGTCGACATCGGCGCCGACGAGTCACCGTTCTTCATCGACGACGACAACAACGGCATTCCGGATTGCACGACCTGTCCGTGGGATTGCGGCCCTGTGGCCGATGGTGATGTCGGGATCGTCGACTTCCTCGCGCTGCTCGCGCAATGGGGCGGTCCCGGCGACTGCGACAGTGACGGCGGCGGCGTCGGGATCACGGACTTCCTCGATCTGCTCGCCAACTGGGGGCCGTGCCGATGAGCGTGTTCAGTTGTCAGTTGCGAGCCGCGTTTCGAGCCGGGCCGTGATCTGCTGGGTCGCCGGTGCCTTGCCGCCAGGGTAAATCCGGCAGCTCATGCCCTCGTCGGCCGGACGGGTCTTGCCGAAGAGGTCGACGCCGTCGACCAGGATCGTCGGCGAGCCCCAGCCGCGACGAGGGTCGCCCGATTCAAGCTCGGCGAGGTTCACCGGTTCGATCCGGCATGTCACGAGACCGAGCTGTGCGATTGCCTCGGCAAGGTTTGCGCGCAGGACCTCGGCCGTGGGGCAGCCCGGGAATGACAGCAATTCGATACGGGGCCCGATGTCGATCATGGCGACCGGAACATACAGGTCCTTGGAGTTGTCCGGTACGGACGCCTTGAACCCGCTGCCCTCGACGGCCCCGATCAACGTCGACCGGTCCACACTGGTGCCTTTTTCCGTCGTGATCCATGCCAGGCCCGTCTCCAGAGAGACATCAACCTTCTGGACGCCGGGGACACCCTGGAGTGCGGCGCTGACCCTGTTGACGCATAGCTTGCAGTCCATCCCGCCGATCTCCAGGACGGTGCCGTTGAGGCGAACCGACGCAATCGCGGGCTCAGGGCTGTCGGGGCCCTGTAATGCCGGTTCGACGTTGACGAGGCGACTCGTGGCTTCACGGAGGGCGATCGGCAGCTTCTTGCCGGGCCGGAACAATGCCGGGTC